>Ga0265325_10002297_pt1 | contig 12971 bp, 10 predicted proteins | sample 41420metaG_FD_202090 | JGI IMG/M metagenome (GOLD analysis project Ga0265325, IMG submission 202090) | Rhizosphere microbial communities from Carex aquatilis grown in University of Washington, Seatle, WA, United States - 4-14-20 metaG | ecosystem: Host-associated > Plants > Roots > Rhizosphere...
AGTCAAAACTTCCTTCCGAACGTGCCTGTTGTCGCTGGCAAAGCTATCGCGGAATCCTTCCATAACAAGTTCGTATGACGGCCAATAATGCAGCCGCTCGTCGGCTTGATTATTCCGATACAGCTCGTCTACGGCGACCCGAAGGGTCGCTTTCGAGACCGTATTAGCCGATATGCACGATATTGGTCGAAACGTCGCCAATAGAGGAACCGGCGAAAGCGTGAAGATAATGCGGGCATTCGGCGATTGCTTCCGGATCAAGCCGTACACAATTGAGAGGTTCTCAACATTTTCCGAAACCGTCGAGAGACGAAATCCATATGTCTCCTCATCGAACAAACTGCGCGGAATGGTCGATGAAAATACTTCTCCGGTACCTTTATTGTACCAGACCTCCGATAGACCAAGCGTAATGATTAAAACTTCCGCGCTGTCGAACAGCTTCCGCGTCCGCTGCCGGTGCGCGTCCGAAAATGCATAAAGTTCTTTGCCCTCCTTTTTCTTCCACAACGGCTGATTTGGAGTCTTGTTGTTGTAGATCCATTCGATCAATTGGCGAATAGTAAAGGTGTTTACGATCCCCTCGTTGCACGCGACCGTCCACACGCTCTCGTTTTGCTCTTCTCGATTTTCATTCGCGCCGATGAGATTGAATCCCGCGTCGCCAAGATGGCGCGCTATGTTCGCGGCGAAGCAACTGCCGAAGGTTAGTACCTTGGTGCCTCTATTTATGACGGGCGCGTCACCGACCCAGCCGTCTAGGATTGCCTTTTTGAGGAACTCCGGTGAAAGCAAAGCGGTTTTTGGTGGTCGGTATCGCGCCGAACCGCCACGGAACCAGCCTGAATTGACTGACACTCGGCGTTCGCCGAAATTTGCCGTTTGGGCCTCGCGGACACTGCTATATCCACTTTTGAAGATCTTCATATGTCCACTCTAGGGGCAAAAGTGACTGGGCCGTTCTAGCACCATGCGCTGTTCCTAACACTGCAAGCCACAGCAGGTGAACGATCAGGCGACACGATCATTTCTCAATAACAACATCGCTTGCCGACATTCCAGCCCCCGTTGTCACCCTATCGGAGGGTTGGGCGACCGCGGCGCCGTTCGCCGACAAGTTTCGAATGCGAACCGGCCCGCTATTTGAGATTTGAAACTTCCGGCCGGGCGGCCAGGAAATATCGTTGCCAACCAAATTGAGCGATGCGCCCTCGGCACGGAAGACTGCCAGGATACGGTCGTTCTGGAAGGTGATATTGCGCGCCCAGCGCTCGCCGCCGGTCCAGCTACTCGTGTCACCATTTTCGCCAACCAACCGGCCGACATTGGCATCGGCGCCAACCCGGATGTGTCCGTTCAGCACCGAGTTCCGGATCACGATGTCACGCGGCAACGGCCCCTCGCGCGTGGGGCTCGCAGCGATCTGCAACACACCATCGATCTTGCTGTTCTCAATTGTCGACTTGCTGCGCAATCTGACGCTACCGTCGATCTCGCAATTGCGGATCGAGGAGTTCTCGTTGGCGGCGTCGAGATTGATGACGCGGGAGCCGCATAGATTGCGATTCTCCATACAGGCCCGCTCGCCGACCTTGAGCGGCAGTGGATTTTCCAAAACGACAACCGACTCTTTTCCGGATTGCGTGACCAAAGCAATCTTCGCTTCGCCGAGCAATTTTCGCCCTGGCAAAAGGTCGATCGCCTGGAGCCGGTCTCCCGGCTTGTAGATCGGAGAATCGTTAGCGCCGAGATCGACCAGGCGCCAACTTTTGTCTCCAACCTTTTCAACGACCAACTGGTAGATTGCCAGCAGATTGAAGGCGTCGTCGAATGCGCCTTCGACAAAGCAGCCGTCCCAGCTGACCGGCGCCCGGTTATCCATTGCGCGGAACACACCGCGCCAGCCGGTCATGACGCGATTGCTCCCAGCCGGGCGGCGCTGCTCGACATGGGAAAACGTGATCGGACCTACATTGTCTGCGATAAAAAACGATTGCTGCGGAATTGCATAGACCGAGACGGAATCGAAATGCACGCGATCGCTCTTGACGATGGCAAATGCAAACCCGCCGGTCTGTCCCATCTTCGGCATGGCCAGGGCCAGATGCGTCTGGTTCGGAGCCATACGACCAACATCTTCAGCACTCTCCGGCACGATGCGAATGAGGCGCGCACTCTGCCCGGCGCGAACCGTCTTAACCTGGACACGCTTTTCGAAGCGTCCGGCGCCCTGATAGGGAATAGCAAAACGCCAAACTGCGCTGTTGTCAGTCACACCCTCTGCATCAACTGCCGGGACGTCAAAACCGGATTCGATCTCCACATCGAATGTACCGCCGACCGGATCGGACCCGACAACAAGGCCTTGTGTAAATGGTAGCGGTGAATAGTCGATCTTCAGCTTGCAAACGCTGACATCGGACGAGCCATCGATACGGATGATCTTGTGCGGCGGCAACAGTAGTAGTTGTGCGCCATTGCCGAGCAAGGTCACGTTCTGCGCATTGACGATACGAAGCGCAAAATCCTCTTCAAAGGACGTAATGCGATAAACCTTGCCGGATTCGAACTCGAGTACCGCGGGTTTGCTGCCGCCGAGCGCGGCCGTGAGCGCAGCACGAAGCGCGGGACCGTCATCGCTCTTGCCGTCACCCATCGCATGAAAGTCGCGCACGTTGATTCTGTGTGCATCGTCCGGAACATCACAGACTCCAGCGTAGGATTGCGATGCGCCAAGGACAGCGACGAAGGCGACCAAACCCGCCAGCAGGCGAATCCCTCTCTGAAATCCTAACCGCATGTCCGATCGAACGATTTGAGCGCCCCTTATTTCACGCGATCGGTGATTCATTGGATAACAATGTGGCAAATGCGGGTTGCACCTGGTGCCAATCGCTTTACTCGGCCGCAATACCAACGCGTTCAGCCTTGTAGCCGCGCTGCAGGATCGCCTGCCACCATGGCCGATTTCGCACATACCAATCGACGGTCTTGGCGAGGCCAGATTCAAAGGTTTCGAGAGGACGCCAACCCAATTCGCGCTCGATCTTCCCTGGATCGATCGCGTAGCGGCGATCATGACCGGGGCGGTCGGAAACGAACGTGATCAACTCCCGGCGGGGACCTTTCTCCGAAGGACTGAGAGCATCCAGTTCGGTACATAACAGATCGATCAGCGCTCTGTTGGTGCGCTCGCTGCGGGCGCCGATATTGTAGGTCTCGCCGACCTTGCCATGCGCCAGCACGCGCAACAGCGCATGGACATGGTCCTCGACGTAGAGCCAGTCACGGATGTTCAGGCCGTCGCCATAGACCGGTAACGACTGATCGGCCAATCCGCGAATAACCATGTGCGGGATGAGCTTTTCCGGAAACTGGTACGGGCCGTAATTATTCGAGCAATTCGTGATGAGCGTAGGAAGACCGTATGTTTCGCGCCAAGCCCGCACGAGATGATCCGATCCCGCCTTGGTCGCCGAATACGGAGAATTCGGCGCATAGGCCGACGTCTCTACGAACAGTCCCTCGTCCGGCAGCGTGCCATAGACTTCATCGGTCGAGACGTGCAAAAAACGAAACTTATCGCGGATCGGGGGTTTGAGCCCACGCCAGTATTGCAGCACCGTTTGTAATAGAGTGAAGGTGCCGACCAGATTGGTCTGAACGAACGCGCCCGGCCCATCAATCGAACGGTCGACGTGGGATTCGGCCGCCAGATTCATGACGGCGACTGGTTGGTATTTCTCGAGCACACGATGAAGCTCAGATGCATTACAAATATCGGTACGCTCGAACCGATAGCGCGCGTGGCCTGCCGCCTGCGGAATCGAATCGAGGTTGGCCGCATAAGTCAGCTTGTCGAGGTTGATTACAAACGCTTGACTGTCGGCAAGCAAATGTCGAATCAGCGCAGAGCCGATAAATCCGGCGCCGCCCGTGACAAGGATCGGACCCGCTGAACCGTATTGAGAGGCCAAGCCAGTCACTCCGCCGCGATATTGCGGATGGCGGCAACCGAAGCGTGGATCGACAACAGATATTGTCCGTAACTGCTTTTCGCCGAGCGTTGAGCAAGTTCATAAAATGCGGCGCTCGAAATATACCCAAGGCGAAATGCTATCTCTTCCGGACAGGCGATTTTCAGGCCTTGTCGCTGCTCGAGAATTTGCACAAAGGTCGTGGCTTCAGAGAGCGAGTTGTGTGTGCCGGTATCAAGCCATGCAAAGCCGCGCCCCAATACCTCGACCGATAGCTTACCGCGCCGCAGATAGATGTCATTGACGTCGGTGATCTCAAGCTCGTTTCGGTGCGACGGAGAGATTGAGGCGGCGATATCGAGCACCTCATTGTCATAGAAATAAAGACCGGTTACGGCGAACTTCGATTTCGGCCGCGTCGGTTTTTCCTCGATCGACAATGCGCGGCCATGTTCATCGATTTCGACCACGCCGTAGCGTTCGGGGTCATTGACCAAATAGGCTACTATCGTTGCCCCGGATTTCCGCTCGGCTGCCCGGACCAATAGACCTTGCAGATCGTGTCCATAGAAAATGTTGTCCCCGAGGATGAGCGCGACCGCTTCTTTCCCGACAAACTCACGGCCGATGATGAAAGCCTCCGCAAGTCCTCGCGGTTCGGCCTGCTCGGCATAGGAAAAGCTCATGCCGAGTTGTGAACCGTCGCCAAGCAAGCTTTCGAAGAGTCGCAAATCCCGCGGTGTCGAAATAATGAGGACGTCGCGAATGCCGGCCAGCATCAGCGTCGAAAGCGGATAATAGATCATCGGCTTGTCGAACACCGGCAAAAGCTGCTTCGAAACGACAGCAGTCGCCGGATAGAGCCGGGTTCCGCTTCCGCCGGCTAGAATAATGCCCTTCATCAAATGCCCCGATCAGACCGTCAAATGCCTTGCGAAGTGAGTTGGCTCTGGCTGAAGTGCACGTTTTATAGTAGATGCGCCTCGTTTGGAATAGCAGCATGGCATATTGCTGATGCATATCATCAAGACCGAGATTCCGGGAATATCGGTGATCGAACCCAAGCGCTTCGGCGACAATCGCGGCTTTTTTTCAGAAATGTTTCGCGCCGACCATTATAGTGCAGCCGGAATGCGTGACGCCTTCGTGCAGGACAATTGGTCACGCTCGACCAAAGACGTGTTACGTGGTTTGCATCTGCAAAACCCCAATAGTCAAGGCAAGTTGGTCAGCGTGGTGCGCGGCGCGATTCTCGACGTCGCCGTCGATGTCCGTGTCGGTAGCCCAACCTTCGGGCGGTCCGTTGCGGTGACACTATCGGAAGAGAACGGGCGGCAGCTTTTCATTCCACGCGGCTTCGCCCACGGCTTCCTGGTATTGTCGGAGACTGCTGATTTCTTCTACAAGTGCGACAATTACTACAGCCCGGCCGATGAATTGGTCATTCGCTGGAACGATCCAGCTATTGCGATCAATTGGCAGATCAAGAGTCCGGCGTTGTCTCCACGTGATGCATCGGCGCCGCTACTCGCGGATGTGAAGAACTTGCCTCAATTCATCGGGTAGGCGGGCGGTGCGGATTTTGCTGACGGGAGTCACCGGACAGGTCGGGGGCGCGCTTGCACGCAGGCTGGGCGAGTTTGGGATGCTGCTTGCGGCTGACCGCGCAATACTCGACATGTCGAAGCCCGGAGCAATCGCCCAGCGCCTCGATGATCTCAAGCCGGACGTGATCGTCAATCCCGCAGCCTATACGGCGGTCGATCGCGCCGAGGACGAACCTGATCTGGCGTATCTGGTCAACGCCGCGGCACCGGCTGCGTTGGCCAGCTGGGCGGCACCACGGCGGGTGCCACTTGTCCACTTTTCGACCGATTACGTATTCGATGGATCCGGCGATCGACCTTGGCGCGAGGACGATCCGGTTGCGCCGCTCAATGCATACGGCGCAAGCAAGCTCGCCGGCGAACGAGCGGTTCGGGCCGAAGGCGGTTGCCATCTCATAATACGCACGTCGTGGGTCTATACCGCAGCTGGCATGAGCTTTCTTCGAACCATCACGCGGCTCGCCAAAGAACGCGAGGAATTGCGTATTGTTTCCGATCAGATCGGCAGTCCAATTTCAGCGGCTGCAATTGCCGGCGCATTGGAAGCAATTTTCCGGGCCCATCTATCAGACTTAGCGGCCGGTTTCGCTTTAGCTGACAGCCTTGTTCATTTGTCAGCCACCGGTGAGACGAGTTGGCACGGCTTTGCCGAGGCGATCGTGACCGGTCTTAAGCGACGCGGCGTCCCGGTCGTCACTCGCCGTGTGGTTCCTATCGCCAGCAAGGATTATCCGACCAAGGCGGTGCGGCCGCTCAATTCTCGTCTCGACCTACAGCGCCTTTGCCGAGCGTTTGGAATCGTACCGCAAATGTGGAACGCGTCGCTCGAGGCAGAACTTGACCGTCTCGCGGGCCTCCACCCCTGATGTCTCGTGGGCGGCCGAAATTTGCGGTCAAACCACCCGTTACATATGCGAGCCAATCATGCGTATCGCTCGCGGATCGACCGTGTGAGCAGAACCCCGCAAAACCAAATCCCCAAAGATATGGCTGCAACCGTCAAGATTGACAGAAAACGGTTCGGATACACCGAACTCTGTGGCAAGGTTGGCCGCACATAGGGCGTGATGTAGAGATGTTGTGATGCCGCATTAGCGCGTGCCTGGTCCAAAGCCTGCATCGTGCCCGTAACCATAGTTTGTGCAAACTGGACCTCAAGATTGAGCTGTTCGTATTCGCCAACAACCTTTGATAGGGCAGCACCGTTGACGCCGCGAGCGACATCTCCCTCAGTGGATGCAAGCTGTTCTCTAGTCGACTTGATCTGGTTCTTCAGGTTTACGATCTGCGGTGAATCGGGCGAGAGGTTCTGTCGCTGGAATGTTCCCAGCTGCGTTTCTAACTGCGCCAGCGCTGCTCTCTGCGACTGAATCAAAGTTGAATTGCTGAGCGTCACGCTGGTCGTTGGATCGATGACGCCAACGCGATTGCGATAGTCCAATAGCTTGGCGCGGTTTTCCTTGAGACGGTTTTGCGCTTTGATGACTTCTTCCTCTGCAAAACGAATTGCGTCCCGTTGCGAGCGATTAGCGATCTGGTTGACCAAGTCTTCAGAGAGTTTGACCATTGTGTTGGCAATCAACAAGGCATCATCGGGCGAAAAAGCCCGCACCGTCGCCGTGGCAAGGCCAGTTACCTGATCGAAACTTGCTGACGCCATCGATTGCCAATACGGCACAAACTTCTCAATGGGTTTAGATGAGTTAAATCGCGACCACCAATCGATGTTTGGACTTGAATAGAGGTCCACCACCTTGATCTGCCGCTGAAGTTCGTCAATGACTTCGCGACTAACCAGAAAATCAGCGACGAGGTAATTATTATTGCTGCTTGAGCCGGGCGAACTGCCAAGGACGGCGGTCAAGCCAGTCGGCATAGCCGTCGCCGTCGGTGAAGTATCCTGAACGCTAAATCGAAACTCTGTCACATACTGCCCGGAAGCAATGAATAAGTAGTACACCGTCGCGATCAGGACTGGAACGACCACGCAAACAGCAAACGCGGCGTAGCCGAGATAACCGCCGCGACGTCCTCTTCCAGATGGCGGGACATGATATTGACCTGCCGCCACGTCCGTTACCTGCCCTCGTCGGGGCGCGGTGACCGAGAGCCGTTGCTCGATCCGCCGGGGCGTCCCAGGGACACGCGCCGAGATCCGCCCAAGAGCTAAAGCGCGCTCGCCGGCCTCAGGATCCGCGAACGAGCCGGCAGGGTGTTGATTGAGGCGACGCAAATTCTTCCGGGGAACGTTTCCACCTGGCGCCTCCGGGGCAAGCCTAGCGTCTTCCGGAGCCGTCGATCGAGATATGTCTGATTCCTCACGAGTCACGCTGCATAGCTTCCTTCGTTTCAACACCGAAACCAGAACGGTGTCAGGAAAGCTTATTATAACGACAAACCGAGTTCATTCCATCTTAAATATTGAAGGGGGCGGATTCCAAAATATTTTCTAAGTATATGTTACATAAGGATAAATACTGAAAACGGCGCCGCTAGATCCTCAAGTTAGTTTACTTTATGCAAATGAAGAAACATCAAGGCTATTGTTTATATATTGTCAAGATAATTGAGTATTCTTCGAGTCGCGGACGCAAACCTGGTTGGCTCTGTCATGTCCGAGGGACGCATTCACATAAGGCTTACGTCTACTATACTTCAATATACTTCAATGGCTCGGAAGCGCGAAGTATATATCGTGGGCTCACCACATTGTATGTGTCCCGATTATCCCGACAGGCTGAATTCCGATTGCAAGGACGCTGCCCTTGCGTGAGTGGATTTTCGGGGCCCGCAGTTTCGATAGCGATCATTAACACTTATAAATCAAGCCTTTACAAGAGAATAAAGCTTGTTAGCCTCATTCTCCGCCGATCCCAGGCCGCGTAGTTTGTAGCGTGGACGGCGCCGGAAAATTCTCCGCACGCCACAGGATCTTTGCAAAATCTCTTATCCACAATATTGTAAAATGGACGTGGCACTCGGGGCCGATATCGTCGAATGCCGTTCGTCTCTACGTGAAATAGTTAAGAAACCACCTGGAACAAAGGGCATTTTTCTGGTTTTGTTCACAAGACGGCGTGCCCTAATTGAGCAGCACGCGCCTGCGCGCCGCGATGCTGACGCGCAAATGCTATAGTTATTCTTGCCGATTAAGCGTATTTAACGTAGAGGAACATCGGCGGGGCAATGAATATATCCGGCGAAAGCTGGAAACCCGTTGAGTTTGGGGTGGGCGGCTTTGTTGATCGCTGGTCAGTCGAATGTTCCTGCGGCGTCACGCCGACTGCCCGTGATATTAGTCGGGGCATTGTGCGCAGCATTGGCCGGATGTGGGCTGCCCGGTGCCGCCCCGACCTCTCTTGAGCTCACCGCGCCCTCAACGAGCGAGCTTGGTTTCGACTATGCGCTCGTTAATATCAACGCTGGCGTCGTCGCAAAACTCGACCAGTTCCATCCATCGTTCGGTGAAGGATTCGTCGGAGCGCGTGCAGTCGCGTCGAACGCCTTACAAGCCGGCGATGTTATCGGCATCACGGTCTACGAGTCCGGCGGCGCGACGCTGTTTCCACCGCCGTCGGTCGTGGCCGGGGCGGCAGCGGCGCCCGCACGGATTGGCGATGTCGCGACTGGCGCGAGCAATATCCCGCCTCAGGTCATTGAAGCGGACGGCACAATCTTTGTCCCCTATGTCGGCCGCGTCCATGCCCAAGGCCTTACTCCAGGCCAAGCGGGCGCATTGATCCAGAGGAATCTCGAAGGCAAAGCGGTCTCGCCACAAGTCCTGGTGTCATTGGTCAATAATATCGGTAATGCGGTGACCGTCGGCGGCGAAGTCAATACGCCACGGCCGGTCCCTTTGAGTTCGCGCGGCGAGCGGCTGCTCGACGTAATCGCCGCCGCTGGCGGCGCGAAATATCCGGCTTATGAGAGCTACGTCCAAGTCGTGCGGAACGGCCGGGTTGGAAAAATCCTGCTTCAGACCGTCGTCAACAATCCCCGAGAAAACATTATCATCCGGTCGCGCGACCAGATCTATCTGAGTCACAATCCTCGCACGTTTGCAGTCCTTGGCGCTTCATTGCGAGTGGCGTCTTATCCGTTCGCCTATGAAAAGGTCACGCTGACCGAAGCAATCGCGCAAGCAGGTGGACCAATCGACATGGTCGGCGATCCGAGCGGCATTTATCTCTTCCGCTTCGAGCCGTGGTTCATTGCGAAGGACGTGGTTGACGCGGCCTATATTGCCAATATCGGCGCCGCGCCGCCGGAATTCGTTCCTGTGCTGTATCATATCAACCTGCGTGACGCTCAGTCCTATTTCCTCACGAAGTCGATCCAGATGCGAGACAAGGACGTTGTCCTTGTCACCGACGCGGAATCCACCCAGGTCCTGAAGTTGTTAGCCGTCGTGCGAGGCTTCACCGGCATCGCGTATGACCTGAAGAGAAGCTCGACGCCTTAGTCGGCATTTCGTTCGCGCCGATTTTCATCGGCCGCTGTCAGTGATTAATATGCTTACCTGCTATTTTAGGGCCACATGCGAGACAATATCGCCGGGCAGCAGAAACAACCGCGCGATCTTTTTCAAGACATCGAACTCAGCATCGCGCGCCGGAACTGGACCTCAGCGATAGCGCAAGCTCGCGCGATCGGGCTCGATGCGATCGCAAGTGATAAGCTGCGTCTGGTGCAGCGCGCCGGAGCACTGCTGGAGCGGCTCGAGGACCACGCCTTCGCCGCGCGATTCCTCGCCGTTGCCGGCCGAATGGAGCATCCAAGTCCGCTGCCGGAATGGGACGGCTCGCCTCTTGTTGGACGAACACTGCTGATCATCCAGCGCATCCGTCATATCGGCGCAGCCATTAGAATGAGCCGACTCATCCCGCTAGCGGCGTCGCGTGCAAAACATTGCATTGTGCTCGCCGAGCCGCGGCTTATCCCGCTCTATCGACGCAGCTTTCCGACCGTCGAGGTGCTTGAGGCCGGCCCTGACGACGAAGTCGCATTCACCCGCTCCGACGTCGTGGCCAGCTACGAGACCCTAATGCAAATTCTCGCTACCGACCAAGCCGGCAGGATCGTTTCACTTACGCCTCTTAGACCCGACCGGGATGCGGTCAACATCTTTCGGTGCAAATACGGGCCGAAAAAACCGCTGATCGGCATCTGCTGGCACAGCACGAACGAGGAAAAGGACTTACCGAGCCTCGGCGATTGGTCGGCCTTCTTGTGCAAGCTCGATGCAACTTACGTCTCGATTCAATATGGTGATGTGCGCGCTGACGTCGAAACGATGAGAGCCCAAAGCGGGGCGCGCATCGTCTTCGACGAGACTGTCGACTCGCTCAAGAACCTCGACCTATTCGCCGCCCAAATCGCGACGCTCGACGGGGTCGTCACCATTAGCAATACGGGCGCGCACATGGCTGGCGCGCTCAACGTGCCGATGTGGGTTATTCTCGACGACAAGAACCATCTGGTCTGGCCGTTCGAGGCAAGCACCACGGGCTGGTATGGATCAGCGGTCCTCGTCCGCAAACAACGGCGGAGTTGGCCGCAGGTGTTAAGTTTGCTGAGCATCGAAGTAAGCCAATATTTTTCAAAGAAATGAGGCATTCCGCGATCGACCCGGCAAGGTTTGATTTGGCCGGTGCACTTCGTTAGAGCCAAAGCCTTCTGGAGGATGCATGAACTCTACGGAATCAGTCCCGGTTGAATTTCCAATGGCTATTGTCACGGCGTTCAAGCCGGACAGCAAGATAAGAAAGCTTTACAACAAGTGCATTCAGCGTTCGCAAGGCGGCAAGCATGACAATTTACTCAAGCAGATGCGCTTTTATGTCTTGCACCAACTTGCCACCAATGCTGTGCAGACGTTTCCAGCATTAAGCATTGCCGAATGCGGTTGTTGGTGGGGACATTCAACTCACATTCTTGCCAACATCTTGCAGGCTCACGTCGATTTCTCCGGCCGTCTGCACGTCTTTGATTCATTTGATGGCTTGTCGGAGTTCAAGCCTCAGGATCACTCGGAATTCCGATCAACACAAGTGCTTAGGAATCGGGCGCGAAACGGATTTCGCTCCGATCTGACACAGGTCACAACAAGCCTCGATGATTTCCCTTTTGTCAGAATCCATCCAGGATGGGTGCCTACGAAATTCTTCGAGGTCGAGGACGAGAAATTCGGCTTGGTCACAATCGATCTTGACCTATACGAACCGATACGAGATGCGGTGCAATTCTTTTATCCGCGCCTCCAAGACGGCGGGCTCATGTACTTTGACGACTACGGATACGAAACCTTTCCGGGCGCTAAGATCGCCGTCGATGAGTTCCTCCAGACTGTACGACCAAGACTTTTCCTGGAGTTGCCTTTTGGATCAGCCTTTCTCATCAAATAACGAGACAATCTGCGATTATCCTGTCCGCGGACGGCGACGTCTGAATATTCCGAGCCAGGCATCGTCACCAGGAGCATAAGGACGTTTTAGATCCGTGGGATAGCCGTCGGTTTCCTGAATCAAATCAAACTCACTCGCGAGCATTTGCGCGACGTCCAAGCGAATGTTGAATGAGCGCGGATCGTCGAGCACGGGATAGGGCAGCCGTACGGCCATAAGGTCCGCGCAGAGCAACGATGCGAGCCGCAGGAAACGCCTCGGATTTGATAGCTTCTGCGCGATAGCAAGGCAAAGCACGACATCGTACCGGCTCAACAACGTTGGCTGGTCGGATGCAGCTGGAGCAGAGTCGGCTCCGAGAACTAGATCGTCGAACCGTGTCAAATCCCATGTGATGAATTTGCGTTGAAGCGACGGAAGTTCTTTTTTAAAGAAGTCCTCGGCCACGACCAATCTTTCACCAAGCAGTTCGACGCCATGGATGAGAGTTGCACCGGCCTTGGCCAATTCGAGCGAAACCAAGCCCTCGGCACAGCCGAGATCGAGCACCGACGCGCCGGTGCAGACGTGCCGCACCGCGTCCAGCCCGCGCATTTGGCGAGCCAACTCGACCTTACCTCTTTGGAACGCGGGGATCTTAAACCATCCCGCACGCACTGGCTTGTTCGCCGAAACCATTCTGTTGTCTCAGTAAATTCGTGGAAATTACTGCGTTGCGAGCATTATTGCATGGCCAGAGAATCAGACACAACGCGACGAACAAGATCTAGCGCGGCCGCGCTAGTGTATTGACGGCATTAGCCTCCACCGGTGACCATTCGACGAGAGTAAAATACCGTTCGAGACGTACTCTCCACCAATCGGCCGGCTGAATGATGAGATGAGCATTGCGTCCATCTTCCAAAAACTTTACCGCCGGCCGCGTCGAGACATTGAGAAATGCGTATTTGAGAGTGAGGTCGCAAATATGCGCCAGCACACTG
>Ga0265325_10002300_pt1 | contig 12955 bp, 10 predicted proteins | sample 41420metaG_FD_202090 | JGI IMG/M metagenome (GOLD analysis project Ga0265325, IMG submission 202090) | Rhizosphere microbial communities from Carex aquatilis grown in University of Washington, Seatle, WA, United States - 4-14-20 metaG | ecosystem: Host-associated > Plants > Roots > Rhizosphere...
GCCGGCGACAAGCAGCATCTGCCGCATCAGGTTGAGGTTGCCCGAGGCCGCGACGCCGTCGGTACCCAGCCCCACGGTCACGCCGGCCGCGACCATCTCCGGATATTTCCCGATCGCCGTCGCGCCTTTGGCGATCTTGAACGACGAGCAGGGGCAGAAAGCAACTTTGACGCCGTGGTTCGCGAGTAATTCGATCTCGTGATCCTCAACCGCCACGCAATGCGCGATGACCAGATTTCTGCCAAAGCCGCCGGCCTTGTCGATGCGGGTCAGCGGCCAACAGCCATATTTGCCTTCGCAGACGTTTGCCTCTTCGATTGAAGTCGCCAGATGATAGGTAGTGCCGACGCCCAGTCGCTCGGCGAGGCTTCGTGCGCCGACATGCAAGGCCAGTGTGCACGGCTCCTTGCCCTCTATGTTGACCCAGCAGCGTACGCGGCCGTTGAGCGCGCCATTGAATTTTCGTACGCAAGCCTCGAGCTCGCGCAACGCCGTTGCCGTGTCCGGAAAGAAATGATGGTGGACCATTTCGGGCGTCCAGCCATGCGGCAACTCAGTAGGTGGATTGTCCGCCGCGTGGCGGCCGGTGATGCCGCGGATGCCAGTTTTTTCCATGGCACGCACGATGATTCCGGTGTCGTGCTGCGATCCCATATCGAGGAAGCATGTCGTGCCGGCGCGCAGCATTTCGGTGATACCGAGAACCGCGCCGCAATACTCATCTTCCGGGGTGATATGGGCGTAGAACGGCTTGCCCCAATGAAACACCCATGCGCGGGTGTTGAGATTGTCTGGAAATACGGCCCGAGAGAGCGTTTCCGACAGATGCACGTGACTGTCGACGAAGCCGGGACAAATGGCCTTCATCCGGCCGTCGATGATCTGATCAAATTTCGCACCGGAATGGCGTTGGGCGACGAGATCTGCCGGACCGATATCGACAATGCGATCACCGTCGATCAAAGCGCTGGCGTCGCGAAGGATCGTGTCCTTCGCATCGACGATGAACGCAACGTTGAGATGTTCGATGAGGGTACGCATCACGGCCATCCAGCTTTCAGGCGCTGCGATTTGCAATCGCAGCGCCTGACGGTTTGCTAGTGGTCAATTCGTTTTCGCGTTGGCCCGCGCGACAATGTCATTGGTAAAGTACTCGTTCAGGGGCAAAATAGTCTCGATCATCTTTGCTTCCTGGAGGTTATCCAGCGCCTCTTTTGCAGGCCCGTCCGCCGTGAAGCCCATCGGCTTGCCGCCATAGTCGGGCAAACCCTCAACGACGGCCTTGATCTGCTCGGCAACCACTTCCGGCGGAAGTGAGGCCTGCCAGTATTTAAGCATGCTTTTCGCCGCTTCGAGCGGATTCTGCTTAGCGAATTCCATACCTCGGTTCGTGGCGCGGACAAATTTCGCCAGCATCGCAGGGTCTTTTGCGATGACGTCGTTGCTCGCGACAAGCGCGCCGCCCGGAATGACAAGGCCAAACTTGGTCTCATCCATCTGCACGAAATCGTGGCCGTATTTGGAGAGAACGATCGGCAAGTCATTGGTGCGATAGAGCGCTATAGCATCGACCTGCTTGCCGACGAACGCCTGAACCTGGGCGCCGAGTGCAAGATTGATCACCTGAATCTTGGAGCAGTCGGTGTTGTTCTTGCGGCACAGAATTGGCATGAAAAATGTGCCTGCGTCGCCGGCCGCGCCTGCGATACGCTTGCCTTCCATATCTTTCGGGGTGTGGATCGGCTTGTCCGGCCACGAGATTAGAACGACGGGGGCGGCGGTACTGTACGATGCGATGATCTTCGCGTTCACGTCTTTTGACTTTGCCTGCATCAAGCTTGCGGCCGGCATCCAGGAAATCTGGTCTTCGCCCTTCGCCATCGACGCGAAGGCCGGGTTCACGCCGGCGCCTTCGTTGAGTTTTACGTCGAGGCCTTCTTCGGCGAAGTAGCCCTTGTCGAGCGCCGCAAACAGCGGCCCGTACTCGCCCTTAAATTTCCAACTGAAGCGCAGCGAAACCGGCTGCTTGGCTCCAGGCGCGGTTTGCGCCTCCGTCGTCGCTCCTGCGGCCAGAACGGTAAAGGCACCAGCAATAAGAGCGGCCCAAGTCCTTCTTGTGATTGTGCGCATTGTTTTCGCCTCCAACGTGATCCCAGCGACCGGGCAAGTCTATTCTCAGTGATCTATGATCACAACCGGTTTGCCCCACACAACGCCTAGCGGCTCGATCGGGACCATTCAATTCTCATGCCGTTCCCGCGCGTTCGCTGCCGGGGCAGTCGTTAAAAAAATGAAGTGGACCGGAGCCACGCTGCAAGCAGCGCCAAACGGTGCCAAATTCCCACGCAACCGCCCAGCGATTATGCAGATGGAACAGGTGAGATCGCCGAGACGCCCGGCGTCCGCTTAACGAGTGCACTCGATTGACGCGCCCACCTTGTATCGATCGATCTTCTTCAAGTCCGGTTCGATACCCATTCCAGCAGCGTTGGGAACCTCGATCTCGCCATTCCGAAACCGCATAGGTTCGACGAGGAGATCGTCGGTATAATAGATGCCTGCGATCTGGCCGCGTTGGTATTCCGCGGGCGTCGATATGGGGAAGACGCAGGGCATTCTGACGCACTGCGCGGCCGCGGACAAATGGAGATTGGCGAGATTGCCAATGCCAAGTTCGATCGATCCGTTGACGTTGCTGATCAACCCCGCTGCACGCACGACCGCTGCGACCTCCATGGCCCGATAAAGTCCGCCCGGTTTGGTCGTGTAGATCGACACGATCTGCGCCGCGCGATGCTCGATAATCTGCAAGACGTCGTGGCCGTTCCAGGCGCTCTCATCGGCCATTACCGGCGAGTCAATCGCTCGCGCGACTTGCGCCATGCGCTCGATTCCTTCCACCGGCTGCTCGAAATAGGCAATGTCGCAGGATTCAATCTTGCGATAGGTTTTGATCGCTTCGGCAGGCGTAGCATAGCCTTGGTTTGCGTCAATGCAGATAGTTGCCTGCTGGCCGACGACTTTGCGAACACGCTTCACCATTTCGACGTCACGGTCGGCATCGGTGCCAACCTTGATCTTGATGGCCCGAATGCCTTCCTCGATGACCTGCGCGACTTCGCGTTCGGCTTCATCGAATTGGATCAGCCCGATGGAATGGGCGATCGGAATCGTCTTGCGCACCGCACCGCCGAGCAGCCGATGTACCGGCAAATTCGATTGCCGTGCCGCCAGATCATAGGCGGCCATGTCGAGCGCGGCCTTTGCATATGGATAGCCTTTGATGGCCCGGTCCATTCGTTCGTGAAGCTCGACGATATTGCCGGGATGCGAGCCAAGAATTGCCGGCGCCAGATAGTCTTTGATTACGCATGCAACGATCGCGCGGCTCTCGCCGAAATAGCGGCCGAATTCGCCGGCCCAGTCTTTGAGTGCCGTTGCCTCGCCCCAGCCGGTGAGGCCGCTTGAATCCGTCATCTTGACCAGCAGATAGGCGCCAATCGACTCGGTGGCGCCGGTCCATTTGTGCTCCCGGCGCCGCGGCAGCGCGACTGAAATCAATTCGATCCGCTCAATGGTGGCGCTCATGAAAGCTTGTTCCCGAGTTTTGAATTTTGTTTCGCCTTTTGCATCGTCTCCCAGATCCGCATCGCAGTCGCGGGCATGTCGATGTGGCGCACGCCGTAGTCAGAGAGGGCGTCGACGATCGCATTGATGACTGCGGGCGGCGCACCTTGCGTGCCGGACTCACCTGCACCCTTGGCGCCAAGTGGATTGGCGGAGGATGGAAATTCCATCATCGCCGTTCGCAGCTGCGGCACGTCTTCCGCGCGGGGCATCGCGTAATCCTGAAACGATCCGGTCAGAAGCTGGCCGTCGGTGTCGTAGACTATTTCTTCGCACAAAGCCTGGCCAATACCCTGAACGACGCCGCCCTCAAGCTGGCCGGAGACGATCATCGGATTAATTGCAATGCCGGTGTCGTGCGCCATAGTGTATTCCACGACGGCAACCTGTCCGGTCGCCTGATCGATTTCGACCTCACAGATGTGGCAGCCGCTCGGAAACGTATAATTGGGCGGGTCGAAGCGGCGTCGAGCTTTGAGGCCGCCTGCCTCGGATGCGGGCGTGACCTGCGGGTCGATGGCGGCGGCAGCGACATTGGCCCATGTTGCGGTAGCGGCGCTGCCTTGCGTTCGAAAAATACCGTCGGCCACGTCGATGCGTTCTGGCGTTGCCTGCAGCAGCCGCGCCGCGATGATTTTGGCATTGGCAAGAATCTCGAGACAGGCAAGCCGCACCGCCGCCCCGCCTACCGTGATAGATCGCGACGCGCCGGTACCGTTGCCGGTCGGAATAATGTCGGTGTCACCTTGGATCACATCGACGTCGTCGATGTCGATGCCGAGATCGCTCGCCATGATTTGCGCATAGGTGGTCTCGTGGCCCTGGCCATTGGACATCGTGCCGATCAGCAGCTTTGCTCGCCCATTAGATAGAACTTCGACGGTTGCTTCTTCGCTGATGCCAAGGCCGTGCGCTTCAATGACGAAGGCCATCCCGATGCCGCGAAGTTTGCCGCGCTTCTTGGCGGCACGTCGACGTTCATTGAAATTGTGCCAGCCTGAAAGTTCGATGGCTTTTTCCAGACATTCGGTGAAATTTTCAGAATCGTAGGTAGATCCGAATGCATTCGTGAACGGAATCTGCTCGACGGGAATGAGATTACGCCGCCGGATCTCGTCAGGATCGAGTTGCAGTTCGCGCGCCGCGCAGTCGACGAGCCGCTCGAGAATATACATGACCTCCGGCCCGCCCGCGCCGCGGTAGGTCCCGACCGGCGTCGAGTTCGTCAACACGGCGCGCACGTCGAGGTGGACTGCGGGAATGGAGTAAGCACCCTGTAGTGCTCGACCGCCCACGATGGGGGGAACGACGCCGCGCGGTGACAGATAGGCGCCGAGGTTGACGACGATCGACACCTTGAGGCCGACGAACTTGCCTTTGCTGTCGAGCGCGAGCGCCGCCTTGACGACCTGATCGCGGCCATGGGCGTCGCTCACCAGCATCTCGCTGCGGGTGGCGATCCATTTCACCGGCCGTCCGGTGCGCTCGGCCGCGAGCATGGTCAGGACGTGTTCCGGATAGACATGGTTTTTGGCGCCGAAACCGCCGCCGACATCGCGCGTTAGCACCCTGATCCGATCGGCGGGGATGTTGAGCACGGCCCGCGCGATGTCCCGCTTGAGCAGGTGCGGTTTGCCGGTCGCTGCATGCAGGATATAACGAGCCGTATCGGCCTCGAAAATGGCAAGGCAGCCGCGAGGCTCCATCGGGTTTGCTGCCAGCCGATTGTTGCGAAGCTCGATCTCTGTGACATGGCTGGCGCCAGCGAAGGCGGCATCGACGATGGTACGGTCGCCCCGCTCAAAGGGAAAATAGACATTATTGGGAAATTCCGGCCACAAAAGAGGTGCCTCATCCGTCACGGCTTCGTCGGGGGCCGTGACTGAGGGCAGCGCGTCGTACTCCACGCGCACCGCCTCGGCCGCGGTTTGAGCTAATGCCAGACTTTCACCCACCACGAATGCAATCGGTTCGCCAACGTAGCGGACCACTTCGCGGGCGAGGATACGCTGTAGGGCCAGGTCAAGCCGTTTGTCGTTTTCGCCTTTGGGGTCAGCGAGGACTGGCGGCCGCAGTTCCCAGGGGATGCCGCCGAGTCTAGCTATCGCCGGATCGGCGGCGGTGAGGACCAGCAGGACGCCTGGCATTGCGGCGGCGTCCGAACTGTCGATGGCCATGATTCGTGCATGTGCGTGAGTGGACCGGACCACGACGCCGTGCGCCATGCCATCGAACTGAAGATCCGCGATATAACAGCCGTGGCCGGTGAGCAGTCTTGCATCTTCTTTGCGAATGATAGAACTGCCGACCGCGTTCATCTTGTTTCTAATGACTTCTGGGGGCCGAGACGGATGACGGTCAATCTTTGGTAAGAATGCCAGCGGATTCGAAGTAACTCCGGATCCGTTCAACATAAGCGATGAAGGCGGGGTTTGAGCGCACCGCGGCGGTTCGCGGCCGTGGCAGTTTGATCTCTAGATCGAGTTGAATTCGTCCGGGCCGCGCCGACATCACCAGCACGCGATCGGAAAGAAAGACTGCTTCATCGATGCTATGGGTGATGAACACGACCGTATTGCTCAAGGAAACCCAGAGTCGTTGCAGATCGGTGTTCATTTGCTCGCGGGTCAGCGCGTCGAGCGCACCAAACGGCTCGTCCATCATTAGCAACCCGGGAGACTGAACGAGCGCACGGCAAATGGCTGCGCGTTGGCGCATGCCCCCAGACAATTCATCGGGGTAGCGCGACTCATAACCGGCGAGGCCGACTTGTGCCAGCAGGCCCTTGGCCTGGTCGACGTAGCTGGCGCGTCCCCAGCGCTTAATTTCGATCGGCAGCAGGACGTTGTCGAGAATGCGGCGCCAATCCAGCAGCAGATCGCGCTGGAACACCACGCCCATCCGCGGATGCGGCCGGTTGACCGGCTCGCCGTCGAGGCGGATCGCTCCTGACGTCAGCGGTATCAGGCCAGACATCATCATCAATAGCGTGCTCTTGCCGCAACCGCTTGGCCCAACGATCGAAACGAATTGACCAGCCGGAATCTTGACATTGACGCCTTCGAGGGCATGGACCTCGTCGCCTTCGCTCGTTTCGTAGGTCTTGTGGACGTCGATCAGTTCGATCGACACGCTCTTCACCGTCTTGGTCGCGTCACTGACGGCCGATTGCGGCCGGGTCTGTTGGGCAGCGTTGCTGGCTTGAGTTTGGGTCATGTCAGCGCCGGCGAACGACTAGCCGTTCGATAGCCTCGACCGCCGCAAAGGTGATCATCCCGCATACTGCGATGATCATCAACGCCGCGAAATTGAGGGCGGAGTCGAACTGGATGTTGGCTGTGAGTTGACGATAGCCGAGACCGCCTTCGGCAGCGATATACTCGCCGATGACCGCGCCGACGATCGACAGCCCGATGGCAATTTTAAGCCCACCGAAAATGCTTGGTAGCGCGGCTGGCAGGCGGATCTTCATGAAAGTTTGCAACTCGTTCGCTCCCATCGATCGCACCAGATAGACCATATCGCGTTCGAGCGACATGAGGCCGACGACAGTCGCAATGACGATAGGAAAGACGGCGATGAGAAAGCTGATGGCGATCTTCGGCAGAATACCGAAGCCGAACCACATCACCAGGATCGGCGCCAGCGCCACCTTCGGCACAGTCTGCAGCGCCACTAAGATCGGGTAGATCGACTTGCCGAACATCGGACTATAGAAAATCCCGAGCGCCAGCGGAATTCCGATCACGACCGCCGCGACGAAGCCATACAAGACTTCGAGCATCGTTACGCCGGTGTCGCTGATCAACAGCCCGCGCTTGAGGTACATAGTCGTCAAGATCTCGCTTGGCGTCGGGAGGATCAGTCGCGAAATCCGCGCCCAAGGCACCAGCACCTGCCACGCGATTAAGATCAGCGCAGTGATGACGAATGGCGCCAGATTTTCAGCGATCGTTCTGTAACGTTTGTGCTGCAGCCGTACACGGGCTTCGTCGGTGATGGCGCGATCGGACCTCGACAGCATTTAATTGTGTTCCAGCGCTGGCCCCGTTAATCCGTTCTGATTGAATGCCAGTATTGTGCCAAATGCCAATTCGGGGGTGCGGGACGTGGCCGCGCCAGCGTGCCATCGGTGGCGGAAGGGTGCAGAAACCGCAGCTTGTGGGCACCGAAACCCGCGGCAACATTTGAACGGTTCGGGACACGATACCCAGAAGGAGGTCGCTGGCCGCAAGCTGCCGCGGTCGAAACGCCATGGTTTTGCTGCATTTTCTGTCTGGCAAGCGCTCGGCACGAAAACGATCCCACTGGCAGCAGCCCGTCGCTTTTACCGGCAATGTTTTCCGCTGTGATCAAATATCACAAATTTTCGAGCCCTGGTAAAGGTTTTCGGCGCCAGCGGCGTTCTTCTTGGTAGGCGTGAGACAAATTATCGCGGCTATGGTCAAATGTTTGGCCGCCGGCCAATCGCGATCGAGCCCGGCGTAATGGCCAATGCTTCTCATTGATGCAATACGCACGTTTTGGCCTGACTTCGAGTTAGTGAATGTTGCCGTCGTCTTTGTCACGATCGTGGTGACTTATACGATTTTCGCGATGATGGGATTTGGTAGCGCATTGATCGCCGCGCCGGTACTGGCGCTGCAGATGCCGCTCATTTCGGTGGTGCCGCTGCTCGCGGCACTCGACATGACGGCGGCGCTCATCAATATCGGACACCTGAGCAGCAAGGTCGACAAAAGCGAGATCCTGCGGTTAGCGCCGCTGATGGCGCTCGGCAGCGCCACCGGAATTGTTCTGTTGTTGAGCGCCTCACCAAAACTGATGCTGCTTGGCCTTGGCCTGTTTGTGGTCGGCTACAGCCTCTATCGCTTGTTCTTTCAGCTGAACCCGTATCACCTTTCGGCTTACTGGGTGCTTCCCTTCGGCCTCATAGGTGGATTGTTTAGCGGCATGTTTGGCAGTGGCGGATTCATCTTTTCGATCTATTTGAGTCACCGCAGTAACGACAAGGATGTCATCCGTGCCACTATGACAGGCATGACCGGCCTGAGCACGGCCACCCGCGTGGTAATCTTCGCGGTGATAGGTGTGTTCGCCGACCTCCGCTTGCTCTCGCTGGCGTTGCTCTGTGTTCCTGCGTTGCTTCTGGGGATTTATTGCGGACACCACGTCACGACACGTTTGTCGCACGAGCGCTTCCTTCGTATTCTATGTGTGATGCTCTTTGGCACGGGAAGCCTGCTGATATGGCGGGCCATGCGTGTTTAAGTGACGGTGCGCTGATACGAGGAACAAATGCTAACGGTAATGACCGGGTGAATATGGCGACCCTGTTTAATACTAGCGATTCAGCACTATTGTTCGAGCGATCCGCACTGGAGCGATTGGGGATGGCGAATGGAGAGACTGACCGTCATCGTGACTGGCGCGACTGGTGGCATCGGGAAGGCCTGCGTCAAGCGGTGCCTCGACGAGGGGCGCAATGTCGTCGCTTTTGGACGGACGATGGATCGGCTTAAAGAAGCCATTCCCGATCAGGCCGATAGAATCGTTTTGTTTTCCGGCGATGTATCCGAAGCGGGAGATTGCGCAGCTGCCGTTGATCTCGCAGTCAAACAGTTCGGCCGTCTCGATTCCATCATTCATTGGGCGGCTACGCACTCATCGGCTTTCTGGACCGAACTTGACGCCGGAGAGTTTAACCGCGTGCTCGCGACCAACCTGACCGGCTCGTTTCTGGTCGCGCAGGCAGCCGCGCGCCACATGGTCGAGCGCAAGTCCGGATCGATCGTGCTGTGCACGTCCGGCGCGGTGCTGTTCGGCGGTGTCGGCGGTCAAAACGGGGCGGGGGGTGCCGCCTATGTGGCGTCCAAGGCGGGTGTGATCGGGCTCATGCGCTCCTTGGCGCGCGCTCTGGGTCCGCACGGGATCCGCGTCAATGCGGTATCGCCGGGCGTCACGGAGACCCCGATGATCTCAAGCTACACGCCCGAGCGACGCGCAGCGGCAACGTCGCGTACCGTGCTTGGCCGTCTCGGCGAGCCGGATGAAATCGCCGCAGTCGGTTGCTTCCTGATTTCCGAAGCCGCACGCTACATCACGGGAGAGGTTATCAACGTGAACGGCGGAGCTAACTTTGGTTGATCGCGTAATTCTCCAATTTGTAACGAATTAAAGTACGGCCGAAGGTGGCCTTGTTGCAGCAGAAGAACGGCTTTGCCACCTCTTGTTCGGTCATCCGACGTTCTTCTGTCGGCCCAGCTCAAAGCCGTGTGCGCGCTTGACTTCTGCGCGAATTCAACTGATACATCACAAAAATACACCTAATACATTAGTGTCCATGGGAGGGACCTTATGACGACATTGACGCCAATTAGCTATGAAGGTCGCGTGGCCAAGCTACGCGCGGGCATGCAGCGCGCCAATCTCAAGGCGCTGGTCGTCAGCCGGGCTGCCAGCATCTACTACACCGCGGGGTGTTACTTTCACCCCTTCAGACCAGGGGCTGCGGTTATCATCCCACTCGAAGGCGACGTCATGATCGTCGCGCGGGCGGTCGATTTGGGCCGCCTGCCTTACGAAACTTGGATTCGCGAAATCCGGCCTTGGGTCGGCTGGCAGACCAACTCACTACCAGAAACGAGCTTCGAAAAAGCTGTGGTCGATGCCTTACGCTCGGCCAAATGCACGTCCGGCCGGATCGGGATAGAGATCGGAATGGATCAAGAGCCAGGGCGCTTGGCGCCGGGCACCTTGGACAATCTTCTCGCGGGACCGGAATTTGTCGACGCATCAAAAATCCTCGACCACGTCATGATGCGCAAGGAGCCTCAAGAAATTCTGCTCCTGAAAAAAGCCGCGGCGATTGCTGATGTCGGCGCGCGTGCTGCGCTCGATTCAATACGTCCCGGTATGCGTGAAACCGAAGTCGCTGGCGCCGCCGAATTCGCGATGCGCCAGGCCGGGGCTGAGTGGTACATGGCCGGTACGACAGTGGCATCGGGTTTTCGAGCCGCTTACGCCTTTGCCGGTGAACCTGTCCCGACCGATAATTTGCTCCAGCGGGGAGATGTGGTCCATCTGGACTTTACACCGGTCTATAAGCTTTATCTGGGCGATCATATTGCAATGGCCGTCTTGGGAGAGCCGAACCGCGAGCAGGCGGAGCTCGCCAAAGTGGTCGAAAGCATCACTGAGGAATATCTCGACAAATTTCGAGTCGGCGCGGTTGTCGCCGATATCGATCGCTTCGCGCGGCAGGCGAAGACGAAAGCAGGCTTTGGCCAATACGACTGCTGGATCAATGGACATGGAATGGGGCTCGCTCCGCGGACGCCTCCTTACTTCACGCCAAACGATAAAACGGTGCTGGAGGCGGACATGGTTCTGGAGCTCGTGCTTCAGATTCATCCGCCGAAGATTGGAGGCATGGCGCTCGAATTTGCCGTGCACATCACAGACTCCGGTCCGGTGCCACTCAACAAGACCCCGCGCCGGCTTCACGTCGTGGCCGGCTAGCTTGGAGATGGCGGCACCATGGCAGACGTCTCAGTTCATGCACGGCCAATAGCGCTTCCGGCAAAATCGGCCAACGCAAAGCACGAGGCCGCATACCTTTGGCTGCGCGATGCAATTCTCACACTGCAGTTGCGGCCCGGAGAACCTATCTCGGATAGGCTTTTAGCAGTTCAATTGGGGATCAGCCGTACGCCGGTGCGGGACGTATTGCATCGCCTTAGTGCAGAAGGCCTCGTAGAGATCCAACCTAGGCGCGGCGCCTTCGTCAAGGACATCAATATTTCGGAGGTCGCCGCGCTCCTGCAGCTTCGAGAGGTCAATGAGGGACTGGCGGCGAGGCTTGCCGCAGGGGCGATCGCGCCCATCACGATCGAAACGCTGCGTGATCGTTACCAAGATATTCTTTCCGGATCCCGACGTCTCTCCTTCAACGAATTGGTCGATGCGGGTGCGGATCTTCATGATGTAATCTTAAGCCGGTGCGCTAATCAGCGGCTGGGCTCCTTCCTCCGCCAGCTCAGGGCGGAAATCCGGCGCGCGCAATTCTTTGCATGGGACGCATGGCGAATCGGAGCCGACACTGAAGAAATTCAGCAACGAACGACCCAGGAGCATCTCCGCATCGTTGACGCTCTGGCGTCCGGTGATGGGGCTCACGCCGAGCACGAAATGCGAAATCACATTGGCAACGCGCTCGACGACCTAATGCGGGTATTTGCGCAGCGTGGCAGAGCCGGGCGGCCTTACGGAGGTCAGCCGTGAATGCTGATGTCGTTCGATTGCGTCAGACGGCTCTTGCATCAACCCTGAGATCGCTTTTCGTCCTGGGAACCCCGCGCGCGCGCAAGCGAGCCACTCCGTATTTCCTGTTGGTTCCGATCCTGCTCCTGCTCGGAAGCCTTCTTTTCGTCCCGGAAATGATCGCGTTTGGGTACTCGACCACGCACTATACGCTTGGTGAAGCGCCGACGTTCGTCGGGGCAAGTAACTACGTCACTCTCGTTCACGATCCTGCGTTCTGGAATTCAGTATTGGTCACGCTGATTTTCGTCTTGACCACAGTTTCCGGCCAGATGGTTCTCGGTCTCGCCTTCGCGTTGCTGGTCAACCGGGAATTCAGAGGACGAAATATTCTCATCGCTGTCTTGATGAGCCCGTTCGCAATCAGTCCCGCCGCCGCCGCAGTCATGTGGAAGACTTTATTTTCAACCGATTTTGGTCTTATCAATTTTGCCCTGACGGGTTTCGGGTATCGAATGTCCGATTTTCCGTGGCTGACGGATCCGGTGCTCGCATTGCCGGCTGTCATCGTCGTTGAGATATGGATGGAGACGCCTTTTGTGTTCCTTTTGCTCTACGCGTCGATTCGCGGACTGCCAAAAGAACCATTTGAAGCGGCATCGATTGATGGCGCATCAAGCTGGCAGAAGTTGCAATATCTGACCCTGCCAATGATCCGCCCGGCGATCATTGTCGCGGCCGTATTTCGCGCCGTGTACTCTCTGCGATCTTTTGGACAAATCTATATTCTAACGGGCGGCGGTCCCGATGGGGCGACCGACGTCCTTTCGCTTTATCTTTATCGGCAAGCTTTTCGCTATTTCGATTTTGGCCTGGCTTCGGCAACGGCGTGGCTGATGCTGGCGATGGCTATCCTGTTGACTGCCGAGTTGGTGCGCCGCCTGCACCGGGCCACGCAGGAGGCGGATTGATGTCCATACGCCCTGCGCTTCGTCATCTTGGATTGGGCGTGGTCGTCCTGCTCACCTGTGCCTGGAGTCTCATTCCTATCGCGTGGATCTTCATT
>Ga0265325_10002309_pt1 | contig 12935 bp, 12 predicted proteins | sample 41420metaG_FD_202090 | JGI IMG/M metagenome (GOLD analysis project Ga0265325, IMG submission 202090) | Rhizosphere microbial communities from Carex aquatilis grown in University of Washington, Seatle, WA, United States - 4-14-20 metaG | ecosystem: Host-associated > Plants > Roots > Rhizosphere...
AAGGCCATGGAGATGCCGGCGCCCACGGACGCCGCCATGCCGACCAGGAACGTCGCCCAGGTGTTGTGGGTGGCGAAGGCGGCCGCAAACAGCGGCGCCAGCGTCGAAACCGAGCCGTCCATCAGGCCGGCAAGTCCCGGCTGCACGTATTGCAGCACGAACATGCGGTGCGCGGTCGCGTCTTCCTTCTCGCGCTCGCCCTCGGTGAGGATGGTTTCGGCAAGCTTGTGCGCCAGCGACTCGTGCCCGGCCTCCGCCTCGGCCAGCTCGATCAGCAGCTTGTGCACGGACAAGTCGCGCGTGTTCTCCGCCGCTTTCCGGTAGAAGCGCTCGGCTTGGTATTCCATGTCCTCGGCGAACTTGCGCGCGGCGTCGAGGCCAAGCGGACGCATCAGCCACGGTGTCGATTTCTGCTGGATGAAGCCTTTGACGTCCTGCCGGCGGATCAGCGGCAGGTACTCGCCGAATTTCTGCCGATAGAGATCGAACAGCATGGTGCGGTGATGCACCTCTTCCTCGGCCATCTCGTCGAACACCTTGGCCGACGATGGAAACTTCTCGCGCAGGCCTTCGGCGAAGCCGCGGTAGATGCGGCTGTCCTCTTCCTCGTTGGTGATGGCAAGCGCCAGCACTTCCTGCTCGCTCAAATCGGAAAATTGCTTCAAGGAAGCCTCATCTCGGGCGGGACAGCGTTCGATATTAGAACTATTTTAGGCCGGATAGGTTGCTATAACGCCTCGCCCAGAAAATTCCAGCACGCGTTGCACATTCCGGCGAATGCCAAACAAGATCATGCCCCTGCATCGCCTGCGCCGCGCGCTCGAGCCGGCGATCCGCCCGTGCCTGCACTTCTACTGGCGCTGGTCGCGCGGCGCCACGCTGGGCACGCGCGCCATGGTGATCGACGGCGCCGGCCGTATTTTCCTCGTCAAGCACACCTACGTCGACGGCTGGCACCTGCCGGGCGGCGGCGTTGAGACCGGTGAAACCATGCTGACGGCGCTGGCGCGGGAACTGGCCGAGGAGGGCAACATCCGGATGACCGGCCAGCCGAAGCTGCACGGGGTATTTTTCAACAAGCGCGTGTCGCGGCGCGACCACGTCGCGCTCTACATCGTGCGCGACTTCGTCCAGGACGGCCAGCCGGTGCCGAACCGCGAAATCCTCGAGCACGGCTTCTTCGCGCTCGATGCGCTGCCGGAGGATGTGACCCGCGCCACCCGCGCGCGCATCGGCGAAGTCTTCGCCAGCGCGGCCGTCAGCGAGTTGTGGTGATTCAGTAATATTAGGTGCACCCTAGCGGGGGAGACCTGCCCATGCCGGTGAAGGATTGGCTGCCCGCCGCCGCGCGCGCACAAGCCGTTGACCGCAAGCTGAAGCCGGGCGAACCGCTGTTTCATCTCGGCGACAAGACCAGCGGACTCTACGAAGTGGTCAGCGGACGTATACGGCTGGCGCGCGTCGATCGCTCCGGCCAGGAGGTCGTGCTCTATGTCGCCGGCGCCGGTGAGACGATCGCCGAAGCTTCGCTCTATTCGCCGGTTTACCACTGCGACGCCATCGCCAGCACCAACGTCGCGGTCCGGCTCTATCCGAAGGCCGCCGTGCTCGACGCTTTCGCCAAGGACCGCAAGGCGGCGCAGGCGTTTACCGCCACGCTTGCTCACCAAGTGATGAACCTGCGCACCCGAATCGAGCAGCGCAACATCCGCTCGGCGCGCGAGCGCGTGCGCCATTTCCTGGCGATCAGTGCTGGCGTCGACGGCCGCACCGTGGAATTACGCGGCACCGTCAAGGATCTCGCCGCCGAGCTCGGCCTCACTCATGAAGCGCTTTACCGTACGCTGGCCGCGCTCGAACGCGCCGGCGAGATCAAGCGGCAAAAGGGTAAAATCACGCTGCTGGGCCCGCGCCGCGTATGACTTCGATCATATGAGCCTTCCGCACATCCGGCTAATAAGGCAGCCGGGGCATAAGCGAAAGAGGCTCACGATGTCGAAATTTCCATGGAAGACGTTGCTTGCCGGCGCCGCCATTATCGGCGCAACGGCTTACGCCTTTGGCCAGCTTGCGCCCGGTGGCGGGCCGATGAGCGGCAACATGACGCAGATGCATCAGCAAATGATGCAAAGCCAAGGCGCAATGCATGGCGGCATGCACGGACAGTTCGGCGCGGGCGGCGCGCCGACGATGCCGGGACAGGATGCCTTCGGCACCATCCAGGAAATCGTGCAGATGCTGGAAGCTGATCCGGCGACCGACTGGTCGAAGGTCAACATCGGCGCATTGCGCGAGCACCTGATCGACATGAACGAAGTGACGCTGAACGCTGTTGCCAGCGAACACATGCTCGACAACGGCATCGAGATCGCGGTTACCGGCGAAGGCCGCACCCGCGAAGCGATCAAGCGCATGGTGCCGGCGCACGTCCATGAGCTCGCCGCGAGCGGCTGGAACGCCAAGACCGAAGAGCTGCCCAATGGCGTGAAGCTGACGGTGTTGGCGAGCGACACTGTACCGCTCGCCAAGCTCAGGGCGCTCGGCTTCATGGGCATCATGGTGCAGGGCGGTCATCACCAGCCGCACCATCTGGCGATGGCGAAGGGCGAATTCACAATGCACTAGCTGCGTTCAGCCGGCATTGCGCCGTTTGATCACGATCAATATGCGCAACGGTGCCGTCGGCTAGAATTGATGGTCCTTATCACCAACGGTAACCAGTGGAGGCTTGCCATGCGCAAGCTTCGTTACGGCACGGCGGCAGTGATTGCGGTCTTGGCGCTTTCCTGCGCAGCTATGGCCCAGCCTTATGGACCCGGTCCCGGCGCGATGATGGGTCCCGGCTATGGCTACGGCATGATGGGCGGCGGATCCGGTTGGGGCGGCGGCTATGGACCTGGCTGGGCGATGCGTGGCGACGGCGCGGGCTACGGACCGGGCATGATGTACGGCTACGGCCCCGGCAATCAGGGCCAGCTCAATCTGACCGCCGAGCAGGTCAAGACCTACCTGCAGCAGATGATCCGCAATCCGAACTTGACCGTCGGCGACGTCAAGGAAAAGGACGCCGACACGATCGTCGCGGAGATCGTCACCAAGCAGGGCAGCTCGCTGGTGCAGCGGCTCGATTTCAATCGTCACAACGGCTTTGTACAACCGGAGCAATGATCATGGGCTATGGCTATGGACCCGGATGGGGGATGATGAACGGCTGGGGCTACGGCTATGGCCCAGCCCATATGGTCGTGTGGGTCGTCATTATCGTCGCGGTCGTCTTGTTCTGCGGCTGGATGATGCGTTCGATGGGCATGGGCGGCATGCAGCGGCATATGCCGATGCGGCGCTCAGCCGGTATCGACGTGCTTGAGGAGCGCTACGCGCGCGGCGACATCAACCGTGACGAATATCTGCAGAAGAAGAAAGATATCGAAGGCTAGGCCTTTGCTTGGCGCATGATCTTGTCCGAAAACCGGTTTCCACTTTTCGGGATTATGCGCCGAATCGCGCGCGGTCGTGCGGCGCGGCGAGATCGAGCTGCGGTCCGACCGGGACGATGCCGGCCGGATTCACCTGCCGCTGGCTGAAGTAATAGTGGTGCTTGATCTGCTCGAGGCTCACCGTCTCGGCGACGCCCGGCACCTGGTAGAGATCGCGCAGGTAATTCGACAGGTTCGGATACTCGTAGATGTGCCGCCAGTTGCACTTGAAGTGCCCGTAATAGACGGCGTCGAAACGGACCAGCGTGGTGAAGAAACGCCAGTCGGCTTCGGTGATGACGTTGCCGGCAAGGTAACGTCGCCTCGATAGCAACTGCTCCATCTCGTCGAGCGTGTCGAACAGGCCGCGGAATGCTTTTTCGTAAGCAGCCTGCGAGGTAGCGAAGCCGGCGCGATAGACGCCGTTGTTCACGTTCGGATAGATCTTATCGTTGAGGCGATCGATCTCGGCGCGCAAGGCCTGCGGATAGTAGTCGGCGCGCACGTTGGTGAAGGCATCGAACGCCGAGTTGAGCATCCGGATGATCTCGGGCGACTCGTTGTTGACGATGGTCTTGCGCTTCTTGTCCCACAGCACCGGCACGCTGACGCGGCCGGAATATTTCGGATCTGCCAGCAGGTAGATCTCCGACAGTTTGCTCTTGCCGTTGATCTCGTCGCCGCTCGAGCCTTCGTCGGTGTTGAAGGTCCAGCCGTCTTTCATCATGTCGGGCGAGACGGTCGACATGGAGATCAGGTTGTCCAGCCCCTTGAGCTTGCGGAAGATGACGGTGCGGTGCGCCCACGGGCAGGCCAGCGAGACATAGAGGTGATAACGGCCCGGTTCGGCGGCAAATCCGCCTTCGCCGGTCGGACCGGGGCTGCCGTCGGGCGTAATCCAGTTGCGGTATCGGGGGCTCGGACGGATGAATTCGCCGTCCTTGGTGCGGGTGCCGTCCTGCTGCCAGATGCCGTCGACCAGAAGTCCCATGTGCCTACTCCATTGCCGCTTTAGCGTTATCTAGGCGTTCCGGTGCGCCAAAGCCAAGGGCAATGGACCAGAATCGGCCCAAGTGCTAATCGCAACCGCGCATGAGCGAAGTTTCACCGACAATCCGCCACGAAACGCCGGACGACGCGCTGGCCATCGAGCGCCTGCATGAGCGCACCTTCGGCCCAGGCCGTTTTGCGCGCAGCGCGTTCCGCATCCGCGAAGGCAGGGGGCATGTGCTCGACCTGTCGTTCACCGCGCGTATCGGCACGCTGCTGGTCGGCTCGGTGCGGTTGACGCCCGTCTGCATCGGCGAGGTGCCGGCGCTGCTGCTCGGGCCGCTGACGGTCGAGCCGCCGTTCCGCTCGCACGGCATCGGCAAGGCGCTGGTGGAACGCGCGCTCAAGCACGCCAAGGCAAAGGGTCACAAGCTCGTCGTGCTGGTCGGCGACGAGCCGATCTACGCCAAGCGCGGCTTCAAGCGGATTCCGAAAGGCCAGGTGAAGATGCCGGGGCCGGTCGACCCGGCGCGCCTGTTGGTGGCCGAGCTCGAGCCCGGCGCTTTCGGTTCGACCGGCGGCATGATCCGCCCGGACTGGGACGCGAAATAGCTGGCAGCCTTCGCGGGCCATCGAAAGCCGATCTATCGGCCTTCGCGAGCCCATGTGGCGGCGAGCGCGCCGATCAGCAGCAACAGGCCGATCAGCCCAGCAAACACCGGCAGCACGCCGATGCCGCGCACGACGCTGACATCGCGCATCTTGAGGCCGATCCAGTCATCGCCCTTGAATGAGGTCGAGGTCCGCACCGGCACCACGCGCGGCACATCGAGACCGTGGCCGTCGTCGAGCCGGCGCGCGTCGCCACCGGTTGCTTGCGCGAGCGCCCCAAGCACGTCGGTGGTCGATGTCACCTCGGCGAATTCGCGCGGGTTGGCGGGACCGACATTGGCGAGCGCGGTGAGCGTGCCGTCGGTCGCGCGCCACAGGCCGAGCTCGTTGGCGGAGAACTGCGTGCGCCACAGGCCCGGCTCGACCGGCTGCAGGTTGAGCGTGCGGCTCGCGCCGGACGGCGAGGTCAGCGTCACGTCGGTAACACTGTCGGACATGGTCTGGCGCTGCACGGCGACGTCGTGGCCGTGCACGATCAGCCGCAGCGCTTCCTCTTCGAGGTCCGGCTGCTTCATCAGCCAGTGCGACAGCCGCCGCAGCAGATCGAGGTGCGGACCGCCACCTTCATAGCCGCGCGCCCACAGCCAGATGTGATCGGATAGCAGCAAAGCGACGCGGCCTTCGCCCTGATGTGCCAGCACCAGCAAAGCCTTGCCGTCCGGACCCTGCATCACGGTCGAGCCGCCGGTCGTCGGCTTGGTGTTGACCAGGCGGAACCAGCGGCTCCAATGCGGCGGATCGGTGTCGGAGCCTTCGAGGCCGCGCGTCACCGGATGTTTCTTACCGGCATCGGTCAACTGTGCCCGGAACGGCTGTTCGGTGACGTCGCCGATGGGTTCGGCGGGCAGAATGGAATCGAGTGGCGTGCGCCAGATGCTGGTCGGGCTCGCGTAATCCGGGCCGGCCGCGATCAGAACCGCGCCGCCGTCCCGCACGTATTTGTTGATGTTCTCGAAATAGATCATCGGCAGCACGCCCTGGCGGGCGTAGCGGTCAAAGATGATGAGCTGGAACTCGGAGATCTTCTGCTGGAACAGCTCGCGCGTCGGGAATGCGATCAGCGACAGCTCGTTGATCGGCGTGCCGTCCTGCTTCTCCGGCGGGCGCAGGATTGTGAAGTGCACGAGATCGACTGAAGCGTCGGACTTGAGCAAGTTGCGCCAGGTGCGCTCGCCGGCATGCGGCTCGCCCGAGACCAGCAGCACGCGCAGCTTGTCGCGCACGCCGTCGATGGTGATCACCGCGCGGTTGTTGACCTGGGTGAGCTCGCCGGGCAGCGGCGCCGCCTCGATCTCGACGATGTTGCGGCCCTCGTGCGGGATCGGCACGGTCACGCTGCTGGCCACGCCGACATTGACGGTGCGCTTGTCGAGCACGTCGCCGTCGCGGCGGATGATGACTTCAGCGGTGCCGCCCTTGGCGGCGCCCTGATCCTCGACGCGGAAGCCGATGTTCTGCGATTGCCCGACGATGCCGAAACGCGGCGTGGTCGTGAGCACGACGCGGCGGTCGATCTCGTCCTTGTGGCCGGTGATCAGCGCATGCAGCGGTGCGGCGAACCCGAGCGCGGCTGCTTCGGCGGGCACGTCGTGGACGCGGCCGTCGGTAATCATGATGGCGCCCGCGATGCGGTCGGGCGGCACGTCGGCAAGCGTGGCCGACAGCGCCGAGAACAGCTTGGTGCCGTCATTGTCACCGTCGGCCTGGCCGGCCTCGGCGACGCGCACTTCAAGGCCGGGGATGCGTTTGAGCTCGGCGACGATCTTTTCGCGCGCCTGCTCGGCCTGCGCGTTGCGGTCGCCGAAATCCTGGCTCGGGCTCTTGTCGACGATGACGGCGGCGACCGACGGGATCGGGTCGCGGTCCTCGCGCGTGAACGAGGGGTTGGCGAGCGCGAGAACCATCAGCGCCAGCGCGATCGAGCGCACCACCGCGGCGCGGCTGCGCGCGAGCAGCAGCAGCGCCGAGATCACCACGGCCGTGGCAAAGGCCGCCCACACAACGTAGGCCGGAACGAGGGGTGCGAATGCGACGCCGAGATTCACGATCGCGCTCCTATTGTCCCAAGCGCTCGAGCAGCGCCGGGATGTGGACCTGATCGGCCTTGTAGTTGCCGGTGAGCGCGTACATCACGATGTTGACGCCGGAGCGGAACGCCATCTCGCGTTGGCGCGGCTCGCCCGGCACCAGCGGCAGCATCGGCTGGCCGTCGGGCCGCATCGCCCAGGCGCCCGCAAAATCATTCGACGTAATGAGGATCGAGGACACGCCGTCGCCGGCGCGCGCCGGGCGATTTTGCGCCTCTTCCTCATTCTCCGGTGGCAGCGCTTCGACCCAGAGCTGGCCGCTGGTGAAGCGGCCGGGGAAGTCGTGCAGCAGGAAAAAGGTCTTGGTCAGCACGTGGTCTCGCGGCACCGGCTCTAGCTCGGGTATGTCGAGCGACGACAGGATGGTGCGCAACGTCACCATGCCGGGCGAGTTCATCTCGCCGCGGCCGGGCGGCGCATCGACCGCGTCGCGGGTGTCGAACAGCACCGTGCCGCCGCGCTTCATGTAGGCGTCGATCCGGTCAAGCGCGGTTTGCGACGGCTTCGGCGCGCCGGCGACAACCGGCCAATAGATGACCGGGAAGAACGCGAGCTCATCGCGCGCCGGATCGAGCCCGATTGGCTCGCCGGCTTCGAGCGCGGTGCGTTGCGCCAGGAACAGGGTCAGTCCTTGCAGGCCGGCCTTGCTGACCGCATCGACGTCGGCGTCACCAGTGATGATATAGGCAAGATGAGTCTGCAGGGTTGCCTTCATGGCGAAGTCGTCGGCTGCGGAAAGAGCGGGGCTCTGCGCGTGCGCTGGCCGCGGCGCGAGCGCCGACGCTGCGAGACCGATGGCGAGGAGGATCGCCGCGGCGGCGCGCCGCTTCGGCAGCATGGCCATGAGGCCGCCCGACAGCACGATTACCACCAGCGCGTCGAGCACCAGCAACGCCAGCGCGGCCAGGAACACCGGCCCGCGCAAGTCGAGCGGTTCGCCGTGGCGGTAGATGTCGCGCTTGGCATCGAGCGGCGAAACGTCGAGCGCCGCCGGCCGGTCGCTGGGCGCGAGCGTATTGACCGCCACCAGGCCTTCCGGCGGGCCATAGAAGCCGGGCGGATGATCGGCGTCGGCGCGTCCGGCGAAATTGGTCGGGATAGGCCGTGCCGTCGCCGGCGGCGCGGTGAAGGCGCCGTAACCATCCAGTACGCGCGTCGGCGGCACCGCCGATTGCACGGCCCTGCTGCCGGCAGGCGCGTTATTGCCGGCGGCGTCGTTGTCAGTTGCGCCGGTCGCGTTGGCGAGGGCAACGATGCGCTTGAGCATGTCCACGAATGTGCCCGCCAGCGGCAGATCGGACCAGCGCGTGTCGGCGGTAACGTGGAACAGCACCAACAAACCCTTACCGCGCCGCTGCGCTGTCACTAGGGGTGTGCCGTCCGCGAGCGTCGCCCAGGTGCGGTCGGAGAGGTCGGCATCGGGCTCCGCCAGCACCTGGCGGTTCACGGTCACGTCGTTCGGCACGGTCATGCCGGCGAACGGCCCCTCGCGCGAGAATGCGGCGAGCGGCTGCGGCTTGTCCCAGCTCAGGCTGCCGCCGAGGATGCGGCCGCCGCGCCGCAGTCGCACCGGCACGAGGTCGTCGTCGGTCGCGCCGGCAAGATGCGGGCCGGCAAAGCGGACCAGCACGCCGCCATTGTCGATCCACTGATTGAGACGATCGCGCGCCTCGGCGACGTTGCCGACATCGGCGAAAATCAACATTGGCAGGTGCTGGTCGAGGAAACGCGTCACGGCCCGCGCCGGCGCAACACCTTCCGCCGTGCGCACGTCGGCGAACGGGCTGAGCGCGCGTTGCAGGTAGTAGTTGGCGCCAAGCAACGGCTGCGAGCGGTCGGCATCGGAGCCCGAGATAACGCCGATCGTGCGGCGGCGCCAGCGCTTGTCGAGCAACTGCACCGCGCCGGCCGAACGCTCGGCGGCAATGTCGAGGCGGGCAACATCGTTGCGGATCTCAACCGGCAGCTCGAGCACCGCGTCGGCTTCGAGCGCGCCGGTATTGAACGAGAACGGCGCGGCGCCGAGCGGTAGGCCCTTGAGGTCCATCGCGTTGACGACGCCGGCGTCGGCGGCGCCGGTTTGCGCGCGCAGCACTTTCACCGTCAGCGCACCGGCCGCGTTATCGGCGGCGGCAAGCGCATGCGGAAGTGGCAGGCCGCCATCGACGACGGTCAGCGGATGGGTGCCGGTGACGCGCTTGAGGCCGGCGATAAAGTCGCTGCCCTTGCCGAGGTCGATGCCGTCGGAAAGCCAGACGATCTCGACGCTCGGCGCGCCGGCGAGGAACCGCTCGATCAGCGGCAAGGTCTCGGTGCGGTCGACGCTCTGTGGCTTCGGCTTGAGCTGCTTGAGCTGCACGCGTGCCGCGCTCGCGGTCATCATCGAGATGTCGCGGCCGGTTTCCGACATCGGCAGCAGCGCGACGCCGCGGTTGTCAGCGTCGGCGCGGGCGACGATCTCGTCCGCGGTGCGCAGGCGCTCGTCCCAGGACGCGGCCGCGGGCCAGCCGTCGTCGATCATGACGAGAAGCGGCGCGCCGCGGCTCGACGTCGCCAGCGGCGGATTCCATAGAGGACCGGCGGCGGCGATGATGACCAGCGCGGCCAGCGTAAGGCGCAGCAAGGTCAGCCACCACGGCGTGCGCGATGGCGTTTCCTCTTTTGGCGCGATCTCGAACAGCAGCCGCGTCGGCGGGAAGTCGATGCGACGCGGGCGCGGCGGGATGAGCCGCAGCAGCCACCACAGTACCGGCAGGCCGAGCAGGCCGAGCAGGACGAGCGGCTGTGCGAAGGCGAGAGGAAGGCCGGGAATCATGCGCGCACTTCCGTGCCGGTGCGCGCCGGCTGCCGCGCCTGCACGACCGCCTGTGCCCCGGCACCCATGCGGGCGTGGATCGCAAACAGGAGTTCAGTCGGTCCGCGGTCGGTGCGGTGCACCGTGAAGCTCCAGCCGAACTGGTCGCACTCGGCCCGCAGCGCGGCGCGGTGGTTGGTGAGCAGCGCCTGGTAGTCGTTGCGCCAGGTCTCGGCGCGGCCGGCGGTGACGCTGCCCAGCCCTTCCGACTCGACGAATTCGACGCGGCCCGAATAGGGAAAAGTCTCTTCCGCCGGATCGACCACCTGCACCACGTGGCCGCGGGCGCCGTTGGCGGCGAGCTGGCCGATGATCTTGCGGAATTCCGGGATCGGGCTCCACAGGTCGGACAGCAGCAGCACTTCCGAGAACGCCGCCGGCGCGAAATTCGGCGGCAGGCTCGGCCGCTCATCCTCATCGTGCACGATCGCCTGCGCTATCTTTTCGATGACGTTGCGATTGGCGGTCGGCCGCATCAGCCCGGGAATGCCGACGCGCTCGCCGCCCTGCACCAGCACCTCGGCCAGCGCAAACGAGACGACGAGGGCACGGTCAAGCTTGCTCCACTCGGTGAGATGCGAGTTGAAGTCCATCGATGGCGAGCGGTCGGCCCACAGCCAGATGGTGTGCGAGGCTTCCCACTCGCGCTCGCGCACATAGAGATGATCGTCGCGGGCGGAGCGGCGCCAGTCGATCTGGCTCGCCGGCTCGCCCGAGGTGAAGCGGCGATACTGCCAGAAATTCTCGCCCTGTCCGGCGCGGCGTCGCCCATGCAGGCCGTGGATGACAGTCGAGGCGACGCGGCGCGCCTCAAGGATCAGCCGCGGAATGCGCGAAGCAAGCTTGCGGCTCTTGCCGACAGCCGCGCCTACCGCCTCGTTTTCGCTGTCCCTGCGGAGTTCGGCCATTCGCTAACCGATGCGTTCCTTCAGGCGGCTGATCACGTTGCTGATCGTCTCGCCTTCGGCGCGCGCGGCGAAGGTGAGCGCCATGCGGTGCTTGAGCACGGGCTCGGCGAGCTCGAGCACGTCGTCGACCGACGGCGCGAAGCGGTTGTCGAGCAGCGCACGGGCGCGCACCGCCAGCATCAGCGCCTGGCTGGCGCGCGGGCCGGGACCCCAGGAAATGAGCTTACCGATCTCGCCGCCGTCCGGTCCCGGACGCGCCGAACGCACAAGGGAGAGGATGGCCTCGACAACGCTTTCGCCGACGGGCAGGCGGCGCACCAAGCGTTGAGCCGCGATCAGGTCGTCTGCGGTCATCGCTTGCTTTGCGCGGGATTCGTCGGCGCCGGTCGTGTCAAACAGGATCCGGCGCTCTGCCTGGAGGTCCGGATAATCGACGTCGACTTCCATCAAGAAGCGGTCGAGCTGCGCCTCAGGCAGCGGATAGGTGCCTTCCTGCTCCAGCGGGTTCTGCGTTGCCAGGACGTGGAAGGGCTTCGGCAGATCGTGCCGCGCGCCAGCGATGGTGACGTGCTGCTCCTGCATCGCCTGCAGCAGCGCTGATTGTGTGCGGGGGCTAGCGCGGTTGATCTCGTCGGCCATCAGCAGCTGCGCGAACACCGGACCGGGAATGAATCGGAACGAGCGCTTGCCGCCCGGACTTTCTTCCAGCACTTCGGTGCCGAGAATGTCGGACGGCATCAGGTCCGGGGTGAATTGTACGCGGCGGGCGTCGAGACCGAGCGCGGTGCCCATGGTCTCGACCAGCTTGGTCTTGGCGAGGCCCGGCACGCCGACCAGCAGCGCGTGGCCGCCCGAGAGGACCGTGACCAGCGCGCGCTCGACCACGATGTCCTGGCCGAAGATTACCTCGCCGATGGCGGCCTTGGCGGCACGCACGTGGGCGGCGGTCGATTCCGCCGCGCGCACGATCATGTCCTCGAGCTTTTCCAGGCTTTCGCCGCTTGCTACCGCCATGATTTTTGGTCCTTTCGTCGAGCGCTTTTGGCCTGCTACAGGCCCGCTCGGGCTGCCTTAAAGCTATGCAACAAACGCACCAGCAGGCGAATCTACCCCAATCTACGCTATCTTTTGTGGCCGGGTTCGCCTTATCACGGAGATGCGAACGGGCCCGCCGAACTTGGATGTCGTAGTAGAACAATGGCGAAGACAGGGCAGGGAGGGCTGGAGGCAATTGTGACAGCGGTGCCTCGCGAGGGCCGCAAAGGTCCGCCGCCCGTCGACCTGTGGAATCCGCCGTTTTGCGGCGATATCGACATGCGAATTTCCGCCGATGGCACCTGGTTTTACCAAAAGACGCCGATCGGACGGCCCGCTTTGGTCAAGCTTTTCGCCTCCATTCTCAAGCGCGAGGGCGACAAATACTTCCTCGTCACGCCTGTGGAGAAGGTCGGTTTAATCGTCGTAGACGCCCCCTTCCTCGCCGTCGAGCTTAAGGTCGAGGATGGCGAGCATGGCCAGGTGCTCAAGTTCCGCACCAACGTCGACGACTGGGTTGCCGCGGGCCCCGATCACGCCCTGCGCTTCGAGCCCGAAGCCGACACCGGTGGCCTCAAACCTTACCTGCACGTGCGGCGCGACCTGTGGGCCAAGGTGACGCGGGCTTTGTTCTACGATCTGGTCGAACGCGGCGAGGAGCGCGAGATCGACGGCAACGCCAAGTTTGGCGTTGCCTCTGGCGGCGCCTTCTTCGTCATGGCGGATGCGAGCGCGGTGCGGGAGTTCGCGTGATGTCCGAGACCGCTGCGCCGCTGAGCGCCAAGGAATTCTACGCCCGCGTCCGCGAGCGGCTGACGCTCGACGTGCCGGCCGGCATCGACGACCCCAACGTGACGCCGAAGCGCGGCGACCATGACGCCGATCCGGTGATGGCGAAGATCGCCTCGGTGCG
>Ga0265325_10002310_pt1 | contig 12930 bp, 7 predicted proteins | sample 41420metaG_FD_202090 | JGI IMG/M metagenome (GOLD analysis project Ga0265325, IMG submission 202090) | Rhizosphere microbial communities from Carex aquatilis grown in University of Washington, Seatle, WA, United States - 4-14-20 metaG | ecosystem: Host-associated > Plants > Roots > Rhizosphere >...
CCTGGGCGGCGGACACGTCGGCAGAGACGATATAGGGTTCAGCACGGTAGCGGGCGACATCTTCGGGAGTGCGTGTCAGTTCCACAGGGCTCATCAGCTTCAGGAGATGAACGGCTGCATTGGCATTGCCCATTCTGGCGTGCGCCATCGCCATCCACAACGAACCGTGCGTGTACTGACCGCCATTCTCGCGCAGACCCTGCGGATAACCCATGATGTAGCCCGGATTCGGCGAGGAGTGGTCGAACGGCGGCGTGAATAGTTTTACCAGCCGGTATCGCTCATCTACCAACTCCGCTTGGGCGGAAGCCATGGCGCGAGCCGCTCGTTCCGCCGAGGCCGAATTCGAGATAACGGCCCACGATTGTGGAAGCGAATCGATCCGTGCTTCCTGATTCGCATGACTGCCAAGCGGTGTGCCGTCGTCAAAGAAGCCGCGCAGGTACCACTCACCGTCCCAGGCGGACTCTTCCAGGGATTTCGCTACGGCCGCGGCGCGGGCCCGCCAGCCGGCAGCCAGTTCCGCACCGCCGGAACGCTTCTCCATCGTCCGCGAGAACATTTCCAGAACTGTGGAGAGGAACCAACCCAGCCACACACTTTCCCCGCGTCCCTCCATCCCGACACGGTTCATGCCGTCGTTCCAATCGCCTGAGCCGAATAACGGCAAACCGTGCGATCCGAATCGCGAACCTTGTTCCAGAGCGCGCCGGCAATGCTCCCAGAGCGGTTCTCTGTGCGTCGAGATCACCGGCGCGAACAGCCGTTCCTGTTCGCCGGCGGCCAGCGGCGCACCTTCCAGCCACGAAACTTCCTCGTCCAGAATCGCCGCATCACCGGTCACTTCGATGTAATGCGCCACCGCGTAAGGCAGCCAGATGAGGTCGTCGGAACAGCGCGTCCGCACGCCGGCGCCGGTCTCGGCGTGCCACCAGTGCTGCACATCGCCATCGACGAACTGGCGCGCCGCCGAGGCAAGGATATGGGCTCGGGTCAACTCCGGAGCAGCGGTCAGGAACGCCATGGAATCCTGTAGTTGGTCGCGGAAGCCGAAAGCGCCGCTGGATTGATACAGGGCTGTGCGGCCCCAGAAACGGCAGCTCATCGATTGGTACAGGAGCCAGCGATTCAGCAGAAAATCTGTGGACAGCACCGGTGTGTGCACTTGCAACGCGCTAAGAGTGGAATCCCACCAGCGATGTGTTTCAGCAAGGGCCTTCTCCACGTTCCCGCCGTCCCGATAGCGCTTCACAAGCGCGCGAACGCTCTCGACATTCTCGGCCTGTCCAAGCAGAAAGACGATTTCCGACTGACCTTGCGGATCGATGGCCACCGAGAGCTGCAAGGCCCCCGCGGGATCGAGGCCCGGGCCAGTCCGGTTGTCGAGATGCGCGCGCCGCAGAGCCGCCGGCTTTGCCATGGAACCGTTGCGCCCAAGGAATTGCGTTCGATCGCCGGAGTGGAAAGTAGGTCGCGGCGTTGCCGTCACAAATCCCAGATGATTTGCGTAGCTTCCAATCCACGGCTGCGACGCCAGCAATGCGCCCGATTCTTCGTCGTAGGACGTGGTGACGTGCAGTTGCTGATCCTCGTGCGTGGCGCCGAGAACCCACTCCGCGTAGAAAGTTACGGTAAGACGACGACGACGGCTGGAGTGGTTCCGCAGACGCAATCGATACACCTTCACCGGATCGCCAGACCCGTCGTGAGAAGTTGGGACAAATACGGTCAGTTCCTGCCCGATGGAATGGCTGTTATGTTCGAACACAGTCGATCCCTGCCGGTGGCGCGCGCGATAAGCATCGTCTTCGCGGATCGGAAGCGCAGTAGGAGTCCACAGTGCGCCAGTCTCGTCGTCGCGTAAGTAAATCGCCTCCGACTGCGCATCGCTGACGGGATCGTTGTGCCATGGTGTGAGCCGATTCGCCTGGCTGTTGCCGCACCAGGTACATCCGGTGCCACTTTCCGTCACCAGCGTGCCAAAACCGGAGTTCGCCATTACGTTCGACCATGGCACCGGTGTCTGGACGCCCGGCCCGAGATAGATGGCGTACTCGCACCCGTCGGCTGTGAATCCGCCCATGCCGTTGAAATAGGGCAATTCGAGGAAAGGTAGCGGCGGCGATGGCTCTTCGGGCCCACCGGTGGGAACGAACGGCGGCGTAAGAATGGTTTCACGCGCGGTGGCGAGTTGCTGTTGCAATGGACCGCGACTGCCGCCGAGCACCACACTGGAGACGGCCAGCAGCAGGTTGCGATGTTCCTCGGTCATCGCGTGCCAGTCGCGCAGATAGATGCCCCCTGGTTTATTGACGGAGTCCGCCGGGGCGTGGGCTTCAATCTGCCGCAGGAGTTGCTGGTGCAGAGGGCGATCGTAGCTGGGAGCTTCCTGGTCGAGAATTACGAGATCCGCCTTGAAGCCGCGCAAACGCCAGTATGCCTGCGCCAGCAGCAGTTCACGAACCAGCGGCACGCCACGCGGTTCCGTAATGGTCACGGCGAGGATCGGGAGGTCGCCGGAGATTCCATCTCCCCAGAGCGCCGACTGGCCCAGCCGATTGCGCACGAGGCGCTCACCGGGTCCGCGCAACGCCGGATTCGGGTAGAGCAAGTGGCTCGCCAGATCCTGAAACCGATGCGCCGCCGCGGGGCCGACCCCAAGATAACGGAATTCCAGTTGCGCGCGCGTCCAGGCCATCTCAAAGGCCCGGGCCACCGCTTCTGAACGGCGATATTTTGTGATGAGGGCCAGCAGGGCGTCGCGAGATGGGGCGACCACAGTAATGAACGAGAGCTCCAGACGGTCGCGCGGCTCAATTGCAGCTCGGCAGCGCAGACTAAAGATCGGATCCAGCACCGTGCCGATCGAACCGGTAAGATCCTTTCGCAAGCCAGCAGGCGTCTCCGGTGTATTGCCGCGACCGAGGAAGATTTCGCGATCCGTCTCAAACTGAACGTCGCTGGTTGCACCAATCAAGATATGTGCTGCCCAGATGGGCGCCTCTTCCGGCGAGCGCGGTCTGCGATGGGCGATCAGAATTCCCTGGTCATAGAATTCCGTCTCCACGAACATCTTTGAAAAGGCGGGATGCGCTTTGTCCGCACCGTGCGGGGCCAGCGTCAGTTCCACGTAACTGGTGAATTCCAGGTGGCGGCTGCGCAGCGAATGATTGGCGACGGTTAAGCGACGTAATTCCACATCGTCTTCCACCCCGACCGTAATGTCCAGTGAGGTTTCGATACCGAACACACGGCGGTGAAACTCAGCGCGATCCGCTGAGAAATGAGCCGATATGGCGCCCTGCCCGCCGCCCACCGGCTGATGCGCGGCGGTCCATGCTGCTTTCGATCGCGTATCGCGAATGTACAGAAAACTGCCCCAGGCGTCGAGCGTCGTGTCGGATCGCCAGCGTGTGACGTCGAAATCGTTCCAGCGGCTGTAGCCTCCACCGTTGTTGGTCACCATGAGCGAATAATGCCCATTGCCCTGCAGGTGAACTCTCGGCCGCGAGGTATCGTCTTTCCATGTGCGCTCCGACGGTTCTTCGGCTGGAGCGGGATGAATGGGCGGCAGACTCGGATGGCGCTCTTCCAGCGGAATGCGCACCACTGGCACGCGCTCGAACAACAAGGATTCGAAAGCGCGGATTCTCAGATCGCCGTGGAAGCGCCGCTGCATCACGCCGCGGTGCAGCAGGTTGTCCAGCGAGAGCAGCGTCATTCCCTGGTGATGCGCCATGTAGGCGTAGATCACGACGCCTCGGTCGCCGTCTTTTCTGCTGGGAAGTGAAAAATCGATGGATTCGTACAGGCCCATGGGACCGTCGAGGCCGAATTCCTGCAGACGACGGAGGTTTTCGGTGGCATCTGTTGGATCCACCGCGAGGGCCAGCGCGGTGGCATAGGGCGCGATCACAAGATCGTCGGTTACTCCCTGGTTCAGGGCAAGTGCGGGAACGCCAAACGCGCGATATTGATAGATCCGATTGGCATCCAGAGCGCTATAGGCGGATTCGGAAACGCCCCAGGGAACGCCTTTCTCCCGTCCATACTCGATCTGCCGCTGCACCGCGCCGTGGCATGCCCGGTCGAGCAGAGAGTTGGCGAATGTACGCATGAACAACAGCGGCATCAGATATTCAAACATGGTGCCGCTCCAGGACAAGAGGGTCAGTCCATTCGCGGAAGATGAGTGCGGGCGGCCCAGTGAAAACCAATGCTCGATCGGAACGTCGCCTTTCGCAATCGCCACCATGCTGGCCAGACGGCACTCACTGGCGAGCAGGTCGTAGTGACTGGTGAATTCGTGCGGGCCACCCACCTGGTAGCCGATGCCGAACAGGCGTCTTTGCTTGTCGTAGAGGAAGCCCATGTTGATGGCAGCCGCGAACTGCTTCCCGGTGTTCGTGAGCGCCTCGAATCTCTGGACTGTTTCGACGGCGTTGGCTTTGGAAATTCGATACTCCTCGGCCAACTGATCCAGCCACGCGGCCGCGCCCTCGTGAATGTGCGGTGCGCCTCGCAGAGACAACAACCCGTCGAGAGCCGTCGCCCCTCCGTTCGCGAGGCTTTGCAGCGATGGTGCGGAATGAAGCGCGCGCGACCTTAGTTTGACCGCATCTTCTCCGAGGGCCTGCAGATAGGAATCCGGCGGACGAGCCAGAGTCTCCATCCACGGCAGATACCGATCCAGCGCGGCAATCCACGATTTGAGCTCACGCGCCAGCGCCTCCACCCAATAAGAACGATCGATGCTGCTGTCGTCCGACCAGCGGCCAATATCCTGAAGTTGCCGCATAGGCGGGTCGGCAAGGCGCAGCCGCCCAATCAGATCTTGTCCTCGGACAGAGCCACGCAGAAGCCGCCGCAAGGCACGAAGCGGGACTTTCGCCGACGGATCGCGACCGCACGCGTCCTGAAGAATCGAGAGCGTATCAGCCAGGCCGCGGAGGCAGGACGGGCCGATGAGTGGCGACCGAAGGATGTCCTGGCATCCTTGTTCCAACACCCACAGGCTGGCCGTCAGATTGCCGCTGTCCACGGTGGAAACGTAGCGGGGCAACAGCGGCTCCAGCGATTTCGTGTCGTACCAGTTGAGCAGATGCCCTTCGTACCTTTCCAGTCGGCCCAGCGTTTCCAGAGTATTGCTCGCGCGTCTCAATACTTCGTCGGCCGTTAGATACGCGAGATCGTGGGCAGCCAGGGCGGAGGTCAGCCAGAGGCCGATATTGGTGGGCGAAGTCCGCTGCGCCACCTCAATATTCAGGCTCAACTGGGTGTTATCCGGCGGGAGCCAGTTGGTGTCCGCGGCAACCAGGTCGTCAAAAAAACGCCAGGTATAGCGCGCCAGGCGTCGAAGGAAAATGGCGTCTTCTCGCGGCGGCCTGCGCCAATCGTTCACCGGCACCGTTCGATCCAGCCAGCGAATTACCGCCGGTGACGCAGCCCACAGCGCAACAAACAATGCCGCAGGTGCAATGGCGCCCTTCAAGGCCAGCAAAATCAGCAAGGCGAGCGAACAGCCACAGATCACCCACATCTGCCGAAGCGTAAGCTGACGTTGCGCATTTCCCCCGGCACCTTCCGCGGTTCGCCACTCCAATAGCTTGCGGTGGCTTACGTGGCGCCGGTACAGGGCACGTATGATCGCGTCCATCGCCAGCCAGGCCTGGTGTGGAAGAAATACCAGCATCACCAGCGCGCGGACTAGTTCGTCCGTCGCGCCTTGCCAGCCGTGCACCGATCCCTGCAGACGCCGGGCAAGTCGATCAAGCAGAGGCGCGAGAGCGGGAATAGCGACGGCGAGGCCGATCACCAGCGTCCAAATGCCTGGCGCGCCTGAAATCAACCAACCGAATAAGAGCAGCAGCAACGATGCCACCGGCACCAGGCTCCGCCGCAGATTGTCGAAGATACGCCAGCGGCCAATGACTGGCAGCGGGTTCGGAACGGTTCCGCCTCCCGCAGCCGGGACTCGTCCCATCATCCAGGCCGCAATCTGCCAATCGCCGCGAATCCAACGATGCTGCCGTTGGCTGTAACTGGCATAGTCGAGCGGCAGGTTCTCAAACAGCTCAATTTCAGACGCCAGCCCGACGCCGACGTGCGCCCCTTCAATCAGATCGTGGCTGAGCAGTGTTTCCAGCGGGAATCGATCCGCCAGGATGCCGCGAAACGCGTTGAGATCGTATATCGCCTTGCCGTGAAAAATGGCTTCGCCGAATAAATCCTGCTGGGCGTCGGAAACGCTTTGGCAATATGGGTCGGTGCCGGAGGTGTCGGCGAAAACACGCGTAAACCTTGTAGCCGTGGCACCCGGCAGCGCGATGCTCACCCGCGGCTGTATGATGCTGAAACCGCGCCGGCGGGTCTTTGAGTCGGCATCGACGACCGCCTGGTTCAAGGGATGGGCGATTGTCGCCACCATGCGCCGCGCCGCTTCCGGCGGAAGCTGAGTATCGGCGTCCAGCGTCATCACATAGCGAATGGGCAAGGGCAACGATCCCGCGCGCAGTATATCCGGCGGATTCTCTCCGCTCAGGTATGCGTTGAGATCCTCAAGCTTTCCGCGCTTTCGTTCGCGGCCAATCCAGGCTTGCTCGCTCTCCGACCAGGCGCGATCCCGGTGGAACAGAAGAAAACGGCCGCCACTGTAACGCGCATTCAGGTGGTCGATTCCTTCTTTCGCCGCCTGCAACAGCTCGTCATCGCCGGCAGCCGTCGGCGTGGCAGCATCGGTAAAATCGGGAAAAAGGCTGAAGAAGAGATTCGTTTCCTTATTGGCCAGGAAACGCACTTCCAACTTCTCCAACTCCCGCCGCACCACTTCCACGCTGGCCAGCATCATGGGGATCACAACGAGCGTTGCGTGCTCCGGCGGGATGCCTTCCTTGAAGTCCAGTTTGGGCAGGCTCTCCGGAGCGAACAGCGAAATCACCAGGGCGTTCAAGGTCTGGATGGCCAGTTCACTCAACGGAAATAGCCCAAGGATTCCCAGCACCGCCAGCAGAACCTGTTGGCGCACGCCGGCATCCCACGCCAGCGCCAATGCCAGCGCGGTGAAACCGAGGGTGAGACCAATCACGCCGGTGAGATATACGACGGTCGCGCGCGCTCGCAAACCTCGGATGATTCGGATTCCCGACGGTATGCGCGCGTGGATTTCCGCTTCGAGTTGGCGGACGCCGTCGTCCAGCAGATAGTACGCGACGTGCTGGCTTTGCGGATTTCTGCCTAGTTTGGCCAACGCCACCGCGTGCCGCGCAACATCCAGCTCACCCACGCCGCTATGGCGCGACATTCGTTCCACGGCTCGGCGGCAGCGGTCACGCGTATTGAAATCGCTGCGGCCATAGATACCGCTCGGATCCGCTCGGAGCTCCCCGTCCATCAGGCTGGCGGATTCGAAGACCTCGGTGAAATCGATTCGCGCCAGAGCCCGCAGACTGCCGAAAGCGTTGGTGGTCGAGATGCGCTCGGCAGCCTCGCTGGTATGCTCGGTGCGCACCAGTTCGGTGAGGGGCGTTTTCAACCGGTCTTCAATCCAGTGCTGGACCGGCGCGAGGGCGTCTTCTTCGTCCTGTAACTGTTCAGCCAGGCACGTAATGAAATAGGGCTCGAGAGCTACCGGCTCGGACTCCATCCGGTGAAGGATCTCTTCAAAGGCCTCCGTTCCGCGGCGGGAACCCGCTGCCAGGCGATTGGCCCAGAAATAAGCGGCTTCGCGAAGTTGCTGCTTGCGCGTTACATGCAGAGCCAGACTTGTCAGCTCATCGATGAGTGCGACGCGCAGCAATAACGGAAAGGCCCACAACTCGGCGATCGTCAAGGGCGCAACCTGCTGATAGGCGCAGAGGCTCGCGTGAATGTTAGCCTCGTTAACCGATAAATCCGTCTGCGCTACCAGGCCACGCGCCAGTTCATAAACATAGGGATCGCCGGAAGCGTTCGCTGGAAGGATCTTGTGGTGCTCTCGGGGCAGATGCCGGCGGATTTCAGCAATCTGGGTTCGGATCAGGTAACCGTTGTCGAGCAGCCAATCCGCGGCAGCGGCCAGCGTGTGCTCGAGGCTCGCAGCCTCCGCCAGGTCGCGGCGGGCCTCCTCCAGATTGAGCTCATTCCTCCGCAATTGCGGCAGGATTCGCCAGGTCGCCGTGCCGGGTTCACTGCGACTCTCGGCGCAGTGGCGCGCGAAATCCTCGATGCTCTCATTGCCACGCGAAGGCACGGGGGTGTCGGGGAGCACGCTGTCGGACAGCGCTTCCGTGACTACAAAGACCGCTGGAGAGCCAGCATTTTGCAGAATATGGACAATGGCCGGAACCCTGGCAGGTGCGGCCTGCACCACAATGAGACATTCACCTTCCAAACGAAGGCCCGCATAGCGCCCCGCACTGTCTCGTTTCGAGGGGTGGAGAGGCTCATCTCCGCGGAAGACGCGGACGTCTCCCAAACGAGCTGCCTTGAGCGCCTGATACGCCTCAGCGGAATTTCCTTCGTTGGCGGGGTAAACGGCGAGAACCGACCGGACTGTTCGGGAGTCCATCTGGGGCCGTCAGTTCCTCACCCGGCCCGGCCACGCGCCAAACGCGTTGCCAAAGCGATGAAGAAGAGAGACGCGAAAAGCACACCCCCGATTTGTGAAGCCAGTGTTTGATTTCCCGCGAGGGCCAGAATTGGCGCAAGTATGGCAATTAGCGCAAAGACGATCATCCATCCGAGCATGTTAGATATCTCCTCTACGGCGGAAACAAACTGAGTTTTGGCGCTGCCGGGGCCGCACACTGGTGTCTGCAAGCCAGATGCCAGCCTTTCCGCGGATTCTAAAGGGCTTAACGCTGAAGTGATAGGAAGGAGGCGCGACGAACGCGCAGAATTTACCCTCTCAGGAGACTTAATACAGCGTTCCCGGAGCATTGGCAGGTCGGAACCTGCGACCCAATAGTAGCAGGCAGGCTATCCCTTGTCTGTTAAATGGATTACAACTGCTCCGCCAGCCAGGGGCAAGGTCCATCCTGAGGCCGAACCCAAATGTGACCACCGTAGTGCAAAACCTGCGGTGGCAATCGCGAAGCCGATGCCGTTACCGAGTACATTTCGACCATGGAGCCGTTTGAACCGGCGAGCGGAGGTGGTTACCTTCAATCCGGCGGGGTGTTCAGAGCTGCCCGAATGTGCGCGCCAATCTTCATGAACTCTTTCAGTTCCGATGGCTTGCGGAAGTAATGAGTGACTTGCATCGCCTTTGCCAGATCCAGGTCGCGGGGGGCGTCGGAGGAACTAATAACGATCACCGGAACCTGGGCACAGTGCCCGGCCCGCCGGACGCGAGAAAGAATCTCGCCGCCCGATCTCTTCGGGAGATTTAAGTCGACGACAAACAAATCGGGACACCGAAGCATCGGATCAGCCTCGAGCCGGTCGAGGAAACTGAGCATTTCATCGCCGTCATCGATTGTGTCGACATCGCAGACCAGGCCTTCCTGGTCCAGGGCCTCGCGAATCAGAAATACGTCGGGTGGATTATCCTCAGCCAGCACGATCCAACATGGTTTAGCCGCCGTCGAAGCGCTCAAGTTCTCCTCCCGTCAGGTTGCAAATATGCAGGGTCCTTTCTCCTCGACCCTGGTTAGACAAGTGCGATACAGAGATGTTACTTCCTCCCAGCGGCCACTAAAACGATTCCGCCTATCACCGCGACCGCCCCGGCGATTGGAGGGATGGGGACGCTGTGTTCTTTCGTCCGTGTGGCTTGAATTGGCCCGAGGTCTACGACTTTCTTCTGGGTCGTATAGGTAAATCCTCCCCAGGCGATCCCGGCGATTCCAAGAACAATCAAAACCACCCCAATCATTTTGCTCATCCAGCCTCTCCCGCGACATAGCACTGCAACTACACTGCCGAACCCCATGCAGCGCGCTAGGGGCCGTGTGGCACCGCCTCTTCCTGCTGATGCTGGACAATTTTTCCACCTCTTTGTTTGTCGAAGTGACACGTTCTTAGGGACATGTGAATTGGCCAGGAACCTGCAACCAGGCAGGACGGAAGATTCGCCTGATGGCGCAAAGAAAAGGAGGTAGTGACATGTTGAACTGGGCACTTACGTTTTTGGTAATCGCGCTGATTGCCGCGGTGTTGGGATTTGGTGGTGTGGCGATAGCGGCCGCTGGAATCGCGAAGATCCTCTTCGCTGTCTTTCTTGTTCTCTTTCTCGTGTCTCTAGTCGCCCATCTGGCGCGGCGAGCGTGACACAGCTGAACACTTCTGAAGGATGACGGAGAAGAAGATGATGAAACGAACCGCACTCAGGACGCTTTTCGGGGTTGGACTCCTTGGGATGGCGCTCATGCCTTCGTCGGCGTTTGCTACACCTCAGAACGACGCGCCGAAGACGGCCGATAATCAACCCAACAACAAAGAAGACGTGCGTTTAGCCGCGAAGGTTCGGCGAGCCATTGTGCGAGACAAGACTCTCTCGATGAGGGCTCACAACGTCAAGATCATCGCGAGCAACGGTGCGGTCACTCTGGCTGGAGAAGTGAAGTCGGAAGAAGAGAAGACGGCAGTTGTGGCAAAAGCTGCAGAGATCGTCGGAGCCGGCAACGTGACGGATCAATTGACCGTCCAGGGAACGAAATAACAGGAGCTGAAATCATGTCTAAGAACACATCAGTATTTGGGATCTATCCAGGAAAGGCGATCGCCGCGGATGCGGTGGACCAGCTTCGTCTGGCTGGATTTCGTAACACCGACATTTCGGTGCTTTACTCGGAGAACGTCGGGAATAAAGATCTGGCGCACGAGAAGAACAGCAAGGCGCCCGAAGGCGCTGTAACCGGTGCTACCTCGGGTGCCGTCATCGGGGGCGCGCTGGGCTGGCTCGCCGGCATCGGTTTGTTGGCCATTCCCGGCCTTGGACCATTCATTGCGGCCGGTCCAATTATGGCGATGCTCGGCGGCCTCGGCGTGGGCGGAACCGTCGGCGGAATCGCCGGTGCACTGGTGGGCGCCGGCATGCCCGAGTACGAAGCAAAAAGATACGAGGGGCGCATTCGCAAGGGGGGCGTCCTGCTGTCCGTTCATTGCGACGATTCGCAGTACGTCACTCGCGCCAAGGAGATCCTGAAAAACACGGGAGCGGAAGATATATCTGCGGCGGGTGAAGCCAAGGCGGACTTCGCGGCGAGCGACCAGCCGACCGCCTCGGTTCGCAGTTAGGAGACCCGGCACCATCCTCAGCCTGCGAATCATAAGAATTCGCTCAACGAAGATGCGTACGCGCAAATGGTTGATGGCCGAGCGTCGCGGCAGGCCGGGAGAAGTTGAGTTCAACTATCCCGGCCTCTCGAAGCCCACAAAAGCATCATTGCCGAAGATCGCCACGCGCTGAAGACGATGATGAGGGCAAGGCGGGGACCAACGATGTGTTGGTGAGCGATTTCCCCGTTTGAATGACCTCCAGGTTTGGTTCCTTCGCGGAACACAGGGTGGCATTTACGATCGTCAGGCGGATTAGCCGTACGTGTACCGCGTGTTGCACACTCAGCGCGGTGCTTTCAGCCTCAATAAACTCACGCCAGGTGTAATCCCTGCCGACCACTCCCTCCTCGGTTGGCAGCCGGGTAGCGTGCGCGAGTCGCTGTTGCAAAGAGAGGTACGAATCACAGACAAGGGAGGACTACGTCTATGAGTAGAGAGGAAATTCGGAAATTCGTGCTGCGGGCAGCTCACGACTTATTGGGGCCGCTGCGCACGATTCGAGTGAACTGCGAGCTTCTGGCCACTGCCGACGAAGCTAAAAAACAGAGCATACAGCAGATCAAGAACGGTGTCTCTCGAATGGAGGTACTAATTCGGGACGTCGCTGAATACTGTCAGACAGTAGCTAAAGAGCCAAGCATGGACACCACGGATTTAAACGGCGTCCTGAATGATGCGCGGGGTGGCTTGCGCGAGGAGTTGAGACGGTGCAAAGCCGTGATTACCAACGATCCCCTCCCCGCAGTAAGAGCCGATGCGGAAACCCTGGGTATTGCGCTCCGAAATCTGATCGTGAATGCGTGCAGGTTCCGGGGCTATGGCGATCCGCGCATTCACGTAGGCGTTCGAGCAGTTGACTCGGAATGGGTTTTTTCGGTCCGGGACAACGGACGTGGATTCGATCCCAGCTATCGAGAATTGATCTTTGAGCCGTTTGAGCGACTTGACGTTGAGGAACACCAGGGGAGCGGGCTAGGCCTTACCCATGCTCGCAAAATCGTGCAACAGCATGGCGGCCGCATCTGGGCTGAATCGAGCATTGGCGAGGGTTCGACGTTTTGGTTTACCTTGCCGGCGCCCAGCGTCTCCTGATTACTTGCCGCTTCCTGCGGAGGCTGCATCCTGATTTTCGGGGCCTGAGGAATCGGCTTCCACGGAATCGCCGAGACGTTTCGACAATGTTCGCAGGGCGATGCCCAGAATCTCGGCGGCTCGCGCGCGATTGAAGTTGTTTCGCTGGAGGGTGTGCCGGATATAGGCGTCTTCGACTTCACGAAGCGGCCTTCCGGGTGGGGCGATAAAAGCATCGTCCGCAGCCGCTGTCGCTTGTTGCTGCATCCCGCGCACGCTCGCGAAACTAGGCTGGAGATGCTCCGGCATGAGCACCCCCTCGTGAGCCATGATGACTGCCCGCTCCAAAACGTTTTTCAATTCCCGTACATTGCCAGGCCAGGGTCGCTCCATCAGAGAGACTAGTGTTTGCGGATCGATGCCTGTAACCCTGCAATCGTTTCTCTCGTTCAGAAGCCGAATCAGCCCTTCTGCCAACGCTGGAATGTCTTCTTTACGATGGCGCAGGGGTGGCAACGCGATGTGCACCACATTCAGTCGATAATACAGGTCCTCGCGCAGAAGCTTATCCTGAATCGCTTCTTTGACGGGACGGTTGGT
>Ga0265325_10002311_pt1 | contig 12929 bp, 7 predicted proteins | sample 41420metaG_FD_202090 | JGI IMG/M metagenome (GOLD analysis project Ga0265325, IMG submission 202090) | Rhizosphere microbial communities from Carex aquatilis grown in University of Washington, Seatle, WA, United States - 4-14-20 metaG | ecosystem: Host-associated > Plants > Roots > Rhizosphere >...
CGCTGGCCGTCGACAGACCGAACCCGGACAACTATGGAGTCGCTAGGTATCCAATTAGCGCTGTAACGCCAACTGCCGGTATGCATATCATCATGACTGCACAGATTTATGCGCCGGTTGTAAGTTCCAACGACGCATGGGTGGGCTTGAATAAAAGTTCCATTGGTCCGTTCAACAATACCGGTGTCTACGCAGGATGCGGGAATACGGGCACGACCGCAATCGTGGCAGTCGACCTGCGCGGAATTGGGGGGGTCGAGCACGACTTTACGGGTACTGAGTCTGCTCCGTTCCTGGGAAAAATAGTGACCGCGACCATTGACATGAATGTCGACACGAACACCGTCACAGCAACTTTCTCGAATGGCGTGGACGCGTTGACCTTCACGCAATCGGGTGGTCTGAACTTTAGCGGCTTTGATAATGTTGCAATTAACGAGACATCGCACAACACGGCGTCACTCATGTACGTCGGCGCTCTTCAAGCCGCACAGGTAGTGATTCCGGCGCTTCCCGGTGACATCGACAACAATGGTCAAGTCAATCTTACCGATTACGGCATTCTCAAAGCACACTGGCTTCAGATCGTTCCGGTCGGAACCGATGGTGATCTGAACCTAGACGGCAAGGTTAATCTGGCGGATTTCAAGCTATTCAAAACCGACTACAACGGCGGCGGCGGTTTGAATGTGACCGCGCCCGTGCCTGAACCGTCATCCCTTGTACTTGCGGGCGCCGCACTGCCCATGCTGTATTGTGCCTTTCTTCGGCATCGTAAGGAGCGATTGGCTCGGTAGAACAACGCGCGCCGCGATCTTAAAAGGCGTGCCTCAACGAGCGTCACTCACTTATTGTCATTCATTACCTGTTCATGAAACTTGCAGACGCCACACGATACGAGAGACGTCCTCTCTCAGCGGACGACTTACACTATCATGCCTTTCTATGGCAACGTCACGCAGCGAGTGCTGTGTGCCTGGGTGACCTGCCCACTGTTGTGTTGACGCCGTGATCGCTGTGGAAGCCTGCCAGGAGCCGACTATGAAAATATGCACTCTGCTAAAGATGACGCTTTGCGTGATTGCTATGTGCGCAAGTTACGTCCTGCCTGTGGCGACCTGCCGAGGGCAAACGCTTGACTTGTGGGTTAATTCTTCCACGGGTTCTGTTTCCCTTCACAATTCTTCGTTCAGTAGCACGGTGCCACTTGACGCATACACAATACAGTCGTACACGGGCAGTCTTAACCCGGCTAGCTTCGTCGGCTTTGCTGCCAATGGCGTTGCTGGCTGGGAGTCAGTAGGGGCCTCCGCGAATGCGTTGTCGGAGTTGAACTTGTCGTCGTCGTCGACAGTGCGCATCGGCGCTAGCTATAGCTTGTCGAATGCTTTCACGCCGAACGGCACACAGGACCTACAGCTCCAATTTACGGAACCAAGCTCATCGCTCACACAAACGGGAAATGTAGTCTATACGAATGTAGTTCAACTTCGAGTGATTGCCTTGCTAAATAACGGAGGCGCCAGCATTCAGTCGACGGCATCCGTCATCGTCAATGGCTCGTCAAGCAGTATTGGAATTGACGGATATACGATCTCCTCCGGGTCAGGGAGTTTGACGTCAGGCGGTTTAAATGGCTTCGCGGCCCAGAGCGTCCCAGGGTGGGAATCAGTTACTCCCTCCACTCATGCACTCAGCGAGTTGAATTTGACGAGCTCCGCGACACTTGTTACCGGAGGAAGTCGCGTGTTGGGATCTATATTCGCAGCTAGCGGCAGTCACGATGTAGCCTTTACCTACAGCGATCCGAGTTCTCCGGCATTAAAGCAAGCGACAGTTCTCTACAGTGCGCAGTTGGCGGGTGACGCCAACAGCGATGGCTTCGTGAACGGTTTAGACATTTCCTTGATATCGTCAAATTGGCTCCATACCTCGTCGTTGCCGGGGGATATCAACTATGACGGCGTCGTCAACGGCTTGGATATTGCCATGATCGCGGGGAATTGGCTCCATTCTCTTGGCGCTGGAGGCGTCGGATCGGGAAGCGGAACGGCCATGGGAGTGCCTGAACCGAATGCAGCAGCCATGCTGCTCGTTGGTATCGCCATGTGCGCGTCCAGCGCGTACAGTCGACGCCGCGGCCGCCCACAGGTATGCAAGGCCGCTGCCTAGCAAGATATAAAGGAGTCCAGCACCACCAGTCAGCACTTCTCGGCAAGGGCGCATAGTTCTCGCCGAGAGGGCTGACTGGGTACGGGAGAAGTGGAGGCAGGTTGTCCGTGGCATCGCGGCAGGCTTACTCCGACAGCCGTGTCAATGATTGTGCGAGCGTTAGTAATGGCTCTGCTAGCAAAACGGAACAGCGAACATCGTTCGCCGTCGGTACAGACTTGTGGCGAATCTACATCGATCGAAATCCAACCTACGATTTGTGGGTCGGGATTCTAATTCGCGGAACGCACTGAGACGCCAATTGTGGCTTTCCGTGGCGATTGCGCGTGGCGCCACTGTCTCTTCAGTGTTCGCCATCATCAGTCGCGACGATTGCAACGATGGCGTTCTTGCATCACACGGTTCGGAACCGGACACTGTCTGGATGGCGGTTCTGATCGGCACCGTCCTCGGCACTTCCCCTCTGCTGCATAATCAGTTTGGATTGTGCATACATCTGTGTCATGCAATTGTGCCGCGAAGATCCAGGGATCAGAGGTAAGGCAGAATGAGGCAATTCACTTTGGGAATTGCGGTATACGCTTGCTTGTGTGCGTCCCTAATCATCCCGGTGCACGGATTGACCATTCGGGACGACCGCACTCAGTCTCAATACGTCGCCTTGGCAGACTCCGAACCATACGTCATGGGTGGCATGGTTTACAGCAGCTCCGAGATTGGCAGCGGTACGCTGATTTCTCCCCATTGGGTTCTCACGGCCGGGCATGTCGTCGACACTTCGGGGGCTGTGACACAGACCTTCATCACGACCTACGGATATGGCTATGACGCAAGCCCGACTCGCCGCTACGTCGATCCCAACGCCGACATTGGGCTGCTCTATTTGCCCGAGACCGCATACGAAATCTACAACCATCGGGACTTCACTTATCCAACGCTCTACACGTCGAGCCTAGGAAGCGAACTAGGCCAATCGTGCGTCATTGAGGGCGCCGGCGATACCGGCACCGGTTCGGCCGGCATCACGACCGGACCGGGTACCATAATGGCCGGCACAAACGTCGTCAGCGATATCAATCCCAATGTATTGTTCGTTGACTTCACGAACCCAAGCACGGGTCAGGCCACTGATCTCGAAGCGGGGCCTTCCTATGGCGACAGCGGAGGTGGGCTCTTTATCACCAAGAACGGAGTTACCTATCTGGCGGGTGTTCAATCGTTCGGTTATGCCAACGACGGAGACTTCGATTCAAGCTACGGCGATGGCGGCGGCTACGTACGCGTCTCGTCACAGCTCGCCTGGATCCAAAGCATCATCGGCATCCCCGGCGACCTGAACGCCGATGGTCTCGTAAACGTCGCGGATTACGGAATTCTGAAGGCACATTGGTATCAGAGCGTCCCTGCCGGAACTGATGGTGATCTGAATAGCGATGGCTTTGTCAATCTTGATGATTTCAAGTTGTTCAAAGCTGACTTCCAAGCCTCTGGCGCAGGGACCGACGCTTTACTAACGGCGAACCTACCGGAATCGAGCACGCAGTTGCTAGCTATGGCGATGAGTCCCGTGCTGGCAGTGCTCCTGTGGAAACGGGTTCTCTCCAGAAAATTGCAGATGCATTCCGTGTCATAAGGCATATTATCGGTATTCGCTATTAAGCGGTTGGAAGACGGCGCACGCAGAAGTTAGACAATCGATACTGCATTACTTTGTAGGCTAAACATGGAACGTGATCCACAGGTATCAGAGCGAATGAGTCATATGTTCATTAATCGTATTATGACACAGAATGATAAGGAGTTCTATCAGAACGAAGGATATCTTCGCGTCGGTCCAACACTGACAGAAGAGGGGCTCACGGAAATGCGGCGACAATGTATGGAAGCATGGAACACGGACAAGACGCAGTTTAATCCCGACGGCACGTGGTTGCAGAACGCCCTACTTGGTGACATTCATCATCGGTCACCGATAGTTCGCGACTTCTACTTCGGCGGCCCCTTGGCCGACATGGCTAGCCAGCTAATTGGACCGAATATCAAAGCGGCAACGTCGCAACTGACATTTAAAATGCGTGGAAATACACAAGCCTTTGGCTGGCACCAAGATAACGGCTATGGCGAGTTGGATCCGTACAATACGATAAGTACGCTAACGGCTCTAGATGATGCCGACGAACGTAATGGGTGTCTGTGGATAATTCCTGGTTCGCACTTGGGCGGACAGATTGATGTTGCCGATCAAGCGAAGACGGAAAGTAAGGCCGCGCTCGCATCGATTGATGTTGCGGTCGACGAAGGACGGACGATACCTGTGCCGATGCGTGCAGGCGAGAGCATCCTGTTTCACTGCTGGACATTACACAAGTCACAAGGAAATATGTCGCGTGACCGCGATCGCCGTCTGCTATTTCTGCGCTACGCCGATGCTGATGCCGTCGAAGTCTATAATGGGAGGAAGCCGCGACTAGGCAAGCTACTGCGCGGTGCTACACGCTTCGCCGAAGTGCAGGAGTTCGAAGCCTCGCTTTAATATTTACGTCGGGGCATCCTGTATTGCAAACGTATGGCATGAAACACTGCATTCTCAATCTTCTAAGCTGCGCTTTACTTTCAGGATCGTTGCGGGCCGAGGAACCAAATCCTCCTCCGACGTATCCCGACGTGCCTTATGGGTCGGAAGCGCGCAACGTACTCGACTTTTGGCAGGCTACTGGAGATGGCCCCCGACCGTTGCTGGTATACATCCATGGCGGAGGCTGGTTCTTCGGCGACAAGAAGCTGGAGGTTCCTGCGCTGCGGCCATTCCTCGATAAGGGGATTTCCTGCGCTTCCATCAGCTATCGCCTGACGGACAACAATCCACTCCCCGCTCCCGTACGCGACGCAGTTCGGGCCATCCAATTCCTTCGCACCAAGTCAGCGGAGTGGAATATTGACAAGCCTCGTATCGCATTGACAGGTGCGAGCGCTGGGGCATGCACGTCGATGTGGATTCTCCTCCACGACGATTTGGCGAATGGTGAGTCTGACGATCCCGTGCAGTGCGAATCGTCAAGGGTGGTCGCTGCTGCGGTCACAAACGGTCAAACCACAATCGATCCGCCAGTTCTCAAGGAATGGCTTGGCTCAGACGTTTTAAAGCATCCCATGATCTTTAGAGCGGTGGGTGAGAAATCGATCGAGGATGCACTGCAGCACTACGACAAGCATCGGGCAACCTTTCGGGAATTCTCACCATACAATCACGTCGACGAACGCGATCCCCCATTATATCTGACGTATGAAGGAGCTAGCGTACTGCTACCCTGCGGAGACGGTGTCCAGTGCATTCATCATCCTGGGTTTGGAATAAAGATGAAAGAAAAATCAGACCAAGTCGGCCACGAGTGTCATCTGTATATCGAAGGTAAAGCGCAATCTGAGAAATACGCCAACAGTACGGAATTCCTCATGTCCAAAATGCTAGCTCCGTAACACATTTGCCGTAGACATAATCTGCTTTGCGGGATGCCGAGCGCGAAATGCCTTTTCGGAACACGAGCATGTCATGAAACTAGCCATTGTTTTCATTTCGAGCCTAGTGGCGACACTCTCTTGGGCTGGCGCACCGTCCGCCGTTCCCTATCGGGAACGCGTCGATCTACCCGATGACGCAACGCGCCAGATCCTCGTGACGTCACAAGACCGTGGACCGGTGTGGTGTTTAACCGGGTTCCTGGATGGCTGGAATCCTGACACGCCAATCGACACAATCCGAACGTTGCATCCGCATCATTGGCGGAATGGGCAGTGGCCGTTCTGGCATCCTCGCGATATTACCTTGGCGCGCCCGCAACCCCGTTGGAACGATCGTCGCGATACTGCCACGTATTGGTCAGGGCAATTGGATGCGATCCTTACTTTGCGCCCCAATGGCCTCACGAATCAGGTGATTGTGTCTGACATCGGTCCCTATTACGGTATGCGGCGCTTCGAAGCGGAAGATTTGAAAGGCTGGAATGAACATCTGCGCATTGTATTGGCCTATGCCCGACATATGGGTCTGCCAATCGATTATCTGGAAGTTTGGAATGAACCGAGCGTAGGTCCGTACGAGGGGATCGCCCCAGATGGTTATTGGCGTGGAACCTGGGATGAATATCTGGCTATGTGGGACACCGCTTACAACGCGATTCGAGCGGTTTGGCCCGAGGCCAAGATCGTCGGCCCTAGTTATCCGAAATGCACCGCCGCGACTATCGAGCCTTTTTTGGCACATTGCGCCAAGAGAGGGCAGAAGCTTGACGTATTGTCCTGGCACGAGATCACCCAACAAGAAATTGTAGTAGGGCCTGAATACAAAGGTGAGGCTGTTGTCGAGCCCGACAAAACGCATAAAAACATCACTCAGATTCGCGCTCTCGTTGACACGTCCTATCCAAAGCTTGGCGTAAAGGAAATCCACATCGATGAATGGGGTTTCACGATAGCCCGGACTGGACCGGGCACGCAGATGGCGTATTTCTATTATTTAGATCAGGCCGGTGTCGATCGCGCCGCGCGCTCACACTGGACCGAAGAAGACTTGGACGGCTTGTTGTACGCGCCACCCGATTGCCCGCGCACGAGTTACTGGTGCTGGGTCGAATATGCCAAGCAGGATGGCAGCGCACGTCTCGTGACAGAGACCAATGACCGAAACGTCATTGCTCTGGCCAGTCGTAACGATCAAACACATGCGACCCGAGTGTTGCTCGCGCGTGCCAAACGTGACACGGGCGATCAGTTCGCAATGACTCGTCCGCCAGTCGCTGTCGACCTTGCGATAGAGGGCATTCCGCTCGACGAAGCCGACGTCACCATTCTGAAGCTGGGTCCCGACGAGGGCCCTCTCAAAGCAGATCAGTTACCGAGAAAGACGAGCTATTACGGCAAGAAGCCCGTCAAAAGTCAAAAGCTGGACCTCCATCTCAAAGACCTCGAAGAGAACCAGGTTTACAGCATCGTGATCGCTCCGGTCGGCACCCATGCTGCAGAACGCGAGGCGGCACAGCGCCATGCTAAAACTCTCGCAGCGTCCCGGCTTGCGAAGGAGGGAAAAACCTTACCACGCATGCTGTTCAAGGAAGACTTTGAAAAGGGCTTTCAAGACAGCCAAACCGTTCTAGGAGTCGACGGATGGATGCATGCTCGCAATAAAACGTGCAATCAAGTTGCCAGTCACACTAAGCTTGCCCACGGAGGCAGGTGGTGTGCCCGCTTTGATGGAGCTTACTGGTCGGATCACGATGTTTACCATTCTATCGATGTACGAGCCGATGAACTCGTGGAAGTTACGGCTTGGTTTCGTTTCCCAGAATACGATGGCAATAAGAACGGTCACGGATTGGGCGGCATGATGCTTGGACTCTATGAAGCACCGGATGGAGAAGTGGATTGCAACTTTGCCAGCTTCCGTTTTGGCACGAATGGGCAGACGGACTCTTCCGGTGTCATGTTCAACAATAATGGAACGCGTAGTATTTCGTATAAGCAGCCGAGCACACTGTCCACTAACGTCTATGGTAGGTGGTACCAAGTTGGCTTGGTGTTGGATGCAGCGTCGAAAACAATTACGTGCCGCTACCGCGCGACGGTAGAGCAGCCGTGGCAGTTGTTCTACGAAGGGAAGCTGAAAGCTATGGATTGGATGCCGAAATTCGTTGGCATTTCTGCCTTCAACCAGCCTCCCGATTGGCGATTTCATGTCGATGATATCGAGGTGCGTACTGGCGAATAGGAATCGCAATAAACGAATCGGTTCCTCTTGGAATGGGAATTCTGCTCACGCCAATTCAGGCCGTTCATGGCGACAGAAAGTTAAAGAGGCTCGCGGATGAGAAGCATACTTGTGGTGATCGCTTTGCTCGTGCAGGTAATCTCTTCGGTCCCTGTCGTGTCGGGGAAGAGTTTGTACTTTGAAAACTTTCAGGGAGCCAGCCCCGGACAGGATTTGGCGACTCTTGGATTTACCTATCCGGTGAACGACGGAATGATCGCCCGGGTAGAAGATACTCCCGAAACGGGTTTGGCGTTCGACGGACGGCTCGGCAACGGCTCGTTCGCGCCTGACCGGTTTCTTGAAGTGCAGCACATCGTTCCCGCGCCGACTCCCGGCGCGACACGCGAGACATGGAGCGTGCAAACATACTGCCCCAATGGGAGTATCGACCAAGAACTGATGGTGCAAGGGAATCCTGGGACTGATCTTCGGTGGGCCGACATCCAAATTGATTCGTCGGGCTACATATTCGAAGCGTTCGGTTCAAATGGACTGATAGGAAGCAGCACTTTTGCGCCAGCTATTTTTGGCCACACCGCCACGATATCGATCGTGTTTGACTGGAGTACACATCAGATGTATGCCCAAATCGACGGGGGAGCGAGCGGCACTTCACCGTCGTATTCTTTCACAGGCGCACCTAACAGCCTTTCCATCTTTACTATATATAACGATCTGCGGAGCCCTAGCAGCGGGTGCCTGTGGAATAATCTATTGGTGCAGGACAACTCCACGGCCATCGTACCTGGTGACTTAAACGGCGACAACAAAGTCGATTTCGTCGATTACGGCATTCTCAAATCACACTGGCTGCAGAAGGTGCAAATCGGGACGAATGGTGACCTGAACTCCGACGGTAGCGTCACATTGGCGGATTTCACACTCTTTAAGAACGATTACCTGGCATACAACGGCGGCGGTGCTGGAATAACAGAGGCAGTACCGGAGCCCAATGCCCTACGACTTGTCGCTGCGATTGTCCCAGTTGCATGTATTGCATGGTTGCAACGACGTAAACGAAGACGGCATCGATGCGCGGCCCAAGTCCTGCACGTGTTCCAAAACCATAGTAGCGGCTGGAGGAATGGTAATTCGTCTCGTCTGTGGAGCCGCACCTTCATTGGATCGCGAATGGCAGCGCGGATGGGTATATTCGCGGTTGGGCTACTCATTGCGACGGCCCCTGCTGCGGCCGATTGGCAGACTGAACAGATCGCGGAGGGCAATGGGTCCGGTGGAGTTGCGTATCAGACGGCATATACACAAGAGCTCACCGCACCCGGCTATGACTATATTAAGCCGTTCGGTCTGGTGCAGATGAATGACGGCGAAGTTGCCATGGTTGTCGGGCTAGGCACGGTTAACGGCCCGGTTCCGGCCATCGAATTCAGCAGCGACGCCGGCGCGACGTGGTCTGCCCCCGAACGTATGCCGTCGGCCGGTCTACCCACGATGTTCACATACTTGGGTGGAGGAAACCTCTCCTGCGTATTGGACGGCGACCGAACGTTTTTCAGCAGTGACTACGGACGCACCTGGCCGCAAACAGCCGTAGTGCCTCCCACCTTTAATGGCTACACCTTCGGCATGGAGGGTAACGCCGCGGTGGATCGGGATGCCAACGGAAATGCAGTGCGCATCATGGAGATTGGCTGGAGCTTCCCCTATGGCGATGGCAACCAATGGAATCCAACGCTTGCCTCACAGGGGACCTTCCGATACTCGCTCGATGGTGGGCGCACGTGGCAGGGAGACGTGTCACCTCCTACTTGGCATTTCACCGATACCTATCAGGGAGTAACGTACGATCGCAGCGTCAGCGAGGGTTCCGTCGTGCGCGCCGAGAACGGTTGGCTCGTCGCCGCGCTGCGCACCGACATGCCCGCGAGATTTCTCACGGCACCGCTTAGCGACCATCTCGAAGGGACAGCGATTTCGATTTCCAAGGACAATGGCCAGACTTGGTCCCCCTTAAATCGACTCTTCGACGCTGGTCGACATCAAGGCAATCTTCAGCTACTTCCGGACGGAGACCTTCTTCTCACTATGATCCAGCGCATCGATATTAATTTTGGCGCAAGCTTTTTAAATACCACGAACCGAGGCGAGGTAGCGCTAATAAGCCACGATAACGGACTCACATGGGATCCTACAAACAGCCTGATCACAATCAGCGCTTCGCCCTATTACGATCCAGCTCATTGGTGGGCCACAGAGGTCGGACATGTGGGGACCACGGTCCTCAATGATGGATCAGTCTTAACAGTTTATGGAAAAGGCGAAGACAATGGCGTGGTACTAACGAAGTGGAACCCGAATCCATCTCCCACAATTGCCTTGTTGGTCGATCCCACGACCGGTTCCGTGTCGCTGAGCAATCAGTCGTTTGCTCATTCACAGTCGCTGGATGGCTACACTATCCAGTCTGCTTCAGGCAGCCTTCAACCCGCGAGCTTCAGTGGCTTCGCAGCCCATAACGTTCCGGGGTGGTCGTCCGTCGGTCCGTCGTCGGCGGCCATTTCGGAGCTGAATCTGACGTCGTCGGCGAGCCTCGGAATTGGGCAATCGTATGACCTAGGTCACGCTTTTACGCCCAACGGAGCTCACGATCTCGCATTGCAATTCAATGGCCTGAATGCCGTCGCACCGACGACGGTTCCGGTGATATATACGAATGTCGTGCAACTGCGAGTCATTGCACTACTCGGCAACGGTGGAACAGCGATTCAGTCTACCGTCGCTATGATTGCCAATGGCGCATCGAGCAGCGTGGCGCTCGACGGCTACAGCATTGTTTCAGCCGCGGGCAGCCTTAGCATTGCCGGTTTCAATGGCTTCGCGGGCCATGGCGTGGCTGGTTGGGAATCCGTCGGACCGTCGACCACGGGGATTTCGGAGTTGAATCTCAGTAGTTCCTCAACTCTTGCCAGCAACGGTGTTCAGGTTCTGGGATCGATCTTTGCAATTAGTGGCATGCAAGACCTGAGCTTTCAGTACAGTGATCATTCCACAGGGTCCACCCACACGGGGCTTGTTCTGTACAGCGCTCAACTGGCCGGCGACGTCAATGGCGATGGTGTCGTAAATGGGTTGGACATTTCCCTCATCGCGGCGAATTGGCTGCACACCGGGTCATTAACCGGCGATGCAAACTTTGATGGGACCGTCAATGGTTTGGATATCGCCTTGGTTGCGTCGAACTGGCTGAACTCGCTCCCAAACGTAGGGGGCGGAGCAGGGAGCGAGCTCGCTACCGTCCCGGAGCCCACAGCCATCACGCTCATCTTCAGCGGATGTTTGGCTACATGCGTTTGGATGAGCGGCCGCCAAATTTCTAGGGCAAGCGATAGAGTGCAGTGATCGACTTGCATGACGACGTCGTACCACATCGCTCAATCGTAGGCTTACTTAGGTTTGGCAATCGGTACTACTTCGGCTGAGTGGAGAGCGGAAAGTCATCGGTGCGGAAAGGAGACGCCGGCAGGCCCGCTCCGTTCCACAGATTCACAAGGGGGTAATCTGCCCACCCAAAGCGAACGGCGACTGGGTTTTTCACTTCCACGCTACTTACGACAACTTTATCTCCCTGAATCTCAGCGTACGCATTAACGAACTTTCGGTCTTCGCCGGCGATCGTGAAGCCGTATAACGCGCCGCCTCCAAGAGAGACTAAGCCTCCGTCGGTGTGCTTAAAGCTGAGCACAATGCGGTCGCCGGCGATCTCCTGTTGCGAGAATTCCGGCCCCGAGTAAGGAATCTTTTCGCCGTACGCCAAAGCGCGGGCGGCGAGGGCCAGCCTCGCGCCAACGGGCGCTTTCAATTTCGAATGACTATCGTTTTCCTGCCCGACATCCGTGATTACGGCCATGCCGACCGACGGAAGTAATTGCGTGGCCCGCAATTGCGCTTCGCGTAGCTCGGCCCAGCCGCTGTCTTTAGGCTCGTAGTCGATCCTCATCGACGGCGCCAACTGCACGAGTAAAAAGGGAAAATCGCCTTGTCCCCACTCCGCGCGCCAATCTTTGATCAACGTCGTAAGCAGCGTGCGGTACTCGTATGACCGGCCCGTGTTCGACTCCCCTTGGTACCAAATTGCGCCGCGAATGGCGTAGGGAATCAACGGATGAAGCATAGCGTTATATAAGCCGCACGGGCTGTGATTGTCGTTCCTGGTCGGCAAAGATGCCAGTTTCTTGAGATCAGGTTCCGCCGTAAGGGCTCTGCGCGGCACCCATGCTTCGCCTGGTGAGCCGCCATAGCTAGTGTTGATCAAGCCGATGGGCACTTTCAAATTCTGCTGCAGATCGCGGCCAAAGAAATATGCCACGCCAGAAAAGTCGCCGACTGTCTGCGGGCTACACTCTTGCCATGCTGCGTCGACATCATCTTGCACCTCAAGTGCCGCCTGACGCTTTACGCTGAATAGTCGAATCTGCGAGTTTGCCGATTCTTTGATCACCTTCTCGCTGTCGTCACACAACTTCACTTCCCATTGCATGTTTGACTGGCCCGACGCAATCCATACCTCGCCCACAAGAATGTTGGAGAGTTTTATTGTGTTCTCGCCAGAAATGATCATTTCCCATGGTCCGCCCGTCTCTAAGGGCGCCAAGTCGAGGCGCCACTTTCCGTCGGCAGCCGTTGTTGAAACCTCTTGGCCAGAGATTGAGACTGTTACTTTTTCTCCATTTCCGGCAGTGCCCCAAACAGGCACTTTTTGTCCTCGCTGCAAAACGGCGCCGTCGCTGAACAAAGCGTGGGGCTTAACCGCTGCCGACAATTGTGCAGCGAGCAAGAAGCAGACCAAAGCGATAACGGTAGAACGAACGAAGAACTGAGCGTTCATCGGGGAGTCTCCTGCAGTGGGATGCGAGCCCAGATCGTGTTCCGTCGGTCATGTCGTCCAACGTGCCATATTATAGTCGGCCTAAAGGCAAACCTTACCTTCAAAGTT
>Ga0265325_10002313_pt1 | contig 12922 bp, 8 predicted proteins | sample 41420metaG_FD_202090 | JGI IMG/M metagenome (GOLD analysis project Ga0265325, IMG submission 202090) | Rhizosphere microbial communities from Carex aquatilis grown in University of Washington, Seatle, WA, United States - 4-14-20 metaG | ecosystem: Host-associated > Plants > Roots > Rhizosphere >...
GCGCGTAGACTGGCGTCGGTGGCTGCCCTTCTCGTGGCATGCAAGGGCGCGGCTCCCGAGCCCCCCGCTCCGGCCCCGCCGCCCCCGGATGCCTCGACACCCGCGGATGCCTTGACACCCGCGGATGCCTTGACACCCGCGGATGCCTCGCCGCCGCCCGAAGCATCGCCTCGCGGGCCGCCTTCCACTTCGGCGATTTCGGCTCCGGACCCTCCCGACGGGTCCGCCCTCGACTGTCGCGTGCTCCGGGGCCCGATCGAGCTGCCGATTCGGGCGCCTCCCGCACTCGGCTTTCGGGGTGATGTGATGGAAGCCGTTTTCAACGACAACGGCCTTCCGCGCACGATCGCGCTGCAAGCCGGGCCGGTAACGCTCGCTCCCGTACCCGCGGGCCGAGAACGCGCCGATGGCGACAAGGCACTCGGTCTTGCAATCCCCTGTGCCGTCGCGGCCGACCAAATTTTCTGTCCCGACCGATCGGGCGCCATCCACAGGTCCACGCGAGGCGCAGCCGAAGACCGCGTCGTTGCGAGTAGCCGCGTCGCGACCCGAATCGCCGCGGCGCCCATCGGCGGTGCGCACACTGCACTCGCCTATCTGGCCAGCCGACAGACCTCCGAAGGTTGGGTCAGCGAGGCGTGGCTCGCTCTCGACGACGCGCCACCGCTTCGCGTCTCGGACGACGGAAGTGGCGCGACTGGGGTCGCGCTCGGCCAGCGAGGAGGCGCGATTCTGGCGTTGATGATCGATGCCCGAACCGCCCTGACCGCGATGCATGCACGGACCATCTCCTACGGGAACCCGCCGCGATTGGGCGAGGATTCCGTCGTTTTCGTCGGAGGCCCCGGCGACCGACGGACCCGTGCGGCGTTCTCCGTGGCTGCGTCCGGGCCGTCATGGGCCTTCCTGCCGATCGCCAAAGACGTCGGGAGTTTCGGTCTTGCGATCGTCAGGATTGACGATCCGCCCGGCGTCGACGAGCCAGTGGTCTGGTCGATGTACCCGAACGGGCTCGATCCCGCGCCCATCGCGGCGGCGACGAGCTGTGCCGGTAGTCCGGTGACCTGGGTCGCGCGCGTCCGTCCTCGGTCCTCGGAGCCCTCGTCGCCGCGGGTGCTCGAACTCGGTCGCCTCGTGGGTGCCGGTGTGTTCGCGACGCGAGGCGTACTCCCCACGACCGGAAACCCGACCGACGTCGGGCTCGCCGTCGACCCGTTCGGGGCTCTGTGGCTGGCGTGGCTCGACGGCGGTGGCAGTTGGATCGAGCGCCTCTTCTGCCGTTGATCGGGGGGAAAAGCCGTGTGCGCCCGATCCCGCCGCCGCTCCCCCCTCTTGCAAATCTTGCAACGTGCTTGCCAATGAACAAGCATTCACCGATGACGATTCGGAAGGAGCGGGCATCCCTCCGGCGCTCCTCCGTCCGCCTGCCGCGACGTCGCGCCGAGTCTCGTGCGCTCTTGCGAAGCAGCATCCTCGACGCGGCCGAATCGGTCTTTGCCGAGCGCGGTTTTCGCGGCGCCCGCATTCAGGACATCGCGGCGCGCGCGCGAATCGCGGTGGGCACCGTCTACAACCACTTCACCGACAAAGACGACGTACTCGGCGCCCTGCTCGAGGAGCGGACCCAGGAACTCGTCACCGAGCTGAAAGCCAAACGAGAGGACCCGAAGGAGTTCCGCGAGAGGCTCGAGGTGCGCGTCGGACGAATGCTCGCTTGCGTCGAGAAACACTGGGCCTTTTTCGCCGTTGCCAACGAACAGGGGCTCTTTGCCGGCTCGGCTGTTCCGTCCGCCCGGGCCGCAACGCGCCGACTGCGCCACGTCGAGCAGTTCCGAGCGGTGTTTCGTGCCCTCGTCGACGAGGGGATCGCGTCGGGCGATCTCGAACCGATTGGAGGCGATGCGCTCGCCCGTTTCCTGGGCGGGACGCTCCGCGCGTTCTTGCTGTCCTCGCTCGTCGAACGAAATCCCGACGTGGGTCGGCGGGCAGCCACCATCGTGGACCTCTTCCTTCATGGGGCCGCACGTCGGGCTTGAAACCCCGCCAGGCGGCGGTCGAGGGAGACCTCGACCATGCTATCTGGGGGGGACGTCCATGACCGCCGCCGACCCCCATCATCACGCGACGCGCGCGTACTACGACGAGTTTTCGCCTCGTTACGAGTCGGAGCGTCGGCCGAACCGACCCGACGGCTACCACGCGCTCATCGACGACCTCGAAGTCGATCTCGTCGAGCGCTACGGCACGGGCGGTGACGTGCTCGAGTGCGGCTGCGGAACGGGCTTGATCCTCGAACGTATCTCGAAGTTCGCGCGGAGCGCCAAGGCGATCGATCTATCGCCCGGGATGCTCGTCCACGCCCGAGGGCGCGGCCTCGACGTGCGAGAGGCCAGCGTGACGGCGATCCCGTTTCCGGCCGACAGCTTCGACGTGACCTGCTCGTTCAAAGTCTTGGCCCACGTGCCGCAAGTCGGACGAGCCCTGGCAGAAATGGCGCGTGTGACGCGCCCGGGCGGAGTGGCGATCGCCGAGTTTTACAATCCGGTGAGTTTGCGCGGGCTCGTCAAGCGCATCGGGCCGGCTCGGCCCATCTCGCACCGCGCCAAGGAAAGCGACGTTTACACGCGCTTCGATGCTCCCTGGATCATCCCGCGCGTTCTTCCTCCTACGCTCCGGATCGAGGCGGTGCGCGGCGTGCGTATCGTCACGCCGACCGGTGCGGCGGTGAGCGTGCCGGTCCTCGGGGACTTGCTCCGAAAAATCGAGTGGAGGCTGGCCGACACCCAGGCGGCGTTCTTCGGGGGTTTTTACCTGCTCGTTCTTCGCAAAATCGTCGAATGATTGTCCGCGCCTGCGCGTCACGCGCCTTTCAGCGCGTCGATCAGCCGATGAGCCACGCTCGGTGCGTCGCCTTCGTCGTGCTTGAGGTACACGAATGCTTCACGCCAAGGTTGGGAGCGAATCTTCGCGGCCCACGCGGCCACGAGCTCGTTCGGGTACGCGTCTCGCCGGAGGCGCACGTAACCCCAGTCGGCGGTGGCCACGAGCGGCGACTCGAGCGACTCTCCCTCGGCAATGCAAAGAGCGGCACGGTTTTCTCGAAGCGCGGCGAAAACTTCTTCGTCGAACCATGAGGGATGACGAAACTCGAAGGCGATTTTTTGTGTTGGAGAGAGCGCAACGGTCGACTCGAGGAACGCGACGAGGCGCGGCGTGTCTTTCCGCAAGAAGGGCGGCAGCTGGAAGAGGAGCGGCCCGAGCCGCGGTCCGAGCTCTCCCGCGACACGAAAGAACGCGGCCGTGGTCTCGCCCGCATCCTTCAGCCGCGCAACGTGCGTGATCCGCTGAGGCGCCTTCAGGGAAAACGTGAATGACTCGGGCACTTCGGACGCCCAGCCGCCGACGAGCTTGGCCGTCGGCATACGGTAAAACGTGTTGTTGATCTCCACCGTCGGCAGCTGCGCCGAATAGAAACGAAGAAAGCCTCGGGCCGGAAGGTCGTCTGGATAGAAAGTTGGCTTCCACTCCTTGTACGAGTAGCCGCTCGTGCCGACCAGAACGCGCATGGCGCGTCCAGCCTACATGAATCCGGCCGCAGCGCTGAAATCCGATGGCGACGACTACATTCGGCTGCCTCGATCGGCGACGATGGCTTCGGCGATCTTCCTTTTTCACTCTGTCGCGCGGTAAGCTGGCGCGCGTGACGGACGATCCAAAAACAAGTCGGCGTGGTGTGATGCGAGCCCTCGTTGTCGGCGGCGGGGTGGTGGGATGCGGAGCGGTCGCCGTGCCGACGGTGCGTTTCCTCCTTGCCCCCGCGCGCGGCGGTTCCGATTCCGGGCGTTGGATTCGCGCGTTGCGCCTCGACGCTTTGGCCATCGGAGAGCCAAAACGGGTGACCCTCATCGCCGACCACGGCGATGCGTGGACGCTCGAGAAGGCGGTCGAGCTCGGGGCGGTCTGGCTCACGCGAGTCGGCGGCTCGGAGGTCCGCGCTTGGAGCGTCACGTGCCCCCATTTGGGGTGCGCGATCGACCGCGCGGCAACCGCTCCGGGCTTCTACTGCCCGTGTCACGATTCGTCTTTCGATCCCGACGGGCGCCGTCAGACCGGCCCGTCCCCGCGGGACCTCGATGCGTTGGCCACGCGCATTGAAGACGGGGTCGTCTTCGTCGAGTTCAGGCGCTTCCAGATGGGGATGCCGGCGAAAGTGACAATCGGTTGAGCCGCGTGAACATGCTCCAGGACCTCGACAACTGGTTGGACGAGCGCGTCGGCTGGCGCACGTGGCTTCGAGCCACGCTGGGTCAAAGCGTCGTCGTGGGTGCGCCGTGGTCCGCGGCGCTCGGCGCGTCCGTCGGCGCGTGCTTCGCCATCCTGGTCATCACCGGGGTGGTCTTGATGACAGCGTACGCTCCCTCGCCGCAGTCGGCCTGGGCGAGCGTGCACTACGTCGAATACAAGCTCGCGGGCGGGTGGATGATCCGGGGGATGCACGTTTGGGCGTCGCAGGCGCTCCTTGCGCTGTCGGCGATCCATGTTGCGCAGGGAGCGTTCGCCGGCGCTTACCGGCGGCCGCGCGAAATCGCGTGGTGGCTCGGCTTGCTCGTCATCGGGCTCGCCGTGGGCGAGGCGATTACCGGAGGCCTTCTGCCCTGGGACCAGCGCGGTTGGTGGGCCCGGGTCGTCGAAGGCAACATCCTCGGGCTAGCGCCGGTCATCGGCCGCTTCACGCAGCAAATGATGCTGGGCGGATCGGAGCTCGGCGCCCTCGGTCTCGCCCGGGCGTACGCCGTGCACGTCATCGTGCTGCCCCTCTTGATCGGAGTCATCCTCTGGGGTCGAGCCAAGCTCGTCGAGCGTCACGGTTGGACCGACGGGGGTAGGAGCGCGACGTACGCGGAGCTGCTCTTTCGCCAGGCGGGGATCGCCGCCCTGGTCGTCCTGTTCCTCTCGGCGCTGACGTTGGCCTCCCGTGGAGCAACCCTCGACGCTCCTGCGGATCCCATGAGCGACTACCCGGCGCGTCCCGAGTGGTTCTTGCTCACGATGTTTCAGCTCCGAAAATTCTTCCACGGCTCGCTGGAGTTCTGGGGCACGTCGCTTCTGCCGGCGGCCGCCGGCGCGTACCTCGCAGCGCTTCCATTCCTCGATCCTCCCGCGCTGGGAGACGGCCCGTCGGTCGTCGCGGCGCGCGATCGCCGGCTCTTCGTCTTGGCGCCCGTCATCGTGATCTTCGGAGGTGCCGTAGGGCTCGGTGTCTTTGCTTGGCGGAAAGATGCGCGCGACGCGCAATACGCAAAGCAGTCCGCGAAAGCCGACGCCCACGCGCTCGCTGCCGTAAACCTCGCCATGAACGGTGTACCCCCGGCGGGTGCGCTCGAAATGGTTCGCCACGATCCAGAGCTGCGTGGGCACGATCTCTTCGAACGGCACTGCGCCGGTTGCCACGTGCTCGGCGATCTCGGTGATCCGAAGAAAGCTACGGCTCCGACGCTGGACGGGTGGGGAACGACCGACTGGATCACCGCCATGATGCACGACCCGGACGCGCATCAGTTCTTCGGCGAGGGTCCCTACAAGGGCGAGATGCCGAGCGTCGACGTTCGCCCCAAAGACCTACCGACGAACAAGCAGTGGAAGCCGATGTTGAAGTCCGACGCCGAGAAACGCGCGGTGGCGGTGTTTCTGGCGTCCCAAGGGGATGAGCCGGGCGACGCGCCACGAAACGAAGACCCCGCAAAGCGAGCGCTCGCGGAGAAGATCGTCACGGAGCGATGCACCGGGTGTCACATGTACAATGGCAGCGGCGACGACGACGGAACGGGCAACGCACCCGAGCTCCTGCATTACGGTTCGGTCGCTTGGACCCGAGCGCAAGTGGCCAATCCGGCCAGTGACTCCACCTATCGCAAAGACGCGCTCGATCCCGAGAAGAAGAAGCACATGCCGCGCTTCGACGGGGACCTCTCCGAGGCTGACGTCGACCTCGTGGCGCGGTGGACGCGCTCGCACGCTCGCGCTCTGCCCGCGCCGCGATGAGTTGCGCGAGCGCGATTGGCGCCGCACGTTTCCCGCCATGAGCAAGACCCGACGGGAAGTCCTCGACGAATCTCGGCGCAAGGGGGCCGTGGCCGGAGCGGCGACGGTGGCCACGGTCGCGCTTGGCGCGGCTGTCAGTTTTCCGATTGCGGTCGTCGCGGCCGTTCCAACGGCCTGGCTTGGCTGGCGATGGTGGAAGCACCGCGCCGAGAACGGCATCAAGTTCTGAGTCCGTCGACTCGCTAATCGCACCTCGACCGTGATCGAGGGATGGGCGATGCGTCCGGTGGCATGACGGGGCGGGGGTCCTGCGGCCATCGGGTAGACACCGGAGTTGACGATCCTACGCCACACGCCCGCAATTGAGGCAACCGCCCCCGTCCTCGTGCCACAAGAGTTGGCGGAGCCCGACCTCATGCGTTCGGCCATTCTCGGCGGCTGGCAGCTTGTGCGCGTCATTGGCGAGGGGGCGACCGCCGTGGTTTGGAAGGCGCGCCACACCTCGCGCGGACAAATGGTCGCCCTCAAGGTGGCCAAAGCGGAGGGATCGGCCCGCGAGGCCGTCGCGCGCGAGGCGATGCTCCTCGCGCGCGTCGGGAGGCGCTGGGGCCCGGCGTTGGTGGACGCAGGTCCGGGTTTCGCTGCCATCGAATGGATCGATGGGAGTCGATTGGAGCGCACACCGGACGCCTCCGAGGACCGAGACAAGCTCGCCGCCCTCGTCGCGCACGCGGTTGGGCGCGCCCTCGAAGAGCTCCATCAAGCGGGCGTTCGCCACGGCGATGTGAAACCCGACAACATTCTCCGCGCACCCACCAATCCGGAGCGCGACGCCGCCGACCATCGCGCGGCGAGTCTCATCGACCTCGGTCTCGCGACCGGGATCGAAGGCCGCGCGCTCGGCGGTACACCGCGCTACGCGGCTCCGGAGCTGCGTGAGCGCGGCGAAGCAGGCATTGCCGCAGACTTGTGGGCCCTTGGCATCGTCATCGCCGAGCTCGTCGACCCGCGTGTCGGGATTGCCGCGGATCCGCGAGAGGCCATCGGCCCCTCATGGGGCGCCTCGGAGAGTGAGCCCGCACGATGGGCTCACGCCCTGGTTGCTGACGCCCCTGGAGGCCGGCCGAGCGCGGCTTGGGTGGCCAATCGAGCCGCGCGCTGGCTGGGGCTTCGTGTCGACGAGGCGGAACGCAGCTCGGGCCGCATGGACCGGGTTCGGCGAGCCTACCTCGTGGAGCGCGGACGCGACATCAAGCAGGGGGCGACCGTATCGCGATCCATAGCGCATCCCGCTCGCGGCTGGCTCGAGGACGCCGTGACGTGGGTAGAGCGGCTCACCAGTGACGTAGCCCCGGGAGGCTCGGTGGAGATTCAACCGCTCGGGCCGGTGCGGCGCGCGCGCTGGCTCGTTTCGCTCGTCGGGCCGAGCGCGGCGTCCTGGCCGATGGGGGACGACGAAAGAAGGGAGGGGGAGCTCGCCGGGCGTGCGGTGGAGCTTGCTCGAGTGCGCGATCCGTCATCGTGGACGCTCCAAGACGTCTTCGGCGTAGGTCTCGCCTCGGTAGAGGCGTGGGAGGCTGGCGTCGGTGACGATCGACTCGCGCGTCTCGTGCGCGAGTTGTCGCGCGCCACGCCAAACCCGGAGGCAATGGCCATTGCAGAGGACGACATCGCGGCAGGACGGGGGACCTCGACGCTGGCCGTGCAGCTCGCGTCCGCACTCGTTCGGGCGGGTGAAACCGGGCGTGCGCGTGCGGCACTGGCGGGGGCGAGCGGCGGGGAGGTCGAAGCGCTCCGCGCCGAAGTGGCACGTCGCTGCGGCGACGCCGCGGGCGCAGAGCACTCTGCGCGGAGTGCCATGCAGTCGACGGATGCGGCCAGTCGTTGGAAAGGGCAGGCGACACTCGCACGCTTGGAATGGGACGCCGGAAACCTCGACGAAGCCCAGAGTCGTCTCGTCGGCGCTCGTGGACCCGCGGTCGCCGAGGTTCGCGCGCTCATCGCGTGGCGTCGGGGAGCCCACGATCTCGGGCTCCGCGAAATGGAGAGCGCGCTCGCCGAACCGCTCGACGCCGACGCGGAGGGGCGGCTCGAGGCTGTACGCGGTTTGCTCGAGTGGTCGAAGGGCAGGGCCGGCGCCGCGCTAAGCGCCTTCGCTCGCGCGGTGGAACTCGCTGCGCGGGCGGGAGCCGTCGTGGATGAGGCGACGTACCTGACGAGTGAAGCCGCAGCGGCGACGGACGCCGGCGCCGTGGCTCGAGCCCTGGCGAGCGCCACCCGCGCCGCGCTCCTATGGGAAAGGCTCGGTCGCCCGGCGCAGGCGGCGCGGGCGTGGCTCGACCGTGCGAGCATGCTGATCACGGTTGGAGCCGCACATGCCGCCAACGACGCCGCGGACGAAGCCCGAGCGCGCGCGCTCGAGTCGGGCGATGTCCACGCCCAGGCCTATGCGCGGCTGGCCCAGGTGGAGGTGCGCGAGCCGGGCGACCCGCAGGCTCGCGCTTGGCTTGTGGAAACCGATCGCCAAGTGCGCGACGGCTCCCCTGACGATCGAGCTCGCGTTGCAGCTCGTATGCTCATTTGGGCTCCCGATGGCATCGAGGACGCGCGCATGGCACTGTTCGACGCCTCCGTCGTTGCGCTGCTACCGGTGACGCGCTGGGAATGGTGGGGAGCCCGGGCAGCGGCGATCCTTGCCGGGAGGACGACGGACGGAGACGGCGCGGTAATCCCCGCCCTTCTCGGAATCCTCGAGCTCTCCGCGCCGCTCGGGTCGCGCGGCCCAGCCCTCGACGCTGCCGTGCGGCTGTCCACCGCCCGGGCGGACGCCGATGCCGCGCGGCGTTTCGAGCAGGGACGGCTGAGCGCCGCGCGAGCACTTCGCGACGGGACGCCGGCCGAATACCGCGAGGCGCTTGCATCGGTCCATTGGGCGCGCCTTTCGCCCGGGGAGGAGCGAGACGTCGGGTTCGAGCCCGCGCAAGTCGCGCAGCTAGAGGCGATCGTGCGGGCACTGTCCGCGCGCGACCGACTGCGCCCGCTGCTCGAGCAAGTACTCGATACGATGATCCTGTGGACCGGAGTCGAACGCGGGCTCCTCCTTTTGCGTGCGCCCGATGGGCGCCTCGTTCCACGAGCCGCGAGGAATCTTGCAGGTCACGATTTGAGCGGTGAACAGCTCGCTCTTTCCCAGACCATCGCGCGCCGCGCCCTCGAGGCCGGCGACGCAGTGGTCGCAACGGATGCTTTCTCGACGCTCGGTGACCTACACGCGAGCGTTCATGCGCTGAGGCTCCGGAGCGTGCTCGCATTGCCGTTGATCGCTCGCGGTGAGGGATTGGGGGTCGTGTACCTCGACGATCGCGGGCGCAAAGGGGCTTTCGGTCCGCGCGAACTTGCGTGGGTGCGCGTTGTGGCTTCACAGGCCGCCATGGCGATCGCCGATGCGCGCGACGCGGTGCTGCTCCGCCGGGCGGTTCGAAGGGCGGAGCGAGCGCGGGCGCGGCTCGCGGCGATGCTCCAAGAGCGTGAGGCGGAGCTGGATGTGACCCGTACGCAGCTCGAACTCGTCCGCGACGGTCGCGAAACGCGGTACCGCTACGACGAAATCGCGGGCCGGAGCGAGCCGATGCGCGAACTCCTGCGTTTGCTCGATCGAGTGACCGCGAGCGACGTACCGGTGCTCATCGTCGGGGAGAGCGGCACGGGCAAAGAGTTGATCGCCCGGGCGGTCCACATGAACGGAGCGCGCGCTCGGCGAGCTTTTGTCAGCGAAAACTGCGCGAGCGTCCCGGAAACGCTGCTCGAGTCGACCCTTTTTGGTCACGTCAAAGGGGCGTTTACCGGAGCGTCGGCGACGCGCGCCGGGCTCTTCGACATCGCCGACGGCGGGACCCTATTTCTCGATGAGATTGGCGAGATGTCACTCGCGATGCAGGCCAAGCTACTCCGCGTCCTCCAGGACGGGGAGGTGCGCGCCGTCGGCGGCGATCGTGCGCGCACACTCGACGTGCGCGTGGTGGCTGCGACGCACCGCGACCTTGAAGCGATGGTCGCAGCGAACAAGTTCCGGGAGGACCTGTTCTACCGACTCAACGTGATCACGTTGCGGGTTCCCGGACTCCGCGAGCGAAGCGAAGATATTCCGCTCTTGGTGGACCATTTCGTTCGCAAGCACGCACAAGGCCGCTCCGTGAAAGTGACGCGCGCGGCCATGGTGAAGCTTTCCAGCTTCTTCTGGCCCGGAAATGTCCGACAGCTCGAGAACGAGGTGAGGCGCGCGCTGGTCTTGGGGGACGGCCAGATCGACGTGTGCGACCTCTCAACTGAGGTAGCGCGCGGCGGCCCAAGCGCGGCCCGAGGTGCGGGGTCAGACCTCCGCGCGCGTGTCGACGCTCTCGAAACCGAGCTGGTGGTCGAGGCGCTCGCGAAGACGAAGAACAATCAGACGCAAGCGGCGCGGCTTCTCGGGCTTTCTCGCTTCGGCTTGCAGAAGATGGTGAAGCGGTTGCAGATTAAGCAGGAACCGTGAAAGCGGGGAGGAGAGGAAAGCGTGCTTGACTGGGTTGCAGGCGCGCGGATCTTTCGGTAGAGACTCGCCCCTGCCCGTAGGGGCTGTAGCTCAGTTGGGAGAGCGCTTGCATGGCATGCAAGAGGTCACGGGTTCGATTCCCGTCAGCTCCACGAAAATACTAAGCGATTCTAAGCACTTCCGGATGCGACACCGCCATGTGCCGCCAATGTGCCGTGAGCTCCGCGCTCGTTGAGCAGGCCGATCGCTCGCTCGCGTTCGCTCGGCGACAGGTGCATGTATCGCATCGTCGTCGAGAGGTGCTGGTGGCCCGCGAGGTCCTGGATCGCCTTCGCCGGCGCGCCCCGCATCGCGAGGTGCGAGCAGAAGGTATGGCGGAGGATGTGCATGTTGCCCGTGGCGGCGAGCCCTGCCCGGCGCTGCGCGCGTTCGACCCAGTCGTGTAGCGTGTGGCCGGCTACCGGGGGTCCGTCGTCCGAGGTGAGCACGCGGTCGCCGCGAAGATGACGGTTCTTCGCGAGCGCCTCCCAGAGTGCGTCGGTCATGGGGACGACCCGGCTCCGGCCGCCCTTGGGCGTGTCGATGATGCCCTTCCAGTCGTTAAGCTCGACTCGTAGCTGGCGCCGTCGAAGGTCGACGTCAGCTTGCCGCAGGGCGACGATCTCGCCCCGACGAAGTCCGGCGTCGCCACCCAAGAGGATGGCAACGAGCGTGCGGGTGTCGATCTTTCCCGCCGCTTCCACGAGGCGCTCGTAGTCCTCGAACTCGTAGAACTCGGGCACGAGGTTATTGACCTTGTAAAAATCGATCGCGCACGGCATCTGCGCGATGATCTTCCACTTCACCGCCACGCGCAGCACGTTGCTCAGCACCGTCAAGACGTTGTTGACCGTCTTGCGGCTTCGATCGGAAAGCGCTGCCTTGAGCCGCTGGATGTCCTCGTCGTGGATATGATCGAGGCGCCGCTGCCCAAGTCGTGGAATGAGGTGGTTGTCGAAGATGCTTCTTTTCCCCGCAATGCTGCTTGCTTTCAGTCGGTTCGCGAGGACGTGACCCTCCATGTAACGGGGCACGAACGCGCTCAATGTCGGTACCTCCTTTCGTGCGGGCGCCGGGGTGAGCAGCGTCGTGCGAAGCTGCCGCTCGTATTCCTCGGCGCCGCGTTTCGTTTGCACGGGCGCCACTTTGCGCACCCGCTGCTCGCGGCCATCCGCGTGCTCGAAAACGATGTCGACCATCCACACTTCTTTCGGCGCGCCCGTGACCGGGTCGCGCCACTTCCTGCGTCTCACGCTCATGGAGATCTCCTGGAGCGCGAAACACGACCTTGGCCTGCGGCGAGCCAGTCTAGCACCCTGTCGCGAAGGATCCGGTAGCAGCCCCCGATGCGGCGAGCTCCTGGGATTTCGCCGCGCGCCAGGGCGTCGTAGACCGTCTTTCGGTTCACCCGCAGAAGCGCGGCGAGTTCGTCCACGGTGAGCACCGAGGGTGCCGGCTCCGTCATCGCGACTGACTGCTCGCGGAGTCGCGGACCCGATGCGTCTTCCCTCACGCTGACGCCGGAGCGCCGTTCGCGCGGGAACGGCGGCGGCTCGAATGCACAGTCCTTTTCGTCCGTCGTGATTGTCGCGTCCTCGGATTCATCTGGCTTGCCACCGTGCGCTAGCCGCTCTGCGCCGCTACTGCCGTTCACCAGGGTGACTTCTTCTTTCGGCCAGGCTCGGCCCATCAACCGCGCCTCCCGCGCGCCTGTCCGCCTGTACTCATGGATCCTTCGTGTCGGGGCGAACGTAGAAGCCTTCCCGAGGCACGGCCGTTGCGGATGGCGAGGGCCGTTCGCGTGGCGCCTCGGCTTCCCAATCGAGATCGACGTTGCCTGTCGCGCCCGGAGCGCGCGGCTTGGTGCCTGGTTTTGCGGGCTGCACGGCGGCGGCCTTTTGGGTGCTTCTTGCCGCGCCATGCTGCGTCTCTTTCGCTGCTTTTTCGACGTGCTTCGCTTTCAGCTTCTTTCTTCCGCCCTCGTTTGCGGTGGCTTCGCTGACGTACGCGCGGAGCGCTCCGGTCGTGATCGGAATTCCGCACTCGGAAAGGACCTTGCCAATCGCTTCGAGGCTGTAGCCCTTGGACTGCGTCGAACGAATGGGAGCGATGAGCCGTTGAATGGCCTGCATCTTGGTGAGCTGCTCGGGGCGGTGTTCGGGCAGGGCATCGAGGGCGCGATTCGCGCGCTCGATCGAATCGAGCTGAATTTTTGGTTTCGACTTTACGTTCATAGAGCTCCTGAGTTTGCGCGGTGCGAGCGCCGAGTTCTCACCCAGCTTGAACACCAGGTTTGCGCGTGTCAAAAGC
>Ga0265325_10002315_pt1 | contig 12922 bp, 10 predicted proteins | sample 41420metaG_FD_202090 | JGI IMG/M metagenome (GOLD analysis project Ga0265325, IMG submission 202090) | Rhizosphere microbial communities from Carex aquatilis grown in University of Washington, Seatle, WA, United States - 4-14-20 metaG | ecosystem: Host-associated > Plants > Roots > Rhizosphere...
ATGGCCATGTATCACGCCAAGTCGTCGGGGCGGGCCAACTTTCAGTTTTTTGCCCCGAGCATGAACGAGGCAGCGGCAGAGCGCGCCGACCTGGAAGGCGCCCTGCGGCGGGCGATCGACGACGGTCAATTGCTGTTGCACTATCAGCCGCAGGTGGATGCCTCCAGCGGCCGAACGGTTTGTCTCGAGGCGCTGGCGCGCTGGCAGCACCCGCAGCGCGGCCTGATCCCACCGAACAAGTTCATCCCGCTCGCCGAGGAAAGTGGGCTCATCGAGCCGCTCGGGCGTTGGGTGCTCGATGCCGCCTGTCGGCAGCTCTGGTGGCTGAACAGCCAGGGCTGGACCGGCGTGCGCATGGCGGTCAATCTATCCGCCCGCCAGCTGAAGCAGGACGACCTGATCCCGTGGATCGAGCAATTGCTGGCGGTTCATGGCGTCCGTGCCGCCGACTTGGAACTTGAAATCACCGAATCCGTGGCAATGGAGAACCCCGAAGCGATGATCGGCATTCTCCGCCGCTTGCGCGAGCTGGGTGTGACGCTGGCCATCGATGATTTCGGTACCGGCTATTCTTCACTTGCCTACCTCAAACTGCTACCGATCCAACGGCTGAAACTGGATCGCTCCTTTGTCAGCGACATCGAATCCGATCACAACGATGCCATCATCTGTTCGGCGACGATCGCCCTGGCACACAGTCTGGGCCTCGAAGTGGTTGCCGAAGGTGTCGAGACCGAGGCGCAGTATTCGTTCCTGCGCTATTTGGGCTGCGATCTCATCCAGGGCTATTACTTCAGCAGGCCATTGGCGGCCGATGTGCTGGAGGATTTTCTCAAGCAGACGCCTGCGGAGCCGAAGACTCTCGATGTGCCCTGACCCCGAATCGAGGCGGCAGTCGTTTACCCACCATGGAAGGCGGCATGGCCGAAGCAGCCAGCGATGAAGCCTTGATGCTCGCCTACCAGGCGGGCGCGGCGACGGCATTCGATGCGCTCTACGGCCGCTGGCGCAGCCGGCTGTTCCGCTACCTGCGGCATCAGTGTGGCGATGCCGCGGTCGCCGAAGAACTGTATCAGGACATTTGGCTGAGAGTGATTGCCGCGCGCAAAAGCTATGAGGTGGCGGCGAAGTTCTCCACCTGGTTATTCCGCATCGCCCACAATCGGCTGGTCGATCACTGGCGGGCGATGGGACGGCAGGCGCAGGAGGCATTGGCGAGCTACGATGATCATGATGAGGACTGTCCGAACGGCTTGTGCATTGATCCTGCCGCTTCGCCGGACCAGATGCCGGAGCGCCTGCTGGAGCGGCGCGACCTGGCCGAACGGCTGGTGGCAGCAATTGGTGCACTGCCGGCCGCCCAGCGCGAGGTGTTCCTGCTGGTCGAGGAGGGCGAGATGACGCTTGAAGAAATTGCCAATGCCACCGGAACCGGCCGCGAAACTGTCAAGAGCCGCCTGCGCTATGCGCTGGCGAAACTGCGAGCCGAGTTGAAGGAATTGCGATGAGCGACGAGCGCGACCCGTCCGTGTCGTCGCTCTATCGCCTGGGTGCGACCGACGAACCGCCGGCCACCCTGGATGCCCGCATCCTCGCCGCCGCCCGCCGCGAGTTGGTTGCTGTCCCGGTGCGGCAGCGCCCGGCATGGTTCGGCTGGCTGGCGCCGATGGGCGTGGCGGCAACCGTCGTCCTGAGCATTTCGCTAATCGTGGTCGCCGAGCGCGACCAGCCGGATCTTCTCCCGGCCGCGGCGCCGGTTGCCACGCCGCCGGTGCCAGCGGTGCGGGCGCCAGCGGCACAGGCAGAGCGTTCCGCTCCACTGCCGACCCCAGAACCGGCATTGGCAAAGAAATGGGACAGGTCGCTGGTACTGCCCTTGGCCAAGCCAACCGCTCCGGTGAGCGGCGAAAGCAGGATGCGGCAAGAAGCGGCGCCGGCGGCAGAGCAGAGTTTGCGCGCCATTGCCCCACCTGCGCCGGCCCCAGCCGGGGCCGCTGCCGCTCCGGCCTCTGCGCTCTCCGCGGCGCGTCCGGCGGCACCGGCAGCGAAGCTCGAACTCCAACGCGCGGACAGTGCGTTGCGCCCGCCCGAAATCTGGCTGGAAGAAATCCGGCGCCTCAAGAACCAGGGCCAGTTGGATGCGCTACGCGAGCAATTGGCGGCATTTCGGCGCGCCTATCCGGACTACCCGCTGCCCAAGGACATCGAAGCCTATTTGCCCGACTTACGGTAGATCATCATGACGAAACCAGGCAGGAACGACGATTGCCCCTGTGGCAGTGGCAAGAAGTACAAGCATTGCTGCCTGGCGGCAGACGAATCGGGCGGCGATCGTAGCAGCAAGGCAGGCACGGCTGCAGACGACGATTTTCGCCAGGCCCTGGAGCATTTTCAGGCCGGGCGCCTGATCGAGGCCGAGGCGATCTGTACGCGCGTTCTCGAAACCCAGCCGAACAGACCTGAGGTCATCCACCTGCTGGGTATCATTGCCTTGCAGGCAGGCATGCCGGACGTTGCCGTCGATCTGCTGATCGGTGCGATCGATCTGGCGCCTCAGGTTCCCGAAGCGTATTACAACCTCGGCAACGCCTTCCGTGAGTTGGGCAAGCTTGTCGAGGCCGAGACAAGCTATCGACAGGCCGTGAGCCTGAAGCCGGACTATGTGATGGCGCTTGGCAACCTCGGCGATGTGTTGCGCAGGCAGGGAAGAGTGGCAGATGCAGCCGATGTCTTCAGGCAGGCGAGCCGGGTTTCCCCACAGTCGGCTGGACTGCGCTTGGATCTGGCGGAGTTGTCGCAGGCCATGGGTGATCTGATCGGAGCCGAGGCTGGCTACCGTCAGGCGATTGTCCTGGACGATCAATGTGCCGACGCCTACTGCAAGTTGGGCGTTCTCTTGCAAGGATCTAGGCGATTCACCGAGGCGGCGAATTGTTTTCTCAAGGCCATTGGCATCAATCCCCAACACTATGCCGCCTACTGTGGCTACGGCATGGATCTGCTTCAGCAGCGGCAACTTGTTGAAGCCGTGGCCTGTTTCCAGCAGGCGATTGCCATCGATCGCCAAGGGGCCATCGGGTATTTCGGCCTGGGCACGGCAATGTGCGAGCTCAAGTGGTTCGACCAGGCGATTGAACCGCTGCAAACCGCTGTGAATTTGGCGCCAGACGCGGCAGATTGGTACGGGACGCTCAGTAAGGCATTGACCACGCTCGGTCGGGTCGACGAAGCCGAGGCCTGTTGCCGCGAAGCGCTGCGACTGAGGCCGCAGTCAGCGTCGATTCATTCCCACCTTGCCGATGCCCTGTTCGAGCAAGGCAGACTGACCGAATCGCAGCAGTTGCAGCGCCATGCCGTTGAGCTGGAGCCAGATAATCCGGCGCACTACAGCACATTCCTCTTTCGAGCGCAGTATCAGGGGGACATTACACCGGCGGAACTGTTCCTGGAGTCGCGCCGGTTTGCCGAGCATTTCGAGCCGCGATTGGTCGGTTTTGGCCTGGGACACGACCATTCGCGTGATCCGGAAAAACGGCTGAAGATCGGTTATGTTTCAGGCGATTTTCGCAATCATGCCATCGCCTTCTTCATCGAGCCGATTCTGCTTGGCCATGACAGGTCAGGATTCGAAGTCTATTGCTACCACAACCATTTTGACTCCGACCGGTATACCGAGTCGCTCAAGTCTCACTCGGATCACTGGCTGCCCTGCGCCGGAATGACGGACGATGAGTTGGCACGGCGCATCGTCGAGGATGGCATTGATATCCTTGTCGACCTGTCGGGGCATACGGAATTCAACCGGATGCTCGTATTTGCCCGCAAGCCGGCACCGGTACAGGTGACCTTGATGGGAATGCTGGGCACGACAGGTTTGCGGGCGATCGATTACCGTATTTCGGACCAGTACCTGACGCCGCCCGGAGAGTTCGACGCCTACCATACCGAGAAGCTGTTCCTGCTGCCCAACACCGGGTATGCATTCAAGGGGGCCGCTGAAAGCCCACCAGTCAATCGATTGCCGGCCTTGGTCACTGGCCGGCTTGTCTTCGCCTGCCTGAACAATCTGATCAAGATCAATGACCCTACGCTCAGGCTTTGGCTTCGACTGTTGGCCGAGTTTTCCGGTGCGCGCCTGATGTTGGGCAACGTCACCACGCCGCAGGTGGAGAAGCATCTGCGGCAACGTTTGGCGGCGGCCGGCATCTCGGACGAACAAGTGATCCTCAACCCCAAGCTGCCGCTGAAAGAATATCTCGCGCTGCACCACCAAATCGATTTGACGCTCGATCCATATCCCTACAGCGGCAGCACGACGAGCCTGCACTCGCTTTGGATGGGAGTGCCCGTATTGGCGCTTGCTGGCCCCCATCTGGCCTCGCGCAGCGGTGTGGCTGCGCTGGCGCGCGTGGGCTTGCACAACTTCATCACTTCCAGCGAAGACGAATACATCAATCGAGCGGTCGAGGTATGCGGGAATCTCGATGGGCTGAACGACATTCGTCAGTCGCTGCGTCAGCGAATGAGCGGTGTCGACAGCTCCTGCGACGGCGTCACCAGGGATCTGGAGACTGCCTACCGGACGATGTGGCGGACCTGGTGTTCATCTTGAAGCGAATCGGCCCAGCGCAATTGACCCCATTCCCGGCTGTCCAGCGTTTGTAGTGTCTCCAGCAACGATTTTTGGAGACTGATATGAAGATGCTTTGGCTCGTCCTGGCGCTGTCTTTCGGCGCCCTGGCGGCTCCCGTGCGCGCCGCCAGTCTGATTGATGTTAGCGTCGTAGACCGCAATACCGGCGAACGCCTGCAAACCTATTCCCACCAGGGGCGCCGCTACATTGCCGGCCGTCCCGGTAGCCGCTACGCTATTGAGATCAACAATCGTTCGGCCGGGCGCGTGATGGCGGTGATATCTGTGGACGGCGTCAACGCCATCAGCGGCGAGACGGCTGCGACCAGCCAGACCGGCTATGTCTTCGCTGCCTGGCAGCGCAGCGAGATACTCGGCTGGCGCAAGAGCATGGACGATGTAGCTGCCTTCTACTTCACCAGACTGCCCGATTCGTACGCTGCGCGCACCGGTCGGCCGGATAACGTCGGCGTCATCGGTGTTGCACTCTATCGCGAATATGTCGAGCCACCGATGCGCATGGATCTGGCGCCGGCGCCGATGGCCAAGAGTGCAGCGTCGGCAGGAGAACTGGCCGGGCGCGGACGCTTCGATGCGCAGGAGCAGCGTCTGGGCACGGGACACGGCGAACGGCTCGATTCATCCATCCGCTATACGGACTTTCGCCGTGCCAGCGAACAACCCGCGGAAGTGGTGACCCTGTACTACGACTCCTACGACAACCTGGTGGCGCGAGGCATCGCCAGCGGCTCGCGTCCGTCGCGGCCCAATCCATTTCCGAACGGCTTCGTGCCGGACCCTAATGGCTGATCAAGTCAGCCAGGTGCGAGCCCAGGCTACAGCAGCCGCCAGATTGGCTGCTGCCTGGGCCGAGACCGCCTCGCCGAGTTCAAACCTTTCGCCGCGGATGGCCAGCAGCCATGCGGGCGGTGGGTCGTCGTCCTGCAGGTCGCGGTAGACCTGCAGGACGGACTCAGGCGACATCGCGTGGCTGGTGAAGGTGGCGTCCTTTTGCGGGCCAATGCGCGTGACCGTGAATGGTGTCTCGGCAGCGACGCTGGCGTCGACGAAAAGGATGCGCTGCCGGCCCTGCAGGTCGAGCGCGTGCTCGACCTGGAGTTGAAAGTCAGTCAGGCACTCGACGCCGGGCAGCGCCAGCGCTTCGATGCGCTCGACGAACAGTGGCCCGAGCGCGTCGTCACCACGGCTGGGGTTGCCCCAGCCGAATATCAGGACCGTCGCGCTCAACGGTTGCGGCTCTTGCTGCCGACGACCTTGCCCGCCGCATCGATCAACTCGACCTCGAGCGGCATCTTGCCCAGGGCGTGGGTGGCGCAGGAAAGACACGGATCGAAGGCGCGGATGGCAACTTCGACGTGGTTGAGCAGGCCCTCGGTGATCTCCTGGCCATCGAGGTATTGCACCGCCACCCGGCGGATCGCTTCGTTCATCGCCTGGTTGTTGTGCGTGGTCGATACGATCAAATTGGCCCGGACGATTTGGTCATCTTCGTTGACACGGTAGTCGTGGATCAACGTGCCGCGCGGTGCTTCGATGACACCGACACCGCGCTCCTGGCGCGTACCGCCCGCCGCCATCAGGTCGTGGCCGACCAGATCTTCGTCGTGCAGCAGGTCCTTGATCGCCTCGGCGGCGTAGAGCATCTCGATCATGCGCGCCCAGTGGTAGCCCAGCGTGGAGCCGGTGGCGCTGCCGTCGTCGAAGGCGATGAACTGCTTGCGCTCGCGGTCAGCCAGCGGCGTCGGGATGAAGTCGCAATTGACGACGCGCGCGAGCGGTCCGACGCGGTACCAGCCGTCATCGACGCCCAGGATCTTGAAGTAGGGGAACTTCATGTAGGACCACGGCTTGACATCCTCGCCGATCACGTCCCAATAGCGGCCATAGTCGAAGTGGTCGAAGAGAAGCGTGCCGTCGACTTGGCGCGCGCGCAGGCCGCCGTGGTAGAGGTCCATGGCGCCATCGGCGCGCACCAGGCTCATGCTGTGCGAGCGGAAGCGGCCGAAGGCGTTGTACTCGGCGAGGTTCTGCTCAAACAGGCCGCGGATGATCTGCACCGCCTCGCGGCTCCAGGCGACCATCTGGTAAATGTCCTTGAGCAGAAGATCGCGTTCTTCGACGCTGATCGACTTGTTCACCCCGCCAGGCACCGAACCGGTGCCATGGACGCGCTTGCCGGCGGTCATGCGGATGATCTCCTGGCCGTACTTGCGCAGGAACACGCCCTTCTTCGCCGTCTCTGGCGCCGCGGCGATGACGCCGACGACATTGCGCCTGGCCATGTCCGAACCGAAGCCGAACAGCAAGTCCGGCGAGGCAAGATGGAAGAAATGCAGCGCGTGCGATTGCAGGATCTGGCCATAGTGCATCAGGCGGCGGATGGCCTCCGCGGTCGGCGTCAGGGTCACGCCGAGTATCATGTCCAACGCCTTGGAGGCGGCCAGGTGGTGCGAGACCGGGCAGATGCCGCACAGGCGCTGCACCATGACCGGCACTTCCCAGTAGGGGCGGCCCTGGATGAAGCGCTCGAAGCCGCGGAATTCGACGATGTGCAGGCGCACCTGGTGCACCTTGTTGTCGTCGTCGAGCAGGATGGTGACCTTGCCATGGCCCTCGACGCGCGAGACGGGGTCGATGGCGACGCGGCGTAGTTTCTCGGGGTTGGCGGCAGTTTCGAGTTCGAAGCTCATTGCGGCTCCTGGTTCAGTCGTAGCGCAACAGACCGTGGCCCAGGACGGGCGTGCGGCCGGCGATCAGGTCGGTGAGGAACTTCCAGATGGCGTCGCCGGACGGCGGACAGCCGGGCAGGAAGTAATCGATCTTTACTACTTCGTGGATCGGATGCACCTTGTCGAGCGGCAGGGGTAGTTCCGGGTCGTTGGGAATAACGCCGTGCGCCACCCCGGGGTCAGTGTGATAGACCTCTTCGAGGATGTCGCGCAGGTCGAGGTGATTGCGTTGGGCCGGCAGGCCGCCATTGACCGCGCAGGCGCCAATGGCGATCAGGATCTTGCACTGATGTCGAAACTCGCGCAGCACGTGCACGTTCTCGGCGTTACAGATGCCGCCCTCGATGATGCCGATGTCGCAGGGACCGCAGTGCTTGATGTCGGTCAGCGGCGAGCGATCGAACTCGATCAGGTCGAGCAGGGGCAGGATGCGCTCGTCGATGTCGAGAAGCGACATGTGGCACCCGAAGCATCCTGCCAGACTGGTAGTGGCGACGCGCAGCTTCTTCTTTACCGGGGCATCCATTGTCAGCTCCCCTCCTTGATCACGGGCTTGAATCGCTCGGCCTGGTCGCTGATCGGCCGGGCGTCGTAGGGCCGGCTGCCGATCGGCACCGCAAACCCCCTGCCCTTCCTGAGGATGACCCCGACCGGGCAGACCTCTGCCGCCTTGTCGCTAGGCGAGAAATTGGTATCGGCCAGGCGGCCCGATTCGGCATTGACGATCAGGTGTTTCGTGATGCCGCGGCCGGAAAGCGCAAACACGCCCTTCTTGTCCACCTCGGCACTGGCCCGGATGCACAGTTCGCACAGGATGCAGCGGTTGAAGTCGAGTAGCATCTCCGGATGCGAGGCATCGACCGGCCGATCGGGATAGAACTGATCGAAATGCGGGCTCATGACGCCGAGCGCGTAGCACAGAGCCTGCAGCTTGCAATTGCCGCTTTTCTCGCAGGAAGGGCAGAAGTGGTTGCCCTCGACCAGCAGCATCTGCAGCAGCATGCGCCGCTTGGCCATGATCTCGGCCGTATTGCTTTCGATCTCCATGCCGGCAGCCGCCGGCAAGGTGCAGGAGGTCGCCGGCCGGCCGTTGACCTCGACCGTGCACAGTTTGCAACTGCCGTGGGGACGGAATTCCGGGTGGTAGCACAGGTGAGGTATGAAGATGTCGGCGGTGAGTGCCGCTTGCAGGACCGTCTGACCGGGTTCGAAGGGGACTTCCTGGCCGTCGACAGTGAAGGTATTGCTCATTCTGCGTTCTCCAGGTGGGCGCCGCTGTCGTCGCGGCCGGTCATCTGCCGAGCCTGGGCCAGTGCGCCGTCGAGGTCGAAGGCGGGCTGGAAGCGCAGCGACTCCAGCCGTCGCTCGTAAGCCGGGCGGAACTTCTTCAAGGTGTCGAGCAGGGGCCGTGACGCCGTGTGGCCGAGACCGCAGTGCGCTGCCGCCTGCATCAAGTCGGCAATCTCGTAAATCTCGGTGACGTCGACCTGCGTGCCGTGGCCGCGACCGATCTTGTCCATCAGGTTCTTCAGCAGGGTGGTACCGACTCGGCAAGGCGTGCAGAAGCCGCAGGATTCGTGGGCAAAGAACTGGGCAAAGTTCTGTGCCACGTCGAACATGTCGCGGTCCTGGTTGAAGACCATGAAGGCGCCAGCAGTCGGGATATCCTCGAAGGCGATACGCCGGCCAAATTCGTCGTCGGCGACGCAAATGCCCGAAGGTCCGGAGATCTGCACGGCCTGCATGTTCTTGTCAGCTCCTGCAGCATCCAGCACCTGTTGCACGGTGACACCGAACGGATACTCGTAAATGCCCGGTCGGGCGACGTCGCCGGAAACGGATAGAAGCTTCGTCCCCGCCGACTTGGCCGTGCCGATGGCGCGATACCAGTCGCCACCCTTGGCGGCAACCAGCGCAGCGGCGGCGAACGTCTCGACGTTGTTGACCACGGTCGGTTTGCCGAGGAAGCCGTGGGTCACCGGATAGGGCGGCCGGTTGCGCGGGACACCGCGCTTGCCCTCGAGCGATTCGATGAGTGCCGATTCTTCGCCGCAGATATAGGCTCCGGCACCAAGGTGTACTTCGATGTCGAAATCGAAGCCGGCGCGGCCGAGAATCGACTCGCCGAGCAGCTTCATGTCGCGCCGGCGGGACAGAATTCCGTTCAGCGGCTCGAGCAGGTAGCGATACTCGCCGCGCAGGTACAGATAGCCCTTTCTGGCACCAATGGCGTAGCCGGCGACGGTCATGCCTTCGAAGACCAGATCGGCCTGTCGCGTGAGCAGGACGCGGTCCTTGAACGTGCCCGGCTCCCCTTCATCGGCGTTGCAGACGACGAAACGCTGGTCGGCCGGGGCATGACGGCAGGCCTCCCACTTTAGGCCGGTGGTGAAGCCGGCACCGCCGCGACCGCGCAGGTTCGACTTCTTGATTTCCTCGAGCACGGCCGAGGGACCGTGCATGTCGGTATGCACGCCTTCGCGCCAGGAGCGGGCATTGGCGGCTGTCTCGGTCTCCGCCTCGCGGGCCAGCGCCGCTTTCAGCGCTTCGCCCGGACGCAGAGCGTTGTCGAGCAGGATGTCGGCGCGACGGACGTTGTCGTCGATGCGGAACCACTCGGCCGGCCACTCCGCCAACGGTGCCTCGGCACGAATCAGGTCGGCCATCTGCTGGACGCGCTCCGTCGTCATGCGCGTGATCGCACGGTAGTTCACCAGCACCGCCGGGCCCTGATCGCACATGCCCGTACAGGATGTGGTGTCGACCGAGACCAGTCCGTCTTCGGAGACACGTCCCGGCTCCAGCCACAAACGCTGGCACATCGCCTGCATCAAGTCGCGGTTGCCGAGCATGCGGTCGGTGATATTGTCGCTCCAGAGCACACGGTAGCGGCCCATGGGCTCTGTATGGAAGAAGCTGTAGAAGCCCGCCACGCCTTCCACTTTGGCTCTCGGCCAGCCGATCGAGCGGGCGACTTCGGTCAGCGTCGCCGGCGACAGCCAGCCCAGCGCTTCCTGGGTTTCGCGCAGGATCTGCATCAGCCGCGTGCCATCGCGGTTATGGCGCGCCAGGATGTCGGCAAGACCTTCAAGGGCTTCGGTCATGGAATTCTCCCGTTGCAATGCAGCAACAGATTAGCGCAAGCGTGTTCCGCCGTGTTGTCTTCCGTCAAAATCGTCGGCGGCGCGCTGGTCGGGGCGATAATGAGCTTACTACTGGCCTGGGTAATTGACAGACGGCGCGCCGCCGCTTCAAATGCTGGACTAACGCCCTAACGCCTGCATTCGCCATGATCCCGGTCCCGCCACTGCCCGCCATCCTGATCGTGGATGACGAAGTTCGGTCGCTCGAAGCCCTGCGGCGGGCTCTTGAGGAAGACTTTACCGTATTCACGGCTCGCGGCGCCGACGAGGCGCTGGCTGTGCTGCGCGGCGAGTTCGTCCAGGTCGTGGTCTGCGACCAGCGCATGCCGGGGCAGTCGGGCGTCGAGTTTCTCAAGCGGGTGCGGGCCGACTGGCCGGACGTGGTGCGCATCATCCTTTCCGCCTACATCGAGGCCGAGAGCATCATTGCCGGCATCAATGAGGCCGGCATCTGGCAGTATCTGATGAAGCCCTGGCGTCCTGATCAACTGTTGCTGACCTTGCGCAGTGCCGTCGATGCCTATCGGCTGCAGCAGGAGAATCAGCGGCTGTCGCTCGAGTTGCGCGAGAGCCCGCCCTTGTTGCGCCAGCGCGTCGAGTCGCGGCGCCGCCAGGTGCGCGAGCAGTTCGCCATGGACCGGCTGATTCGCACGCCGACCAGCCCGCTCAATGTCGTCTGCGAGCTGGCCGCTCGGGTGGCGCCGCACGACGTCTCGGTCCTGGTCACTGGCGAATCGGGAACCGGCAAGGAATTGTTGGCACGGGCCATCCACTATGGCAGCAGTCGCGGCGACAAGGCGTTTGTGGTCGAGAACTGCGGCGCGCTGCCCGATCAATTGCTCGAAGCGGAACTATTCGGTCACAAGCGCGGTGCCTTCACCGGTGCTTACGAGGATCGCATCGGCCTCTTTCAGCAGGCGGACGGCGGCACCATCTTCCTCGACGAGATCGGCGAAACCTCGCCGGCCTTTCAAGTGAAGCTGTTGCGCGTGCTGCAGGAGGGCGAGGTACGGCCACTCGGCAGCCCGCGGCCGCTGTCGGTCAACGTGCGGCTGATTTCGGCCACCAACCGCGATCTCGAAGCCGATGTCCTGGCCGGCCGTTTCCGCGAAGACCTCTACTATCGGCTGGCAACGGTGACGTTGCTGTTGCCGCCATTGCGCGATCGGCCGATGGACATTCCGCTGATCGCCGAAGGCTTGCTCACGCGTAGCATGCAGGAACTCAGCTGCACCGTTCGCGGTTTCGCTCCGGAGACCATGCGCGTCCTCGAGAACTATCGTTGGCCGGGCAATGTCCGCGAGTTGCGTAACGAGATCCTGCGCATGCTGGTGCTTGGCCGCGATCCCTGGCTGGGACCCGAATTGCTGTCGCCGCGCGTGGGCATGAGCGGTGGTGGTAGCGCGCGCGACGGGGTGGCTGAGAAAGTCGATGGCGGGCCGCTCAAGGACCGGATCGAAAGGTTGGAAGCGCGCATGGTGCGCGACGCGATGGGCCGTCACGGCGGCAACAAGTCGCGGGCGGCGCGCGAACTCGGGCTGTCGCGCGTCGGCCTGCGCGCCAAACTGATTCGCTATGGCCTGGAGGCCGACGAATGAAGGTGGTCTGGCTACAATCCGGCGGTTGCGGTGGCTGCTCGATGTCGCTGCTCGGCGCGGAGTGTCGTGACTTGTTCGGTCTGCTCGGCGACCTCGACATCGAACTGCTCTATCACCCGAGCTTGTCCGAGGCGAGTGGCGACGAGGTGCTGGAACTGCTACGGCGTTGCGCCTGCGGCGACCAGCCGTTCGATGTCTTGTGCGTCGAAGGGGCGGTGTTACGCGGTCCGCACAACAGCGGTCGCTTCCATTTTCTCGCCGGCAGCGGTGAGGCCATGAGTTCGTGGCTAGGCCGACTGGCCGCGCGGGCACGTCATGTCGTGGCCATCGGCAGCTGCGCCGCCTATGGTGGCATCACTGCCGCGGGCAGCAACCCGACCGATGCCTGCGGCCTGCAATTCGATTCCGACCGTCCTGGCGGCCTGGTCGGCGCCGAATGGCGCGCAACCGGCGGGCTGCCGGTGATCAACGTCGCTGGCTGCCCGACACATCCGGGCTGGGTGCTCGATACCCTGTTCAGCCTGGCTGGCGACGGTATGCAGGCGGCAGATCTCGACGTCTATGCCCGACCGCGACTGTACGCCGACCAACTGGTGCATCACGGCTGTCCGCGCAATGAATACTACGAGTTCAAAGCCAGTGCCACCAAGGCATCCGACCAGGGCTGCCTGATGGAAAACCTCGGCTGTAAGGGCACGCTCGCCCACGCCGACTGCAACACGCGCTTGTGGAACGGCAGTGGTTCCTGTCTGCGCGGCGGCTTTCCGTGTATCAACTGCACCGCCCCGGGATTCGAGGA
>Ga0265325_10002319_pt1 | contig 12918 bp, 13 predicted proteins | sample 41420metaG_FD_202090 | JGI IMG/M metagenome (GOLD analysis project Ga0265325, IMG submission 202090) | Rhizosphere microbial communities from Carex aquatilis grown in University of Washington, Seatle, WA, United States - 4-14-20 metaG | ecosystem: Host-associated > Plants > Roots > Rhizosphere...
CCCACGACACCAAGCACACCGGCTGCCTGCCCGAAGACGATGTGGCGGCAATCAATCAGGAGCGCGTCGCCCAGGACCAGTCGGCGGCGACCCCGCTGGTCGACTGGAACCATGACGGCTGCCTGGACTACAGCGAATTCTCGGCCCTGGCCTATTCGCTGTTCGACCAGATCGACAAGAATGGCGACGGCAAGATCACGCCCCAGGAATTCAACCCCAGCGCCAAGCCTGCGGCACAGCCGCAGGGGCAGGGCCAGCAACAGCGGGGCCGCCGCGGTGGCGGCGGCCGCAGGGGTGGTGGAGGCGGCGGCGGCGGCCGAGGCGGCCCGCCACCCGATGACGGCACTGGTGGCGCACCGCCGGATGGCGGCAACCCCGAACAGCCAGCCCCGCAATAGGCGTTGCTTGACAGGCCCCGCCGGCCGGATGACGGCAATTGGAAAAAGCGGCCCGGCGCCGCGCTCTTCGATGGGTTTGCTTGACAGGCATGGGGGCCGCCCCCTACATCGCACCCCTTCGCGTCAGATCGCGGGGGCGTAGCTCAGTTGGTTAGAGTGACGGCCTGTCACGCCGTAGGTCGCGGGTTCGAGCCCCGTCGCTCCCGCCATTTTCCTTCCACAGGAAATGGCCCTTGTTAGGAATGGCTCGCAACTAGAGCCCCCGTTTCCGAGGCCTTCAACAGCATTTGTGCGTCCGGCGCCGGGCCAAGGCTTTCAACCTGATTTTCCTGTTTTTCTGCGGCGAATCTTCCTTTAAACCCGCGTTGCGCACGGGTCGGGCAGACCTATACTGCACCCGCGAAACAATGAAGACGACGGTGCCGCTGGGGGCGGACGGCACAAGGCCCGGGAGGATCGGGCCGATACGGGGTATGAGTCATGGAAAAGCTGCTGCTGGAATATCTACCGATCCTCATCTTCATCGGCCTGGCGGCGGTTCTGGGCAGCGTGCTGGTCGCGGTGCCGCTGCTGATCGCGCCCTCCAAGCCGGACCCTGAGAAGCTGTCGGCCTATGAATGCGGCTTTCCCGCCTTCGGCGATGCGCGGATGAAGTTCGATGTGCGGTTCTATCTGGTCGCCATCCTGTTCATCATCTTCGACCTGGAAGTGGCGTTCCTGTTTCCCTGGGCGATCACCCTGACCAGCATGGGACACGATGCGGGGATCTTCGCCTTCTGGTCGATGATGGCGTTCCTGGGCGTGCTGACGATCGGCTTCATCTATGAATGGAAGAAGGGAGCGCTCGAATGGGAGTGATCCCTGCAGGAGGTGGCGCGCGCTCCGGCGTCGAAGGCGCCGCTCCCACGATTTCCGACAACGATCCCTATTTCAAGGCGCTGCAGGCGGAGATGGCCGACAAGGGCTTCCTCGTCACCAATGCCGAAGCACTGGTCAACTGGGCGCGCACCGGCTCGCTGATGTGGATGACCTTCGGGCTGGCCTGTTGCGCCGTCGAGATGATGCAGGCCTCGATGCCGCGCTACGATCTGGAGCGTTTCGGCTTCGCGCCGCGCGCCTCGCCGCGCCAGTCGGACGTGATGATCGTGGCCGGCACCCTGACCAACAAGATGGCGCCCGCGCTGCGCAAGGTCTATGACCAGATGCCCGAGCCGCGCTATGTGATCAGCATGGGAAGCTGCGCCAATGGCGGCGGCTATTACCATTATTCCTATGCCGTGGTGCGCGGCTGCGACCGCATCGTGCCGGTGGACATCTATGTGCCCGGCTGCCCGCCCACCGCCGAGGCGCTGGTCTATGGCATCCTGCTGCTGCAGCGGAAGATTCGCCGCACCGGAACGATTGATCGCTGATGCAGACTCTTGAACAGCTTGGCGGGACGATCAAGGACGCGCTGCCTGGCGCGGTGACCGCGGTCGCGGTGGCGCGGGGCGAACTGACCATCGATGTCAATGCCGCCGATATCGTCGCGGTGATGACCGAGCTGCGTGACGCGGGCGATTTCAAAATTCTGGTCGATGTCTGCGGCACCGACTGGCCGCAGCGCGCCAAGCGCTTCGATGTCGTCTATCACCTGCTGTCGCTGACCCGCAATGTGCGCATCCGGGTGAAGGCGCAGCTGGGCGAGGGCGAGAGCATCGCGTCGATCACCGCAATCTATCCCGCCGCCGGCTGGTTCGAGCGCGAGACTTTCGACATGTATGGCGTGGCGTTCGACGGCCATCCCGACATGCGCCGCATCCTGACCGACTACGGATTCTCCGGCTATCCGCTGCGCAAGGATTTCCCGCTCACCGGCTATGTCGAGCTGCGCTATGACGACGAACTGAAGCGGGTGGTCTACCAGCCGGTGCAGCTGGTGCAGGAATTCCGCGACTTCGATTTCATGAGCCCCTGGGAAGGCGCGCCGCACATCCTGCCCGGCGACGAGAAGGCGGCAATGGCGCCCGGCGCCACCTCCGGCGATCCGGGGAAGAAGCCATGACCACGGTCGTTATCGACAACAAGGATTTCGGTGCGCCGGCGGAAGAGCCGCATCTCACTATCAATTTCGGTCCCCAGCATCCCGCCGCCCATGGCGTGCTGCGCCTGATCCTCGATCTTGACGGCGAGATCGTCACCCGCGTCGATCCCCATATCGGCCTGCTGCATCGCGGCACCGAGAAGCTGATCGAGCACAAGACCTACCTTCAGGCGATCCCCTATTTCGACCGGCTGGATTATGTCGCGCCGATGAACCAGGAGCATGCCTTCGCCCTGGCGATCGAGAAATTGCTGGGGCTGGAAGTGCCCAAGCGCGGCCAGTATATCCGCGTGCTCTATTGCGAGATCGGCCGCATCCTCAATCACCTGCTCAATGTCACCACCCAGGCGATGGATGTCGGCGCCCTGACCCCGCCGCTGTGGGGCTTCGAGGAACGCGAGAAGCTGATGGTGTTCTACGAGCGCATCAGCGGGTCGCGCATGCACGCGGCGTATTTCCGCGCCGGCGGGGTGCACCAGGACATGCCGCCGGGCCTGGCCGACGACATCATGAAATTCTGCGAGCATTTCCCCAAGGTGCTGGACGATATCGAGGGGCTGCTGACCGAGAACCGCATCTTCAAGCAGCGCAATGTCGATATCGGGGTGGTCAGCCGCGCCGAGGCGGAGATGTGGGGCATGTCCGGCGTGATGCTGCGCTCCACCGGGGTCAAATGGGATTTGCGCCGCAGCCAGCCTTACGAATGCTACAACGAACTCGATTTCAAGATTCCCGTCGGCAAGAACGGCGACAATTACGACCGCTATGTGATGCGCATGGAAGAAATGCGCGAAGCCAACAAGATCATGATCCAGTGCCTGCAGAAGATGCCGGCCGGTCCGGTGGTTTCCACCGACCACAAGGTGGTGCCGCCCAAGCGCGGCGAGATGAAGACCTCGATGGAGGCGCTGATCCACCACTTCAAGCTTTATACCGAGGGCTTCCATGTCCCGGCGGGCGAAACCTATGCCGCGGTGGAGGCGCCCAAGGGCGAGTTCGGCGTCTATCTGGTGGCGGACGGAACCAACAAACCCTACCGCTGCAAGATCAGGGCGCCGTCCTTCGTGCATCTGCAGGCGATGGATTACATGTGCAAGGGCCACATGCTGGCCGACGTGTCCGCCGTGCTGGGGAGCCTCGACATCGTGTTCGGGGAGGTGGACCGGTGAGCAATGCCGATGTCGCCCAGAAGCAGCTCGATGCCTACAACGCCCAGGACGTGGACGCGATGATGGCGTTCTATGCGCCGGACGTGATCGTGTCGGGGCTTAACGGCACGCCGACCGAGACCAGCCGCGACGCATTGCGCGCCCGCTATGAGAAAGCCTTCGCCCAGTTTCCCCAGAACAAGGCTGAACTGGTCAACCGCATCGCCGTGGGCAACACCGTCGCCGACCATGAGCATGTCGAGCGCGCGCCCGGCGGGGAAACTTTTGACGTGATCGCCATCTACACATTCCGCGACGGGCTGATCGCCCGCGTCGATTTCGCAAAGTAGCCCCATGTCGCTGCGCCGCCTCGCCCCGCCCGAAATGCAGCCCGGAAGCTTCGCCTTCACGGCGGAGAATGCCGAATGGGCGAAGGCGACAATCGCCAAATACCCGCCCGGCCGCCAGGCCAGCGCGGTGATCTCGCTGCTCTGGCGCGGCCAGGAGCAGGAGGGCTGGGTCACCCATCCGATGATCGAAAGCGTCGCCAGGATGCTGTCGATGCCGTTCATCCGGGTGCTGGAAGTGGCGACCTTCTACACCATGTTCAACCTGGAGCCGGTGGGCAGCTATCTGGTGCAGGTCTGCACCACCACGCCCTGCTGGCTGCGCGGCTCCGACGCGGTGGTCGAGGCCTGCAAGAAGAATATCCATCCGCACCCGCACACCGTCTCGGCGGACGGAAAATTCTCCTGGATGGAAGTCGAATGCCTGGGCGCCTGCGTCAACGCGCCGATGCTGCAGGTCGGCAAGGATTTCTACGAGGACCTGGACGGCCCCGTCACCGAAAAACTGATCGCCGATTTCCGCGCCGGCAAAACGCCCAAGCCGGGCCCGCAGAACGGTCGCGTATCCTCCGAGCCGGAGGGCGGCGCGCACACCCTGCTCGATGCCGCGCTTTATGACGGCTCGATCATCGGCAAATACAAGGTCGTGGCGCCCGCTCCCGAAGCGCCCAAACCCAAGCCGCCGGGAGCCGCCTGATGCTCGCCGACAAGGACCGCATCTTCACCAATCTCTATGGCTTCCAGGATGTCAGCCTGGACGGCGCCCGCAAGCGCGGCCAGTGGGACAACACCAAGGCGATCCTCGAGCTTGGCCCCGAAGGCATCGTCGACATCATGAAAAAGTCGGGCCTGCGCGGCCGCGGCGGCGCCGGTTTTCCCACCGGCCTCAAATGGTCCTTCATGCCCAAGGAAGTGAAGGAGCGGCCGCATTACCTGGTCGTCAATGCCGACGAATCCGAGCCCGGCACCTGCAAGGACCGGGACATCATGCGCAACGACCCGCATACCCTGGTCGAAGGCTGCCTGGTCGCCAGCTTCGCGATGCGCGCCCATGCCTGCTACATCTATGTGCGCGGCGAGTTCATTAGCGAGAAGGAAGCGCTGCAGCGCGCGGTGGACGAAGCCTATGCCGCCAAGCTGATCGGCAAGAACAACATCCATGGCTGGGATTTCGACTGCTATGTCCATCACGGCGCCGGCGCCTATATCTGCGGCGAGGAAACCGCGCTGCTCGAAAGCCTGGAAGGCAAGAAGGGCCAGCCGCGGCTGAAGCCGCCCTTTCCCGCCAATGTCGGGCTTTATGGCTGTCCCACCACCGTCAACAATGTCGAAAGCATCGCGGTGGCGCCGACCATCCTGCGCCGTGGCGCCGACTGGTTCGCCGCCATCGGCCGCCCCAACAACACCGGCACCAAGGTGTTCTGCATCTCCGGCCATGTGAACCGCCCCTGCAATGTCGAGGAGGAGATGGGCATCTCCCTGCGCGAACTGATCGAGCGCCATGCCGGGGGCGTGCGCGGCGGCTGGGACAATCTGCTGGCGGTGATCCCGGGCGGCGCCAGCGTGCCGCTGCTGCCCAAGTCGATCTGCGACACGGTGCTGATGGATTTCGACAGCCTCAAGAATGTGCAGTCTGGCCTTGGCACCGCCGCCGTCATCGTGATGGACAAGACCGCCGATGTGGTGAAGGCGATCCAGCGCCTGGCCTATTTCTACAAGCATGAAAGCTGCGGCCAGTGCACGCCCTGCCGCGAGGGCACCGGCTGGATGTGGCGGGTGATGACCCGCATGGTGAAGGGCGACGCCAAGGTGGCGGAGATCGACCTGCTGCAGGAAGTGAGCAAGGAGATCGAGGGCCACACCATCTGCGCCCTGGGCGATGCCGCGGCCTGGCCGATCCAGGGCCTGATCCGGCATTTCCGGCCGGAGATCGAACGGCGCATCGCCGAATTCTCCAGGCTGGCGGCGGAGTAGGCGATGCAACTGGCGCAGCTCAACATCGGAAAATTCCGCGGTCCCAAGGGCGATCCCGCCATGGCCGACTTCTATGACAATCTCGACCGCATCAATGCGATGGCCGAGCGCATGCCCGGTTTCGTCTGGCGGCTGAAGGACGACAGCGGCAATGCAACCGATATTCCCTGGGCCGGCGATCCGTCATTCGCGGTCAACCTGACCGTGTGGGAAAATGCAGAGGCGCTGGAGAAATTCGTCTTCCAGACCGTGCATCGCGGCATCTATGCCAGGAAGCATGAATTCTTCGAGGTGCCGAAGGAACCCAACTTCGTGATGTGGTTCGTTCCGGACGGCCATATCCCCAGCCTGGAAGAAGCACGCGAGCGGCTGGAGCATTACCGCGCCAATGGCGGCAGCGAATTCGCCTTTGGCTGGGCCGATCTGCCTTCGGCGAAGCTCTGGCAAGAGAAACGGTGCGCCTGATGCCATCCCGCAAGCTCATCGTCGACGGCAAGGAAATCGAGGCGGACGACAATATCACCCTGCTGCAGGCCTGCGAGCAGGCGGGGGCGGAGATTCCGCGTTTCTGCTATCACGAGCGGCTGTCGGTGGCGGGCAATTGCCGCATGTGCCTGGTGGAATGGGTCGGCGCCCCCAAGCCGCAGGCAAGCTGCGCACTGCAGGTCAAGGACATTTTCCCCGCCAAGGACGGCACCCCCGCCCGCATCAACACCACCAGCCCCTACGCCCGCAAGGCGCGCGAGGGGGTGATGGAATTCCTCCTCATCAACCATCCGCTCGACTGCCCGATCTGCGACCAGGGCGGCGAGTGCGACCTGCAGGACCAGGCGATGGGCTATGGCCGCGCCGCCTTCCACCGCTTCAACGAGAACAAGCGGGCGGTGGAAGACAAATATATGGGGCCGCTGGTTGCGACCATCATGACCCGCTGCATCCAGTGCACCCGCTGTGTGCGCTTCGCCACCGAAGTGGCAGGGGTGCCCGACCTGGGCGCCACCGGCCGCGGCGAGGACATGGAGATCACCACCTATCTGGAAAAGGCCTTCGCCTCCGAATTGTCGGGCAATGTGGTGGACCTTTGCCCGGTCGGCGCGCTGACCAGCAAGCCCTACGCCTTCAATGCCCGGCCCTGGGAATTGCGCAAGACCGAAAGCATCGATGTGATGGATGCCCAGGGCTGCAACATCCGGGTCGATGCCCGCGGGCCGCAGGTGATGCGGGTGCTGCCGCGCCTCAACGAGGAAGTGAACGAGGAATGGATTTCCGACAAGGCGCGCCATGCCTGTGACGGGCTTTCCCGCCAGCGCCTGGACCGGCCCTATGTCCGGGTGGGCGGCAAGCTGAAGCCCGCGTCCTGGAGCGAGGCCTTCGCCACCATCGCCGCGCGGGTCAAGGCCTCGACGCCGGAGCGCATCGCCGCCATCGTCGGCGACCTAGCAGCGGCAGAGGAGATCAAGGCGCTGAAGGATTTGATGGCGGCGCTGGGGGTGAAGAATCTCGACTGCCGCCAGGACGGATCGAAGATCGCGGGCGGCCCACGCCAGAGCTATCTGTTCAATTCCACCATCCTGGGCGTGGAAGCGGCGGACGCGATCCTGCTGGTCGGCGCCAATCCGCGCTGGGATGCCCCGGTGCTCAACGCCCGCATCCGCAAGACCTGGCTGGCGAGCGGCGTGAAAGTCGCCAATATCGGCCCGGCGGTCGATCTCACCTATCCCGCCGAACAACTCGGCACCGACATCACAGTGCTGGAGGCGATCGCCGATGGCAGCCATCCCTTCGCCAAAGTGCTGACCGATGCCAAGCGGCCGATGATCGTGCTGGGCGCCGGCGCGGTGGCGCGGGCCGACGGTGCGGCGATCCTCAAGCTGGCGGCGAAGATCGCCGGCGACACCGGCATGATCGGACCTGCCGGACGGCATGTGGACGGCGGCTGGAACGGTTTCAACATTCTGCACACCGCCGCATCCCGCGTGGCGGCACTGGACCTCGGCTTCCTGCCCGGTGACGGCGGCCGTGACCTGGCCGGCATCATCGACGGGGCGCAGAAGGGCGAAGTCGATGTCCTCTATCTGCTGGGGGCCGACGAATTCGATCTCGCCCATCTCGGCCGCGCCTTCGTCATCTACCAGGGCAGTCACGGCGATGCCGGCGCGCATCACGCCGATGTGGTGCTGCCCGGCGCCGCCTATACCGAGAAGGATGGCATCTACGTCAATTTCGAAGGCCGGGCGCAGTTCGCCCGCCGCGCCGCCTTCCCGCCGGGCGAGGCGAAGGAGGACTGGGCGATCCTGCGCGCTTTGTCGGAGGTGCTGGGCGTGACTCTGCCGTATGACAGCCGCGCCGCGCTGGTGGCGGCGCTGGAAAAGGACGTCACCCACTTCGCGACTCTTGGCGAAGCGCCTGTTCATGCCGACACTTCGCCTGCCACCTGGGGCGGCATCGGCCAGGGCGGCACGCTCGACAACAAGACGCCGGTGGAGCACGCGATCAAGGATTACTACCTCACCAATCCGGTCGCCCGGGCCAGCGAAACCATGGCGCTGTGCAGCCGGGAATTCGCCGGCAAGGCGACCAAGATGGCGGCGGAATAGCGATGGCGCTGGTGCATTTCTTCCAGTTGCTGCCGGTCTGGCTGGGCCGTGCCTTCAACATGGGCTGGGGCCAGATGGATTATGGCTGGGCCTGGTTCCTGGGCCAGTTCACCATGATTCTCATCTTCGACGTGGTGCTGCTGGTGATGATCGCCTATCTGCTGCTGGCCGACCGCAAGATCTGGGCGGCGGTGCAGATGCGGCGCGGCCCCAATGTGGTAGGCGCCTTCGGCCTGCTGCAGACCTTCGCAGACCTGTTCAAGTTCCTGTTCAAGGAAGTGATCATCCCGGCAGGCGCCAACAAGGTGATCTTCCTGATCGCGCCGCTCATCACCGTGACCCTGGCCTTCGCCGGCTGGGCGGTGGTGCCGATGGACGAGCATTGGGTGGTGTCCGATATCAATGTCGGCATCCTCTATTTGTTCGCGATGTCGTCGCTGGGGGTCTATGGCATCATCATGGCGGGCTGGGCCTCCAATTCCAAATACCCCTTCCTGTCGGCGCTGCGGGCGGCGGCGCAGATGGTGTCCTACGAAGTGTCCATCGGCTTTGTCATCATCACCGTGCTGCTGTTCGCCGGTTCGCTCAACCTGTCCGACATCGTGCGGGCGCAGGCCACCACCGGATCGCTGACCTTCCTGCACTGGAACGTGTTTTCCATGCTGTTTCCCATGCTGCCGGTGTTCTTCGTCTCGGCCCTGGCGGAAACCAACCGCCCGCCTTTCGACCTGGTGGAGGCGGAATCGGAACTGGTGGCCGGCTTCTTCGTGGAATATTCCTCCACCCCCTTCCTGCTGTTCTTCCTGGGGGAATATCTCTCCATCGTGCTGATGTGCGCGATGTGCTCCATCCTGTTCCTGGGCGGCTGGCTGCCGCCCTTCAATGTCGCGCCCTTCACCTGGGTGCCGGGCATCTTCTGGTTCCTGCTGAAGATCTGCTTCTTCTTCTTTATGTTCGCGATGGTGAAGGCGATGGTGCCGCGCTACCGCTATGACCAGCTGATGCGGCTGGGGTGGAAAATCTTCCTGCCCACCTCGCTGCTCTGGGTCGTGTTGACGGCGGTGTGGGTGACGTTCATCCGCCCGCATTTGTGAGGTTTGCCATGGCCAGTCTCGACCGCACCGCGCGTCAGATCTTCTTCTGGGAGTTCATCCAGAGCTTCCTGCTCTCGATGCGCTATTTCTTCGCCCCCAAGGCGACGCTCAACTATCCCTATGAGAAAGGCCCGCTGTCGCCCCGCTTCCGCGGCGAGCATGCCCTGCGCCGCTATCCCAATGGCGAGGAACGCTGCATCGCCTGCAAGCTGTGCGAGGCGATCTGCCCGGCCCAGGCCATCACCATCGAGGCCGAGCCGCGCGAGGACGGGTCGCGCCGCACCACCCGCTATGACATTGACATGGTCAAATGCATCTATTGCGGCTTCTGCCAGGAAGCCTGTCCGGTGGACGCGATCGTGGAGGGACCGAATTTCGAATTCTCCACCGAGACGCGCGAAGAGCTTTACTACAACAAGGAGCGGTTGCTGGCGAATGGCGACCGCTGGGAGCCCGAGATCGCCCGCAATCTGGAACTGGACGCGCCGTACCGCTAGAGACTGCCCTCATGCTTCGACAAGCTCAGCATGAGGAATTGGAATAATCCTCACCCTGAGCCTGTCGAAGGGTGAGGCAACGGAACAACAAGAATGTTCGAAGCTATCGCCTTCTATTTCTTCTCCGCCATCCTCATCGCCTCGGCGCTGATGGTGATCGCGGCGCGCAATCCCGTGCATTCGGTGCTGTTCCTCATCCTCGCCTTCTTCAATGCCGCCGGGTTGTTCGTGCTGGCGGGGGCGGAGTTCCTGGGGATGATCCTCATCGTCGTCTATGTCGGCGCGGTGGCGGTGCTGTTCCTGTTCGTGGTGATGATGCTGGACATCGACTTCGCCGAATTGAAGCGCGGCACCCTGCAATATCTGCCGTTCGGCGCCCTGATCGGGCTCATCCTGGCGGCGGAGCTCATCATGGCGGGCAGCGTGTGGGTGCTGAAGCCGGCGGCCAGTCTGGCCCGCGCCCATGCCACGCCGCCGGGCCTCACCAACACCGCCGCGCTGGGGCGCATCCTCTATACCGACTACATCTATTACTTCCAGACCGCCGGGCTGGTGCTGCTGGTGGCGATGATCGGCGCCATCGTGCTGACCCTGCGCCGCCGCCCGGGCGTGCGCCGCCAGGTGATCTCGGTGCAGAACGCGCGCACCGCCGCGATGGCGGTGGACATGCTGGACCTCAAGCCGGGGGAGGGGGCGTGATGACCATCGGGCTGCCGCATTATCTCGCCGTCGCCGCCATCCTGTTCACCATCGGGATGCTGGGCATCTTCCTCAACCGCCGCAACATCATCATCATCCTGATGTCGGTGGAACTGATCCTGCTGGCGGTCAACCTCAACTTCGTCGCGTTCTCGGCCTATCTCGGCGACCTGGTGGGGCAGGTGTTCGCCCTGTTCGTGCTCACCGTCGCCGCCGCCGAGGCCGCCATCGGCCTGGCCATCCTGGTGGTCTATTTCCGCAACCGCGGCACCATCGCGGTTGAGGACGTCAATCTGATGAAGGGCTGAGGATGTACGCTGCCATAGTCTTCCTGCCCATTATCGGCTCCGCCATCGCGGGGTTGTTCGGGCGTGTCATCGGGGCGCGGGCCAGCGAACTCGTCACCACCGGCCTGCTGTTCGTGTCGGCGGCATTGTCGGTGGCGGTCTTCATCACCATCCCGCTGGGCGGCGGCGCGGCCCAGATCGTGCAGATCCTGCCCTGGATCCATTCCGGCGATTTCGCGGTGGACTGGACGGTGCGGGTGGACAGCCTGACGGCGGTGATGCTGGTGGTGGTGACGGGGGTGTCGTCGCTGGTGCATCTTTATTCCATCGGCTATATGCGCGAAGACCCGCACCGGCCGCGCTTCTTCTCCTACCTGTCGCTGTTCACCTTCGCCATGCTGATGCTGGTGACGGCCAACAATTTCCTGCAGCTGTTCTTTGGCTGGGAGGGCGTGGGCCTGGCCTCCTATCTGCTGATCGGCTTCTGGTACACCAAGCCCAGCGCCAATGCCGCCGCGATCAAGGCGTTCATCGTCAACCGGGTGGGGGATTTCGGCTTCGCGCTGGGCATCTTCGGCGTCTATGCCGTGTTCAAGACCCTGGATTTCGACGCGGTGTTCGCCGCCGCTCCAGCAATGGCGGGCAAGACGTTCGTCTTCGCAGGCCACAGCGTCGATATCCTCACCACCCTGTGCCTGCTGCTGTTCGTGGGCGCGATGGGCAAATCGGCCCAGCTGGGCCTGCACACCTGGCTGCCGGACGCGATGGAGGGCCCCACCCCCGTCTCCGCCCTCATCCATGCCGCGACCATGGTGACGGCGGGCGTCTTCCTGGTCTGTCGCTGCTCGCCGATGTTCGAGCATGCGCCCGCGGCGCGGGAGTTCGTCACCTTCATCGGCGCGTCCACCGCCTTCTTCGCCGCCACGGTCGGCCTGTTCCAGAACGACATCAAGCGGGTGATCGCCTATTCGACCTGCAGCCAGCTTGGCTACATGTTCGCGGCGGCGGGTGTGTCGGCCTATGGCGCGGCGATGTTCCACCTCTTCACCCATGCCTTCTTCAAGGCGCTGCTGTTCCTGTCGGCCGGCGCGGTGATCGACGCCATGCATCACGAACAGGACATGCGCAAGATGGGCGGCCTCTGGAAGGCGATCCCCTTCACCTGGGCGATGATGCTGATCGGCAACCTGGCGCTGACCGGGGTTGGCATTCCGGTGCTGCATGTCGGCCTTGCCGGATTCTATTCCAAGGACGCGATCATCGATGCGACCTATGAAGTGCAGGGCGGAATGGCCAGCTATGCTTTTGTGCTGACACTGCTGGCGGCGGCGATGACCAGCTTCTATTCCTGGCGCCAGTTCCTGATGACCTTCCATGGCCGCTATCGCGGGCAGGACCATGACCATCACGCCGCGGGCCATGACGAGCATCACGCCCCGGCGCTGAACGAAATCCACGAAGCGCCGCTCACCATGCTGGTGCCGCTGGGATTGCTGGCGCTGGGCGCGGTGTTCGCCGGCATCGCCTTCGATCCTGAATTCATCGGCCACGCCAGCCGCGCTTTCTGGCATGGGAGCCTGGGCGCCATCGCCGGCTTCGGGCTGGAGCCGCAGGTCGAGGATTTCCCCGCCTGGGTCGAGATCGCGCCCTTCGCCCTGACGGTGTTCGGTTTCCTGGTCGCCTGTTACTATTACATCCTGCACCCCGATTTGCCGCGCAAGCTCGCGGCGCGGCGGGGCATGCTCTATCTGTTCTTCTACAACAAATGGTATTTCGACGAGCTGTACGATTTCC
>Ga0265325_10002321_pt1 | contig 12911 bp, 9 predicted proteins | sample 41420metaG_FD_202090 | JGI IMG/M metagenome (GOLD analysis project Ga0265325, IMG submission 202090) | Rhizosphere microbial communities from Carex aquatilis grown in University of Washington, Seatle, WA, United States - 4-14-20 metaG | ecosystem: Host-associated > Plants > Roots > Rhizosphere >...
CTGGCGCAGGCAGGTTGCCATGCCCTTCGATAGCATCGAGAAACTGGCGCACCGACGTTGGGATGGCGGCATGACTGGTGCCCTCGATGATCGCCGAGAGCATTTCCAGGCCCGCTTCTCCCGCCGGACCCATCTCCTTCGTGAAAGCATCGACACCGACGCCACCGGGGAAACGCTTGAAATCGAGCAGCGGCGGCGCGGCCGCATCGTCCGGCCAATGGGGTACCGCCTCGAAGAAGCGGCCCCAGTTATCGACAACGACCCAGCGCAATCCCGGTGTGCGGCTAAGCGCCCGGTTGATATGGGCGAAAGCGGGGCCCGCCAGTCCTTCGATCGGCTTGCCTGGATCGTGTCGGGGGTCGCAGCCGGCTACGACGAGTGGCGCGAAGCCCTCGGACGCGGGCACGAAAGCAGCCAGCACGCCAAAGCCAGGCGCGGCCACTCCGTCCGGAGATACCGCCAGTTCGAATACTGCCGGGTTCATCAAGTATTGCTCAGAATCGCAATCAGCAGAAGTATTTCTTCGGCGACCGACAACGGAAATCCGCTGCGCGTACCGTCCCTGTTATCCATCAGCAAGGATTGCAGGAATTGTACACACTCTGACTGCCTCCAGAGCTCGATGAGTCGTGCGCGGATGTGCGCATAGCTCTCAAGCGAATTGCGCGGCGAAACCAGCGTGCTCCGCTCCCAGTCATCGGAGCGGACATTGAAGTGTTGCCGCATTTCTTCGGTTGAGCGCTCGAACTCTTCGCGATTGCCATTGAGCCGATGCAGATCGAGCAGCTTCAGCCAGTGATGCAGGGACTGGCGGGGATTCTCGCGAATGTGTTCGACCAGCGTCTGGGCTGCTGACTCCGACAGGCCCATGGCGGTCATGATGTTGGCCAGCTCAATCGCTGCGGTTGCCGGATCACTGGCGGCCGGCACGCTCTTCACGTCGCTGGTCGACAATTCCCTGGCCGGCGGGGGCTCCAGAGTAAGCTCATTCGCCGTCACGGTCGGCGCTGGTGATGGCGCAACCGCAATGGTTGTTTCCCTGGCGGCAGGCATCGCTGCCGGCCTGCCGGTAGCGGTGATGGTTTCGCTGGCCGCCGGGCCATCGAACGAGGCAATGATCGCTTGTTGAACGTCACCTTCGCCTGGCTCACTTGTACCGAGCGAAGCAACCACCAGCGCATCCGCACGGGCCGCTGTTGCGCGGGCTGCGAACAGGCGAAATGCGTACATCATTCCGGCACCGACCAGGCCGCCGGTAATCACGGCCAAGAGCAGTTGCCACCAGGCCTGCTCCGCCTGGTCCTCCAGGGTCTTCTTGACCGTATCCGTTTCGAGCCTGAGTGCAGACTCCTGCTGACGAGAACTTGTTTCCAGCTGAGTCACGTATTTGGTCAAGTCGGCGAGCGCGGTTTCGAGCGCCTGGATCTTCTCATTGGCAGTGGTCTGTGCCGCCAATTGCTGCTCGGCCATGGCGGTCAATCTATCCACCATCGCCATGGTCTCACGCAGGTCTCGGCGGCCGCCGGCACCGACAATCAGCTTGTCGGCGCGTGAGCCAATACTCTTGGTCGCGGCCATGCCGACGGGCACCAGACTACCAGCGGCGGGCGCATCACCACTGGCTGCAGCAACAACCACCGGTTGGCTGTGATCCCCAGGACGTCGCGGTGGAACTCCAACGGGCAGCAGCAACGACATACCCGCTGGCAGCTTCAGTTGGCTCGGGTTGGTGACGCCCGCCGATAGCTCAGGATTGGCCTCGACGACCCAGCGCATGAACCGTTCTTGGCGCAGTGGGCCAGGAAAATGCTCGCGCGCCAACTGATGAAGGGTCATTGCCCGATCGAGCGTATGGCGGCTGGCAGGCAGTCCATCGGGCATGCCCTGGCTGGCCGCCACCTGCGCGGAAAGAGCAGAGCCATCGAGCGAGGCAGCCGCAGCAGCAGTTGCCGGAGCAGAATTTGAAACGGCTGCGGGCGGCGGGCTTGCCAGCGGCGGTGATACCGCAAGCAAGTAGTCATTTGAAAGGTTGTAGCCGCAGGTAACCACCAAGCGGAATTCGACCAGTGGCTGGCGCAGGGGCGAACGAGTAGTCAGAAGTACGCGCGCAGCGGCGCCTGCCTGCCTTTCTACCCGGACGGCCAGATCACGCGGGAGATAGTCTTCCTCAAGGGCGTCCGCCGTACGGCGAACGCTGACACAGTCGCCATCAACGGCGCGCTCGACCGAGCCGATAAGCGGAATTTCCAGTCGTAGCGTCTGCCCCAGGACGGGTTCGCCCACGACCTTGCCCAAACCCAAGGCATGCGCCGCGAAAGGAACGCCCGCCAGGGCGGCAGCGACGGCCGCGGCAGCAGCCTGCCGACACCACGGTCTGGCATAGGCCAGCCTCGATTGCGGCTGGGGGGAGGTCACGAAACGGCGAAATGGCTTCATAATTTGTTATTCGCCAGCACAGCACCCACGCCCAGGCATCCCCCCAAGAAGGCCAGAGCGAACTGCAGCAAGGTACGGCATCAGCAAATCAGGTTGAATGATTATAGATCAAGTCGAATTCCCGTTTGCATAATTTTTTAGGATCGCAATTTTCCTTGATCGAACTCAAAGTCACTGCCGCCGACCGGCGCATCGCAAGGTATTCAGCGGCCGCCATCGCCCTGACGATTGCCGAGGCCGCCATTCCCACACCGCTTCCGGGCGTCAAGCCCGGATTGGCGAACATCATTGTCTTGGTCGTCTTGTCGAAGCACGGCTGGCGAGAGGCGGCCTGGGTCTCGGTACTCAGGGTGCTCGCCGGATCACTCCTGGTCGGCCAGTTCTTGGCCCCGGGGTTCTTCCTCGGCTTGACCGGCGCGACAGCGGCACTGATCGTGCTCGCCCTTGCCGAAGCCCTGCCCTGGAAGTGGTTTGGCACCGTAACGCGGAGTATTCTGGCCGCATTTGCGCACATCGGTGGCCAGGTCTTGCTGGCCCGCGTGTGGCTAGTGCCTCATGATGGCGTCTATTACCTGGTGCCCGTGTTCGCGACCTTCGCTCTGGTGTTTGGCGTGATCAACGGTCTGGTTGCGGCGCGGCTGTTGGCCGAGGAGAGTGCATGAACAGAACCATCGCAGTGGCCTTTACCGGCGCCTCAGGACTGCCCTATGGGCTGCGTTTGCTCGACTGCTTGCTGGCCTCCGGCGCGCGCGTCTGGCTGACCTATTCGGCGGCCGCACGCACCGTCGCTCAATTGGAAGACGGGGTCGATTTGCCGGCTATCCCGGCCGAAGGCAAGCGTCTTCTGGCCGAACGCTATGGCGCCAAGGACGGACAGCTTGAGGTCTTCGGCGTGATGGACTGGACCGCCCCGATGGCCTCGGGATCGAATCCGCCTGATGCCCTCGTCGTCTGTCCCTGCAGCATGACCACCCTCGCCAGGATCGCCGCTGGCCTCGCCGATGACCTGATCGCGCGCGCCGCCGACGTGGCGCTCAAGGAAGGTCGCAAGCTGATCGTCGTCCCGCGCGAGACGCCGCTGTCGGCGATCCACATCGAGAACATGCTGCGCGTCTCACGCGCGGGCGGCGTCATTCTGCCGCCGAGTCCTGGCTTCTATCATCGTCCGACCAGCGTCGCGGCGCTGGTGGATTTTGTCGTCGCTCGCATCCTCGATCAGTTGGCCATCAAGCACAGCCTGATGGCGCGCTGGGGAGCTTCGCCGGCGGCCGCTGGTGACCTTGAGTAGCCCGCGTCGGACGGCTGGGTCACACCGGCCGTAAGGCTTGGCCGACAATTGACTTCGAAGCCGGGACCCAAGAATGTCCCTCAACCGAATCGACACCGACTGAACCGCCCACCAACAAGGAGCAAGCGATGGCCTCCGACCTCGACTTCATCGAATACGCCTGTGACCAACTCGGCGGCGCGGGCCGCATCACGTACCGCAAGATGTTCGGCGAAGCCGCCGTCTATTGTGAAGGAAAGGTTGTCGCCCTCATCTGCGACAACCAGCTCTACGTCAAGCCGACCAAGCGTGGCCACGAGCTGATCGGAAACCCCATCGAAGCCCCGCCTTACCCCGGCGCCAAACTGCATTTTCTGATCGACGAAGGCCTTGATGACCGCGACTGGCTCGCCGGTCTTGTTCGCGCCACCTACGCCGAACTTCCCGAGCCGAAGCCGAAGAAGCCCAAGGCGATAAAGGCCAGGCGATGAAGGGGCGGTTGCCGCGGAACACCACATAACGGCACTTCACCAACATTCCCGGAACAGTCAGCCGTCGCAATGCGTCGCTTGGCGTTCATGTGTCCGGCCTGACCGCAAAGCTAAGCTCGTCTTCATCCAGCGGCTGCATCCACTGCAGTTGCTGCTCCAGCACGCCTACCGGCGCTTCCGACGCATCGCCGGTGCGTGCAGTCAGGCGACGGCGCAGTTCGTCGATGGGCGCTTCGCAGGCGATGATGGCGAAGGGGATGTGGCGTTGCGCGGCAAAGGCACGGAAGTTGTCGCGCTCGGCGCGCTTGAGGAAGGCCGCGTCGATGAGGATCGGCCAGCCGTCGGCGACTATCTTTGCCGCCAGCGACCGCAGGTGGTCGTAGGTGCGGGCGGTGGCGTCCGCGCCGTAAATGTTGCCGCCGCTGGTGGCGTCGGGGGCGAGGCCGAAGAGGCGCTTGCGCTCCACGTCGGAACGCAGGCGGATCGTGGCCGCCCGCGCGTCGGCCAGCAGCACGGCTTTCGCGGCGGTGGTCTTGCCGGAGCCGGAGAGGCCGAAGGTGACGGTGAGCGTGGTCGGAGCCGGCACGGTGAGTGCTTCAGCCATGGCGAGATACTCGGCCGCTTCCGGCTCCTTGCCCTGAATGGCTGCGACCTTGGCGCGCACCATGGCGCGATAGACGGCGTAGAAGCGGAGGACGACCAGGGTGTCGTAGTCGCCACTCCATTGCAGCCACTCGTTGAGGAACCAGGCTGCCAGTCCGGGTTGGCCGTGGTCGAGTAGGTCGAGGTAGGTGAAGGCGATCTCGGCGGCGACGTCGATCCAGCGCAAGTCTTCGTTGAATTCGATGGCGTCGAAGGGCGTGGGCCGACCGTTCAGCAGCACCAGATTGCCGAGGTGCAGGTCGCCATGGCACTCGCGTATCCGGCCGGTCGCCTTGCGGCGGGCGAAGGCATCGCGGCGGGCAGCGTGCTCGACGTGCGTCCAGGCTTTGAGTCGTGCCAGACGCGCTGCTTCTGTAGGCAGCAGGCGCTGCAGTTCCTCGAAGTTCTCCAGCGCCGGCGCCAGCACCCGCGCCGGTTCGCCGAAGCGCTCGCCCGGGTCGGCCACGGCCGCCGCCGCGTGGAAGTCGGCCAAGTGTCGCGCCAGATCGGAGAGGTGGTTCGGGGTCAGTTCGCCGCGAGCACAGACATGATCGAGGCGATCGGCCTCGGCAAAGCGGCGCATGCGCACTGCCGGTTCGCCATCGAACTCAACCACCCCGAGGTAGGTGTCAGGCGCATAGCGCCGGTTGATGCGCAACTCCGCCTCGCAACAGGCGCGGCGCTTGTCGACCGTGCCGTAGTCCAGGAAGGGCAGCACCACGGGTTTCTTGATCTTGTAGGCATAGTCGCCGGCCAGCAGTACCCATGAGATGTGCGTTTCCACAAGTTCGACCATCCCGGACGGATGCGGGTAGCGGGTCGGATCGAGAAGAGACCGGATCAGGGGCGGGAGCATGGCTCGCCCATTCTAGGAGCAGAGGTGGAGTGGCTGCCACCAGAGAGTCCCGTCGGACATCCGCAATTGGAACGGTTTGGGAGCCAGCGGGCCCGTCAAGATCAAGCGGCGCTAGCCAAGCTGTAGGAGGGGCTGCCAGGTGGCACGGGCGTTCACTCGACGGTGACTGACTTGGCGAGGTTGCGGGGCTTGTCGACGTCGGTGCCACGTGCCGTGGCTGTGTGATAGGCGAGCAGCTGCAAGGGCACGACGTGCAGGATCGGCGACAAGGGTCCATAATGCTCTGGCATCCGAATGACATGAGTGCCAGGACTCGATTCGATGCGACCGCCGGCATCGGCGAGCACATAGAGTTCGCCGCCGCGGGCACGCACTTCCATCATGTTGCTCTTCAGCTTTTCCAGCAATGCGTCGTTGGGGGCGACGGTAACGACTGGCATCGCTGCGGTGACCAAGGCTAGCGGCCCGTGCTTGAGCTCTCCTGCCGGATAGGCCTCGGCATGGATGTAGCTGATCTCCTTGAGCTTGAGCGCACCTTCGAGCGCAATCGGATAGTGCAGACCACGACCAAGAAAGAGCGCGTTTTCCTTGCTGGCGAACTGCTCCGCCCAGGCGATGATCTGCGGCTCCAGGGCCAGCACCATCTGGACCGCGGCGGGCAGGTGGCGTAACGCCGTCAGGGCGCTCGTCTCGCTGTCTTCGCTGAGGCGACCACGAATCCTGGCGATGACGTTGGCGAGGAGATACAGGGCAACCAGTTGGGTCGAAAACGCCTTGGTCGAGGCAACCCCGATCTCAACGCCGGCACGGGTGAAGAACTGCATGGCCGTCTCGCGCACCATCGCGCTGGTCGGCACGTTGACGATGGCCAATGTGTGACTATGGCCCAGTGACTTGGCATGCTTGAGCGCCGCTAGCGTATCAGCGGTTTCACCCGACTGCGAGACGACCACGATCAATGCGCGTGGATTCGGTACCGACTGACGATAGCGGTACTCGCTGGCAATCTCGACGGCAGTTGGCACGCCGGCGATAGCCTCGAGCCAGTACTTGGCGGTGACGCCGGCATAGTAGCTGGTGCCGCAAGCCAGAATCAGCACACTGTCGATCTGGGACAGTGCCGCAGCGGCTCCCGGACCAAAGAGTTCAGCGTCGAACGAGTCTACGGTTTCGAGCGTGTCGGCGATCGCGCGCGGCTGCTCGAAGATTTCCTTCTGCATGAAGTGGCGGTAAGGGCCAAGTTCGACCGCGCTGGAATGGGCGACGACCGTGCGCACAGGGCGATCGGCCGGTCGGCCTTCGCGATCGGCAATCCACACCTTGCCGATTTGCAGATCGGCGATGTCGCCGTCTTCCAGATAAGCGATCTGGTCGGTGGTGCCAGCCAGGGCCAGCGCGTCGGAGGCGAGAAAGTTTTCGTTCTTGCCAACGCCAACCACCAGCGGTGATCCTTGACGGGCGCCGATGATGCGGTGCGGCTCGTCGCGACAGAAGACGGCGATTGCGTACGCGCCGCGTAATTCGGCAACCGCCTTGCGCACGGCTGCGAGTAGATCTCCCGTGTAAGCGCCGTCGATTAGGTGAGCGATCACTTCGGTGTCGGTCTGACTCTCGAAGCGATAGCCGCGCGCGATGAGTTGTTCCCGCAGGGTGTCGTAGTTCTCGATGATGCCGTTATGCACCAGGGCGATTCGACCGAGTTCGGACCCACCATGAGGACCGCCGGAGAAGTGCGGGTGGGCATTGGCCGTCGTCGGCGCCCCATGCGTGGCCCAGCGCGTATGGGCGATGCCGGTATAAGCCGCCATTTGCGCCGCCTGGCTGTCGAGGTCGGCCACCCGGGAAACGCTGCGCACGCGACGCAAGTTGCCATCGACGTGCAGAGCCAGGCCGCAGGAATCATAGCCGCGATACTCGAGCCGGCGCAGCCCTTCCACCAGAACCGGAATAATGTTGCGTTGCGCAACCGCGCCGACGATGCCGCACATGGCCAAACTCCCTGATGACGAATTGCCGCATACTAAGCGTCGATTCGTGAAATTGGCTTGCGTATTTTTTTTTGACATGCAATATTCTTGCATCGCAGTTATGGCATGCAATATTCTTTCAATGAGTCCGATCCAGGATTTCGAACTCGACGCCACCGACCGACGGCTACTGGACATCCTTCAGGGCGACAGCGCGCTGACGAATCAGGCACTTGCCGAGCGGGTTCACGTCTCGCCGCCAACCTGTCTGCGCCGGGTCCGGCGTCTGGTCGCTGGTGGATGGATAGAGCGGCAAATCGCCATCGTGTCGCCTGATCGCTTGCCAGGGCTGACGGCGATCGTCGAATTGACGCTGGACCAGCAGGGCGCGGAACGGCTGGACGAATTCGAGGCGCGCGTCGCCGATGAGCCTGCGGTTCAACAGTGCTACCGGGTCGCCTCTGGCGTGGATTTCGTGCTGGTGGTGCGCGTCGCCGACATGGATGCGTACCATGCGCTCGTCCATCGACTATTCACGGCGGCCGCGAATGTCCGTAACCTGCGCGTGTTCTTTTCGATGAAGCGAGCGAAGTTCGAGCCCAGGCTGCCGCTACCTAAGACTGCTTCGGCACCTTGACTGGTCGTTGCCAGCCCGGAATGGAGCTTTGCCGGGCACGCGACACTGTCAGTTCGCCGGCCGGCGCATCCTTGGTCAGCGTCGTACCGGCGCCGAGCGTGGCGCCACGACCGACCGTGACCGGCGCCACCAGTTGGCTGTCCGAACCGATGAAGGCGTCGTCTTCGATAACCGTGCGAAACTTGTTGGCGCCGTCGTAATTGCAGGTGATGGTGCCCGCGCCAATGTTGACGCGGGCGCCAACCGTGGCGTCGCCGACGTAGGCCAGATGATTCGCTTTCGAGTGATCCGCGATGGTACTGTTCTTCACCTCGACGAAATTGCCGACATGCACGTCGACGCCGAGAACCGTGCCGGGGCGAAGACGGGCAAAGGGTCCGACCACGCTGTTCGCGCCTACTGTCGCATCCTGGATGACACAGTTCGGCGCGACGCGGACGCCGTCGCCAAGGGTTACCTTGCCCTCGAACACACAGTTCACATCAATGAACACATCCCGGCCGCACACCAGTTCGCCGCGCACATCGATACGATCGGGATCGGCGAGCGTCACGCCCTGGACGAGCAAGGATTCGGCAACGTTGCGCTGGTAAATGCGTTCCAACGTTGCCAGTTGCACCTTGCTGTTCACTCCCTCGACTTCCCAGGCATGATCGGGATGTCCAGTGTCGACCACCAGGCCCTCGGCAACGGCCAAGCCGACGATGTCGGTCAGGTAATACTCGCCCTGCGCGTTGCTGTTACCAAGGCCCGGCAGCCAGCGCGCCAGCGCCGCAGTGGGGGCAACCAGGATGCCGGTATTCACCTCGCCAATGGCCCGCTCGGCAGCGTCCGCGTCCTTCTCCTCGACGATGCAGGCGACACGGCCATGGTCGCGAACAATGCGCCCATAGCCGTGAGGATTGTCGAGCCTGACGGTCAGCAAAGCCAGCGCTGCATCGCCGGCCAGGGTCGCCAATCGGCGGAGAGTCTCGGCGCGCACCAGCGGTACGTCGCCGTACAGAACCAGCGTCGGCCTCGCTTGATCGAGATAGGGCAATGCCTGCAGCACAGCATGGCCAGTGCCAAGTTGTGGTTGCTGGCGAACCCAGGTGACATCCGTGGCGGTGATTGCTGCCGGAACCTTCTCGCCACCGTGACCGTAGACGACGCAGATACGACCGCGAGCCAGTTCCCCGACGGTGGCCAGTACGTGTTGCAGCATCGGCTTGCCGGCAATCGGGTGCAACACCTTTGGCAAGTCGGAATACATCCGCTTGCCCTGCCCGGCCGCAAGAATGACGATATTCATCATCCCCTCGCCGGGCCGCCCCTAGAGGGGATGCGCCCCCTGGTGGGGGGCAGCGAACGAACGTGAGCGTGGGGGGCCATTATCTGGGCAACAACGAGCTTCCCACCAGAAACTCATCCACCGCCCGCGCGCACTGGCGACCTTCGCGAATCGCCCAGACCACCAGCGATTGGCCGCGCCGCACATCACCGGCGGCGAACACTCCCGGGACGTTGGTGGCGTAGCCCTCGGTATCGGCATTGGCGTTGCCACGCGCATCGCGGAGCACCCCGAAGGCATCGAGCAATGACGCCACCGGTTGGGTGAACCCCATGGCCAGGAAGACCAAGTCGGCCTTGACCTCGAATTCGCTGCCGGGGATCTCCGTCGGCTTGCCGTTCTGCCAGTCCAGCCGCACCACCTTGAGGGCTTTCAAACGGCCATTGTCGCCGATGAATTCCTTGGTTGCGATCGACCAGTCGCGTTGGCAGCCCTCAGCGTGCGAGGACGAGGTGCGCAACTTGTTGGGCCAGTACGGCCAGGTCAGCGACTTGTCTTCCTCTACCGGCGGCTTGGGCAACAACTCGAATTGAGTGACCGAGGCTGCGCCGTGACGATTCGAGGTGCCGACGCAGTCCGAGCCCGTGTCGCCGCCACCGATGATGACGACATGTTTGCCGGCGGCGCTGATCGGGTTCTTGCCGGCACCAGCGACTTCCTTGTTCTGCGGGATGAGAAATTCGAGGGCGAAGTGCACGCCGGCAAGATCGCGACCGGGAATCGGCAGGTCGCGCGGGGTCTCGGAGCCACCGGCCAGGACCACGGCATCGTATTCCTTTTGCAGCTGCGCAGCGGCGACGACCTTCTCGGCGTCGCTGGCGACGCCTGCGGGCAGACCTTCGGCAATCAGCGTCCGGGTCTGAAACTTGACGCCCTCGACTTTCAGCTGCGCCAGGCGCCAATCGATCAGTCGCTTGTCGAGCTTGAAGTCAGGGATGCCGTACCGCAGCAGGCCTCCCGGTTCGGCATTCTTCTCGTACACCGTGACCGCGTGACCGGCACGCGCCAGTTGCTGTGCGCACGCCAGCCCGGCAGGACCCGAGCCAACCACGGCGATGTTCTTGCCGGTTCGATGCTTTGCCGGCTGCGGCAGCACCCAACCGTTTTCGCCGGCCTTGTCGATGATGGCGCGCTCGAGTGACTTGATGCCGACCGGCTCTGCCACGTAACCGAGTGTGCAAGCCGTTTCGCATGGCGCCGGACAGACGCGGCCCGTGATCTCGGGAAAGTTGTTGGTGGAGTGAAGAATCTCCAGCGCCAGCCGCCAATCATCGTGGTAGACCGCGTCGTTGAAGTCCGGAATGTTGTTGTTGACCGGACAACCGTTGTTGCAGAACGGGATGCCGCAATCCATGCACCGCGCCCCCTGCACCTTGGCGTCGGCATCAACCAAGTGCGCGACGAATTCGCCATAGTTGCGCAGGCGACGAGCAACTGGCGCGTAGCTCTCGGCTTTGCGGTCGAATTCCAAAAAACCGGTCGGCTTACCCATCAGGCTGCTTCCTTCTGCTTGCTGGTTGCGATCGCCATTTCCTTGAGCGCGCGGCGATATTCATGGGGGAACACCTTGACGAATCGGCCGCGGCACTGGCCCCAGTCGGCAAGGATGCGCTGTGCCTGCTGGCTGCCGGTCGCGGCAAGATGCTGCCCGATCAAGGTCTTCAGCAGGGTCTCGTCGTCGCTATTGCGGTGGCGAGTACCGTCGTCCAACTGCTCGGCAGCCGGCAGCACCTTCTCCAGAGAAACCATGGCCAGGTTGCAGCGCTGGGCAAACATCCCGTCTTCGTCGAAGACGTAGGCGATGCCGCCGGACATGCCGGCAGCGAAGTTACGGCCCGTGGCGCCGAGGACGACGACCGTACCGCCCGTCATGTATTCGCAGCCGTGGTCGCCAGTGCCTTCCACGACCGCAGTGGCGCCGGAGTTGCGGACGCAGAACCGTTCGCCGGCAACACCGCGGAAATACACTTCGCCAGCGATGGCGCCATAAAGGACAGTGTTGCCGACGATGATGTTGTCGCCCGGCCGACCCTTGAATTCCTTCGGCGGCCTGACAACGATCTTGCCGCCCGAGAGCCCCTTGCCGACATAGTCGTTGGCCGAGCCGGTGAGATCGAGCGTAATGCCGTGGGCCAGGAAGGCGCCAAAGCTTTGCCCCGCCGTACCATGCATGTTGACCATGATCGTGCCATCGGGCAGTCCGGCATGGCCGTAGCGCTTCGCCAGTTCATAGGAGAGCATGGTGCCGACCGTACGATTGACGTTCCTCACCGGCGAATCGATGGTCACGGCGTCGCCGCCTTCCAGCGCCGGAAGCGCCTTTTCGATCAGGCGATGATCGAGTGCCCGGGCCAGGTTGTGGTCCTGGCTTTCGCAGTGATGACGGGCCACATCCATGGGAACAGCAGGTGTATGGAAGATGCGGCTGAAATCGAGGCCCCTGGCTTTCCAGTGCTCGATGCCCTGGCGCATGTCGAGCAAGTCGGCGCGACCAATCAGGTCCTCGAACTTGCGCACACCGATCTGCGCCATCAGCTGCCGCAGTTCTTCCGCGACAAAGAAGAAGTAGTTGATGACGTGCTCGGGCTGGCCGGTGAAGCGGCGCCGCAACACCGGATCCTGCGTGGCAACACCTACCGGGCAGGTGTTGAGGTGGCACTTGCGCATCATCAAGCAGCCTTCGACCACCAAGGGCGCGGTGGCAAAACCGAATTCGTCGGCACCGAGCAGCGCCGCGATAAGCACATCGCGCCCCGTCTTCATCTGGCCGTCGGCCTGGACGCGAATGCGGCCGCGCAGGCGGTTGAGCACCAGTGTCTGTTGGGTTTCGGCCAAGCCGAGTTCCCAGGGCGTGCCGGCATGCTTGATCGACGAGATCGGCGACGCGCCAGTACCACCGTCGAAGCCGGAGATGACGACATGATCGGCCTTGGCTTTCGAGACCCCGGCGGCGACCGTCCCGACACCAATTTCGGAGACCAATTTCACCGACACCGAGGCCTGTGGGTTGGCATTCTTGAGATCGTGGATCAACTGCGCCAGATCCTCGATCGAGTAGATATCGTGGTGGGGCGGTGGCGAGATCAGTTGCACGCCGGGCACCGAGTGACGCAGAAAACCAATGTACTCGGAAACCTTGTGCCCCGGCAGCTGGCCGCCTTCGCCCGGCTTGGCCCCCTGGGCCATCTTGATCTGCAGCTGGTCTGAATTGGCCAGGTACTCGGCGGTGACGCCGAAGCGGCCGGAGGCAACCTGCTTGATCGCCGAGCGCAGTGAGTCGCCCTC
>Ga0265325_10002322_pt1 | contig 12910 bp, 9 predicted proteins | sample 41420metaG_FD_202090 | JGI IMG/M metagenome (GOLD analysis project Ga0265325, IMG submission 202090) | Rhizosphere microbial communities from Carex aquatilis grown in University of Washington, Seatle, WA, United States - 4-14-20 metaG | ecosystem: Host-associated > Plants > Roots > Rhizosphere >...
CGGCCGCCGCACGTCCTGCATGTCGACATTCCACTGCCCGGCTTCGCGCCGATTCCGTGGCACGTCTCGCAATTTTCGCGGCGCGTCAGGCGAACTTTCGTCGTCACGCCCGTAGCCGCGTCCTCAAAGCTCAGCGCCATGTCGTAGCGCAGATCGGCCCCGCGTTGTCCGCGAGCGCCTCGTTTTCCCGCGCCGCGGCGCGCTCCTCCGAAGAACGCGTCATCCACTCCGAAAAGGTCGCCCAGAATGTCCTGAAACTCTTCAAAGACGGTGGAGTTGAACCCCGTCGATTCAAATCCTCGATTCCCCAGCCCGGCGTGCCCGAAGCGATCGTATACCGAGCGCTTTTGCGCGTCGGATAACACGCTATAAGACTCGGAAGCCCGGCGGAAATTCTCCTCCGCCTCGTGCTTATTGTCCGGGTTCCGGTCCGGATGCCACTTCAGGGCCGCTTTCCGATAGGCGGACTTGATCTGATCGCCGGACGCATCGCGGGCCACGCCGAGAAACTCGTAGTAATCAAACTCCGTGCTCGATGCCATGATTGCCTTTCAACGATTCCCTTCTAATTCTCGCGAGAGGCGGATGCGGGCTTCGCCTCGGGCTGGCTGGCCACGCGAACCATCGCCGGCCGCAGCACGCGGTCGTGAAACACATAGCCGGGCTGCATCTCGCCGATCACCACGCCGTCCGGGTGCTGGTGCGTCTCCACCCGCTCGATGGCGTGGTGGAAGTGCGGATTGAATTCCTTGCCCACCGCTTCGATGCGCTTGAGCCCCTGCCTGGCGAGCGCGTCGGAAAGCTGGCGGCGAATCATTTCGAAACCCTTCAGATATTCCGCGGAAGCCGAATCGTCCGCGGTTTCGAGCGCCCGGTCGAATGCATCGAGCACCGGGAGAATGCCTTCGATCAGCGCCTCCAGGGCGCGGTGCCGGTCCTGGCTGCGCTCCTTTTCCACGCGCTTCCGGTAATTTTCAAAGTCCGCCTGGCGGCGGACCAGCGTGTTCATCAACTCCTGCTTCTCGTTCTGCAGCTTTTGGACCTGCTCGCTCGGCGATCCCGCCGCGTCGGAGCCTTGATTGCAATTGCCCACGCCCGCCGGATCGGCATCTTCGGCGGCAACCGGCGAAGCCGGCCCCCCGGCAAAAGTTAGTTTCGGTTCTTCCCTGCCTTGACCCTTTTCCTTGTGGTGTGAAGACACAGTCTCAACTCCCTTGTTCGTCATTCTCGGAAAAAAACTGCGCCATAAACGCAACCGCCGTTATAACCCGTTCGTAGTGCATCCGCATCGGCGCAAGAATCCCGAGTGTTCCCTGCACCTGATCGTTGGATGAATAGGCAGCCGAAACCAGCGCAAGGTGCTTGCCGGCCGTCGACATTTTCTCCAGCCCCAGTTCCACGTGCACCGGCTCGGGCGCTTCGATGCACCCGCTCAGCAGCGCGATCAGCTTGTCCTTCTCTTCGATCGCTTCCAGAAGCTCGCGCAGCTGGTCCTGGCTGGTGAACTCAATCGTGGACGCAATTTTCGCCGCGCCTTCCACGTACACTTTCCGCTCGCTGCTGTCGCCCAGAACCGCCGGATCGCACAGGATCAGCGCGTCCCCCGCAAGGCGTCCATACTGCTCGCGGTCGCGCTCCACTTGCGCGCGAAGATCGGCGCGCATGGCATCGAGCGTCCAGCCCACGTAGTGCCGGTTCAGGTATTCCGCCGTGCGATCGAGGTCGGTCTGCAGGAACGCGCGCTCCGGCCGCACCAGCTTATCCCGCGTTTGCCCCCCGCCTGTGATCAGCACCACCAGCACGCGGTTATCGGGGAGCAGCAGGAACCGCACGTGCTCCACCACCGCGCGCGCCAGCGGCGGAGAAATAAAAATTCCCAGCCCGCGCGATACCGCCGAAAGCACGTGGCTTGCGCGCTCCATCACCGCTTCGGGCGTTTGCGCCGAATCGAGCTCCCGGCGAATCCACTGCCGATCTTCAGGACTTGCCGTCGCCTGCGCCGCTACCTGCTCCACAAAAAATCGGTACGCAGCGGCCGTCGGCACGCGCCCCGCCGACGTATGCGGTTGAAAAAGAAAGCCGCCCTCTTCGAGGTCAGCCATCACGTTCCGCACCGTCGCGGGACTCAGCGGTTCCAGATGGCGCCGCGAAATGCTCCGCGAGGATACCGGCTCGCCCGTCTCGATGTAGTGGCGCACCACGTCCGTGAGAATCTGCTGGTGCCGCTTTTGTTGCAGAACCGTGGGAGTCATAGGCTCAGAGTTAGAAACATCCATCGGGACCGCGACCAGGTCGCGCCCCGCGAGAGCTATCCATCCTACTCCTTTTCAAAAGTTTAAACGGCGGAAGGAAAGGCGTCAACTTCACTCAAAATGGTCCGCATCAAGCCGTACACACGCTGCGCCGCGCCCTGCAGATTGCGGTCGAACGGGTCGCTACCAGATCCGGCAACGCACTCCCTCCGCCCGCACCATCGGCGAACCCACGCTGCAGGCAAACGCCTTGGCGAAGGCCGGCATGTTCGAGACCGCTCCGTTAGTGCGGAATTGCCCCAGCGGATGCGGGTCCGTCTTGATGAGCAGCTGCGCGAACTCGGGCCGGTAATTCCATGCCCAGTCTTGCGCAAATCCGAGAAAAAACCTCTGTTCGGGAGTAAAGCCGTCGATAAGCCCAGGCGCCGGCTTTCCTCGAAGCGTCTTCTCGAAAGCGGCGTAGGAAATGGTGAGCCCGCCCAGATCGGCGATACTCTCGCCCTCCACCAGCTTGCCATTCTCATGCAGGCCGGAATCCTCGAACGCTTCGAACTGCTGCGCGATGCAGTCTCCGCGCGCCTTGAAATTTTCCAGGTCCTCGGGCGTCCACCAGTTCTTCAGGTTTCCCTGCGCGTCAAACTTCGCCCCCTGATCGTCGAAGCCATGCGTCATCTCGTGGCCCATCACCGACCCAATGCCGCCGTAATTGATGGCCGGGTCGCCGTTGGGATCGAAGAACGGCGGCTGCAGAATACCCGCAGGGAAAACAATCTCATTCCTCTGCAGGCTGTAGTACGCGTTTACGGTGGGCGGGGTCATCTCCCATTCGGTCCGATCCACGGGCTTTCCGATCTTGGCAAGGTCATGCTCAAAGTCGAATGTCCTGCCCCGCATTCTGTTCCCCACGAAGGAAACGCGGTCGACCTGGAACGCCGAGTAGTCCCGCCACTTGTCCGGATACCCGATTTTCAGGGTAATGGCTTGCAACTTCTTGATCGCTTCCACGCGCGTCGCCGGGCTCATCCAATCGAGTGTCGTGAGATCGGCATGCAAGGTATCGAGCAGGTTATTCACCATCACAATGGCCTTGGCTTTCGCCTCCGGCGGGAAGTTGCGCTCTACGTAATATTGGCCCAGGGCCTCGCCCAGCACGCCGTCGGTCGACTCCACGCATCTCCGCCATCGCGGAAGCATTTCCTTGGCTCCGGTCAGCGTGCGTCCGTAGAAATTAAAATTTTCTTCGACGAATTTCGCCGGAAGCGCCGGGGCCACCGAATGGATCAGGTGCCAGCGCAGGTACGTCTTCCAATCCTCCAGCGCGATCGACAAGAACGCGGCGTCCACCGCCTTGAAAAAGTCCGGCTGCTCGATATTGATCGATGCCACCGTAGGCGCGCCCACCGCCTCGAAATAAGTTCCCCAGGAAACGTGCGGAGTGAGTTCGCCCAGCTGCGCCACGGCCATCGTGTGATAAATCTTCTCGGGATCGCGCCGGTCAACCCGGTCCATCGAAGCATTCGCCAGCGCCGTCTCCACCGCCAGCACTGTTTTCGACTCCGCCGCTGCCTTCGAATCATCGTCGCCCATCAGCTTGAACATGTTAGTGACGTGCGCGGAATATTGGTCCCGCATCTTTGTCGATCGGTCGTCGGCGTCGCGATAGTATTGCCGGTCCGGCAGCCCGAGCCCGCCCTGTTCCGCGTCGGCAATCGCGCGGGAGCTGTCTTTGAAATCCGGCGTAGACCCAAAATCGAAGACCGCGCCCACCCCTTCCCGCTGCAGCCTCGCAATTTCCGCTTGCAGAGTCGCGCTGTCTTTAATCTCCGCGATGCGAGCAAGCTCCGAATCGAGCGGCTTCAGTCCGGCCGCCTCGATCTGCACCTCGTCCATGCAGGCTGCATAGTAGTCGCCGATCTTCTGCCAGTTCGAGCCAGGCGCAGCAGACTTGTCCTTGGCCGCTTCTTCCAGGATGTGCCGCAGAACGTCCTCGTTCTTGTCGTGGAGCTTGTTGAACGTGGCCCAGGAAGAATGGTCGGCCGGTAGCGGATTGTTCTTCGCCCAGCCGCCGTCAGCAAATTGGTAGAAGTCGCTGCAGGGAGCCACGGCCCGGTCAAGGTTCGAGACATTGAAACCATTTCCCGCGGACTGGGGCGGTGCGTCTCCAGCGCCGCCAACGGCCGCGGAAAACATAGCGCAGCCGCCCGTCATCGCAGTAGCCGCCACGGTAACGTTTTTCGACGCGGCGCTCTGCGAGGAAAGCTCCGCGGGAATCAGGAGCAGGGCCGCCAGAATCATGAATGCAACGCAACAGAAATGCCGGATCATGGAAAGCACCTCACTCGATTTCAAATTAGACGCGGCTCGTCGATGTTTGGATTAACGAAAATCGCAGTTTACGAGCCGCAAGCGCCTGACAAGCCCCACTCCACAACCCATTCTCAGCGCTTCGCGACAATAGTGTCAATGCCGCCACCACGTCGCCGGCTCGACCTGTCAGGCATCGCTGAAGATAAATCTGTCCGCAGGAGTAAACTGTCAACGCCGTTCCGAGGACACCTGTGCTTGATCCCCGCGCCGAGTACAACCGCCGCATCGGCATTCATCAGCATATAATTTCGCGCAACGAAATCGCCCACCGCAAAATCGGCAACGCCAAGTTCGCCGCCGTGATTGCCGCTATCGCGACTGCCATTCTGGCTATCTCGAAGCATTCCTTTTCCGCCTACTGGCTATTCGCTCCGGTCGCGGTCTATGCGGCGCTGGCAGTCCTCCACGAACGCGTCCTCGGCGCCAAGTCGCGCGCGGAACTCGCGGCAGCCTTCTATCGCAAGGGACTTGCGCGAATCGACGACAAATGGACCGGCACCGGCGAAACCGGCGACCGCTTCCGCGACCCCAAACACACCTACGCCGACGACCTCGACCTTTTCGGCCGCGGCTGCCTGTTCGAGCTCCTTTCCACCGCGCGCCTTCCGATGGGCGAAAATTTCCTGGCACAGTGGCTCCGCGTCCCCTCTCCGCCGGCAGCGATCGTCGAACGCCAATCGCTGGTAGCGGGCCTTCGAGAAAGCCTGGACCTCCGCGAGAGCTTGGCGGTCATGGGCGCCGAACTCCGTGTGCGGCTGAACCCGGAATCACTCATCAGCTGGGCAGAGGCAAAATCCGTTCTGCCGGGCGCCCCCTTCCGCGCAGTCTGCGTTTTGCTGGCGCTGCTTGCCGTCGCAACCCTCGCCCTCTTCCTGCTTACCTCTACGTACTGGCCGCTTCTGCTCGTCCTGATCCTCGAACTGCTGGTCTATTCCTTCTTTCACAAGCGAGCGAAGGCCATGATCGCCGAAGTTTCCAGCAACGCCGAAGGTTTGATCCTCTTCTCGCAGATCCTCGAGCGGATCGAAGAGGAACCGTTCGCCTCCGCCCGACTGCAAGAATTTGTCGCGGCGCTGAAAGGCCAAACGAAATCCGCCTCCCGCTCCGTACGCAAGCTCGCAAGCATCGTCTACTGGATCGACGGCAGCGACAGCCTCCTCGGCCGCTTCCTCGATTTGCCGCTGCTCTACAGCATACAAACGGCCGTTGCTGCGGAATCGTGGAGAAGGCGCTGCGGCTCGCAGGTCCGCGCGTGGGTGGCCATCGTCGGTGAAATGGAAGCGCTGTTTTCCCTCGCCGGCTATTCCTTTGAGCATCCCAACGACCCGTTTCCCGAATTCGCTGCGGGCGAGGATTCCCATCCGCTGTTTGAAGGAGAAGATCTCGGGCATCCTCTGCTTCCCGCGGCTCAATGCGTGCGCAATTCAGTGCGCCTCGGCGACGACGCGCGCCTGCTCCTGATCAGCGGCTCGAACATGTCCGGCAAAAGCACGTTCCTGCGCACCGCGGGTATCAACGCCGTTCTCGCCAACGCAGGCGCGCCCGTTCGCGCAAAGTCGCTCCGCCTGTCACCGTTTTTGCTCGGCACGCGGATTCGCACCACGGACTCGCTGCAGGAAGGCCGCTCGAACTTCTACACCGAGATCCTGCGCATCCGTCAGGTGTTCGACCAGACCAACGAGCGACAGCCCCTCCTGTTCCTTTTCGACGAATTGCTCGAAGGAACAAACTCCAAGGATCGCCGCATCGGCGCCGAAGGCCTCCTGCGCGCGCTTCTCACGCGCCGGTCCATCGGAATCGTAACCACCCACGATCTAGCGCTAACCGAAATAGCCGCATCGCTGGGCGGCAACGTACGCAACGCTCATTTCCAGGATTTTGTCGAGCAGGGAGAAATGCGCTTCGATTACAAGCTGCGAGAAGGTGTCGTAGCCCGCAGCAACGCCCTCGAACTCATGCGCCTAATCGGCCTGAACGTATAGCCGCCGAACCAGCGCACGTCCTACCCGATCGTGTTGTCGATCTGCGCCCGCTGCAGCCGGTCCGAATAATCGATGTAGAGCGTCTTCCAGTCGGAATAGAAATCGAGAGCCGCGATGCCCGACTCACGATGCCCATTCCCGGTATTTTTGATCCCGCCGAACGGCAAATGCGTCTCCGCCCCAATCGTCGGCGCATTCACGTACACAATGCCAGTCTGGATCTCCCGCTGCGCGACAAACGCATTGTTCACGTTGCGCGTGTAGATCGACGCCGAAAGTCCATAGTTCACGCCGTTCGCGATGGCCAGCGCTTCGTCGAGCGTGCTGAACGGCCGGATCAACGCCACCACCGGCCCAAAAATCTCTTCCTGGCAGATCCGCATGGCCGGGTCGCAATCGACGAACACCGTCGGCTCGTGGAACCATCCGTTCGCATACGGACCTTTGTCCAGGCGCTGGCCGCCCGTGGCGAGCTTCGCGCCCTCTTCTTTCCCGATCTGCACGTACTTCATCACCGTGTTGAGCTGCTGCTCGTTGATGCAGGGCCCCATATCGGTGGACGTTTCGAGCCCGTCGCCCACTTTCAAATTCTTCGCCCGAGCCACGAACTTCTCGCTGAATTCGCGGTAGACGTTCTTGTGGACCGCCAGCCGGCTCGCCGCGGTGCATCGCTGGCCGGTGGTGCCGAACCCTCCCCAGATCGCGCCATCCACGGCAAGATCGAGGTTCGCATCGTCCATCACCATGATGATATTCTTCCCGCCCATTTCGAGATGGCACTTCTTAAACGTGGGCGCGCAAGCCTTGCTGACGATGCGCCCCACCTCCGTGGACCCCGTAAAGCTCACCAGGTTCACATCGGGATTCTCGAGAATCGGCGCGCCCGCCGCAGGACCTTCGCCGAACACCACGTTCAGCACCCCGGGAGGCAGCCCCGCTTCTTCCAGCACGTGGACGAGATTGTAGGTGGAAAGCGGCGTATCCTCGGCCGGCTTGAGCACCACGGTATTGCCACAAATCAGCGCGGGCATCGATTTCCACGATGGAATCGCCATCGGAAAATTCCACGGCGTGATTAGCCCGGCCACGCCCACCGGCGCCCGCACCGACATGGCAAACTTGTTAGGAAGCTCCGAAGGAGTGGTCTCGCCGAACATCCGCCGCCCTTCGCCCGCCATCAGGTACGTCATGTCGATGGCTTCCTGCACATCGCCGCGCGTTTCCGCGAGCACCTTGCCCATCTCGCGGGTCATCTGGATGGCGTATTCTTCCTTGCGCTCGATCAGAATTTCCGCCGCGTGGAAAAGAATCTCGCCCCGCTTCGGCGCCGGCATCAGCCGCCACTTGTCGTAGGCCGCCTTTGCCGCATCCACTGCCGCCGCGACATCCTTCTCGGAGGAAGCCGGAAACAGCCCCACCAGCTCGCTCGTGTCCGCGGGGTTGCGGTTCTCAATCACATTGCCGCTGCGGGACTCCACCCATTCGCCATTAATGTAATTCTTGAAAATCGCGGGAGCAATCGAGGTCGCCATGGGTCCTCCGTGGAGCTGGGTGCAAACGAGCGCCACGCCTGAAGCGCAGTCCTTGCGCAGCGCGCCGCATCGCCCCACAGAATAACAAAGTTCGGCCAGCCAGAGAGCAAGGTCGCATTGGAAGTTGTGGATATTCAGAGTTCTATGGAGACGGGGCGCTCATTTGCCTTCGGTTGTCATTCTTAGCGTAGCGGACAATCTCTCTTAGTTCGCAGCACAGCGCAGGGCGAAATCAATGGCTGGTGCTGGGGGTCGTATCGGTTTGTATGGCCGACGGACCGCTCACGGGCGAAGAACTTGGCGCAGCTGAGACGGGTTGCTTTGGAGCTTCGGTGGAGGCTATCGGCGGCCCGCTAGGCGCCGCGCTCGGACGCGGAGCCATCGACGGCGACGGCGACATCGAACAGCAACTGTGCGGCGTAATTCCCTTGGGCGACGATACGCCCGCGATGTCGGAGCCCAAGCCAAGCTTCTGCAGGGTCAGCGCATCGAGTTTCCCGGTGGTGTCCAGGCCATTGGCCGACTGGAATCGTTGCACCGCATCGACGGTATCCGCATCCATCTTGCCGTTGGGATCGCCCTTGTAATAGCCGCCTCGGGCGAGCGCCGACTGGATATCGTTGATCCGGTCCGGCGTAGGCGCCATTTGGCTCGGCGTGCGATGATGCGCCGTGGTGTTCTTTTTCTTGCGCGATTTCTTTTTGTTCGATGCTAAACCCGTGGAAGAGCCCGACTGCGGCGTGTCGCCTTCCGCGGGGCTGAACTTTGCCGCACGCAGGGATGCCTGCGGACCTCTCGCCTGCCGGGATGCAAACCTTGAATGCGTCGCGCGGCCAGTTTTCGACGCATGCGATGTTCTCTTGTGGTGATGTGAAGTCACGCCCCACGAGGGAACCGTTGCAAGCACGATCAACGCGGCAATGGGCAGCAATCTCATAGCGATTGGTGATTCTTGATCCCCCCTACTCATGCGATTACGGGCGGCCAGATTCCACCGAGTCAATCCCACTTGCGCATTATGTTCAATTCCAACGCTTCCGGGAAGCCGCTCGCTCCAGGCGCGAGCGTATCAGGTACTCCACCGGCGCCGCCGGAGGGGACGACACCGTCGCGGGACAATATCCAACTGTTATTTCGTCGAAGGAACCGACCCTGCCAGGAACAGCATCAGCACGCGATCGTTTTCCCCGTGGCGCGCCACCCGGAACAACACATCGTCACCGGGCTTCAGCTTCGCTACCTGGGCGCGATAATCGGCCATCGAGCTGATGGGCGCGTGATTCATTTCGGTGATCACGTCGCCGCGCGCAAAATCGATATCCTCGCCGAAGCTGGCGGGTTCCACTTGGGTCACCACCACGCCGGTCACCTTCGACATGCCCAGCTTGCGGGCGATTTCAGGAGTGAAATCTTCCACATGCAGTCCAAAGGGCGAGGGCTCCTCGCTCTGCCCCGGCTGTTCGTCAGTGGCTGTCGCCGCGCCCGGGAACAGCGCGGACCGGTCGGCAACCGTGAGAGTAATATCCTTCGTCTGCTTGTCGCGGACGTAGCGCACCTGCACGGACTGCCCAATAGCGGTCTGCGCGATCGGGTTCACCAGATCGGCGCCCGTGTGGACCGGCTGATTGTTCACGGTGGTGATCACGTCGCCCGCCTGCAGCCCCGCCTTCTGCGCGGGACTTCCCGGCTCGACCGCCTCGATCACGATGCCGTAGGGCGCTCCCAATTCCTTCATCAGCACAGCATTGTTGCTGCGATCTTCCTGGAACGTGATGCCGATGGAACCGCGCGTCACTTTGCCGGCGGTCACAAGCTGGTTGTAGACATTGATCGCGGTGTTCGAAGGCAGCGCGAACCCGACGCCTTCAAACCCGCGGCTGCCTGTATAGATGGCGGTGTTGATGCCGATTACATCGCCGGCCATACTCACGAGCGGTCCGCCGGAATTGCCCGGATTGATGGCCGCATCGGTCTGGACGAAGCGCTGGAATTGATGGCCGACATTCGAGCGGTCCCGGGCGCTTACGATTCCGGCAGTGACCGTGGAATTCAATCCGAATGGGCTGCCGAACGCGAGAACCCAGTCGCCAACCTGCACGCCGTCGGAATTGCCCAGCCGCGCGGTGGGAAGCACGTGATCGGCTTCGATTTTGATTACCGCGAGGTCGGTGTCCTTATCAGTACCCACCAGATGCGCCGTGTAGTGCTCGGAGTCGCCGTCCAGCGTCACCTGAATCTTCGACGCCTGGTCGATCACATGATCGTTGGTGAGGATGAAACCTTTGCCGTCGACAATAACGCCGGAACCCAGGCTGCGCTCGGCGTCCGGGGCGTCGTTGGGCGAATCGAAAAAGCGGTCGAAGAAATCGTGAAAGGGATCGTCGAGGCTGCCGTGCGGCGTCTTGCCCTTGGGCTTCTCCACCAGTTGCGTGGTGGAGATATTCACCACGGCAGGTTCGACCTTCTTGGAGATTCCCGCAAACGCGCTGGAAAGCGCCACCGGATCAGGGATGGCCAGCAAGGAAGCGCCGCTCGACGATTGATCGCGCGTCGCCAGCGCTCGCCCCGATATCAGCGTTCCGATTATGATTCCGATGGCCAGGGTGAACGCAACGAGGAGGAACGCGGAAATCTTGCGATGCCTGATAAAAGCGGCTAACTCCCGGAACTCGATCCCCATCCTCGTGGCTCCTTACCGGAACGAAAGGCGATTTGCAATTATAGCATCCATTTCCACGGCAGAACCCGGCTTGGACCTTCCCCTTGTCTTCGATGCCACCGCCCGCAGAAGGATGCCACACGCAGTCTATTCCCGCACCCGGCGAGACAAGTTCCCGAAATGCGGTCAGAGCAGCCGGGAATACTGCTGGCTGGCGGCTTGCTCCGGGAATAGCTCGGGATGAAGAATCTGTGCGAGGATCGCGATTCCGTCCGCGAGTCGCGGGCCAGGGCGCGAAAAATAGCTGTTGGCATCGACTACGAAAATGGCGCCGTTGCGTACGGCGGGCAAATCCTTCCAGGCTTCTGGGATTTGCATCTGCCGGAATTCCGCGGCCGTACGCGCGACATCGTAGCCGCATGGCATCACGACGATCACCTCAGGCCTGGCAGCCACGATTTCCTCCGTAGTCACGCGGTAAGAGGGCTGGCGCTCGCGTCCCAACACACCACTGCCTCCGGCTTTCGCAACCATTTCGGGTACCCAGTGGCCGCCGACATAATACGGGTCGAGCCATTCCAGGCACAGGACCCGCGGCCGCGACGAAGCGCGTCGCGCGGTTGCGTCAATCACGGCAACTCTTTGATCGAGTGAATCCGCAAGAGCTTCGGCCTCCCGCTGGCGGCCCGTTGCTTCGCCCACGCTGCGAACATTGGCCCATACCTCCACAAGAGACCGCGGAGTCAGCGAAAGCACCCGAGGACGCTTCTCGAATCGAGTCAGGGCGGAGGCCAGGTCGTCGGGCGAGGCCGCGCAGACGTGGCAGAGGTCCTGCGTAACGATCAGGTCCGGCGAAAGCGATGCCAGCAGCTCCGCGTCGACCGAGTAAATACTCTCGCCGCGCGCGATTATCTCCGCCACGAGGCGGTCCGTCTCCGCAGGCGACGCTTTCGGATCGACGCGTGGCCGGATCAGAAAAGGCTTGCGGGCGGCCTCCGGCGGGAAATCGCATTCGTGCGTCACGCCCACAACGCAGTCGCCCAGGCCCAGTGCGTACAGAATTTCCGTCGCCGAAGGCAGCAGCGAACAAATCCGCATCGGCTTAACAGCAGCGGCGGTACTCATGCGGATTCCCGCACGCTTGCGGCGGCCAACGAAGCCGCCGGCAGAAGATCGGCGAAGATGAATGAATCCCGTTCGACAATCTCGCCCACCTCGACTGGAATCGTCTCCCTAAACATCGGCCCCGCATTCGCAAACGTGTGGAACTCTCCGTTTTCCCCGCATGGATCGACGCCGCGCGGAAGATCAGCCAACAGACTGGCGTCAAAGCGCCGCCCCGCGAAACTGCGGTCGAGCTTTCGCGGGTCCACACAAGTGAGATACGCCGAGAGCCCTCCAGCAAGCATGTCCTCCGCCAGCCGTCGCGTTTCAATTCCCCACACCGGAAACACGGGAGTCATGCCGCAGTCCGCAAGCTGCTTCTCCCGGTAGGCGCGAATGTCTTCCAGAAAGAGGTCGCCAAAAACCGCGTGCCAAACGCCCTCCGCCCGCGCCTGTGCCATCGCCTCGCTCATCGCCTGCTCGTACACGGCGTTCGGGCATGGCGATGGAATGCCTACCTTCACCAGCGGCAATCCCGCAGCCGCGGCCTGCATTTCGAGCAGGCTTTCGCGCACAGCATGCATCGCCACCCGCTCGTAAGTGCGATTCACGGTAGTAAGCAGCGCTACAATCTCAAAGTCGCCGCTCTGCCGAACCAAGTGCAACGCCCAAGCGCTATCCTTCCCGCTGCTCCAGGCGAGCCACGCCTTCGGCCTGGCCTCGCTGCGTGAACTCGTTCTGCCCCTCATCCGCCACCTCATCGATCCAACAATGGAAGCTTATCTACGTTTACCCGTTTACGTTTGCTTTCGCTTTTATCCGTTCGCAGTCATTCTGAGCGGAGCGAAGAATCTCTCTTTGTCTCGCGCCAACACTCGCCTAGTACAAAAGATACTTCTCGCGCATTCGGCGGAAGCGGTCCAGTTCGCTCGACCACCCCGCCTCAATGTTCGCGGGATCGTCCCCGCGGGAGAGCCGCTCGATCGTCGCCTGCGAGCCCAGCAGCGCGATCAT
>Ga0265325_10002323_pt1 | contig 12907 bp, 11 predicted proteins | sample 41420metaG_FD_202090 | JGI IMG/M metagenome (GOLD analysis project Ga0265325, IMG submission 202090) | Rhizosphere microbial communities from Carex aquatilis grown in University of Washington, Seatle, WA, United States - 4-14-20 metaG | ecosystem: Host-associated > Plants > Roots > Rhizosphere...
CCATGAACGCTTATCGGCATTGGCGTCGTACTTGATGCCGTGTTCAGGGCTGTCCGGATTCACCTTATCCGTGAAGGCGTGCAAGGCGCCGCCATACATGACGACCTGCCAGTCGACCCTGCCGTCGGTCATTTCTTTCTCAAACTTGGCAACCGCCTCCGCGTTTACGAGGGGATCGGCAGCGCCGTGCAGCGCGAGCACGTGGCCTTTGATGTTTTTGGCGTGGTCTGGCGTCGGCGTGCCGAGCGCGCCGTGGAAGGTCACGACGTCGACGAGCGGTGCGCCGTCCCGCGCAAGATCGAGCGCTGGCGCGGCTCCGAAGCAATAGCCGATGGCCGCGAGCTTTGTTGTATCGACCACGGCCGACTTCTGGAGTTGCCGAAGGGCGGCATGTGCCCGGGTGAGCAGCGTTGGCCGGTCCTTCATGTACTTGCCGGATTCCGCGCCGGCCGCCTGGGGGGTATTGGGCCGCACGCCCTTGCCGTAAACGTCGGCGACGAAGGCGACGTAACCCATCTTGGCGAGCCGCTCCGCCACGTCCTTTTCATGTCCCGACGGACCCCGCCACTGCGGGAACACCAGGACGCCCGGGCGTTTGCGTTTCGTAGCGTCGTCGTAAACGAGCCAGCCTTCGAGGACGGTATCGCCGTCCTTGTACTCGATCGTCTGCGACTTGATCCGCGCCTGTGCAGGGCTCATGGCAAAAGCGAGGCCGCACAGGGCTGCCACAACCAATTTCATCCTCATCTCGATCCTCCCGTCGTTTCTTGAAGTCACCGCCCCGACGCGGATGTTAGCGGTGTTTTTCGCCGACGATAAGGTCAGGCGAACTGCTCTGTTGCTGGTCTCGACCTTTTCGGCCGGCGATAATATGTGCAGACTGCCGGCGGCGGACGAGTTGCCGGCCGACGACAATTAAAGACAGGGGCAAGTGAACGCATGACTCAGGGCAAGAAGAAAAAACCGGAGGACCTGCGCAGCTATCGCTGGCTCGGCGTCTCGGACATGCGGTCGTTCGGCCACCGCTCGCGGCTGCGCCAGATCGGCTACGACGCCGAGGACTGGAGCGGCAAGCCTGTCATCGGCATCATCAACACCTGGAGCGAGATCAACCCCTGTCATGCGCATCTGCGCAGCCGTGCCGATAATGTAAAGCGCGGTGTGCTTCAGGCCGGCGGCTTTCCGATCGAACTTCCGGCGTTGTCGCTTTCCGAGACCTTCGTCAAGCCATCGACCATGATGTACCGCAACATGCTGGCGATGGAGACGGAGGAATTGCTGCGCAGCCATCCGCTCGATGGCGCGGTACTGATGGGGGGTTGCGACAAGACCACGCCCGGCCTGCTGATGGGCGCGATCAGCATGGGCATTCCCGCGATCTATATTCCGGCTGGCCCGATGCTACGTGGCAACTGGAATGGGCAAGCGCTCGGTTCGGGGTCCGACGTCTGGAAGTACTGGACGGAGAAGCGCGCCGGTAACATCACCGAACAGCAGTGGGATGAGATCGAGAATGGCATCGCTCGCTCATTCGGCACCTGCATGGTGATGGGCACCGCGGCGACCATGATGGCGATCACCGAGGCGCTTGGCATGGCGCTGCCTGGGGCATCCTCGATCCCGGCTGCCGATTCCAATCACCCGCGCATGTGCGGCGTCGCCGGTCGTCGCATCGTCGAGATGGTCTGGGAGGATTTGACGCCAGACAAGATTCTGACCTCGGCCGCTTTCGACAACGCCATCAAGGTGCACATGGCGATGGGTGGCTCGACCAATGCCATCATCCATGTGGTGGCCATGGCTCGGCGCGCCGGCATCCCGGTCGACATGGAAAAGTTCGACCAGCTTTCGCGTCAGATTCCGGTGCTCGCCAATGTGCGGCCGTCAGGCAAATACTTGATGGAGGATTTCTTCTACGCCGGCGGTTTGCGCGCCATGATGCAGAACCTGCGCGAGAAGCTCGACCTGTCCTGCATGACGGTAACGGGCAAATCCATTGGCGAGAACATCGCGGGCGCCAAGGTCCATCTTCCCGACGTGATCCATGGCCTCAACGATCCGATTTACGCCGAGGGTGCGACCGCGGTCCTCAAGGGCAACCTTGCGCCGGACGGCTGTGTCATCAAGCCAGCCGCGGCCGATCCGCGTTTCCTCAAGCATCGCGGCAAGGCGATTGCATTCGAGGACTACAATCACATGATGCGCGAGATCGAGCGCGACGATCTCGATGTCACGCCCGACCACATCCTGGTTCTCAAGAACGCCGGGCCCAAGGGCGGTCCCGGCATGCCGGAATGGGGAATGCTGCCAATTCCCAAGCGACTGCTCGGGCAGGGCGTGCGCGACATGATCCGCATTTCTGATGGCCGTATGAGCGGCACAAGCTACGGCGCTTGTATCCTCCACGTGGCGCCGGAAAGCTTCGTCGGCGGCCCACTCAACTTCGTCCAGACTGGGGACGAGATCGAAATCGATGTGGACAAGAGATCAATCCACCTGCACGTCAGCGACGAAGAGCTCGCGCGGCGCAAGGCCGCCTGGAAGAAGCCGGCGCCGAAGTATCCTCGCGGCTATGGCGCCATGTTCTCCGATCACATCGGCCAAGCCGACCAGGGGTGCGATTTCGATTTCCTGCAAGGCGTGGCGCCGATGCCCGAGCCAGAGATTCACTAACACGGCAATCGGCTTCTGGCATCGCATCCGTATTTGCCTGAATGAGCAGGACGATCCGCGTGCCGGTCAGAGCCGCGATAAGGCCATTGCTCGCCTTTCGCCAAGCGGGCATGGTGCGTCGCCGAACTAAGGGAGCGACATGGACCGACGCGGATTCCTGAAAGCTGCGCTCGCCACGCCGTTGATCGGTTCGCCAGCGTTGGCGCAAAGCTGGCCGTCGCGGAACATCACCATGATCGTGCCGTTTCCGCCGGGCGGACAAGCCGATCTCGCAGCCCGTCCGGTGGCGCTCGCTCTTGAGAAAATCCTCGGCCGTTCGGTGATTGTCGACAACCGTGCCGGAGCCGGCGGCATGCTCGGCAATGCAGCGGCCGCTCGCGCGCAACCCGATGGGCACACGCTCTTGATGGCGTTGTCGTCCATGACGTTTCTTCCGGAGGCCGAGCGCCTGTACGACCGCAAGCCGTCGTACGAATACGATCAACTGGTGCCTATCGCCCGCGTCCTGGCCGATCCGGGCGTGCTTTGCGTGCGCAGCGATGCACCATGGAAATCGGTCGCCGATCTCGTCGCGGACGCAAACAGCCGACCAGAGCGGATTTCGTTCAGTTCGTCCGGCAATTATGGCGCGGCGCACGTGCCGTTCGAGATGTTCCAGCAGGCGGCGGGCATCAAGCTCCTCCACGTGCCGTACCGCGGCGGCGGTCCGGCGCTGACCGCCTTCCTTGGCAAGCAGGTCGACATCACCGCCCAGGCGCCGGGACCGATCAGTCCACATGTGCAGAGCGGTGCCGCGCGGCTCCTCGCCAATTGGGGACCCAAGCGCGCAGCCGAATATCCCGATGTGCCGACTTTCATCGAACTGGGCTACAAGGACGTGGAATACTACATCTGGGCTGGTCTCTTTGCGCCGAAGGGCGTGCCGGCGCCTGTAATCGAGCGCTTGCGCAACGCCATGCGCCAAGTGATGGCCGACCCGAAGGTTACGGACGTTTTCGTCAAGGCCAACAGCCCGCCGGCCTACCTCGATCAACCGGAATTTCAGAAATTCGTCGACGCCGATGCGCGGCGGCTGATCCCTGTCATCAAGAAAATCGGACGACTGGACGAGAAAGAAAAATGAAAGTCGGACTTTTCGATCACATCGAGTACGGTGAGCGGCCGACGGCGCAGCTATTCGACGAGCGGCTTGCTTTTATTCAGCAGGCGGATGCGGCGGGATTCTATTGCCTGCATCTTGCCGAGCATCACCAAACGCCACTGAACATGGTGCCGGTGCCGGGCGTTTTCCTTGGCGCGGTGGCGCGCATGACGAAGAAGATCAAGATGGGCCCGCTGGTCTATCTGCTGCCGCTTTATTCTCCGCTGCGCATGATCGACGAAATCTGCATGATCGATCATCTGAGTCACGGGCGTGCCGAGATCGGCGTTGGCCGCGGTGTTTCGCCATTCGAGTTGAAATACCACAAGATCGAGCACGACCAGTCGCGCGAGATTTTCATCGACGCTTATCGCTGCATCAAGCAGGGTCTCACCACCGAACAACTCACCTACAAAGGGCCGCACTACGAATTCGAGAATGTGCCGATAGCGCTGAAGCCGTTGCAGCAGCCCTATCCGGCATTCTGGTACGGCTCGTCCGGCGCGGAGGGCTCAGCCCGGGCAGGCGAGGAGGGGCTGCACTTCGTCACGCTGGGGCCGAACCAGTTGGCGAAGAGCAACATCGACACCTTCAAGCAGGGGTTCGTTAAGCGCGGCAACAAGCCGGCGCAGCCCAAGCCGGAGTTTTCCGGCGGCATCGCCCTGGGCGTGCAGCGGCACATCTTTGTCGACGAGACCGATGACAAGGCGCGGGCCTGGGCCAAGCCGGCGATGGACAACCATCTCAGCAATCTCAATTGGCTGAGGGTCAAGCACGGCGTCACCATGACCCAGGCGCGGATGCGCAACGTGCGCGGCCAGACCTTCGAGGAATGTGTCGCTGAAGGCACCGCGATCGCAGGCTCACCCAAAACTGTCCTGGCCGAGATCGAAAAACACCACAAAGAGGTCGGTTTCAACTACCTGCTGGTCTATCTATTCCTGGGGACCATGTCGGCTGCCGACGCGATGCGCTCGCTTAAGCTATTCACGGCCGAGGTCATGCCAGCGCTAGAGAAGATGTGAGCGTGCATGGGTGCTAAACGTGAACGAATCCAGCCTGACAAGCTGCACGTCCGGACGTCCGGCGAGCAGGTGCTTTATTCCCAGGTGATGGTGGTCGACGTCGGCGGCGCGAAACAAATCTTTGTCGCAGGCCAAGTGGCGCGCGACCGCCACGGCAACTGCGTTGGCAAGGGCGATATGCGCGCGCAGATCGGACAGGTTGGCGAGAATATCAAGACAGCGCTCGAAGCGGCGGGTGCAACGCTTGCCGACGTGGTCAAGACCACGACCTACGTCACCGACATGGAGGAGTATTTCAAGCACCAGGACATGCGTATGCGCTATTTCGCAGATGCGCTGCCGACCAGCACCACAGTCCAGGTCGCCCGGTTATCCCGGCCCGAGTTCATGGTCGAGATCGAAGCCTTCGCGATCGTGTGAGCGGTCCTATTTCGCGTTGATCCCGGCCTGCTGGATCACCTTTACCCACTTCGTAGCCTCGCGCTCGATGTCCTTGGCGTCGTCGGCAGGTGAGCTCGGAATCGGCTCAGCCCCTTCCGCCGCGATCCGCGCTCTGACTTCTTCGGATGCCAGCGCCTCGCACTCCTTGCGTCCCTAGCCGGGCGACTTCATCGCCTGTGTCTTCCACACCTCCCAGGAATCGCCGAGACGCGCCGGGTCCTGAGCCTCGTCCGGTTCCACGTATTTGATCGGACGGTTGAATGACAGTGCAGTGGCAAGCTGCCTCGCGTTGACCTCGGTGTAGAGCGCGCGATGAACCACGCGCGGAATGTCGCTCGCCACCACGAGGTTACCGTGGCCGCGCATCAGCGCGACCGGCCGATCGCCAAGCACCTTGGCCAGTGCCGCACCCTGCTTGTTGTTGGTCACCAGCAAGCCTTGCGTCAGCCCGACATCGCGGATTTCAAAGCAAGGGCACCCACCAGCCAGGAACGAGGCGATGTGCGAGACCGCCTTCAGCGGCTCGTCGGTCACCGTGAATGGGATCACCGTGGGCGAATGGCTGTGCACCACGGCATTGACGTCGGGCCGTGCACGATATGCCTCGCCATGAATGAACCGTTCGAGGAACATGCGGCGCCCGCGCTGATCGACAGGATTGGAATCGATGTCGAATTCCATGATGTCCTCGGCGCCTACCAATGCCGGCGCGCGGGCGCGCGACAGCAAGTAGCGCTGCGGATTTTTCGGATGTCGCATGCTGACATGGCCCCAGGCGTCGAGCACGCCATGCTGGGCAAGGATGCGGCTTGCGGCCACCAAGTCCGCGATGAGTGACGCCTCAACGGGACCGGCGGATGTAATAGGCATGTCGGCCAAAGCTGCCTCCTTCAGGATGTGATTGCCGAATTGGCGATTACTTCGGCGGTTGCGCCATGTCCTTGGCGACCTTTTCCGCCACCGGGCGCCATGTCCGTTGCTGATCCTGGGCAAAGGCGGTGACCTCGGCCGGTGTCATCGGATGCAGATAGGCGCCGAGCTGCCCCAGCTTCTTTTTCAATTCAGCGTCGTCCAGCGCCTTGCGCAGATCGACGCTGGCCTTCTTGATGATCGCATCGGGCGTGCCGACCGGCGCCAGCAGCACGTTCCAGCCACCGGCGACAAATCCGGGGAGTACTTCGGCCACCGTTGGCAGATCTTTGAAGTCGTCGAGGCGGTCGAGCGACGCCACGGCGATGCCCTTGATCAGACCGCTGTTGAGCCCGCCGGCGAGTCCGGAGTAGCCCTCGATCACGATCGCGACGCGGCCCGTGCCGACATCGCTCATCGCGGCGGTGGGACCGCCGGTGTACGGGATCATCTGAAGCTGGATACCGGCACGCTCCTGTATCAGCTCCATCGTAAGGTGCGTGATCCGGCCGCGACCGGTCGTGGCATAGGACAATTCGCCCGGCTTTTTCTTCGCGAGCGCAATCAGTTCGGGTAGCGAGCTGACGGCGATCTTGGGCGAAACCGCGATGAACATCGGCTGCTGGGTGATGAAACCGATTGGGGTGAAATCGCGCGGCAGTTCGACCGGGAGATTGGGTGCAACGCCCGGAGCGCCCTTGAGCGCCGTGAATGTCGATGCAGCGCCGACGTAAAGGGTGTAGCCATCCGGCGGCGCCGACGCGGCCGCGCGCACCGCGATCGAGCCGCCGGCGCCAGGCCGGTTCTCGACAATCGGCTGTTGTCCCCAAACCTGACCAAGACGCTCTGCCATCAGGCGGGTGGCGACGTCGGTCGCGCTGCCCGGTGCCGAGTCGTTGATGATCTTCACCGGCCGATCGGGATAGTTGGCCTGTGCCTGTGCCTGCGGCGAAATCCCGAATAGCAGGCAGCCGACGACCGCCGAAAAAATGATCTTCATTTTTGCATCTCCGTTGTCACTCCGCCTTGAGCCCGGCCGCCTTGATGATCGGCCACCAGCGTGCGATCTCAGCCTTCTGCTGAGCAGCAAGCGCGGCAGGGTTCTGCTGCTGAATCGGGAAAATTTCCTGACCGATGTCTTTGAAGCGCTGTTTAACACCGTCGTCGGCCAGTGTCGCTTTGATCGCGTCGTTGAAGGTCCGAATGATCGGCTCGGGCGTGCCCTTTGGCATCCACATGCCGTGCCAGAATGACGCGTAAATGCCTTTGACGCCGAGTTCATCGAGCGTCGGCACATCCGGCGCCGCCCACCACCGCTTCGGCGTCAGCACGGCGAACGCCTTAAGCTGTCCGTTGCGGACATAGGGCAGATAGGTCGACGCTTGTCCGAACGTGAAATCAATATGACCCGCGAGCAGGTCTTGAAGCAGCGGCGCGCCGCCCCGGTAAGGGACAAACTGAAAGTGCGTGCCGGTCTCGCGCTCGAAAAACAGGCCGGCGATATCCCCTGGTCCACCGATGCCGACCGCACCGGCGCTGGCTTTGCCGTCTCCGGCCTTTAGCCACGTGACGAACTGCTGCAAATCGTTGGCGGGCAGGTCTTTCCTCGAAATAATCCACAGAGGCGTCTCGGCGATTAGCGAAACTGGCTCGAAATCCTTGACCACGTCGTAATTGAGATTCTGCATCGCGGCATTGATGACGTGGGTCTGGTTGTGGCCGATGACGACCGTGTAGCCATCCGGCGCCGCGTGGGCGACGCGGCCGGTTCCGATACTGCCGCCGGCCCCGGTCACGTTCTCGATGACAATGGACTGCCCGAGCGATGCCTTGAGCGGGTCTGCCATCACCCGGGCAATCGTGTCAGTCGGTCCGCCGGCCGGGTATGGCACGATCAGGGTGATTGATCGCAACGGGTAAGATTGAGCCGCCGCCGACCAAATTCCGATGGCGCTCGCCATTGCGCTCAGAACGATCGCGCAGCCGGTACCGAGCGCCAATCGCATGCCTGCCTCCCTTATGCCGCGGGCCTTGCGTTCTCGTGCGTCGGTCCCGCTTCCGCTCAATCCTATTTGGTATAAGATTGATCCGACACGGGTGCCAAGCCCGGAATTTGAGGGAGGAGTTTGCATGACTCTGAAACACATTCTGTGTTCCAGCGCGGCCGTTTTCGCAATTGCGGTGCTTGCCGCGGATACGGCAGGGCCCGCAAGTGCGCAACCGAAGCCGCGCACGGCTTCGGTTGCCAGCGCCGTGGCGGTCGACAATGACGATATCGGCGGCGTGGTGCGAGGGCCGAAGGGTCCGGAAGCCGGCGTCTGGGTGATTGCCGAGACCACCGACCTGCCGACCCGCTTCACCAGGAGCGTTGTCACCGACGACCAGGGCCGTTACGTCATCCCCGATCTGCCCACCGCGAACTACGATGTGTGGGTGCGGGGCTATGGCTTGGTCGACTCGCCGAAGATGCGCGCCAAGCCGGGTCAGCAGCTCAATCTGGCAGCCGTGCCGGCCCCCGATGAAGCTTCCGCGGCGCACTACTATCCTGCGATCTACTGGTACGTCATGATGAAGCTGCCTCCGCAGAAGGACTTCGGCGGTTCAACCGACATCCCAAAGGCTATGACATTCGACGGCTGGCGCAAGCAGTTGAACAATGTCGACTGCGTCGGCTGCCATCAACTCGGCCAAGAGGCGACCCGCACCATCCCGGCGCAGTTCGGCTCGTTCAAGTCCGGCGAGGACGCCTGGATCCGCCGCATCTCATCGGGACAAGCCGGGGTGATGATGACCGGCCGGTTCGCCGGCCAGTGGGCCGGTGTGCCCTACAAGTATTTCGGTGATTGGACCGACCGCGTCGCAAAGGGCGAACTGCCGAAGAATAAGCCGCCGCGGCCAACCGGCCTTGAGCGCAACATCGTGGTCACGACCTGGGACTGGTCGCGGCCGGACAAGTACATGCATGACCTAGTGTCGACCGACCGTCGCAATCCCACGGTCAATGCCAATGGTTTGTTGTACGGCTCGCCGGAATATTCGACCGACAACAGCCCGATCCTTGATCCAAAGACCAATGAGGTGTCGTTCTTCAAGATGCCAGTGGCCGACCCGTCGATGCCGGTATCGCTCGGCGTCCCAGCACATGCCGGCGACGTCAAGCCCGCCGAGCCGTCGGCGTATTGGGGCAACCGCATCCTCTGGGACACCCGCGCCAACAACCACAACGCCATGTATGGTAACGATGGCCGCGTCTGGCTCGCTGCCACGGTGCGCGGACTCGACAATCCGGCTTGGTGCAAAAAGGGTTCGGACAACGAGTTCGCCAAGGTCTTCCCGATCGACAAGAGTCCCCGGCAGGCCGCGGTGCTCGATCTGAAGACGAAGGACTACCAGTTCATCGACACCTGCTTTGGCACCCACCATCCGCAGTTCGGCTATGACGCCGATAACACGCTGTGGATGTCGGGCACCGGCCCGGTCGCGGGGTGGATCAATACCAAGGTCTGGGACGAGACCCATGACGCGCAGAAGGCGGTCGGCTGGTTCCCGTTCGTCGCGGACACCACCGGCAATGGCAAGCTCGACGAGTTCACCGAGCCGGGCAAGCCGGAGGCGGGCAAGGACATGCGCATCAATGTCGGATCCGGCCCCTATGCGGTGATGCCGAACCCGAAGGACGGCTCGATCTGGTACACCTCGGGCACGTTCGGCGGCACCGCGGGCTTCCTGCGCTACGATCCGAAGACCAAGCTGAGCGAACTCTATCCGCTTCCCAAAGAAGCGATCGGCGTCCGCGGCGGCGATATCGACTCCAATGGCGTCGTTTATGGCTCCGGTTCGGCCGGCGAACTGATCGCCTTCGACCGCAGCAAGTGCAAGGGCCCGTTGAACGGCCCGAATGCTGCGGCCGGCATCCAGTGCCCGGAGGGTTTCACGCTCTACAAGTATCCGGGCCCGGGTTTCGCCGAATTGCCGAACACGTCGGCGGAGGCGAGCTACTATACCTTCGTCGACCAGCATGATGCCGTCGGCCTCGGCAAGGACGTTCCGATCTCGACCGCGAACCTGCAGGACGGCTTTGCCGCTCTGGTCAAGGGCAAAATGGTGCGGCTGACGGTGCCGTATCCGATGGGCTATTACGCCAAGGGCCTCGATGCCCGGATCGACGACCCGAACGCCGGTTGGAAAGGCCGCGGCCTGTGGAGCGCCTCCGGCGACCGCACGCCATGGCTCAACGAGCGCGGCAAGGGCGCCTACCCAATGGCGATCCACATTCAGGTGCGGCCGGACCCGCTGGCGCACTAGGCGGCTTAAACCGCAAGGGGACTTCGAAGGGCGCGGCGAAAGCTGCGCCCTTCGCGCGATAGAGGAGCGTCTTTAGACTTTTTCAAAAGCAAAAGAACGCTGAGGAGGCTGGCATGGGAATGATTGTGCTTCTGATTATCCACGGGCTGCTTGCGGTGGCGTTGCTCGGCGCCATCACCCACCAGGCGGTGGCAGTTCTATGGCCGGTCCGCGCTGCGGCAGGCACATTCGTCACTCGCTTCCGCGCGGTGCCGTCGACATCCTATGTCAACGCCATCATCGCGCTCTATCTGCTGACCGCGCTGCTTGGCGCGGTCATCTACACGCACTACACAATCACTGCTCGAGTCGCGATCATCCAGCTCCAGTTCTGGAAGCCCTACGGGTTGTTCGAGATGAAGGAGCACTTCGCCGCCATTGGCCTCGGCATCCTGCCCGCGTATTGGTACTTCTGGCAGGCGCAGGCGGCGAGCGAATATCACCGAATCCGCGTGAGCCTCACCACGATCCTTGCTTTCATCGTGTGGTGGAACTTCCTGGTCGGCCACATCATCAACAACCTTCGGGGGTTCGCATGACTGCCTCGCGCAAGTTCGGAGTCTTCGCGATCACCTTCGCGGTCGCCTATTGCATTATCTACATTGTTTGCACTGAGATGAACTGGGCAGCCTTCACCTACCACTCTGCGCTCGGCCGGTTCGGCTTCGGCCCCAACAAACCAATCGAAGGGCCTGCAATGTACTGGTTTGGTTGGATCACCACCTCGGCGATCTCCGCTTTTGTCGTCGCCGCAATCGCGACTTATCTGCCGTATGGCGTCACAAGAAAGTTGCCTGCCGCATCGGCCTGGGTTGTGCCGCTGCTCGCTATTGTGACAGCGACCGGTCTGATGGTGCATATGTACTTCTTCCGCTGAGCGGCGCGGGAGGGTGGCATGGCGAGGGTGCGAGAGCGTGACCTGCTGATGGCCGGTGCGGCATTGCTGCTAGCCTGCTGCAACGCGTTCGCCGGCGGCGACGAATACGACGCCGCCAAGGATGTGGAGCAGCTTGGCCCCGCCTATTTCGGATTCGTGCGCGACGGGCGCGGCACTCCAATCCCGGATGCTGAGGTGGTCCTCACGCCAAAAAGCGGCGACGTGATCACGATCAAGACCAATGTGCTCGGCCTCTACCGCAGCCATGTCCGCAAGGGCGTTTTACCCGACGACGTCTCGGTGTCATGCTCCAAGGGCGGCTTCAAGACGCAGCAGGTCTACCGCCGCACGCCGCCCGGCTCCAAGGACATGTTTATCGAGACTGACTGTACGCTGCAAAGGCCGTAGGCGTGGCTGCGATGCGCGTTGTCCGGGACGCGATGCTGTATGTGCTGCTCATGGTGGCGGCAACGGGCATGGCCACGGCCCAATCTCCCGATACCATTCTCCTCGGAGGTAAGATCGTTCGCTACGACGGGCCGCCGGCCGAGGCGCTCGCCATGCGCGACGGTAAGATCGCGGCCATCGGCCGTTCGTCCGATCTGCGTGCGCTGGCGGGTTCTGCCACCCGTGTCATCGATCTCGGAGGCCGTACAGTCATCCCGGGTCTCATCGATTCCCATATCCACGCCATTCGCGCCGGCTTGACCTACACCACGGAGGTGCAGTGGATCGGTGTGCGTTCGCTCGCCGAAGCCCTCGACCGCATCCATCAAAAGGCCAACTCCACTCCCGAGGGCTCCTGGCTCGTGGTCGCCGGCGGCTGGACCGAGCGGCAGTTCAAGGAAGACCGGGGACCGACGCAAGCGGAGGTCGTCTCTGCCGCACCCAATCATCACGTCTATATCCAGCAGCTCTACAGCCGCGTGCTGCTCGATCCCGGCGGCTATGCTGCTCTGGGCATCGGCGACGATCCTTCGCTTGTCGCGCGGCTTCGCATCGAGCGCGGCACTTCCGGCCAACCCAACGGATGGCTGACCGGCGATAACCGCGCGATCAGCGATCTGTTCAACCTGCTGCCGCGTCCGACCTTCGCCCAGAAGGTCGGAGGCACGCGCGCATTCTTTCGCTCGCTCAACGCAATGGGGTTGACAGGCGTGATTGATCCCGGCGGCTACAATCTACCCGTGCCTGACTATCAGCCACTCTATCAGCTCTGGCGTGAGCACGGGCTGACTCTGCGGGTACGCTACAGCCTGTGCGCCCCACGTGCCGACCATGAGCTCGAGGATTTTAAGGACCTGACGCAGGTCCTGCCGATGGGGTTTGGCGACGATCTGTTGCGCTTCAATGGCATCGGCGAAAACGTGACCTGGGGCATGTACAACAACGATGACCCCACCGACGCCCAGAAAAATCAGCTCTACCAAGTGCTGCGCTGGGCGGCGTCGCGAGGTCTGACCGCAACGTTCCATTGGCCGAATGACGAAACCGCCC
>Ga0265325_10002324_pt1 | contig 12904 bp, 6 predicted proteins | sample 41420metaG_FD_202090 | JGI IMG/M metagenome (GOLD analysis project Ga0265325, IMG submission 202090) | Rhizosphere microbial communities from Carex aquatilis grown in University of Washington, Seatle, WA, United States - 4-14-20 metaG | ecosystem: Host-associated > Plants > Roots > Rhizosphere >...
GGTGCGGAATACGTGGCGAGGCGATCCGGCGGCGGCAAAGATCGGGTCGAGCCGCAGCAGATCGGCATCGATGAAAATCAGTGGCGCGCAGAGATGGCCGACCGGCGCGACGCCGCCAATGGCGAAGCCGGTGGTATCGCGCACCCAACGGCCGTCGGCGGCTTTCACGCTTTGCCCGAGCGCCGCGGATATTTTGCCGAGGTCGACCCGATTGGCGCCGGAGGCGATCACCAGCACGACGCGCTCGCCGGCGCGCAGCACGATCGACTTCGCGATCTGCGCCACCGTGCAGTTGACCGCTGCGGCGGCGTCCTGCGCGGTGCGGGTGCCGTCGGGAAACACCGCGATGGTGTCGGGATGGCCCGCCGCCAATAACGCCGTGCGCACGCGTTCGACCGAGTCGCTCATTCGGGTCAGGCCTCAAGGTGCGCGCGTTGCGACAGCCCTTGGCAAGGCCGCCCGCAATGCGCACAATGCGCGCACAGCAATAATAAGAAATATCAGGGAGGAAAAGACATGCGCGCACAATTTCCGAAAGCGAAATCTGTCGGCGGCATAACGATCATTGCCTTGGCCGCGGCGCTCGCCTGCATTGGCCTCAAGCCTGCGGCGGCGCAGGATTATCCGTCGAAGCTCGTCACGCTGGTGGTGGCATTTCCGGCCGGCGGCGGCGTCGATCTGGTCGGGCGCGTCGTCGCGCAAAAGCTCACCGACGCGCTCGGCCAGCAGGTCATCGTCGTCAACAAGCCCGGCGCCGGCTCGGTGATCGGCACCCACGACGTCGCCAAGTCCGCGCCTGACGGCTACACGCTGCTGATGCTGGTGACCGGCGCCGGCCTGCCGGCCAATCCCGGCTACGACATGGCCAAGGACTTTGCCCCGATCGGGCTGATCGCCTCTGTGCCGATCGTCGTGATGTCCAATCCGTCGGTGCCGGTGACGTCGATCAGCGACATCATCGCGCTCGCCAAGAAGGACGGCGACAAGGTCACGGTCGGCACGCCGCCGGCGCCGACGCTGAATTATTTCGGCGCCGAGCAGTTCAAGGCGATGACGGCAACGAATCTCACCATCGTCACCTATAAAGGCACCGGCCCGCTCACCAACGACCTGGTCGGCGGCCACGTCATGATCGGGTTCAACACGCTGCCGCCGGCGATCGGCAATATCAAGGCCGGGACGTTGCGCGCCATCGCGGTCGGCTCGCCGCAGCGCATGGCGGCGATTCCGGACGTGCCGACGATCGCCGAATCCGGATTGCCAGGGCTCGAGATCGTTCAGTATTACGGACTGGTGGCGCCGGCCGGAACGCCGCGCCCGATCATCGACCGGCTCAACAGCGAGTTGCGCAAGATTCTGGCCACCGACGACATGAAGCAGCGTCTCACCACGGCGGGCGGCGATGCGTTCCCCAGCACGCCCGAGGACTACGCGCAGAATATCGTGCGCGAGGAAGGCAAGTGGGCGGCGGTGATCAAGAAGCTGGGGCTGGTGGTCAACTTCTGAACGTCGTCCGGCGCGGTCAATAGCCCACGGCCAGCGCGCCGCGGGTGCGGGTGTCGGCGGCGCCGACATAGCCGTCCGCCGTCACCGCGATCGAATTCGCCGACGTGCCCGGCAGGGTCGGCACGATCTTATGGCCGCGTGCCGCGAGCGCCTCGAGAATGGCCGGATCGAAGCCCGGCTCGACCAGCACCGCGTCGGGCAGCCATTGGTCGTGCAGCCGCGGCGCGCTCACCGCGCCGTCGATCGGCAAATGGAAGTCGAGCGCGTTGACGATCACCTGCAGCACCGCGGTGATGATGCGGCTGCCGCCGGGCGAGCCGGTGATCAGCACCGGCTTGCCGCCCTTGAGCACGATGGTCGGCGACATTGACGACAGCGGCCGCTTGCCCGGGCCGGGCAGGTTGGCCTCGAAGCCGATCAGGCCATAGGCGTTCGACGCGCCGGCCTTGGCGGTGAAGTCGTCGAGCTCGTTGTTGAGCAGGATGCCGGTGCCGGCGGCGATCATGCCGAGGCCGTAGGAGAAATTCAGCGTGTAAGTGTTCGACACCGCATTGCCGTCGCGGTCGATCACCGAGAAATGCGTGGTGTTGGCGCCTTCATAGGTTGCCGGATCGCCGGCGCGGGTCTCGGCGGCGGGCGTTGCCCGGTCGCCGATGCGCCCCCGCAAGGCGGCGGCGTAGCGCTTCGAGATCAGGCCCTTGAGCGGCACGTTGACCGCTTCGGGATCGCCGAGAAACACCGCGCGGTCGGCATATGCGCGCTTCATCGCCTCGATCATCAGATGCAGCGCGTCGATCCTGCCGGCGCCGCCGAGGTCGTAGCCCTCGATGATGTTGAGCATCTCGATCAGCGCGATGCCGCCCGATGACGGCGGCGGCATCGAGACGATGTCGTAGCCGCGATAGCTGCCGCGCACCGGCGTGCGAATGACGGCATGATAATTTTTCAGGTCATCCTGAGTGATCAAGCCGCCGGCGGCCTGCACGGCGGCGGCGAATTTGCGCGCCGTCTCGCCTTGATAGAAACCGACGGGTCCATCATGGGCGATGAGCTTCAGGGTTTCGGCAAGATCGGTCTGGACCAGCCTGTCGCCGGGCCCAAGTACTTTGCCGCCGTCCTTGAGAAAGATCGCCGAGGACGCTGGATACCGGGCAAACCGGTCGCGCGACGAGGGCAGCGAATCCGCGGTGTCGTCATCGACCGGCAGGCCTTTTTCGGCGAGGTCGATCGCCGGCGCGATCAGATCGGCCAGCGAGAACTTGCCGGAGCCGTATTTCGCCTCGGCCAAGGCAAGGCCCGAAACGGTGCCGGGCACGCCGATCGCCAAGACGCTGTCGCGCGACTTGTTCGGATCGGGTTCGCCATTGGCGCCGAGAAACATGGTCGGCGTCGCCGCGGCCGGCGCGGTCTCGCGGTAATCCACCGCGACGTCTTCATTGCTGGCGGTGAGATGGATCACCATGAAGCCGCCGCCGCCAATATTGCCGGCGCGCGGATAGCTGACCGCCATGGCGAATCCGACCGCGACCGCGGCGTCGACCGCATTGCCGCCGCGGGCGAGAATGTCGGCGCCGATGCGGGCCGCGCTTTGCTCCTGCGCCACCACCATGCCGTTTTTGGCATGGACTGCGAGCGCCGGTGCGATCGTCTCCGGGCGCGATTGCGCCAACGCGCTCGCGGCCAGCAATGCGAAGGCGCAAAGCGTCGCCAGCCGGCGGATCATGATTGGAGCTTTAGCGCGCGTGGGCGTGATAGTCCGCATTCGGTCGCATATCGGTGGCCGAGGCCACGCGATTGCTCATATTGAAAAATCCGGCGACGGCCGAGACATCCCAGATGTCGCGGTCGGTGAATCCGGCGCGGCGCAGGCGCTCGCGATCGCCCTCTTCGATGGTCCAGGGCTGCGAAGTGAGCTTGGCGGCGAAGTCGAGCATCGCCCGCTGACGTTTGTTCAGCCGTGCGGCGCGGTAATTCATCACCAGATGCTCGCCGAGCAGCGGGTTGCCGGAATATTGCCGCACCGCCGCGCCGTGTGCGGTCAGGCAATAATAGCAGCGGTTCTGCGAGGATACGGTGACGGCGATCATTTCGCGCTCGAGCTTCGACAGGCCGCTCGGCCCGAGCATCAGGTCGTTGTACATCGCGACGAAGGCCTCGAGCTTTGCGGTGTCGAAGGCGTAGGCGACCAGCACATTCGGCACGAAGCCGAGCTTTTCCTCGCATTTCTTGAAATAGGCCGTCATGGCGGGCGTGAGCTTGGTCCGCGGCAGATTGAGCGCCATCAGCGGGGCGTCGTCCGCAGCCGCGGGCGGAGCGGCGGGGCGGACCAGCGCCTTTACCGCGGCCGCCTTGTCAGTCTTGGGCGGCGGCGCCGATGGCTTGCCGCCTTTGATCGAGCGCAGGGCGACGGCCGCCGGCGCAGCGGCCTTTGCGGCCTTGCTCGCCTTTGCAGCCTTTTTCGATGTTGCCATGCGGCATGTCCCCCCAGATCATTGGATTAATGGCAATCCTACACTTTTCCCCGGCCCCGCGAAACCTCGCAGGGACGTGATTAGGCCTTTTCGCTCAGCGTCTTATCGTCCGGTTCGGCGGTCGGGCACGGTCATGGCAGCGTCGCCAAAGTGTGGCTTGCTCTCGACGCCCACCGCCGGATCGGGGAGACTCCATGGCCTACGCAGAATCGATTCTTCCCGAGCGCGAATTCCCCACTATGCCCGCCGAACGCCCCGATAGCGCGGAAGAAGCTGCCGCTCGGACCTTGATCGCCCAGGCCGGCTCGCTGCTCGCCGGCCGGCATCCCGACATACCCAAGGGATTCCTGGCGCAACTGTTCACGCGGGCGGTGCCCGAGGATCTGCTGCGCCTTGCGGCGGACGATCTCGCCAATATTGCCGCCGGCAGCTTCGCCTTTCTCGGCGAGCGGCGGCACGGCGCGCCGAAAATCCGGTTCGAGATTGCCGAACCGAAATCGTCCGGCGCGCTCAAGGCTATCGGTATCATCGAGATCGCCAATGACGACATGCCGTTCCTGGTCGACTCGGTGCTGGCCGAGCTCAACGAACGCGGCCTGAACCCGCAGCTCGTCGTCCATCCGGTATTCGGCGTCGAGCGCGATTCGGCCGGCAAGCTCGTCAAACTGTTCATCGACGCGAACGCCGGCGGCCGGCGCGAAAGCTTCATCCAGGTTTTCCTCGCGCCGATCGACGATCCGGCGCGCCGCTCGCATGTCGTCGATGGCATCTTGGAGTCGCTCGCCCAGGTCCGGCTCGCCGTGCAGGACTGGCGGCCGATGCTCAGCCGCGTCGCCGAGGTGGTCAACGAGCTGAAGAACAATCCGCCGCCTCTGCCGGTCGATGAGGTCGCCGAGGCGATCCAGTTTCTCGACTGGCTGCGCGCCAATAATTTCACCTTCCTCGGCGTGCGCGACTACGTGCTGCGCAATAACGAGCTGGTGCCGGTGGCCGAGAACAGCCTCGGCATCATGCGCTCGCCGGAGATGCGCGTGCTCAAGCGCGGCAAGGACCTGCTGGAATATACGCCCGAGATCATGGCGTTCCTGAAAGAGCCGAAGCCGCTGATCGTCGCCAAAGCCAATGTCCGCTCGCTGGTGCACCGGCGGGTCTATCTCGACTATATCGGCGTCAAGCGCTACGACGCCTCCGGGCAGCTTGCCGGCGAATTCCGCATGGTCGGCCTATTCACTTCGACCGCCTATACCCGGCCGGCGCGCAGCATTCCGTATTTGCGGCGCAAGCTCGCCGCCGTCGAGCAACGCGCCGGCTTCGATCCGAACAGCCATTCCGGCAAGGCGCTCGCCAACGTCATCGAGCACTATCCGCGCGACGAGCTGTTCCAGATCGACGACGACACGCTGTACAATTTTGCCCTGACGATCCTGCAGCTCGACGAGCATCCGCGCGTGCGCGTGCTGGCACGGCGCGACCGTTTCGACCGCTTCGTCTCGGTGATCGTGTACGTGCCGCGCGAGCGCTATGACAGCCGCATCCGCATCGCCATCGGCAATTACCTGGCCGAGGCCTTCGCCGGCCATGTCTCGGCGTTTTATCCCTCGTTCCCGGAAGGGCCGCTGGCGCGAGTCCATTTCATCATCGGCCGCAGCGACGGCGAGACGCCGAATGTCGAGCGCGCGACGCTGGAGAAATCGGTCGCCGACATCGTGCGGACCTGGACCGACATGTTCTCCGACGCGCTCGGCCAGGTCTATCCGCGCGACAAGGTCGAACCGCTGCTGCAGAAATATGGCGGCGCGTTTTCCGACGGCTATCGCGAGGCCTATCAGGCGGCCGCCGCGGTCGACGATTTGCGGCTGATCGAGGCACTGACGGCGGAACGCCCGCTTAGCGTCGTGTTCTATCGCCGGGCCGAGGAGGAGCCGCGTGCCATCGGCCTCAAGGTGTGGAGTTACGGCCGGCCGCTGCCGCTGTCGGAACGCGTTCCCGTGCTGGAAAACATGGGGTTTCGCGTCGTCGATGAGCGGACCTTCCTGGTCGAGCCCGGCGCCGGTGGCAGCGTTTGGCTGCACGACATGCTGCTGGAGGACCGCGATGGCGGCACGATCGACCTCGACGCGCTGAAGAGCCGCCTCGAGGTGGCGTTCCTGATGGTGCTGCGCGGCGTCGCCGAGAATGACGGGCTGAACGCGCTGGTGCTGGCCGCCGGGTTGATGTGGCGCGACGTCGCGCTGATCCGCACGATCTCCCGGTTCCTGCGCCAGATCAGGGTGGCTTATTCGCAGGATTATATTTCGGCGACGCTGACCAAGCACGCCACCATCGCGCTGGAAATTGTCCGGCTGTTCCACGGCCGCTTCAATCCGGAGCACAAGGCGGCGGAGCGTGACGCTTTCGAGGCCGAAGTCGTCACCGGCATTGAAACGCTGCTCGAGAAGGTCGACAGCCTCGACGAAGATCGCATCATCCGCCAGTTCATCAACGCGGTGCAGTCGGCGTTGCGCACCAATTTCTATCAGCTCGATGCCGGCGGCCAGCCGAAGGCGCTGATTGCGATCAAGTTCGAGAGCGGCAAGCTGACCGACCTGCCGCTGCCGCGGCCGCTCTACGAGATTTTCGTCTATTCGCCGCGGGTCGAAGGCGTCCACATGCGGTTCGGCAAGGTGGCGCGCGGCGGCATCCGCTGGTCCGACCGGCCGCAGGATTTCCGCACCGAGATCCTCGGCCTGGTCAAGGCGCAGCAGGTCAAGAACGCCGTCATCGTGCCGGTCGGCGCCAAGGGCGGCTTCGTGCCGAAGCTGATGCCGAAGTCGCCGAGCCGCGAGCAATTCCAGGCCGAAGGCGTCGCCTGCTACAAATTGTTCATCGGCACGCTGCTCGACATCACCGACAATATCAGTCCCGACGGCAAGATCGTGCCGCCGGCCAACGTGGTGCGGCACGATCCCGACGATCCCTATCTCGTCGTCGCCGCCGACAAGGGCACCGCGACGTTCTCCGACATCGCCAATGCGCTTTCGGCCGAGCACAATTTCTGGCTCGACGACGCCTTCGCGTCCGGCGGCTCGGCCGGCTACGACCACAAGGCGATGGGGATCACCGCGCGCGGCGCCTGGGAATCGGTGAAGCGGCATTTCCGCGAGATGGATATCGATATCGGCAAGACGCCGTTCTCGACGGTCGGCGTCGGCGACATGTCGGGCGACGTGTTCGGCAACGGCATGTTGCGCGAAAAGACCACGCGGCTGCTGGTGGCGTTCGATCACCGCGACATCTTCATCGATCCAAATCCAGATCCCGCCAGGAGCTTCGAGGAGCGCGCGCGGATGTTCGCGCTGCCGCGCTCGAGCTGGCAGGATTACAACAAGAGCCTGATCTCGGAAGGCGGCGGGGTTTATTCGCGCTCGCACAAGGAAATCACGCTGAGCCCGCAGGCGCGGGCGCTGATCGGGCTGCCGGAGAAGGTGACGCCGCAGCAATTGACGCGCGCGGTCCTGCAAATGCCGGTCGATCTGTTGTGGTTCGGCGGCATCGGCACCTATATCCGCGCCTCGACGGAAAATGACTCCGACGCCGGCGACCGCGCCAATGACGCGATCCGCATCACCGCCGCGCAGCTCAAATCCAAGGTGATCGGCGAGGGCGCCAATCTCGGCATGACGCAGCGCGGCCGCGTCGAGGCCGCGATGGCCGGCGTGCGGCTCAACACCGACGCGATCGACAATTCGGCCGGCGTCAACACCTCCGACGTCGAGGTCAACATCAAGATCGCCTTCAGCCAGCCGGTGCGCGCCGGGCAACTGACGATCGGGCAGCGCAACGAGTTGCTGACCGCCATGACCGACGAGGTGGCGCAGCTGGTGTTGCGCAACAACTACCTGCAAACGCTGGCGCTTTCGCTGGCGCAGCGGCGCGGCCTGGAGGACATGGGCTTTCAGCAACGGCTGATGCAGACGCTCGAATCGCGCGGCCTGCTCGACCGCAGCGTGGAATTCCTGCCCGACGACATGACACTGGCGGAGCGGCGCAAGCGCAGCGTGGCGCTGACGCGTCCCGAACTCGCCGTGCTGCTGGCCTACGCCAAGCTCACGCTCTACAGCGATTTGCTCGATTCGTCGGTGCCGGACGATCCCTATCTCGGCCGCGAACTGGGCCGCTATTTCCCGAAGCTGATGAGCGAGCGTTTCCCGGAGGCGCTGCAGAGCCATCGGCTGCGGCGCGAGATCATCGCCACGCAGCTCGCCAATTCGATGATCAATCGCGGCGGCCCGACGCTTTTGGTGCGGATCGCCGATCAGACCGGCGCCAGCGCCGAGGCGATCGCCTTCGCCTTCGCCGCCGTCCGCAACAGCTACGACATGCCGGCGCTTTACGACGAGATCAACGCGCTCGACAATAAAATTCCGGGCGCGCTGCAATTATCGCTTTACGCCGCGGTCGAGAACCTGTTGCTCGACCGGCTGGTCTGGTTCCTGCGCAATGTCGACCTCAAGCAGGGCCTCGCCAGGATCGTCGAGCATTACCGTGATGGCGTCGCGCAAGTTGCCGCGGCGCTCGACGGCGCCTTGTCCAAGGACGGGCTGGCGGGGCGCGCCGCGCGCGAGGAAAGCCTGGCCAAGGCCGGCATCGCTTCGGGTCTGGCACGGCGGCTCGCCAATCTGCCGGAGCTGCGTCACGCGACCGACATCGTCATGGTCGCCGAACAGGCCATGCGCCCGATCGCCGAGGTGGCGACAACCTATTTCGCCAGCGAAGCGTTCTTCCGCCTCGACCGCGTCACCGGCGCGGCCGGCGATATCGTTGTGGTGGATTACTTCGACCGGCTGGCGCTCGATCGCGCGCTCGATTCGATCGGCGATGCCGAGCGGCGGCTGACGGCGGCGATGGTCGGCAATGGCGCGACCGGGGCCGGCGCGGTCGAGCAATGGGTGAAGCCGCGCCACGCCGAGGTCGAGCGCATTCGCGGCGCGATTCACGAAATCGCCGGCTCAGGGCTTACCTTGTCGAAGCTGTCGGTGGCGGCAAGCCTGCTCGGCGACCTGGCGCGACAATAAGTCACGGGCACGGCGCCGGGCAGATCCGCTCCGCCGCAACTTACTCGACCAATCCGCAGGCGATGCGGCCGCCGGCGTCGCCGGTCGGATCGGTCTTGTAGTCGTCCTTGCCGGCATGAACGATCAGCGCGGTGCCGCTCGGCCCGTACAGCGAGTTCGGCTTGCCTTTCTCCAAGGTCACCGAGTCATTCACGACCTCGACCGCGAGCACGCCGTCAGCAGGAATGTGCAGGTTCGGCATGTCGCCGGCGTGATGGCCTTCCATCGCCATCAGGCCGTGCTTCTTGCCGTCGGGGTTGAAATGACCGCCGGCCGTGGTGAATGGCGGCTCGCATTTGCCGACGCCGTGGACGTGGAATGCGTGCTCGCCGGCCGGCAAACCCTTGACCGACAATCTGATGAGAACGCCCGCTGGCAGTTGCACGAGTTCGGCGGTGCCGACCTCCTTGCCGTCGGCATTCTTCAGCGTCGACTTCGCGGTTTGGGCGGCGGCCTGCTGGCTCGCCAAGGCGAAAACTGAAAGCGCAATAACACCGATGAATTTCATGACGTCTCTCCCGGCTGCGTGAGCCTTTGCGGCTCGTTCAGCTGGACGCTAGTCCAGTGCCGGACGGCCAGCAATCGACGGAAACGGCCGGTTTTAATGGCGGAAATGCCGGGTGCCGGTGAACGCCATGGCGATGCCATAGTCGTCGGCCGCCTTGATCACCTCGTCGTCGCGCATCGAGCCGCCGGGCTGAATCACCGCGGTGGCGCCGGCCTCGATCGCCACCAGCAATCCGTCGGCAAATGGGAAAAAGGCGTCCGACGCGACCACCGAGCCTTTGGTCAGCGGCGCATCGAGCTTTAAGTCCTTCGCCGCGTCCTGCGCCTTCCGCGCCGCGATCCGCGCCGCATCGACCCGGCTCATCTGTCCGGCACCGATGCCGACCGTCGCGGCGTCCTTGGCATAGACGATGGTGTTCGACTTCACGTGCTTGGCGACGCGAAAGGCGAAGCGCAGATCGCGCAATTCCGCCTCGCTCGGTGCGCGCTTGGTCACGGTCTTGAGCTGCATGTCGTCGACCACCGCATTGTCGCGCGATTGCACCAGCAGTCCGCCGGCGACCGACTTGACCTGCCAGCCTGGCGCGCGGGGATCGGGCAGGCCGCCGGCCAGCAGCAGCCGCAGATTCTTTTTGGCGCCGATAATCGTGATGGCGTCATCGTCGGCGTCCGGGGCGATAATCACCTCGGTAAAAATCTCGGTGATGGCTTTCGCCGTCGCGGCGTCGAGCTTGCGGTTGAGCGCGACAATGCCGCCGAACGCCGAGGTCGGATCGCAGCGCAACGCCTTCGCATAGGCATCGGCGAGGTCGGCGCCTTCGGCGACGCCGCAGGGATTGGCGTGCTTGACGATGACGCAGGCGGCGGTACGAGCCGGGTCGAACTCGGCCAGGCATTCATAAGCCGCGTCGGTATCGTTGATGTTGTTGTAGGACAGGTGCTTGCCTTGCAGTTGCCGCGCGGTCGCAACGCCAGCCCGCTGCGCCGCAGTTCGATAAAACGCCGCCGCCTGATGAGGATTTTCGCCATAGCGCAGCGGCTCGATCAAATGTCCGGCGATCACCAGCGTTGCGGGTGCTGCGGCCGGCGTGATGGTTTCGCCAAGATAATCGGCGAACCAATTGGCGATCGCGGCATCGTATGCGGCGGTGCGGGCGTAGGCCTTGGCGGCAAACATTTGCCGAATGCCGAAAGACACCCGACCGTTGTCGGCGCCGAGCAGGACGGCGATCATCGCGTAATCCTGCGGATCGGTCACCACCAGAACGTCGGCGTGATTCTTGGCCGCGGCTCGGATCATGGCCGGGCCGCCAATGTCGATATTTTCGATGCAGTCCTGGTACGACGCGCCTTTCGCAACGGTCGCTTCGAACGGGTAGAGATTCACCACCAGCAGATCGATCGGCTTGATGCCATGCTGCGCCATCGCCTCGGCGTGTTGCTTGTTGTCCCGGATCGCCAGCAGGCCACCATGCACTTTCGGGTGCAGCGTCTTGACCCGGCCGTCCATCATCTCGGGGAAGCCGGTCAGTTCGGCGACATCGATGACCGTGAGGCCGGCGTCTTTCAGCGCCTTGGCGGTGCCGCCGGTCGAAACCAGCTCGATGCCGCGGCTCGCGAGCGCGCGGGCGAATTCGACCAGCCCGGTCTTGTCGGACACCGACAGCAGGGCGCGGCGAATGTGGCGGGGCTGATCGTTCATGTCACGCCATATCCACCGACATCGGCGCCGATTTCAAGGGACCGGACGCGGTGTTCACAGCGGCAATTCCGGCTCGTCGCTGCGGGTCTCGCGGCGGCTCTGGGTGTTGCGCGGCGCGTGGCTGAAGGACCATTGGATCTTCGGCTGGGTGCGGGCATGGCCGTAGATCACCATTTGCACGGTGCGGCGCGGCCCGTCGGGGCCTGCGAGATAGACGCTTTCCTCGATCTCGACCGCATCCTCATAGGCATTGAAGGTCCAGACGTCGCGGTCGGCCAGCGTCAGCATGACGCCGTGACGGTCGGTCAGCCGGTTGGCCTTGACCAGCGGGTGCAGATGGAAGCGGATCGCGAATTCGTCCGGCGTATGCGGCGATAGCTTGTCGCCGCGGGCGGCAGCGAACGAATCCTCGCCGGTCAGCGTTTCGCCGTCCGCCGACAGCGTCAGCGCGCGGCGATGGATGATGTTGAACGGCCGCGCGTAGCCGTCGTGGCTGGTTTGCAGCAGCAAACCTCCCGCGGTCTCTTCGCGGGTCGCGCCGATCTCGCGCGGACCGCTGACGATCGGGATGCCCCACAACAGGCGCCGCAAGCCGGTGGCTTCGAGAAACCGGCAGGACGATGTATCGTTGATGGTGACGGTCGCATGGGCCGGTGTCGCGCGCGCCACCTGCCGCCAGGTCTCGCGGTTCATCGCCGGCAGGCCGCAATTGACCACCAGCCGATGCTGCTTCCACGACAGCTCGAACGACAGGCATCCGGCATGCGCCTCCTGGCTCACCGACATTGGCGGCGGCCGGCCGGTGTCCATCAGGATCAGGGTGTTCCCGGCCTCCAGCCGCTGATAGCCGGAATGCGGCGCGTTCGCGACCGGCGCGCCGCGCGCGTCGTCATAGGCCAGCACGGTCGCCAGCAGATCGACCGTGGTCGGTCCCATGCCGTTGAACAGCGCGAAATTGCCGTCGCCGTGCCGGAAGAAGCGCAGCATCGGCATGATGCGGTCGATCGCATTGTTGAGCCCGGCCGGCGGCGCGACGTTGCGATGGGTGAACAACTGCCGCAGCGGCAGCAGATCGAGCAGCAGTTCGATCAGCACGCCGGGGTTGCGGCTGATATGCCCGCCGTCCGGCAGCACCTGCCGGCCGAGCTCCTCGACCAGCCGGCGCGCGGCGGCGCGCAAGTAGCGCGACTGGTTCTGCATGCACAATGCGGCGAAGCACAGCGCGATCAAAGCTTGCAGCCGCGGCAGGCCGTCGCGCGATTGCGTCGCGGCGATGCGCAGATAGCGCACCTGCCGCGTCAGATTGCGGATGAAGCGGCGATAGAAGCGGATGTCGGCGTCTTGCAGGATCAGCGGCGCTTGCGACAGCCACGAGATGATCCGGCGCGAGAGGATGTCGCTGCGCCAGCCGAGCGGATGCCAGCGGCCTTGCAGGTTGATCCAGTCGTCGACCAGCGAGCGGGCGTTGGCGCGCGTGATCGCGCTGTCGGCGGCACGCAGGTGGCGCAGCCAGGCGAAGCCGAGCAGCGTCGCAGCCCATTCTTCCGACGGCGGCGTCATTTCAAACGGCGACCGGCGGTCGCAGATCACGACCTTGCCGCTGAACGCAAAACGGCCGGCATAGA
>Ga0265325_10002326_pt1 | contig 12898 bp, 8 predicted proteins | sample 41420metaG_FD_202090 | JGI IMG/M metagenome (GOLD analysis project Ga0265325, IMG submission 202090) | Rhizosphere microbial communities from Carex aquatilis grown in University of Washington, Seatle, WA, United States - 4-14-20 metaG | ecosystem: Host-associated > Plants > Roots > Rhizosphere >...
AGCTGTTTTCATCCCGCAGAAAAGAGAGCTGGCCGCTCCAACGCGTCGCGATCACCGGGAGCTGGCTTGAGAGCGCCTCCATCAACGGCCGTCCATACCCTTCGCCGTGGGTTGGGAGAACAAAGGCCTGGGCGCAGGCGTAGAGGCGGGCGATATCCTGCTGGGGCAGAAAGCCATCCAGCACGATAATGGGCGGGCAGTCCTCGAGCTTCAGGCCCACTTCTCTTTCGATGAAGTAGCTCAGTTGCTCTTCGGGATTTATCGAACGGTCGCTGTGGCGGGAGAGCTTGAGGATCAGGGCCACATCCTCATCCGGCTTGAACTCGCTTAGAAACGCCTTCAAAAGAAGGTCGCTGCCCTTGCGTGGCTGTATATCGAAAACCGATAGAAAATTGAACGATCGCAGGTGCGGGATGTCGAGCGGCTGGGCGCCCGGGCTGAAGAGCTCGGTGTCCACGCCTGCTCCCACGACGCGCAATTTGCTGGCCTTGACTCCAGCCCCGGCGAATGTTTCCCGGTTGAATTCCGTGGGCACCCAGACTTCGTCTAGCGCGTTGCAACGCTCCAGCCAGCCATCGGGAATCCGGTCCGTCTCAAACATCGTGCGGCCCACGCGCACTGAGCCGTAGATGCCCATATTCCAGAGGGGAGTCATGGCGTGCTGATAGATCACGCTGCGCTGCATATCCACGCTCTGCCGGGAGAGCCGTTCGAGGGTCTGCCGCGCGTATGACGGCAACAGCCTCTCAAAATCGGACTGCGCCCCGATTGGATCGAGCTGCACGGGAATTCCGGACTCGGCCAACGCGGCGGCGGCCACCCAGGCCTCTTCCGCATACCCCGTGCCGCCATACACGATCCCTCGGAAGAGAACTCCCCGGTCCGCACAGGATTGCTGGGCCGCGTGACGCCAGGGTGCGGGATTCTGCGGGCGGACGGTGGCTGTCGGTTGTGTTGCCAGTTCCGGCATATTGCTACGCGCTCCTGCGCGAAAATGGACGTGCCAGTAGAATTAGAGAATCCTAACTTGCGGATCACGTACAGCGGCGCTCGTGTCCCTTTTAAGCTGCTCTAACGCCTGCGACATTCCAGCAAGAAAAAAGGCGCCTTGGATGACCCTTGGGAAAGTTCCCCTGGGGCGCGGAGCAAATCCGTCGCCAAAAACACGAAAGCGCCGCGGAGAGGAAACAGGGAGTTCCTGAAATGCAAGAAAGTCGCCGCCGGAGACTGTTGGGTGTACGCCGCTCTCGCTTCTCTTTCGGCGGGTTGCTGCCAAAGGCACGCAAAACGAGAACAAGAAATTCCTGCGGTCAATACTCGTTAGAAGCTGTTTACGTGGCAGACGACTTGCACTACACAGGCTATACACCCCTTCGTCAGCATCAGGGGTAGCGGAGCGTGTGTCTTGGATCAGGATCTATATCTATGACTCCCTTAGCCGCAACAGAGACGAAGAAGAATCTGTCCAGAGAAGAAAAGCACGCCTTGGGAGTCCGTCTTCTTGCTTCCGGACGCGCCGCAGAAGCTTCACCGATCCTCAAAGAGGTGCTGGACGAATGCCCTTCTTCGGATTTTGCAAACGATTGGGCGGTCGCTGAGTTGGCTCTAGGCCACGCCGCCAATGCCAAACAAGGTTTCACGCAAGCCCTGGCGCTGGACGCTGACAACGTCGAAGCCGCGACGAACCTGGGCATTCTGCTCGCGAGCCGAAGGCGTCCTCAGGAAGCGATCCCTCTTCTTGAAGAATTCGCTGCCCGTGTTGAGAACAGCCAGCGCGCGGCGGTGATGCAGGTGCTGAACCATTGCCGCATTCAGGCAGCGGCGATCACCCTGCGCGAGACAAAAGCGGTCTTTCGCGACGTTCGCAACAAACTGGAGCGGCCAGCTTCGCCGGCTGCGGCCGAGGAAGCCGGAAGCGAATTCTGGTTCCCCGATATCACCGGATGGTTTTCGCGCGCGGACGCGCTTCACCTGTACACGGCCATCAAATTGATGCGCCCCCGGAGAATCCTGGAGATTGGCACCTTCTACGGCCGGAGCACGGCAACCATCTGCACCGCCATCAGAAGCCTCGGAACGTGCGTGGATTTCATCACCATCGATCTGGATTTCCGCTCCGAAGAGCAAGCGAAGAAAGTATTCGGCGAGATTCATGGCATCGACGACATACCCGTCGGCGAACAGTTCAAGGAAGCATTTGAACTCGGCTTTTCAACCACGGAATACGCGGAATATCAGATCCGGAAACATCGCCTGTCGCAATATGTGACGTTTGAATCGGGCGATTTCAGGAATCTGCCGGGGGAATTCGATCTCGTGTTTGCCGACGTCATGCATGAACCGGTGGAGATCCGCAAGAACCTGCCTGCCATACTGCGCAAGCTTTCGCCCGATGGAATCCTGGTCGTCCACGATCTGAACGATACAAACAAACAGGTCATCGAGAGCATCGCCGGCACGGCGGAATTCATCAGCCAGAGCGAAACCCTGGGCATCTTTCGGATTCATGGGAAGGCGTCGCCGGCATAGTGCAAACTGCGGAGAAGAGCTGGTGACCAGGATTAAAGTCGTTACCGCCTACGACCGGCAGTTTGCGAGCGTAGGCGACATTGCCGCCAAGTCCATCGCGATATACGCCGCGGCGAACGGGCTCGATTTCGAGATTCTGCCCATGCCTCCGCTGGATCGGCCTCCGTCCTGGGGAAAAATCGCCATCATCGCCAATCAGTTTGCGAACTCCCCTGCGGATTTCCTGCTCTGGGTGGATGCCGATGCGTGTTTCGTTCGCACCGACCGCAATATCGCCGACGCCATCAAGGATGGAAAGGATTTCTACCTGGTGTCGCACCAGCTTCCCAAGTCGCGGCCCAGCCCGGGCATCGTGACGTACGTCGAGCGGCCCAACATGGGCGTCTTTCTGATCCGCAGATCGGAATGGTCGCAGAAGTTTCTAAACACCGTCTGGCAGATGACCAAGTACATAAGCCACCCCTGGTGGGAAAATGCGGCTGTGCTGGATTTGCTCGGCTATCGTTTTGAGCTGACCGGGAACATCGCTGACAACAAGCCGGAAGCGCAGATACTTGAGAAGGTCGACTGGCTTCCCCTCGAATGGAATTCGCTTCCGTGTCTCGGGCGAATGAATGAGGTGGGCCACTCGGGAGAAGTTTTTGACCCCATCATTGTGCATTATGCCGGGGTTAGCACGGAGGAACGAGAACCGCTCATGCGGGCGCTCACGATGAACGCAAAGTTGTGCTGAAGTTTGCGCCGCGTGTGCGCCGCATCTCTGAGGATTGCAGAGTTAGCTATTCCCGCCAGTTGAGGCACATCTTTTGGCCCAGGATGTGCGCACCTTTCGGACGCGGCCCGACCGCGAATGATCCTGCGGCAACCGCAGGCATCGGCACGGAGGTTGGCATGAACAAAGTTGTGACCGAGATTGACGCCCCTGGAATGTTGCAGGATGCCCCAGGCGAGCCCCCTTATCGCCAACAAGCCGCCCGCCAGCAAGTCCTTCGTCAGCAAGTCCCTGGTCAACAGGTCGTTGACGAGGAGCTTCGCCAGGCGGTCGGCCAAAACGCCCTCTTGCACACGCAAGTTCATCGCCGCTTGACCGACCACGTCCTCCAGTTGCGCGACGAAGTCGCCTCGCTGAAGCGAGACATGGAAGCGCTTCAACTCCAAAATCGCCATCTTAGCTGCGGCATCGCCCGAGTCATCGAGTTGACCCGCGCCGAGCTGCTCCACGCTAGACAAGCTCCCGGCGCCGCGCAGGATGCCACCGCTACCACAGCTCCCACGATTGTTCCGCGCCTGCTTTCCCCGGAGAAGCTGCTGTCGATGGGCGCCAATCTCCGCGTGAACCTGGGCTGCGGCCTCATACCCATTCCCGAATACCTCAATGTGGATGAGCGGGAACTCCCCGGCGTCGATCTTATCGTCGACGTTCGCAATCTCCCCTTCCAGCCCGAAACGCTGACGGAGATTTATGCTGCTCACCTTACAGAGCACTTCACCGAAACCTATCTCAAGTCCACGCTCTTGCCGGCGTGGCATCGCCTTCTGAAGCCATCCGGCATCCTTCGCATTGTCGTACCCGATGCCGAAGGGATGATCCGCGCCTTCAGCCAGGGAACCTATCCTTTCGAGAATCTGCGAATGGTCACCTACGGCGGGCAGGACTACCCGGGCAATTTCCACTACACGATGTTTTCCCGCGAGAGCCTGCGGACAATTTTACGCGAAGCGCGATTCACCCCCGGCGAATACTCCTGTGTCGCCCGCCCCAACGGCCTTTGTCTCGAGATGGAAATTACGGCCACCAAACTGTCGTAGCCAACAGTGCCGCCCGCCGCCCCGGCGACGATCGCGCTTTTCCGGGATCTCAAACTCCTGGCGGAGATTCTTTCTCGTTCGCCAATAGCTGGATTTGTATGATACTCACTCACTACAATAGTGAGCTTCCCGATCCGCCGCTCTGGGTACGTTGGGAGGCAGCCAGGAAAATGGAGGAATTCGTACATGCGAACGTTGCTGAGGGCTCGTTATCTCGTGTTCTTCGCGTTGCTCTTCGCCATGCCCGCCGAATCGCACGCGCAGATTGGCGTGGGCGTGGCGATTACGGTGGCACCGCCGGCGCTGCCGGTGTATGAGCAGCCACCATGCCCCACCGAAGGATTTCTTTGGACGCCCGGCTACTGGGCCTACGGCCCCCGGGGCTACTTCTGGACTCCCGGATTGTGGCTTGCGCCTCCGCATCCGGGTCTGCTTTGGACGCCTGGCTACTGGGGATTCGCGGGCGGCGGCTACGGTTGGCATGGGGGCTATTGGGGACCTCACGTCGGCTTCTACGGCGGAATTAATTACGGCTTCGGCTACGGAGGTGTCGGCTTCTGGGGCGGACGTTGGGAGGGCGGCCACTTCCTCTACAACACGGCAGCGTGGCACGTGGGCGTCGGATTCCACGGTGTGTACGCGGATCGCAGTTTTATCCAAGCCGGGGCGTACAACCACGCCAGCTTCAACGGCGAGGGTGGCATCCGCGCCTTTCCGAACGCCGGGGAACGCGCCGCGATGAACGAGCAGCATGTCGGGCAGACGCCCGGTCAGATCTCCCACCAGAATTACGCCCGGGTCGACCGCAGCAATTATGCGGCGGTTAATCATGGCACTCCGGCTCACCCCGAGGGGATGGGCGTGAACGCGCGCCAGGATCGCCAGCAGAATCGCATCAATCAGGGAGTTCATTCCGGGCAACTGACGCGGGGTGAAACTTCGCACATCGAAAACAACGAAACCGCCATCCACAACGAGGCGCGCAGCGATCGCGCGGCGAATGGCGGCCATCTCACGGGTGCAGAGCACAACCAGATCGAGCATCAGCAGAATAGGGAGAGCCGCCAGATTTACCGCGACAAGCACAACGCCAGAACCGATGCGCACCCGGGAGGCGGAGAAAGGGGCGGAGGAAAGAAATAGCTGCCGCATACGGACAACCAGAAAAAGCTACGAGCCGTGAGTCTCAGATATCTTCCTGGGAAGCACCATTCCTGCAGAAAACGCGTAAGTTATTGACGATAGCTGCGTGCCTGGGCGGCTTTGTAAGCTGCTGATTTTAAAGTTGGATTTTTGGTGCCGGCGGAGAGAATCGAACTCTCGGCCTAGGGATTATGAGACCCTCGCTCTACCACTGAGCTACGCCGGCGTGGACACAATCGTTGATGCTAAGGGCTGAGTCGGCAGAGTGTCAAGCGGGGCGCCGGAATGCGTGCCAGCGCTGTGTCCACGGCACGGCGGACAGTAGCCCGTAAACGCTGAGGATTGCCAGGACTGGGTCGAGCGGGAAGCGATAACGAACCAGGGCGTGCGTCACGTAATAGGGGAGGGGAAATACGAGTAGGGCGAAGACGAAAAGCATCGCTCCCGGACGGCTCCCGCGCAGGGCCGTGGCCGCTCCAAACCAGGCGAACAGGATCATCAGCAGGTTCGGGAAAAACAGGGCTTTTACGTAGAACGGAGCGGCGCCCCAGTCGAATCGCGGGCGGTCGCTGACGGCAAACCAGTACAGCTCCACCCGGCGGGCAATCAAGTTCACAGTGGTTCCGGGATTAGCGCGCATGAAAGCGATGGCCTCGTATTGTTTTTCCCTCATGTATTCGATTTCGCCGAGGCTTTTGAATCGGGACGCTTCCAACGGGTTCTGAAACGGGTGCAGCGCGAAAGAATTCACGTCGCCGCCCGCCGGATTGTTCCCCAGCCACAACTCAAGGCCCAAGTTCGAGCGCAATGGCATCCATTCACCGAGAGCGCGATGGTTGCGAATGGTCCACGGCACCAAAAGCAGGGCCAGCACAAACACAGATAAAGCGGCGCGCGCAAGCCTGCCATCGGAGTTTTCCGGTCTGCTCCAAACGAGCCAGCCAATAAAAAACGGGAGGACTGAGAGCACCGAGGCATTCGTCAGCGCTGCCAGGGCCCAAAGAGCTCCGTAGGAGGCCCATCTGAGCGCGCTCTGCTCCTCGTGCATCGCTAGGGTGGCCCAGAAGATCAGCGCGAAGAGAAGGCCGGTCAAGGAAGTGTCCCAGATGTCTGCCACCGGCGTGTGTAGCGCGGAGGGAAGGGCAACCCAGAGCCAGGAAGCAAGCAACGGGACATTACTTTGGTAGGGAACTCCGAAGGACCTCCTGGCGATGGCATGGATCGGGAAAACCGTGAGCGAAACAAACCCGCAGTTCAAAATTTGAATCACCAGCAGCGATGTGAGGGTGAAGATTCCGCAAACCCGGAAGACAGCTGCCATCAGGTACGGAAATATCGGGCAGAGCCAGGCCGTAGCGCCGGTCTGCACCGATCCCAGGGGAGAGCTGAATCCGCGCCCCGAGGCGATGGATTCGGCGATCCGCCCGGCTTCGTAGCCATATGGTCCAGTCACGGATTCATGGCGCCCGATAAAACAGAGCATCACAAGGCGGACTCCGAAAGCGAACGAGGCGATGAAGGCCGGTGAACAGAACAAGTCGCGCAGGGGCGCGCTTCCGGGCTGAGCTTGTTCGTTAAGAGTCATGGAATTAGCGGGTCACAAAGGCGTTGAGTGTAGCGGCGAATGATCCGAGCCGCAATCAGCGGTTTCGTCAATGGAAGGCGTGCGTACTTTACCGTCCGTAGTTCCACGGATTCGAACCGTAGATAGCCGCAACAACTACTTAGATCGCACATTGCTAAAAACACCGAGATAATCCTTAAGTCACTCCGAAATCATGCGATTGACAGCGCCCCTTGCGCTGCGCGATAGTTGCACGGGGTTATCCTATCGATGGATTTGACGGTCCGCGTGAATTGGGACTGGAAAAAGCCGAGCCTTGTTCTTCTTCTCGTTGCGTATTGCTGCCTTTCCACATCGGCGCAGCAGGCAACTCAAACCTCCCAGCAGACGAATCAAAAAATACAGGAACTGGCGACTTTTGCGCGAGCGAAGCCTGTCGACACGCCCATCGGAGTAGGGGACTTAATCCACATCGATGTGTTCGACGTGCCGGAACTTTCGCGCGACGTTCGGGTTAGCGACACCGGCGATATCGGCTACCCGCTGCTGCCCGGAAAGATTGCAGTCGCGGGTTTAACGCCATTCCAACTGGAAGACAAGTTTCAGCAGCTTTTGGTGGCGAATGGCCTGGTGGCCCATCCCCAGGTTTCGGTGTTCGTGCGGGAGCAGAACAGCCAGCCAATCTCCGTGGTGGGTGCGGTGGGGCATCCGATCGTTTACCAGGTACTCCGTCCGACCACCTTGCTCGAATTGCTGGCTCAGGCCGGGGGAGTGGCCGACAATGCGGGCAGCGTGATTCTGGTCACGCGGAAGGCACGGCCTGAATCCGAATCTCCTGCGGTAAAACCTGCGAGCGCCACCGATGCGACGCCGGCGTCGAACGAACAAACCATTACCATTCGATTGCAGGACTTGCTCGAGTCCGGCAATCCCGCGTTCAACATCCAGGTATATGGCGGGGATGTGGTGAGCGTTCCGCAAGCCGGAGTCGTCTATGTGATGGGAGCAGGCATTGCGCAACCGGGGGGATACGTGCTGCAGGCGCATGGCGAGCAGATCACGGTGCTCAAGGCGATTGCGCTGGCCCACGGGCTGACGGGTTTTGCCAAAGCGAATGACGCGGTGATTATGAGGAACAACCCTGCGACGGGTCAACGGGACAGTATCCCGGTCCACATCAAGCAGATCGAGAATCGCAAAGCGAACGATGTGGCGATGAACGCCAACGATATCCTTTACATACCGGACAGCGCGAGCAAGAAGGTTCTCGCCCGGACGGGCGAGGCGGCCATAGGGATCGGAACGGGGGTTGCGGTTTACCGGTCGAATTAAGAACCCGCGGCTCGCTCCAATAAACGAGTTGGGTATTCCGAGGATCGTGACCTGATGGAAGATGTATCGAGATTAGCGATTCGCGACCGCAAGCCGGCGGAGCCTCTTGCCGTATTGCCCGCGCCCTCCGTGCTTCCGTGGGATCAGGTGCCGCACGAAGCGCACCTGCTCGATTACATCCTGATTCTCCGGAAGCATCAGTGGCTGATTCTCACGTTTCTCCTCACGGTTGTGACGGCGGTGACGATCGCGTCGTTCAAGATGAAGCCGGTCTATGAAGCGTCGGCTCGCGTGGAGGTGGACCGGGAATCGCAGAACAATCTGCCCTTCCAGGGCGGAAATTCCTACGATGAATACATGGATATGGAGAATTACATCGCCACCCAGGTGGAGATTCTCCAGAGCGAAACCCTCGCGTTTCAGACCATTAAGTCGCTCGATCTGGGCAGGTACCCGGAATTCGGCGGCGCGCCCGACGCAAAGATTGCGGCCGCTCCCGGAGAATCCGCTAGCCCGCGGCCCGCGATCCTGAGCGCTTTTCTCGGCAGACTTCGAGTGCGGCGCGTGCCGAACAGCCAGCTGGTGGAGGTGACTTTTGAAGGCGCCGATCCGAAGCTGACCGCGCAGATCGTGAATGCGCACCTGCAGAATTACATCGAACAGAATTTCAGAAGCAAATATGACGCCACGACCCAGGCGTCCACGTGGCTTTCGTCCGAGCTCGAAGAGCTGCGCGTAAAGGTGCAGAACTCGGAAGACGCGCGCATCGCCTACGAGCGCGAGAATCAGATCTGGCAGATCGACGAAAAGCAGGACATCACCACGCAGAAATTGGCCGATTTGAGCAGGGCGGTGACCGATGCCCAGACGGCGCTGTCGGAGAAAGAGGCTCTCTACCGGATGGCGGCTTCCGGGAACGTCGATGCGCTTCCAGCCGTCCGTGACAACGTAGTGATGCAGGATATTCTGCGGCGGAAAACGGACCTGGACGCGCAATATGCCGACGCCGAAAACCAGTATGGCCCCAACTTTCCGAAGGTGCAGCGGTTGGCGGCTCAACAGAAGGAATTGGAAACGAGCCTCGCTTCCGGCCGCAAGACAATGCTGGACGGCATCCGCCAGGATTACGCCACGGCCCAGAGCCATGTGCAACTGCTGCAAGAAGCCCTCGACAAGCAAAAGGCCGAGGCCAACGGCCAGGCAGAGAAGCTGGTGCAATACCACATCCTTCAGCATGATGCCGACGCGAACAAACAACTCTATGACGGGCTGCTGCAAAAGCTGAAAGAGGCGGGCATCACGGCGGGATTGAGATCGAGCAATATCCGCGTGGTTGATCCGGCGCTTGCGCCCACCACCCCGTCGCGTCCGCAGAAATCCCGCAACATCTTTCTTGGATTTCTGCTGGGTATCGTGGGTGGCATAGGCCTCGCAATATTCCGCGAGTATCTCGACAACACGATCAAGTCTCCCGATGACGTGGAAGCGCTGACCGGGCTGCCATCGCTGGCGGTCGTGCCGTCGCAGCCAGGGTTGAACGGCTACCAGGGGAGGCTCGCGAGGCTGGGGCGGCAACCGGAGGCTCCGAGTCCTACAGGTCCGCGCGTCGAGATGCTGTCCTACATCCAGCCGAAGTCGCAGATTTCGGAGGCTTTTCGGGCGTTACGCACCTCGCTGCTGCTTTCGCAGGCCGATCACCCTCCCCAGGTGATCCTGGTGACTAGCGCTTTGCCTCGCGAAGGAAAGACGACGGCGGCGGTGAACCTGAGCGTGACCCTGGCGCAACTGGGCGACCGTACGCTATTGGTGGATTCCGACCTGCGAAAACCCGGCGTCCGCCGCGCGCTGAACCTGACCGGCGGAAAGGAAGTGGGCGGCCTGAGTTCCTATCTTGCGGGCGTTGCCACCCTTGACGAAGCCATCGCGCCCCATCCGACGATCAATAATCTCTCCGCCCTGACGACGGGCCCCGTGCCGCCGAGCCCGGCTGATTTGCTCTCTTCGCACCGGATGCGCGAGGCTATCGCGGAGCTGCGGCGCCGCTTCAAGTTTATTGTGATTGACTCGCCGCCTGTGATGGCGGCGACCGATGCGGTGATTTTGTCCGCGCTTACCGATGGAGTGCTGCTGGTGGTCCGCAGCGGCGCGACGCCCAAGGAAGCTTTTACCCGGACGCGCAACCTTCTCGCCGCGGTCAAGTGCCGGCTTCTGGGCGTCGTGTTGAACGCGGTGGATGCGAGCGCTCCGGATTATTACTATTCGTATCGATACTATCCGTATGCGTATGGATACGGATACGGCGAGGACTCCGGCAAGCACGCGAAATTTCCGGCAGTGCCCGCAGCGCCGCCCGCAGCGGCGGAAGAAGAGCCGCTGAAGCCTGCGCTCTAGAGGCAAAGACGTCTACCGAACAGCGAACTATGCAAGGCCCGCCCGGCGAAAGCCAAGCTCCTCTTATAGGAATTTCTCGCGCCAAAAATCGAACTGCCGCACAACATTCCTATCTTTTCGCAGGAGCGGTGTCCGCCGGAGTTCTGCTGCGCGTGCTGGTGGCTGCCCTGCCGGGCAACGCCGCCAGAACTCCCTGGGGGGGCGGTGGCGACACCGCGACCTATCTGCTGCTGGCTCACAACCTTATCGAAGGGAAAGGGTACGCCTACGCAGGGATGCCGACGGCGCTACGAGCGCCGGTGTATCCCCTCCTGCTCGCTTCTTTCCTGAAGGTTTTTGGCGTTCACGCCCTAATGGCTGTGCGCTGGCTGCAGTTTCTGGAAGGCCTGGCGGTCGTGTTTCTTTGCGCGTTTCTGGCCAGGCGGCTCTTTGGCGAGACGGCAGGGAAGTTCGCGCTTTTGTTCGGGTTGTTCGCCCCCACGCTAGCGGACATGAACGGCGAGATTTTGACGGAAGCTCCCGCCACGCTATTTGCAGCGATTTTCCTCTGCCTGATCGCCGAGTATGTGCTACAGCCGCGCTGGAATGTATTGTTCGGCCTGGGGTGCGTCGTGGGATTGGGAGCGCTCACGCGGTTCAACATGGCGCTGCTTGGCGTGGTGGTCCTTTGCGTGGTATTTCTCGCGAGAGGCGGATTGCCCAGATGGCGAAGCGCCCTGGCCGCGATTGTCGTTCCGCTGATCGTAATTTCACCGTGGGTGATCCGTAATATTACGGTGTTCCACGGGACGGCCTTTTTTTCGACGCACTCCGGAATGGACGCGCTGCAAGGAGTCGTGGTGCCGCAAGCGCGGGCTTTGCCGGGAGACGCGGACAAGCTGCGCGCGGAGGTGGGCTGGGTGCCCCCCGTCGATATTGAGACAAATGACCCGAACCGGCTCGAACTGGCTGCCGAACCGGTGCTGGACCGGCAGTGCTGGGCGGCCACGAAGAGGGTCTGGCGCAGAATGGGATGGGGGCTCATTCCGATTGAAATGAAGAAGCTCTCTTATTTCTGGCTGAGCACTGACCAGCTGCTTTGGACCGGAGCGTTTCCTTTGCGAGATCGCATCGCGCGCTCCGCGGGCGTGGTGGTCTACTGGGCCATCCTGGGGATGGCGGTTTTTGGTTGGTTCCAGTTGCGCGGCCGAAACGCGCCGGTGGCACAGATTTTTTTGCTGTATGTAACGCTGGTAACGGCGATGCACCTGCCGTTTAATATGAATACGCGGTACCGGATGCCATTTATCGATCCGCTGCTCGCGGCGCTGGCGGGGATCGGAGCAGCAGCACTGCTGGCCAGAGTTGAGCTGAAGGACCGGGCGATATTGCCGAACGCAGTCGTCGAGTACTAACTGGATTGAGAGATTTTCTGGATAGAGCATGAGCACCACACCAACAGGCCGTTCCATAGGCAAGATTCGGTCCGCGCAAGACGTTGCGGAGACCGCTCGCCTGGACTTTGACAACCCGCGCAAGAAACGGATGGCAACAACACTCTCCGTCATCGTGCCGGCATACAACGAGCAGTATCTGATCGAGGCGAGCCTGGAGAGGCTGCGCGTTCTCGGGGAGTGCCCGCTACTGGATGCGATCAAAGTGATCGTTGTGGATGACGGGTCTTCGGATGGAACCGCCGCTGCCATCGAGCGATTCCGGACATCCCTGGAAGCGGGGCAGCCTGATGCAAAAATGTCGTGGATCTGGCTGCGCCATGAAAAGAACAGCGGAAAGGGAGCCGCGATCCGCACGGGATTGGGACGCGTGGATACGGAGCTGGTGGTAATCCATGATGCCGACCTTGAGTATCATCCGGCCGACCTTCCGAAAATGGTGGAGGTATTTCTGTTCGAGGATGCCGATGCGGTTTTCGGCTCTCGCTTTATGTCGGGAGGTTACAAACGCACGCTGTTCTTCCGCCACGCGATGGGAAACAAGCTGCTGACGTTTCTTTGCGACCTTGTCTGCGACCTGAATCTGACGGACATGGAAACCTGTTACAAAATGGTTCGCGCGGATCTGCTGAAAAGCATTCCTCTCGAAAGCTCCACATTCGACGTGGAACCTGAACTGGCCATCAAGCTCGCGAAA
>Ga0265325_10002327_pt1 | contig 12890 bp, 10 predicted proteins | sample 41420metaG_FD_202090 | JGI IMG/M metagenome (GOLD analysis project Ga0265325, IMG submission 202090) | Rhizosphere microbial communities from Carex aquatilis grown in University of Washington, Seatle, WA, United States - 4-14-20 metaG | ecosystem: Host-associated > Plants > Roots > Rhizosphere...
TGGAGTCCGCGAGCAAGTAAGGGAATTTTCGAAACGGATCAGTCGGGCGGGAATTCCGGCAACGGATGGACGGGTGAAAAAGTTCTGACTGCCAAGAGAGGACACACAATGCAAACGAATCGGATGCTGGCGTTCGCGATTGTCATGTCATTGTTCAGCGCCACATTGTTGATCGCTACCGTGGGCAGCGCGGCCCCGCAGCAGGCGCCTACTGCCAACCGGCCGCCTACACTCTTCAGGCTCACGAGCACTGCTTACACCGACGGTGGCACGATACCAAAACCGTACACGTGCCTGGCGACTCCCACATATCCCGACAGCAACTCGGTGTCGCCTCCGTTGCAATGGAGCAATCCTCCCAAGGACACGGCCAGCTTCGCCCTTATTTTGCATGATGCGGAGGGAGCTTCCGCGAAGGGCACGATGGACACCACGCACTGGATTCTGTGGAATATCCCCGGGACCACGACGCAGCTGCCCGAAAGCATTCCGCCGGGTTCTTCGCCCGATGGCATCCAGCAGGGAATCAATGTGCGCAAAGCGAACGGCTATGAAGGCCCGTGCGCGCCTCCAGTCGTGCCGCACCACTACATATTCGAACTGTATGCGCTCGACCAGAAGCTGGATCTGATGGCGGGTTCGACGCGCGCCGATCTGCTGAAGGCGATGGAGGGGCACATTCTCGGGAAAGCGATCTACGTGGGGACCTTCAGCCGGCCGTAGCTCACATCACCTCACATCACAATGGAGGCCGCACATTCCCGTATTCGTAGCGGGTTGAAATTGTGGCGTTGCCATCGTCGCTGGTGGTGACTTCGCGCAGCGGCAAGCCCTTTGTCTTGGAAATCCAGACCTGCGAGTCGATCGTACCCTTGGGTGTCTCCGAGTGCGAGGTGTACACCGACGCGAGCTCGCCGTTTACCGTCTCTCCTTCAGAGAATGGCAGACATCCTTGGAGTGGGCATCGCGCTTGAGCTGTTGCTCCGTCTGCTCCAGGTCCTTTATGGAACCGGCCAGAGTCCATTTGCCGTCGATCTTCATATACATGGAGCCGGCGGCGTAGATGATCTCCGATGCAAAGGTTTGGCCGCCGACTTTGGAGGTCGTGTAGATGTGAGTGGGCGTGCTGTGGACCTTGCTGGAAGCGTCCGCAACCACCTTCTCCATCGCTTTGCACTCGTCTCGTGCCGCGAGAGGCGGCGCGCCAGCCAGAAGGCAGGCGATTGTGAAGGCTGCCAGGATGTAACGCAGCGGGAGCGACTCGGTTTCGATGACCAAAGCCATTGCGTGGATACTAACAAACTTGTCGTGCGCGAACAGGGATGCCTGGGCACATCGGATCCCCCCTGAGTCGTTGAGGGAGTAGTCCGAGAACACGGGCGGAAGCGAGCAGATTGGAACGGCGAGCGCGGAGCGGGTTTGCTCGATGATTCTCCCGTTCCTTTTAACAACAACTCCACAAGGCTCTTCCAACACAATCAGCTTTTGCTTTTTTCGCGGTTACCTTTTATGCTTGTCGATTCGAAACAGGGAATCCCAGGACGGAATGGCCGATCGTCAAAATCTTCGCGGCGTGTACAAGTTTGCAGTGGCGACTTGCTGCTGCACCATCCTCTTATTGATGGCCGGGGCGCTGGTTACCAGCAATAATGCCGCGGACTCCGTCCCTGATTGGCCCCTCGCCTACGGAAGAATCATCCCTCCTCTGGTGGGCGGCGTCCGCTTTGAGTACGCGCACCGCGTCCTGGCCGGCCTAGTCGCTGTTTTAACTCTAATCCTGGCAATCTGGGTAACGCGCACCGACCGCCGGCCCCTGGCCCGCAAGCTCAGCTGGACGGCTTTCGCGCTGGTGCTCGCGCAAGCGGTCCTCGGCGGCATCAGGGTGCTCGTAGGGCATCCCGCGCTTTCCGCGACCGCCCACGCCACCCTGGCGCAAATCTACTTCCTAACCATAGTAGGACTATCCGTTTATCTCAGCCCGTGGTGGCAGAGCGACCTCCCGCAATTGGACGACACATCGTCCCCCCCGGCCCGCTCTCTCACACTTTGGACTACCCTGGCCATCCTCGCCCAGTTAGTGCTAGGCGCGGCCTTCCGGCACGGCGCCTTCGGCATCAATCCTCATCTGATGGGCGCGGGAATCCTGATTGTGCTAGTGGTCTGGGCAGGCCGCACGGTGAAGAAGCGTTTCAAAGAGGTGCGCGAACTACGCCTGGGCGTGGTCTTCCTGCACGCCTGTTTCGGAACTCAACTGTTGCTCGGCGGCGCAGCCTATTGGGCCGTGATGAACGCGGGCGATAATTTTCAGCCGTCCCTGCTCTACGTTGTCCTTACGGTAGCTCACGTGCTCGGTGGAGCGCTAACGCTGGCAGCGTCGGCGGTCTTGACCCTTTCCTGCATTCGTCTGATTCGTCCGTCGTCTTTTGTCGCAACCGATTCATCCGGCGCACGCCTGGCGGGGCGCCCAACCGCGGGCTGAGGCCGCCCGGACAAGCAGGGGAAGAAAAGCACTCATGAACGAACTCCGCGCGGAAGCGATCGCAGCCCAAAGTAAGTCCTGGGCCTATGTGGCTCTCACCAAGCCTGACGTCACGTTCCTCGTGGTGATCACCACCGTCGCCGGTTTCTATCTCGGCTCGAACGGCCCCATGGATTGGCTGCTCCTGCTCCACACCCTCTGCGGCACCATGCTCGTCGCGGGCGGTACCGCCGCACTGAATCAGTACGTCGAGCGAGACATGGACGCGGTCATGCGCCGGACGGCAGCCCGCCCGCTGCCCTCAGGCCAGTTGCAGCCCCGCGAAGTGCTAATCTTTGGCTTTGGAGCCATCGTAGTCGGCGGCGCGTGGCTCGCGGTTGCCGTGAGCAGCCTCGCATCGATGGTGGCGCTGGCCACCTGCGTCCTCTATCTGTGCTTGTATACGCCGCTCAAGACCCGCACCACCTGGGCCACCGCCGTAGGAGCGGTGCCGGGAGCGCTGCCGCCGGTGATTGGCTGGGTCGCCGCGCACGGCTCGCTTTCCCTCGGCGGGTGGGTTTTGTTCGCCATCCTGTTCTTCTGGCAATTCCCGCACTTCATGGCTATAGCCTGGATTTATCGCGAAGACTACGCGCGCGCCGGAATCAAGATGCTCCCGGTGGTCGATCCGAAGGGCGACGCGACCTTCCGCCAAATCGTCTGCACCTCCGCGATCCTCGTCTGGGTCAGCGCCCTGCCATCGCTTCTCGGAATGGCAAGCATCCGCTATTTCTTCGGCGCGCTAGTGCTGGGCATGCTCTTGCTGCAGGTAGGCCTCTGGGCCAACCGGTCCCGCACCAACGTCCGCGCCAAGTGGCTGATGCACGCCACGGTAGCGCACATCCCGCTCCTGCTAACGTGGATGATCGTCGACAAGCTCGTCCGGTGAGCGGTTCTTGTATTCCCGACCGCCACGATTTGCGCGAAAAAGCGAAACGCGGTCATTCTGAGCGCCTTTGCGCGAAGAATCCCTCTTGCGACTTCGGTTTCGATCAGGAGGCATCCATCGATCGAAAGACCAGCCCGCCGTTGCAGCCCCGCTTTTCTCTATGACGATCCCTCTTTCGTCTCTCCCAGCCGTCAACGCATCGCTCAACGGGGCCTCGGCTGTCTTCCTCTTTGCCGGCTACTTGTTCATCCGCCGCGGAAAAATCCAGGCGCACCGCGCCTGCATGATCACCGCGTTCACCTGCTCCACAGTTTTTCTGGCGTGCTACGTATACTTCCACCTGCACGCAGGGATCATCCGCTTCGGCGGACAGGGCTGGATCCGCCCCGTGTATTTCACCCTGCTGACATCGCACACGATCCTGGCCGTGGTGATCGTACCTCTCGTGCTGATCACCCTCTCCCGCGCCCTGCGCGAACGCTTCGACCGCCACCGCGCCATAGCCCGCTGGACGCTGCCCCTATGGCTCTACGTTTCCGTCACCGGCGTAATCATCTATTGGCTCCTCTACATTGCCTACAAACCAATAGGTACCCCGGCCTAAAGTAATTTTTCTTTTCAGGTTGAAAAGTTGAGGAAACGCACGCCGCGTCTCATCCGTTAGGCGCCTCCTCCTCACCGCGTGTCATCCCGAACGAGGTGAGGGATCTGCTTTTGCTTTCCCCGGGAACGCCAATCTCCCGATTGGCGCTGTGTCTCAGCCTTTCGCCGCGCCCGCCTAGCGTTGCGCAGTCATTCTGAAGCGCAGCGAAGCACGGTTCTCCATCGCTCGCCTTTCGAGCGATGAATCTCTTTTTCTTTAAGGTAAGAAGAAGGCTCAGGACAACGACATTGCAGGAAGGGTAACACGGCGGGCGAAAGCGCTATTTGTACGACAGCACAGCCTTACCATCCTCGATCTTGATATCGCTGATGTCGTTGGGCAGCTTCAGCTTCTCTCTGTTTTCCGGCGAAGCCATCATCTTCTCCACCGCCGCATCGAGCGTCGCCTGCGGCAAGGGCAGGGAACCAAGCTTCCCGGCCACCGGCTGGAACTTCACGTATCCGTCCTGCGTGCCCATGTGCCCGTCGAGTTCGAGCGACATATCCCGCCCATGAAAGTCAAAGACCACGTAAGCCTTCACGAGGTCCCCGTCCATATCCACCTTCACGTCTTTCACCGACGATTGCACCTGTTCAATCGATTGCGGATCGGAGCTGGACAACGCGGCCATCGCATCGTTCGCGGGATTATTCCCGGGCGCAGCCGAAGCCGAGGTATTCGCAATACTCGCCGCCGGCATCGCCGGCCCGGCATCGGTCGATTGCGTCGGCGGCGTGGAGCCCGCCAGCTGCAGGTTCTGCGCGAGGTAAGAGTTCAACTCCGTGCCGTCCATCTGCACTTGGGCGGGTTGCCCGGCAGCTTTGGCCTGGTCTGCCGCCGCGAATTTCTGCTCAACGCGCTTAGCGGCCGCAGGATCGGTGGCAACATGGGGCGCGGGAGACTTGTGCAGCACCAGCAGGATCACCACGATGAGACCGGCGAAGCTGAGCCGCGTAGAAAGTTGATAGATCTTCCGGAGTACGGTGGCGTCCGCCATGGAATCTCCCTCGCGGAAAGCTTAGCAGGGGAGAGAACTCGGAATGGGGGATCGGCGCAAAGCGTAGCGAAGTGCTTAACTGCCCCGAAGGACAGGCCCCTTCGGTAGAATTGCGGATTTTTGTCTCCGTCCGTAGTTTCCTACTACTTCAAATTTGAAGTATTTCCATGCTCGAAACTGAGTGGATTATCGGCGCGTTTTTGCGGCTGCCGCGGATCAGTTTTCCAGCGCGCGCACCACGGACTCGGTGAATTCGGAGGTGGTCGCCGTGCCGCCGACGTCTCGCGTAAGCGTCTTGCCCTCGCGATACACCTGAAACAGCGCGTTACGGACGCTCCGCGCGGCGGCCGTTTCGCCGATGTAGTCGAGCATCATGATTGCGCTCATCAGCAGCGCGGTCGGATTCGCAATGCCTTTGCCCGCGATATCAGGGGCTGTTCCGTGTACTGCCTCGAAAAGCGCAACGCCCTCGCCGATATTTCCGCTGGGCACCATGCCGAGCCCGCCAACGAGCCCGGCCGCGAGATCGCTCATGATGTCGCCATACAGGTTCGTAAGCAGCAGCATGTCGAACTGGTTCGGATTGAGCACCATCTGCATGCACGCGTTGTCGACGATCAATTCCTTGTACTCGATCTCGGGATATTGCGCCGCCACCGCCCGCGCGGAAGTAAGAAATAAACCGTCCGACATTTTCATGATGTTGGCTTTGTGAATCGCATGAATTTTTTTTCGCCCATATTTCTTCGCATATTCAAAAGCGAAGCGGGCGATGCGCGTGGAGGCTTTTTCGGTAATGATTTTCAGGCTTTCCACCACTCCGGGGGCGACGATGTGTTCCAGGCCGGAGTAGAGGTCTTCCGTGTTTTCGCGGACGAGGACCATGTCCACGTTGTCGTATTTCGTCTTCACGCCCTCTAAGTTCTTGACCGGGCGGAGGTTGGCGTACAAATCGAGCGCCTTGCGCAAGCCTACGTTCATGCTGGGAGCGCCGCCCGCCACAGCCGTGGCCAGCGGGCCTTTCAACGCGACTTTATTCTTGAGGATAGATTCGACTACACCCGAATGCATGAAATCGGCGCCGGGGCGGCCGGTGTCCGGACGGGTGGCCATTTCTTCCCACTGGATGCTGACGCCTGCCGCGTGGATGATTTGTTGCACCGCTGAGGAAACTTCCGGTCCGATTCCGTCTCCGGGAATGAGGGTAATGGTATGGGTCATCGGTATTATTCTAGGGGAGGCGCGCCGAAAGGCATAGCCGTTCGACGGCGAGGTGACGCGTAAGGTTGACCGCGTGACACACGTCACATCGCATTTCGGGTCCCACGGCAAATCTGTTATAATGCTTTTGGATTTATGGCGCGTGGCCGATGGAGTTTCCGCGCGCGATCCGCAGGAGGATGAAATGGTTCAACTTACGCCGACCGCAATCACGAAGGTAAAAGAGATTTTGTCGCAGCAGACCCCTGAACCCGCCGGCTTGCGTGTCGCCGTCGTGGGTGGCGGCTGCTCGGGCTTCAGCTATCACATGGCCTTCGAGAACCAAGTCAATAAGGACGCCGACAACGTGTACGAATTCCAGGGCCTGAAGGTTCTCGTCGACCAGATGAGCGAGATGTACCTGGAAGGCGTTTCGATTGACTACATTGAGACGCTCGAAGGCTCGGGGTTTAAGTTCAACAATCCGAACGTCAAGAGCACCTGCGGCTGTGGCAGTTCCTTCACCGTATAACCTGGCACCGTATAACGGGCCCAGTTTCGCTTTTCGGCTCCCGGAAGCTGTGGCTTTCGGGAGCTTTTTTGTCTCGAAGGCGCGATTATCAGCGCAAATACATTGCATCCAAAAATCTGATCTTCAAAACGGGCCTCTGCCTGTAACCAATCCGCAACATCCGTTGTATATTAAGTGTTCCAGAAACAACGTCCGGGCTCTGCCTGATGACTCTATCGCGGGCCGGGAAAGCACCTTATCGGAGGCTTGGCCGAGGCGTAAGCAATGGTGCAGGTTGGCGCCAGCCAGACTTAGGCATGAACAACCGGGGAAAGAAGTCCGCCGCCTATCCTTATCGGGGCCTGCCGCATCGGGGCCTGCCGCCCGCGCAGGGTCTGTATAACCCTCAAAATGAACACGATAACTGCGGCGTCGGTTTCGTCGCCAATATCGAGGGGAACAAGTCCCACGATATCGTCCTGAAGGGCATTCAGATTCTGATTAACCTGACGCACCGCGGAGCGTGCGGGTGCGACCCGCAAACCGGCGATGGCGCTGGCCTCCTGATCCAGATCCCGCATACGTTTTTCGAGCGCGAATGCGCCCGCCTCGGCTTCACCTTGCCGGCCCCCGGCGAGTACGGCGTGGGAATGGTATTTCTGCCGGTGGACCCCCAGGAGCAGATCCTCTGCCAGGGCGTCCTCGAGAAGATAGCGCGGGAGCATGGGCTCACGGTGCTCGGCTGGCGCGACACACCGATCAATGGAGACATGATCGGGCGCGTCGCTCGGAACACCCAGCCCTACATCCAGCAGTTCTTCGTGCGGCGCGGTCCGGAGATGGATCAGGACGCCCTGGAGCGCAAACTCTATGTGGTGCGCAAGCAGGCCGAGGCGCTGATCGCCGAGTCCGACCTCGAAGAAAAGGATTTCTTCTACATCCCGTCGCTTTCCTCGCGGACGATCGTTTACAAGGGCCTGCTGCTCGCTCCGCAGATCAGCCAGTTCTATAAGGAACTGTCGGACCGTGAACTCACGAGCGCTCTCTGTATGGTCCACCAGCGCTTTTCGACGAATACGTTCCCCAGCTGGAAGCTTGCCCATCCGTATCGCTACATTTCCCACAACGGCGAGATCAACACGCTGCGAGGCAATGCCAATTGGATGTATGCGCGCCAGTCTGTGCTGGCCTCCGGGTTGTTTGGCGCCGACATCGAGAAGCTCCTGCCGATTATCGTCCCGGGCGGCAGCGACTCGGCGATGCTCGACAACGCCGTCGAGCTGCTCACGCTGTCCGGGCGCAGCCTGCCGCATGTGATGTCCATGCTGATCCCCGAGGCTTGGGAGCATGATGCGTCCATGCCGGACGATGTGAAAGCATTCTATGAATATCACGCGTCGCTGATGGAGCCGTGGGATGGGCCCGCAGCGGTCGTTTTCACCGACGGACGCGTGATTGGAGCGAAGCTTGACCGGAACGGCCTGCGTCCCGGCCGCTATCTGGTAACCGCGGATGGCCTCGTGGTGATGGCCTCCGAAGCGGGAGTGTTGCCGATCAAGCCGGAAGACATTCGGATGAAGGGGCGACTCGCTCCCGGCCGGATGCTGCTCGTGGACACAGAGCAGAAGCGCCTGATTTCAGACGAAGAGGTTAAAAAGCAACTGGCCGCGCGGCAGCCCTATGCGCAGTGGGTGCGGGAAAATCAGATTACTCTCGACCATCTGCCCAGCCCCACGAACGTGCATGCCACCAATCACGAAACGATCCTGATGCACCAGCGCGCCTTCGGCTACACGGACGAAGACCTCAAGACGATTCTGCACCCGGCGGCCATCAAGGGCGAAGAGCCCATCGGATCGATGGGAATCGACACGCCGCTGGCGTGCCTTTCGGACAAGCCGCAGCTACTGTTCAATTATTTCAAGCAGACCTTCGCGCAGGTGACCAACCCGGCGATTGACCCCATCCGCGAGGACCTGGTGATGTCGCTCAACAGCTACATCGGGCGCGAGGGCAACATCCTTGAAGAAACGCCGAAGAATTGCCACACGCTGAAGCTGCGCCATCCGATTATTTCCAACTGGCGCCTCGAAAAGCTGCGCAACGTGAAATGGGGAGATTTCCTGGCCACCACTCTTCCCGCGCTCTTCCGCGTAGAAGGGGGCGAGCTGGCGCTGGAGAAGGCCGTGGAAGAGCTCTGCCGCGCCGCTTCGAAGGCCATTAAGGCCGGGAATACGCTGCTGATCCTGTCCGATCGCGGCGTGAACGAAGAATGCGCGCCGATCCCGAGCCTGCTGGCGCTCTCGGCCGTTCACAACCATCTGATCCGCGAGAAAACGCGGAATCAGGTGGCTTTGATCGTGGAATCGGGCGAGCCCCGCGAGGTGATGCACTTCGCGCTGCTGCTCGGTTACGGCGCGAGCGCGGTGAATCCCTATCTGGCCATCGGAACGCTCGAAGATCTCTACCGCGACGGCCATTTCCCGGCGGATTACACCTGGGACAAGGTTTTCAAAAGCTACATGAAAGCCACGGACAAGGGGCTGCTCAAGACCTTCTCCAAGATGGGAATCTCCACGCTGCAAAGCTACCAGGGCGCCCAGATATTCGAAGTGATCGGCTTGAACCGCGAGGTTGTGGACCGCTACTTTACCGGCACCTCTTCCCGCATCGAAGGCGTGGGCATCGAGGTTCTGGCGCGCGAAGCGCTGATGAAGCACCAGTTCGCGATGCGCTCGGTGAGTGAGTCAGACACGGAACTTCGCGTAGGCGGCGAATACCAATACCGGGTGCGCGGCGAGCGGCACCTGCTGAATCCAACCACCGTGAGCAAACTGCAGCACGCCGTGCGGCAGCAGAGTTTCGAGACGTTCGAAGAGTTTTCGAAAATCGTCGACGAGCAGAATCGCAACCTGCTGATGCTGCGCGGTATGTTCGATTTCAAGCCCGCCGGGCCGGCGGTTCCGCTGGAAGACGTGGAGCCGGCGGTCGAAATCGTCAAGCGCTTCGCCACCGGCGCCATGTCTTTCGGTTCGATCAGCAAGGAAGCGCACGAAACGCTGGCGATCGCCATGAACCGCATCCACGCCAAGTCCAACACCGGCGAAGGCGGCGAGGACGAGGCGCGCTTCACGCCCGACGCCAACGGCGATTCGCGCCGCAGTGCGATCAAGCAGGTGGCTTCGGCGCGCTTCGGCGTGACCACCAGCTATCTGGTGAACGCCGACGACCTGCAGATCAAGATCTCGCAGGGCGCAAAGCCGGGTGAGGGCGGACAGTTGCCGGGCCACAAAGTGGACGACGTGATTGCACGCGTCCGCCATTCGATCCCTGGGGTGGGCCTGATTTCGCCGCCTCCGCACCACGATATTTATTCCATCGAGGACCTCGCGCAGCTGATTCACGACCTGAAGAACGCCAATCCCCGGGCGCGCATTTCAGTGAAGCTCGTCGCGGAAGTGGGCGTCGGAACGGTGGCCGCAGGCGTCGCTAAGGCCCACGCGGACGTGATCCTCATAAGCGGCTACGACGGCGGCACCGGCGCTTCGCCGATCAGCTCGATCCGCCATGCAGGCATTCCGTGGGAGTTGGGACTTTCCGAGACGCAGCAGGTGCTGGTGCTGAACGATCTCCGCAGCCGCGTGCGCCTGCAGGTGGACGGCAAATTGCAGACTGGCCGCGACGTGGCCATTGCCGCGCTGCTGGGCGCGGAGGAATTCGGCTTCTCGACCGCCCCGATGATCGCCATGGGCTGCATCATGATGCGCAAATGCCATCTGAACACCTGCCCGGTGGGTTTGGCGACGCAGGATCCCGAGCTTCGCAAGAAATTCCAGGGCGAGCCGGAGCACGTGATCAATTTCTTCTTCTTTGTTGCCGAGGGCCTGCGCCGCATTATGGCTGAGCTGGGCTTCCGTACGGTGAATGAAATGGTTGGCCGCGTTGATTGCCTGACGCAGCGCACCGATATCGAGCACTGGAAGGCGAAGGGAATCGATCTCTCCGCGGTTCTCTACAACCCGCCGGTGCCGGGCAAAATCGGCCGGCGCCACATGCAGGCGCAGGATCACGGTCTCGACCAGGCGCTCGATCGCAAACTGATCGAAATGACGCAGGATGCCATCGAGAACCGCACGCCCGTGTCGCTGAGCATGCCCATCCGGAACATTCATCGCACGGTCGGAACCATGCTGAGCGGCGAAATCGCGCGCAAATACGGCTCGCAGGGATTGCCCGAGGACACGATTCGCGTGCAGTTCACCGGATGCGCGGGGCAGAGCTTCGGCGCGTTTCTGGCGAAGGGCGTCACGCTCACGCTGGAAGGAGACGGCAACGACTACGTCGGCAAGGGGCTCTCCGGCGGGAAAGTGATTGTCTACCACTCCCGCAAATCGGAATTCGTGCTCGAAGAAAACATCCTGATTGGCAATGTGTGTCTCTACGGCGCCACCAGCGGCGAAGCATATTTCGGCGGGATGGCCGGGGAACGCTTTGCGGTGCGCAATTCCGGCGCCACCGCCGTTGTGGAAGGCGTCGGCGACCACGGCTGCGAATACATGACCAACGGCTTGATCGTGGTGCTGGGACGGACCGGGCGGAATTTCGCCGCCGGCATGACCGGCGGCAACGCCTACGTGCTCGATCGCGACGCCGATTTTGCGCTGCGCTGCAACCGCGCCGAAGTGGACCTCGAGCCTGTGGTTCACCAGAAAGACATCGACCTGCTGCACAAGCTGATCTCGCGGCACTGCGAGTACACCGGCAGCCCGCAGGCGAAATGGATCCTCGAAAATTGGGAGGCCACGCTGCCGCAGTTCGTGAAGGTGTTCCCGCACGAGTACAAGCGGGTTCTGGGCATCCCGCGCGTTCCGGCGGGCGTGCTGGTGGGGCAAGCGGGCCAGAAGACTCGCGGGCAGGTGACCGGTGGGTAAAGTCACGGGATTCAAGGAATACAACCGGGAAACTCCGACGCGGCGTCCCGTGGCGGAGCGCGTCAACGATTATTTCGAGGTCTACCAGCCGTTTCCGGACGATAGCGTGCGCACGCAGGCGGCGCGCTGCATGGATTGCGGCATTCCGTTCTGCCACACCGGCTGCCCAGTGAACAACATCATTCCCGACTGGAACGATTTCGTCTATCACGACGAGTGGAAGGATGCGATTCGCATTCTGCACTCGACGAATAATTTCCCCGAGTTTACTGGCCGTATCTGCCCCGCGCCCTGCGAGGCGGCCTGCGTGCTTGGCATCAACGAGCCGCCGGTAACGATCAAGGTGATCGAGAAGACCATCGTCGACCACGCCTGGAAAGAAGGCTGGATCAAGCCGGAGCCGCCGGCCACGCGCACCGGAAAGCGCGTCGCCGTGGTTGGCTCTGGACCCGCGGGGATGGCGGCCGCGCAGCAGCTGAATCGCGCCGGCCACTGGGCCACGCTTTTCGAAAAGGCCGACCGCATCGGCGGGTTGCTGCGTTACGGCATTCCTGATTTCAAGATGGAGAAGCGCGTACTTGACCGGCGCCTCGAACAGCTCACCGCTGAAGGCGTGATATTTCAGACCAACGCGCACGTGGGCCACAACGTTCCGGTGGAAGCGCTGCGCAAGGAATTCGACGCGATTCTGCTCACGGGCGGAGCCGAAGCGCCGCGCGACTTGAAAGTCCCGGGCCGCGAGCTCAAGGGCATCCATTTCGCGATGGACTTCCTGCCGCAGCAGAACAAGCGCGTGGCGGGCGACGATGTCCCCGGGCAGATTTTTGCGACCGGCAAGCACGTGGTGATCATCGGCGGTGGCGACACCGGCGCCGATTGCCTGGGCACCTGCCACCGGCACAAGGCCGCGTCGGTGAGCCAGTTCGAAATCATGCCCATGCCTCCCGCGGAGAGACATGCCAGCACGCCTTGGCCGCTATGGCCGTTGCAGTTGCGTATCGAAAGCGCGCATGAAGAGGGTGGCCTGCGCGATTGGGCGCTTGGCACTACGAAGTTCGTCGGGGATGAAAAAGGGAACGTGAAGCAGCTGCACGGCGTTCGCGTGGGGCCGCCGCCGAAGTTCGAGCCTATGCCCGGAACCGATGTGGTGATCGACACCGACCTTGTGCTGCTTGCCCTCGGCTTCACTGGGCCCGTGAAG
>Ga0265325_10002329_pt1 | contig 12877 bp, 8 predicted proteins | sample 41420metaG_FD_202090 | JGI IMG/M metagenome (GOLD analysis project Ga0265325, IMG submission 202090) | Rhizosphere microbial communities from Carex aquatilis grown in University of Washington, Seatle, WA, United States - 4-14-20 metaG | ecosystem: Host-associated > Plants > Roots > Rhizosphere >...
CTTCGACGACAGCGTAGATACGAGTGTTCTTCGCCGCTGGGATGGCTAGCCCGATGCGGCCAAGGTCGCCCGATGGCAGGCCTTTGCGCAGTTCATGCCAGGTGTTGCCGCCGTCGGTGCTCTTGAACAGCCCACTGCCGGGGCCGCCGGAGCGGAAGTTCCACGGCTGGCGCCGCACGTCCCACATTGCGGCATAGAGGGTGTTTGGGTCCTGCGGATCCATCACCATGTCGGCGCAGCCGGTGTTCTCGTCGCGATACAGCATTTTCAGCCAAGTCTTGCCACCGTCGATGGTCTTGAAGACGCCGCGCTCCAGATTGGAATTCCAGAGATGTCCAAGGGCGCAGGCGTACACCGTGTTGCCGTCTTTGGGGTGAATCACGAGGCGGCTAATGTGCTCGGAATCGGTCAGGCCAAGGTTCTCCCAGTTATCGCCGCCGTCACGCGAACGGTAGATGCCCGTGCCAGGCTCGACGCTATTGCGCACCCAGGCTTCGCCGGTGCCCGCCCATATCGTCTTCGGATTTGAGGGATCGATGGCGAGGGAGCCGATGGACAGCGTCGGCTGCTTGTCGAACACCGGCTTGAAGGTGGTGCCACTGTCGGAGGACTTCCATACACCGCCACCGGCAGAGCCGACGTAAATGGTCAGCCGCTGGCCATCTTGCACCGCGACGATGTCGGCGATACGGCCGCCCATCACCGCCGGGCCGATGGGGCGGGCCGAGAGTCCACTGAAAGTGTCGGAATCAACGGTTACTTCTTGTGCATGTGACGAGAAAAAGGCAGTGGCAACAAGCAGAACGATTGCAAACAGGCGAAGACGAATCATCATGAGTGCCTCGAGAAATTCATACGTAGCACGGCGTAATGAAGAGTACGCTGCTATGCGCAGTAGGCGCAGTACGCTGTTAGTCCTTGGCTCTCCAGCTCCAGAAATCCATGAGCCGGGAGAGACATCATCACTTCTTCGGCGCGTCCGCCTTGGGCGCCGGGGCGGGCGGCGGCATCTTGAAGATGGAGTTATCCACCGGCACGTTGATCTCAATCTTGGAGAGGGTCAGCTTCTCTTTCTCCTGCCCGCCTTTCACCCCGTTCTCGATGGCGAAAGCGAACATCAGGCCGTTGACGTCTTTGTAGTCGCCCATCACCGACTCGACCTCGTGCTCGGTGCCGCGCACCATGCGCTTGGTTTCTTCCTTGATTTCCAGGAAGGAATCGGCATCAAGATACATGGTTATCACGTCGCCGTTCTTGAGGGTGACTTTCAACTTGTAAGCGTCGGTGCCCTCGACTTTGTCCTTGCCCAGCAATTCAACCTGGTTGCCCTTGCTCTTGTAATCCACCAGCGGGCCATCGATGTCGGCGTTCTCCTCGATGTCCTTCTTGTCGTCAGCCGACATCGCCTCGGGATCTTTCTTGCCGGTGAAGGGCATGATCTGCCAGGCATTCTTGCCATCGTAGGCTTGCACCGCGGTCAGACCCTGAACGGTAAACTCCAGGCGCGCCATGTCAGGGCGTTTCAGGACCATGCTTCCCGGAGCTTCCATGCCCGGCCCCATGGTCATGGTGCCGCTGGAGCGGATGGTCTGCACGGACTTGATCTTGTCCATGCCGCCGCGCGCTTGAACGTTCTTGGCGATGATTTCGTCTACGGTTTGCGCTGACAGTACCGGCACCAGCAGAACGGCGAGGGTAGTAAGCAGAGATAACTTCCGTAACATGTGGCCTCCTGAGGGATTTGCAGCCCGTGGGAAGTAATACGTAATCAAGCAAGAAACAGTTCCGCAACGAACTGTACGAACTAAACTCAGCAGTGTCAACTCGCCGGAGGGCGGCGTTCCGCCCCTGCGCCGGAGTTGGTGGCGATTCGTCCTTGTGGCAAGGCTGACGTAGTTATCGAAGACCGGCAGCCGGGCCAAGGTGTGGTTAGCGGCCAGTCGGCCGGCTGCTACCGTATGGGTTACAAACCCGCAAGGGTCGGGCGAACAGGCACAACCCATACCTGGCGTTCGATTGCAATGATGAGGTAACCGATGAGCCGATGCGGCGGTGAGCTATGGCAAGAATGGCTCCTCAGGTAGGACTCGAATCAACATCTAAACGTATTTTCAATGACATGCAGGTCAGCGGATGACATCTAAGACCACGAAAAGCAGTCGTGATCAAACAAACAGAGCGCATATGGAGCGCAGATTCAACGCTAACAAGGGCCGAAGTTCCCAGGCGCAATGGTATAGACCGCAATGAAGTCACAAATCGCTCCCCAGATTAGACCGTCGTTGGCGAATCCCGCCCAGCGCCTTGCAACATCTCAGTGGAGGAAGCAGCGGCTATCGTGCACTCAGAGCTAGGATTGGGACTGTCGCAGTGGAAAGTCCAAAAGCTAATCTCGAAATCCCGGATCAAGGACCTACGCAACGGTGACCAGCACTGCTATGTATCGGCCCGGCGGCTGTTCTGGGTAATTCGCGAGTTGCAAGCCGTCGCTAACGGAGCAGCCGAAGGCCCGTACTAATGGTTTCAGAGTTGCCGACAATTCGTCCGGAACACGACCGCGCGACGGACCCCTCAAAGCATTGCCACTCCTGGCAAGCAGATGAACAACTTGTCATGCACAGGAAAGGGCCTCTTCATGTCTCACCGCTAGTCTGACAGCAGTGTAGTATTTTCCTCCGGGAAACAAGTCAAAACACGGGAAGAAGGCAACGCGTAGATGACGCGAATCGCAGGCGTAGCCAGCGCATTTCCACGCCAGTACTATCGCCAGGAGCAAATAGCAAAGGTCCTTAAGCGGCACTGGGGCAAAGAGTTGGACAATCCAAAGGTCCTCGACCGTCTACTGACGCGAGTGGGCGTCGAGGGACGGCATTTGGCTTTACCCATCGAGGCCTACCAGGACCTGACGACGTGGGGAAGGTCGAACAATGCGTGGATCCAGGTCGCCGAAGATCTTGCGGAACAGGTGGTCTGTCGTGCGCTCACGCGCGCCGGGCTTTGCGAAGCGGACCTGGACGCGATTTTCTTCGTCTCGGTTACGGGTGTTGCGAGCCCATCGATTGACGCTCGCTTGATGAACCGCATGAACCTGCGTCCGGACATCAAGCGAAATCCACTCTTCGGCCTCGGATGTGTAGCTGGCGCCGCTGGCCTGGCTCGTGCGGCAGACTACGTTCGTGCCTTCCCCACGCAGTGTGCGGTGCTGGTTTCGGTGGAACTCTGCTCGCTCACATGGCAGAGGAAGGACCTCTCGGTGGCCAATCTCATTTCCTCCGGACTCTTCGGTGACGGTTCCGCGGCGGTGATCGTGGCCGGGAGCGAGCGCAAGGCAAATGGTCCTCAGGTGCTCGGCACCAGATCATCGTTTTATCGCGGCACCGAAGATGTGATGGGTTGGGACATCTCGGAGGAGGGTTTCAAGATTGTGCTTTCGCCTGAGGTCCCAGAGATGGTGCGCAAGCACCTGGCACGAGATGTTGACAGCTTTCTCGCCGAGTACGACCTCGATCGCGGCGATATCGATACCTGGATCATGCATACCGGCGGTCCAAAGGTCCTGGAAGCAACCGCGGAGTCGCTAGAGCTTCCCGAGGGTGCGCTCGACGTGTCCTGGCAAACTCTTAGGCGCGTAGGCAACCTGTCGTCGGCGTCCGTGCTGCTGGTGCTGGAAGAGTTCATGAACCGGCGCCGTCCCGCAGCAAGAAGCTACGGCCTTCTTGCAGCCATGGGTCCGGGCTTCTGCTCGGAACTCGTACTGCTGCGCTGGTAGAGGCAATGCACAAACCCATTGACCATGCCGAGGTGCTCGTCGCAGGCGGAGGACCAGCTGGACTGGCGGCCGCTATCGCAGCTCGACAAGCGGGTTTTGACGTCACCGTCGTGGACTGCGCGCAGCCTCCCATCGACAAAGCGTGCGGCGAGGGCATCATGCCCGACGGCCTGGCAGCGCTGCGCCAGCTTGGCGTCCCTATAGCTTCCGGGCAAGCAGCGCAGTTTCGCGGCATTCGTTTCGTTAACGGCAACCATGAAGTGGAGGCGGATTTCCCGCATGGTTCAGGCTATGGAATTCGGCGCACGGTTTTGCATCAGCTGCTGATCGACCGGGCGACGGAGGCAGGCGCTTCCCTGCGTTGGGGCGAGCGGATTACCGGTCTATCCGGCGAAGGGGTCGTGATTAGCGGACAGCCCGTGCGCTGCCGTTGGTTGCTCTGCGCCGACGGGCACAACTCTCTGCTTCGCCGGCTTGCAGGTCTCGATGTTTCGCGCTCCGCACTGCGCCGACTTGGATTCCGCAGGCACTATAGAGTGACACCCTGGTCCGATTTTGTAGAAGTGCACTGGAGCAATTGCGGCCAGATTTACATCACTCCGGTGTCGGGCAACGAGATCTGCGTGGCGCTGATCACGCGTCATCCCGGTCTTCGATGGGAAGACGCGCTACCCCACTTCCCCGGGTTGCGCGCCCGCCTGAACGATGCGGAGCCCGGCAAGCAACACTTGGGAGCCTTAACCGTCACTCGTCGCCTCGCTGCCGTTCAACGCGGCAAGGTCGCGCTGGTGGGAGAAGCGTCGGGTTCCGTCGATGCGGTCACCGGCGAGGGACTGGCGATGGCGTTCCGTCAGGCGATCGCTCTCGCGGAGGCGATGCGGGCCGGCAGTCTCGAACCATACCAAGAGGCGCATCGCCGCATTGCGCGTCTGCCGCGGATGATGTCCACGCTCATGCTGGCCATGGACAAGCACCCCCATTTTCGGCGTCGAGTGTTTCGCGCCCTGACCTCGGAGCCAGACTTTTTTCGCCGCTTGCTGGCGCTTCACACGGGAGCGATTTCGCCGTTGAATTTTGGCTTGCGAGAGACGCTGACGATGGGATGGCATTTGCTGGCTGCATGAACTCGAGGCGAACCGGAGGAGCAGCAATTTGAGGCTCAGGTTTCTATTTCATTCAGATCGGACGTTCCGCACAGCTTCTGTCACCTTGTTCGCATGGTTGCTGCTGCTGCCCTCCACGATTGCCGCACAGAAGATAAGGGTTGATCTCGACCCTGCCCAAACCAAGATCGAGTGGACGCTGGCTGATGTACTGCATACCGTTCATGGCACTTTCAAGATGAGAAGCGGCAGCGTCACATTCGATCCGAGATCCGGCGACGCCAACGGCGAAATCATTGTGGATGCGACCAGCGGGGAGAGTGGCAATCACACCCGCGACAAGAAGATGCATAGTGAGATCCTGGAGAGCGCGCGTTATAAGGAGATCACGTTTTCTCCCAACCATGTAACCGGGAAGATTACGGAACAAGGAACATCAAACCTACAAGTGCAGGGAGTATTTCGGATCCATGGGGCCGACCATGACCTGACATTGTCCTTGCAGGTTGAAAAGAGCGGCGATGACGTCAAGGCCCGCACGAGTTTCCTCGTGCCCTACCAGGACTGGGGCATGAAAAACCCCAGCACCTTTCTCTTGAAGGTCGAGAACAAGGTCAGCATCAGCGTCTCGAGCGTGGGCCACGCTGTCACGGTCAGCCCAGTTTCTGCGGCACACTAGCGTGTCCGCGCAGGAAGCACCTCTTGAGGCTTGCAACCGTCGGCAGCAGGACCGGCAGGTGCAACAACGCTGTTGCGGTTCTAGCGACTGACCTTCTGACCTACGACTTCGCCCAGCGTGAGTAAGATCACCGCGCCGCCTCCATCGCGGTCAGCAATTTCGACCCGCCCTCCGTGAGCCTTGACTACCGCTTCAACGAATGCCAATCCCAGGCCGTGTCCAGTGGAATGCTGTCCCTTCACAAAACGCTCGAAGGCACGGCTGCGCAGCCCGGGCGAAAACCCGGGACCATTGTCCTCGACCCTCAGTTCGGCTTCTCCGCCGTTTGCCCGCACCGAAAGGCTGACCCGACAGCCGGGCGGGAGATGCGCTATTTCGTTGTCGAGCAGGTTGGCGATCGTCCGGTTCAGTAGCGACAGATCTGCCTCGATCAGCACCGGCTGGAGATGCGTTTCAACGTGATGCCCGCGCTCTGCCATCGCAGGCTGGTAGAGGTCCACCAACTGTTGCACCAGTTCGGAAAGCCCGACAGTCTCCTTCCGCGTCTGCAACGCTCCGGCGTCAGCCTCCGCGAGATCGAGCGTGGTGTTGAGCAGTTGCGAGAGCCGATCTAGTCCGTCGATCGCTTCAGCTACACACTCCTGCCATTGCCCCTCGCGCCCATCGGAGAGCGCGACTTCCAGGCTCCCGCGGATGGACGTGACCGGGCTTTTCAGATCGTGAGCTACTGAGTCGGTGAGAATGCGCATCTGGTGCACCGATGACTGGACCCGGCCAAGCATGCGATTGAAGGTACGCGACAGGCGGGTGATCTCGTCGGAATGCGGACCTTCTGGCAAGCGGCTGCTCAGATCCTCGCTGCCGATGCGGGATACCGTATCGCTGATGCGTTCCACTCTGGTCAGCGTGCGGTAGGCGGCCAGCCAGGTTATCAGAAATCCCAGCGCCACCGTCGCGCCCCATACCAGGAGACAGCGCTCCGTCAGCCGGTCCAACATTTGCGCCCCACCCACATCGTCAAGTCCCAGATAGAGCGCACCGCCATCGCTGCGGCCGTGGTATACGACGCGAAAGGCTTTTTTCCAGCCGGTTATTTGCACGTCAGCCGGCACTCCCGGCGCTAACTGGGAGCTTTGAATCGCCTGAATAAACCGCTCTTTGGGATTCGGCCCCACCCAAATTGCCTCCTGCGCGGGCTGCATCTGCAGAAAGAACACGGAATTCTGGTGCTGGCCGCGGGAGTCGCTGGCGCCGGGCACCTCCCGTGAAGCCAACTCGGCAACTTCCTCGACCAGACGGTCATACACGGCATCGCGAGGCGCGTTCGCGGATACGTCGGCGAGGACTTCAGCCTCGCCGCTCAGCCACGCGTCGCTGCGCTCGCGGATGTCTTTCGCGATCAGCAAATACATGATCGTGAAGGCAATCGCGCTGCCCAGCGCGAAGGCCACCGTTGGCCAGATCGCGATGCGCCAGGCCGCGGAAGGACCCGACTTACGATTCCTTAAGAACATAACCGACGCCCCGAATGGTATGGATCAGCGGCCGCTTCCCTTCTCCATCCACTTTGTTTCGCAAGCGGTAGATTTGCACATCGACCACGTTCGTCGCCGGATCGATGCGCATGCGCCACACGCGATCCAGGATCATAGTGCGTGTCACGACTCGTCCGGCGTTGCGAACGAGGTATTCAAGCAGAGCGAACTCCTGGGCTGTCAGTTGCAACAATTCCTGGCCTCTGCGGGCCTCGCGCCGGATGAGGTCCAACTCCAGGTCGGTCACGCGCAAGAAGACCGGCTCCGACTGCGTCGGTGTGCCGTGCCGTAGGAGATTGCGGACCCTCGCCAGCAGCTCGGCCAGTGCGAACGGCTTGGTCAGATAATCATCCCCGCCCTGTTCAAGCCCTCGCACCCGCTCATCGACCGAGCGGCGCGCCGACAAGATCAGCACCGGTGCCGTATGGCCCTGGGCCCGGCAGCGCCCGATCACATCGAGCCCATCCATATCGGGCAATCCAAGATCGACGATGAAACCGTCGTAAGCATCTTCGTTGGCGAGGGCTAACGCCGATTTGCCGTCCGGGGCAGTGTCCACCCGATATCCGGCTTCGGTCAGACCACGATTCAGAAACTCTCGGATCGCCGCATCGTCTTCCACGACCAACAGTCGCACAGCTCTCCTCTTGCGATGGATTCTCAATCAAAGAATAGCGCAGGGCAGCTCTTGGGGTGGTTCAAACATTGATCGCACGGCGTGCCAGCCCTAGCGCCTCGCTCCAGAATGCGGTGGAGTTGTGCACTTCGGCCACGACTCTTCTGACCGATTCCGCGAACTCCTCTATGTGATGGTCTTCCGCAACTAGTGGCGGAGTTGACTTCAGCACCATGAAGTTGTTTCCGCACATCTGAGTGAGAACCTTCTCCCGGCGGAAGAGTCGCATCACCAGCATCTGTCCAAACATGCCGGGATGGACGGCCTTGAATGCCTCAAACGACAGGCGCAATGCCGGTTTGGAGGGCGCCTTGAATTCGATGCCGCTGAGCAGGCCTATGCCGGGAGCGGCCTTGAACATGTCGTATTCGGAGAGCGCCTCCGTCAACCGTCGGCGCAGCCGATGGCCAAGATACGTCGCCCGCTCTCCCAGATTGTCGTCCTCCAGCACATCCAGTGTGGCCAGGCCGGCGCGCATCGCCAGACCATTTTCGCTAAAGGTTGAAGTGTGTACGATGGCCCGCTTAAGCGAGCTGTATACGGCATCGTTTACGTCATCCGTCATGAGCACAGCCGCGACCGGGACCAGGCCTCCGCTGAGAGCTTTCGCCAGAATGACCATGTCAGGCTGCAAATCGAAGTGTTGTGCTGCGAGAAAGTTCCCCGTGCGAAACATCCCCGTTTGCACTTCGTCCAGGACAAACAGCGTGCCGTATCTCTTGCACAACGACTGTACCTTCGGCAGGTAATCCGGAGAAGGTATCCGGATGCCGCCTTCCGACTGGATTGGTTCGACTATGAAGGCGGCGAACTTCCCGGTTTGCAGTTTCTCCTCGACGGCAGAAACGTCGTCGAAAGGGACCGCATCGGTGTGTGACAGCAGCGGTCCAAATCCTGCGCTCCAGAACTCGTTGTCCATCAACGAAAGAGCTCCACAGGTGAGACCGTGGAAGGCGCGCTCTGCATAGAGCAAACCATCGCGGCCGGTAGCGGCGCGAGAAAACTTGATGGCGGTCTCAACGCCCTCGCTGCCTGAACTGGCGAAAAAAACTCTATTTAGCCCACCGCCGGCCAATCTGCATAGACGCTCGGCTAGCTCGCCTGCAAGATCCGGCACGTGGCTTTGCAACATCGCTGGACCGGAGCGACCCAACTCCTCTTTCAATGCCTCGACAATGCGGGGATGATTGTGACCCGCGTTCTGAACGCAATATCCCGAGAGAAAATCCAGATAGCGGTCGCCGTCTTCCGTCCACAGCTCCGCTCCCAGACATCGCTCGTAACGCACGTTCATGCCCAGCAAATCCAACAATCGGACCCACTGAGGATTGACATGCTCTGCATAGCTCGACTTGGTCGAGACAACGGATGACTTCAATGATTCCCTGGAAACTAATGGCATAGACACTGCTCATAGCTTAAGCAGGCAAGGTGTAATTACTTTGGCATCCAGATGACATTCTGTTCATCTTTGCCTGCGGTACTGGCGCCTGAACAGCCAAGATTCGAATGACAATTTCGTCATGCAGAAGAAAGATGCTTGTCAGCCGCGAGGAGCACACTCATAAGACAAGATTCTCTTTAGAGAGCGGCTTGCGTTAAGCTTTCGAAGGATGACCGTTCCCCGATCGCGATCACCGGTAAGCTACGCAATTCTCCAGAGCCTGGTTGTGCTCGGGTGGATGGCGGCTCTCTGCGGTCTCCTCTGGGCGGCCGGGCCTAGCGACGTTCAAACATATTCGATCAATTTCTCTGTAATCGACGAACACAACCAGCCGGTTCCCGATGCAACGGTTGAGATCCGCTTGAACGGCGGTCTTATAAGCACCGGCACGACGAATGCAGCAGGAAAAGCAACGCTCGCGGTCAATGCGACCGGGAGTTATTCCCTAAGCATCCAGAAGAAAGGCTACCTCCCGACTCAAACTGCGTTGGAGGTTGGCGAAAGCAATTTCGCTCAAGAGGTCGACGTTGTCTTGAGTGCAGCGACGCTGAGCCAGCAGAGTATCGAAGTCAAAGGCGAAGGTTCGAGTCCCGTCACGGTAACGGCGAGCAGTCAGGCGACCCTGCCTACAGCCCAGGCCAAGAACAGTGCGTTGAAACCAGCAACTCTGGCGGACGCGCTGCCTCTGATACCCGGGATCGTGCGCGCCAAGGATGGCAGCGTCCGTATCGCCGGCCTCGGAGAAGACCACAGTGCATTGCTGGTCAACTCCGTCGACGTTACCGATCCGGCCACGGGAAACTTTGGCCTCAGCGTGCCCATCGACAGCGTGCAGACGGTGGAAGTCTCGGAGATGCCCTACCTGGCGCAGTACGGGAAGTTCACCGCAGGTGTGGTTTCAGCCGAGACCCGTCGAGGCGGCGATCAATGGGCCTATAGCCTGAACGATCCCTTTCCCGATTTCCGCATCCGTAGCGGACACCTGGAGGGCATTGTCGATGCTTCTCCCCGGTTCAATCTGAGCGGGCCGCTGGTCAAGGACAAGCTCTACTTCGTTGAGGGCGCCGAGTATCTCTTCAACAACCAGGAAGTGATCACGCTGCCTTATCCGGAAAATCTGACCAAGTCGACCGCCTTCAATTCTTTCACCCAGATGGATGCCATTCTGTCGCCGAAGCAGACCTTGACCGCCAGCGTTCATTTCGCTCCCCACAGCCTGCAGTACGCCGGTCTCGACTACTTCAACCCCCAACCGGTGACGCCGGACGCAAACTTCCATGAAACCACCGCGATGCTGACCCATCGTTGGCAGATCGGCGACGGCGTGCTGCAAAGCACATTTGCCGGCACCGGCGTTTCCAGCGAAGTTTCGCCGCAAAGCAATGCCAACATGGTCCTGACGCCGGTGGGGAACCAGGGAAGTTACTTCAGCTACAACTCGCGCAGCGCGACACGCTTTGCGTGGATCGAGCAGTGGACACCGCGAGCGTTGCACTTCCACGGACAACACATTTTTCAGATCGGTTCTGTGGTCGGGCACAGTGAAAACGAAGGCCGCTTCCTGGGCGATCCGGTGGTCCTGCAGAATGCCAACGGCCAGCTCCTGCAGAGGATTCGCTATGTTGGCGGGAAGCCCTACACCGTCGCCGATACCGAGCCCGCCATTTACGCGCAAGATCACTGGATCCTGAACTCGCACCTTGCGGTGGATGTCGGGGTTCGTCTGGAAGGGCAAACCATTACCTCGACAACGCGGGCGGCGCCACGCACCGGGTTTGTGTGGTCGCCGGGCGAGTCCGGAAAGACCGTGGTCCGGGGTGGCGTGGGCATCTTCTATGATTCAGTGCCGCTGGATGTCTACGCCTTCAACAGCTATCCGGACCAGGTCATCACTACCTACAATGCGCAGGGCTTGCCAGTCGGTCCCCCAGTTCGCTATCTCAACGTTACCGGTCAGGCAGCAGAGTCGACCTTCCCCTTCATCGGCCGGCAGTTGAAGAGCGGGAACTTCGCTCCCTACAGCACGGCGTGGAACCTGGAATTTGAACGAACGGTTAAGCGCTGGTTAGTCGTGCGGGCGAAGTATTTGCAAAGCCACGAGCAGGACATGATTACGCTGCAGCCCGGGGTCGTTCAGGACCAGCCCGCCTTTGTGCTGAACTCCTCAGGATGGGCGCAAACCCGGCAGGCTGAATTCACCGCCCGCATCGGGTCCGCCGCACAACGCCAGTTTTTCGTGTCCTACGTGCGGCAATATGCATATGGTGACATCAATGCCGCTAGTTCCTACCTGGGAAATTTCCCTACGCCGGTGATTCAGCCAAACCTGGTCGCCAGCTTGCCCAGCGAAATCCCCAACCGCTTTTTGTTTTGGGGAAGCTACGGTAATCTGCCCAAGAAAATTACCTTGTCTCCCCACCTCGAGTACCGCAACGGCTTTCCTTACCAGCCGACGAATGTTTACCAGCAATGGGTGCCTGTGACCGGGCCTCAGTACCGTTTCCCGAATTACTTTTCTCTGGACATGCGCGTGTCCAAGGACGTGCAGGTGAATCCGGCGCATGCGGTACGGGTTTCTCTGACAGTCCGCAACTTGACCAACCATTTCAATCCGCTGGAGGTGCATTCCAACCTCGCCGACCCCCAGTATGGAACGTTCTTCGGCAACTATGATCGTAAGTTCCTGTTCGACTTCGACTTCCTGTTCTAAGTTACCTGTTCTAATGAGGGGCGGCAATCGGGCGTCCAAAAGCTCGACCAAGGCGCGACGAGCGGCGTCTTTTCGCACACTTCGCTTGGAGTGCTTATTCCCGTTGAACACAGGGGCGCTTTTCGAAAAACGCGGTGATGCCTTCCTTGAAATCCCTGTTTGCCACAGGGCGATCACGGTTTTCGGCTTCACGATGTGAAGCGCTGACTCCAGTCCGCCCAAATACCCGAGAGCCAACCTAGAGAAACCGATCAAAGGCCGACAACCGGAGTCACCGTTGCTGGTTCCGGCGCTGGAGAACGAGAAGCTGGTGGGCAAGGCGAGGACTTTCTGCCTGCACTCCAACCCGCCCCTGGAGCGAATCACAAAGAGTGGCCAGCCAAAAAAAACAAAACGAGGGCACCAACCAAAGCCTATTGCCGTATTGCGCTAGGTGCAATCAGTTCAGCAAGAATGAGTTTTTGGTAGGCACACCACATCAGTTGCGCTCCTTATCTAGACCTCGCGCTTGGTAAGGAAGACAACCTGCTATCGCGCCGTGGAACGCAAATCCGTTTACCGAGCGGCCTCCGTCACTGGACATTGTGATGCGCGTCACTGCCGACTCGGTCATGCAGACGGAATACTTCCATTCCATTGATCAAGTCACGCGTGGGCAACGAGGCGCTGTAACGTTCCTGCTTCGCCGTCCACCAGGGAGGGTAGCTATGGGTGGGCGGCCGTTGCGCGCAGTTTACAGGTCATTGCTCCTGCTAGCGGTTCTTTCGATCTTTTCGGTGCGCGAGAGCTTTGCAATTCCGGCGTTTTCAAGGATGTACGGTACCAGCTGCAGCACATGCCATATCGACTTTCCCAAGCTGAACGATTTCGGGAAGGCCTTCAAGGACGCCGGTTTCAAGTTCCCCAAAGATGACGAGTCGATGATTAAGATTCCTCCGGTCATGCTGGGGGCACCGGCCAA
>Ga0265325_10002330_pt1 | contig 12871 bp, 15 predicted proteins | sample 41420metaG_FD_202090 | JGI IMG/M metagenome (GOLD analysis project Ga0265325, IMG submission 202090) | Rhizosphere microbial communities from Carex aquatilis grown in University of Washington, Seatle, WA, United States - 4-14-20 metaG | ecosystem: Host-associated > Plants > Roots > Rhizosphere...
CGAGTATCCCCAGGCACAGCAACATCGTGTGCGGTTGAAATTGCGGCACGGCGGAGACGAGTGCGCCGACGCCCGCCGAAATTCCCACAGCGGCGGTGAGCACGTAATCGATCATCAATGCCGCTGCAGCCAGCAGACCTGGGTACGTCCCCAGGTTTTCCGATGCCACGGTGTAGGACCCGCCGCCTCCGGGATAGGCGGAGATTGTCTGCCGGTAGGAGAAATACACAATTGTCAGCAGCACGATAATGCTGGCGCTGATCGGCAGGATATACGCAACCCCCGCGGCGCCCAGCGGAATCAGCAGCGTGAGCGCGGCTTCCGGGCCGTACGCCGCCGAACTGAGCGCGTCGAGGCCAAAAATCGGAATGCCCGCGGACGGGCCAATCTGTTCGGCGCGCTCGTCGGATGTCGGCAGTGGCTTGCCGAGAACAATGTCTACTACAGACATGAGTCCTCCAGATGGACGCGGATACTGTAACGGCGGGGGGGAGGAAATGGAATGGGCGATGCGCGATAAATAAAACAACTCGAACAGATTGAAAAAATGCTCCGGTAGCGCCGGCATCTTGCTTGTCCCGATGCAAGAGGGGCCGGCGGGCGTCCTCAAGCCGGGATGTAAAATCCGCCGGCCCCTCTTGCATCGGGACAAGCGGGACGCCGGCGCCACCGAAGAACCGAACCACAGGATTAGCTACTGGAAAATTAAACAAAAAGACAGGCCCTAAAAAGCGAAAGGGGCTCGGATCCGAGCCCCTCTCCGCAATACCCCATTTCACCCCAATCCCGGACAAAGCCAGGACCAGCTAACCACCACCCCGGGAAAAAAAATCAAAACCACTTGACTTCTACTAGTGCAAGCCGTGTGCCATACAATTTACATCTCTTTACAATTATTTAAGTTAATGAAAATAAGGTACTTAATAGAATTGCTGACGGTTTATCTTATTCGGTCGATCTAAATATCTACAATTTTTCACATTCTCTAGCCTAAGAGATTACGGTCTTTGGGAGAATCCCGGCTTGGGGTGAGTTCTAACGTGACAGCGACGCGAACGCCGGAAAGCTTGGCGGGGCTTAAAATACGCGGGAGTTTGGTTTGCCGATTGTTCGAAATCGACTAAGCGCCGATAGCCGTTCGAATAGCGGATGCCAGCGTTTCGGCCCAGAGGGTTACGTCTTCGAGGTGCTCGGCTTCGACCATGACGCGCGCCTTGGGCTCAGTGCCTGAGTAGCGCACCACGACGCGACCTGCGGAACCGAGCGTCTTTGTGGCCTCGTCAATCGCCGCAGTAACTTCTGGCAGGGATTCCAGCGGAGGTTTGGACTTCACTTTTATGTTGACGATGGTTTGCGGAAATACCTTTAGGCCACGGATCAGTTGATCGAGAGGGCCGCGCATTGCCACTAGGCATGCAACTTTTAGCGCTGTCAGCAGGCCGTCGCCGGTGGTGGCGTCGTCGAGAAAAATAATATGTCCCGATTGCTCGCCGCCCAAATTCGCTCCGCTGCGCAGCATCTCTTCCAGTACGTAACGGTCGCCGACAGGGACGCGGGCCAGGCTCAGGCCTTCGCCTTCGAGCACGCGTTCCAGGCCGAGATTCGCCATCGTCGTGCCGATCACGCGGCCACCGTGCAGTTGACCTACCGATTTGAGGTAACGTGCCACGGCGAGCAGCACGCCGTCTCCATCCACGTGTTTGCCGCAGGAGCTTACGAACATGGCGCGGTCGGCATCGCCATCGAAGGCCACGCCCAGAGCGGCATGCGTTTCGAGTACTTTCTTGCAGAGATTTTCCGGGTGCATCGACCCGCAGCCGTCGTTGATGTTTTTCCCGTTCGGCTGATTGTGAATCGCAATCACATCGGCGCCAAGAGAACTGAACAAAGCGGGCCCAAGCTGGCTGGCCGCACCATTGGCGCAATCGAGCACAATCTTCATCCCTGAAAACTTCGCGCCCGGGATGACTCGTCCGCGGAGGTACTCCAAATATTCCTCATCCAGTGAGCGATCCGTAGTGACAGGAACGCCATGAGGCGCCGTTTCACGGCCTTTGTGCTGGTGAATTTCGATTTCGAGATGTTCCTCGACTCCATCGGGGAACTTCATGCCCGTTCCGGCAAATAGCTTTACTCCATTGTCGTGGAACGGGTTATGGGAGGCGGAAATCACCATCCCGGCGGAGAATTTCTTCTGGCGGACCAGGCACGCAACGCCGGGCGTACTGATGATTCCGGCGGAGAGGACTTCGACGCCGTCGTCGGCCAGGCCGGCCGCAAGCTGAGAAGCTATATGCGGACCCGACTCGCGCGTGTCCATGCCAATCAGGACGCGTGGCTTTGGGTCGCTCTCCAGCAGGTATTTGCCAAGGGCGCGGGCCACCCCGTAAAGGGTTGCGTCGTCCAAGGGATACGTGCCGGGAATGCCTCGAATGCCGTCGGTGCCGAAAAGTTCCTTAGTCATCGTGGGCTCAGGATCCTCGGGGCGCTGACTTCGGCCCTCATTTTTTCAGTCTAGCACAACGATTGCTACCCGGTAGGAGGAGCCGGACCGGTGCGTGGCACAAGAGTAACGTGGATGTCCGCCGGGGCCACTTGCACAACGGACGCACCGAACGGGGTGCCCACCATCTCGGGCGTTATCCGCAGGGACGTGGTCCCCTGCTTAAAATCATGGAAGTCGATCCGCAGGTTCAAGTCGGCCGCGACCATCCGGCGCAGGAGTGCGGAGCGTCCGCGCACTCGAACACGCACGGCCGTGGGAACATCGCTGGAGATTTCAAGCTGGGGAGGCATGTTTGTAACTTCCAGAGGCACCTGGAAACCGATCTCGGCATATGGCTCCGACGTGTAGGTGGCCCACAGGAGAAAAGAGATCGCAAGAGCCAGAAGCTTTAATCCTGAATTGGCGAAGACGTATTTGCTCAGAAAACGCACTGTCTATCTCCGGGCCGTTGAACGAGCGCTGGAAAGCGCGGCAGGCAACACCATGGTCGTCCGCCGGCGTGAAACCATTTCAGTCAGCCGGTCGCCGAGTTCCTCTCCCGTAAGATTCGTTTCGATCGATCCGGCGGACGCCACTGACATCGATCCGGTTTCTTCGGAGACCAGGACCACAACGCAGTCGCTATCCTCGGTGATGCCGATGGCCGCGCGATGGCGCGTCCCAAGCTGCTTGGAAATCATCGGATTCAGCGAAAGCGGCAGGAAACAGCCGGCTGCCGCGACGCGCGAGTCTTCGATGATGACGGCGCCGTCGTGCAGGGGAGAGCCGGGACGGAAGATCGAAACCAGCAAATCGTAAGAAAGCTTGGCATCGAGCGGAATCCCGCTCTCAATGTAAGTCCGCAACCCAGCCTGGCGCTCGATCACGATGAGGGCGCCAATGCGGTTCTGAGAAAAATATTCAGCGGCCATCACAATATCGTCGTAAATTGCCTTTGGATTGTGCGAGGCAAACTTCATCATGGAAAGATTCCGGCCCACGCGGGAAAGCGCCCTGCGGATTTCCGGTTGAAACAGGATGATGAGAGCGATCGCCACATAGGGCAACAGCGTGGTGAGCAGCCATTCCACCATTTCCAGCCGTGCCCACCGCGCGCCCCAGTAGAAAAGGACGAGCAACGCAATAGCCACGAGCATTTGGACGGCGCGCGTTCCGCGCAGCAGTTTCAATAGGTAGTAAATCAACGCCGCAACAATCAAGATATCCAGCGCCGCTCGGAGGTCCAAGCGTGAGAATGGAGTATCAGGGAGTGCGAATGCAAGCATTGTCGTAACGTCTACGGTATCCCAGCCCTGCCGCCCCGGGCAAGCCGCAGTTTGCCGGGGTGCCCGGGTATGCTATGGTGAAATCGGCCAGGATATGCAGACGGAGGAAGTCAAACTCGCGGCGCGATCCAATCCTTCCCAACGGATCATCGCTCTCGGAATTGTCTTCGCCTTTCTTTACTTTGCGTCAAGCATTGTAATTACGCTGCTGCTGGCGGTTCTGCTGGCTTATTTTCTGGATCCTGCCGTCGGGCTCCTCGAACATATTTATATTCCGCGCGCTGTCGGAGCGCTGCTGGTCGTGTTAGCGGTCATGGCGATTCTCGTGGGAATGGGGTACCTAGTTGCGGATCGCGCGGAACAGTTCGTTACCGCTTGGCCGCGCTACAGCGCGCTTTTGCGCCGTATTACAACGACCTTCGACCGACAAATCGCTATTGTGGAAAAACAGGTCGAGGCAATCACGCCTCCCGCCGAGAGAGGGCGGACTCCCGCGCGCGCGATTGAGCCGCCGCCGATTCGCGAATGGCTGTTTCGCGGCGTGGGTTCGTTGTACTCGATTCTGCTGGTGGCGACGTTCGTCCCGTTTCTGGTCTTCTTTATGCTGGCGGCCAAGCGACGCATCTGGAAAGCTACGATGGAATTGTTTCCCGGCGAGCACCAGGAAAGGGTTGGGGAAGCGCTCGACCAAGTCAGCTCCATGCTTCGAAGTTTTGTCGCCGGAAACGCTTTAGTTGCGCTCATCCTGATGCTCGGCAGCTGGGCTTTCTTTCTGGCGATTCGCCTGGATTATCCTTTTGTCACGGGAATTGTTTCCGGTCTGATGAATCTGGTGCCATACCTCGGGGCCGTTCTCGCGTGGGTACCTCCCTTTTTTATCGGCATGGCTCAGTGGAGCACGGTCGGTCCGTATATCGGGATCGCGGCGACGCTAAGCCTGCTGCATGTGATCGGGCTCAATGTCCTGATGCCGGCGATCGTGGGGCGCCGCGTGCACCTGAACGCGCTCTCGGTGACGATTGCATTGCTGTTCTGGGGATGGCTATGGGGCGCTATCGGACTCATCCTGGCGATCCCCATAACCGCAGCGATCAAGGTCGTGTGCGATCACGTCGAGGGCTGGGAGCCGGCTGGCCGCTGGCTTGGCGCCTGAATTCAGGCGTCGGATCGATGCCTGGGAATTTGTATAAACGACATTTAAGCGGAAACCGCAGGAGCCGGGTGGGAATGGAATGAAGTTTTACCATCGCGTTTTTCTTGGTATTTTTGGCGTGCTTATCGCGCTCACGTGCGCTGGCATCGTTCTGACCAGCGACTGGGGGAATCGCGCTGTTTCGCGGCAAAAGAGCCAGACAGGCGCCGAGCAGTCGCCGGTAGACATGCGCCAAATCCAAACGGCGCGGGCACTGGTCCCTCTTGCCTCTACTCCCGATGAACAGTCCCTGGCGCACGATGCCCTGAGAATGGCCGATCACGAAGTCGATTTTGAATTCACGGCGGCACTTTACCAAGCCGCGTCCCAGCCTGTTCCATCCACGGCGGAGATCAAGGCGATCCTCGCAAGAATTTCGGCTGCGCAAAAAAAAGTAGCCGAACTAAACGTGGAAATCTCCCGCGTGAACAAGCTCCTGGCTGCTGCAAAAGATAGTGAGAAAGATGCGCTCGAGGAGCAGCTCGACCTGGCGAATGCTCGCCTCGAGCTGAACCAGGACGAGTTCGCGGACGCCGGAGAGGATTTGGAGAGGGCTGGCGGGGACCCGCAAAGCCGCATCCAGCGTTTGGTAGCCGAACACAAAACCGCTGAGCAAGATAGCGGTGGCGAACTGGATTACAGCATTATCGGAAAGCAGGCGGGCGCGACGCTTCCCGTTTCCAATTCATTTTTGTCTCGCGCGCGCGCGTTTTTTGCGCTTCGCGCATTGGTGGAGCGGCTCAAGCAGGCGCAACAGGACGCGGCTGCCAAAGCAGCTTCGTTTTCCGGCCAGCACGACCAACTCGAGCGACAACTCGAGCAGGCCCAGGCCCAGCAATCGTCCAAGCTTCCCACTGCTTCGGATGGCGATTCGAAAGAAAATACTGCCGGCGTTCCGTCGCCAACCACCGAGCAAACCAGGGCCGCGATTTCGGCCTACCGTTCGCTTTCCACGCTTCAAAAAACAATGTCAAGCCTGGACGGCCGCATCCGCAATCAGCAAGATCTGGCAGCGGCCTACGAGCAATGGGGCATTTTGACAGCGTCGCGAGAACGGAGCACCCTGCACGGCCTGATTGTTTCCATTGCCTGGGTGCTGCTGATTGGAGCGATCGTTCTGATTAGCGATTGGTTCCTCGCACAAACTTTTGCGCGGCTTGAGCCCGACCGGCAGAAGTTGCTCACGTTGCGGACCGTGGCTCATTTTGCGATGCGGGCGGCCGGTTTGATTGTCATTCTGCTCGTTATCTTCGGTCTTCCAAGCCAGATGGCAACAGTTCTAGCGCTGGCGGGCGCGGGTCTGACGGTGGTGTTAAAGGATTTTATCGTCGGATTTTTCGGTTGGTTCATTTTGATGGGCAAAGACGGGATTCGCCACGGCGATTGGGTGGAAATTAACGGCGTCAGCGGTGAAGTCATCGAGATCGGACTGTTTCATACCGTGCTCCTCGAGACCGGTAACTGGAACGACTCCGGTCATCCCACTGGCCGCCGCGTGACGTTCGTCAACAGTTACGCCATCGAGGGACATTATTTTAATTTCTCCACATCCGGACAATGGCTCTGGGACGAGCTACAGGTCGCGCTACCCGCCAACCGAGACCCATATCCAGTCGTCGAGGAAATTCGGAAAATCGTCGAGAAAGAAACAGAAGCGAACACGCGTCTCGCGGAAACCGAATGGGAGAAGATGGGAACTGCGCGCGGGATTCGTTCCTTTTCGGCGGGACCGGCGATCAGTGTCAGGCCGGCTGGCTCGGGTTTCGAGATTCTGGTTCGTTACGTGACGCGCGCCAACGAGCGCCACCGGCAAAGGTCGAAGCTATACTTCGATATCGTCGAACTGCTGCGTCAGAAAGACATTCCGCAGGCCGCGACGACATCGCCCGCCCCCTAGCCGCGATGCTTTTAGGCTTGTGCGGCTGTTATCTCCGAACCGATGCCGGTTGAGGCGCTCCAACCAGTTCAAATTTCCTTGGATTACAACACGCCGAGGCGAGCCGCGAAATGTCTCGTTTCATTTCTGGTTTCCTCCGCAAGTGTTTCAACGTCTCCTGCAGGATAGCCGCCGATGCCTCATCCGGCGGCAGGATCAGCTTGTAATGCATCCACTTTCCATCTCGGCGCGCCGATACGATGCCGGCGTTGCGCAAATACGCGAGATGCCGCGAAATTTTTGGCTGGCTCATCCCGAGAATCTCAACGAAATAGCAAACACAAATCTCCCTATCCGCGATCAGGTTCAGCAGCCGCAATCGGGTTTCGTCAGCCAGCGCACGGAATAGAGGCTCCAGTTCTTTCATCCTCGAAATCTTATCATATCTGCCTTGACATATACGAACCGGTCGTATATGGTTATGCGTATATGAGGTCAAGCATGGACACCAACTTCGTCAAAGCGCACATCGCCATCGATGTAAAAAACGTTCCTGAGAGCATTGAATTTTATCGAAAGCTGTTCGGAATCGAACCGTCCAAGGTAAGGACTGGATATGCAAAATTCGATGTTGAGAAACCGCCTTTGAATTTCACTCTGAATGAGAACCCCAGCAAAAGCAGTCTTGCGCATCTCGGTATTCAAGTGGCATCGACAGCCGATGTCCTCACCGTGCGAGACCGCTGGGACGGCGAAGGACTCTCTCCACGGGACGAAATGAATACAACTTGCTGCTACGCCGTTCAGGATAAGTCCTGGGTTAAAGACCCGGATGGAAACGAGTGGGAAGTCTTCGCCGTCTTGCAAGACAACCTGATCGAGGCCGAACGGTCATGCTGCGCGCCTACATGCTGCAAGTGACGCCGATGACGCCGAAACATTACAACGTACTGTTTCTTTGCACGGGTAACTCGGCTCGTTCCATCATGGCCGAGGCCATCATGAACAAGAAGAGATTTCCGGCGCTCACCGCGTATAGCGCGGGCAGTCATCCAAAGGGTGTTGTTCATCCGGCTGCGCTGCAACAAATCGCGGCTGCGAGGCTTCCAGTAGATAATTTTCGAAGTAAAGACTGGACCGAATTTGCCGTGCCCGGCGCTCCCCAACTGGATTTTGTTTTCACCGTCTGCGATAACGCAGCGAAGGAGGTCTGTCCCGTCTGGCCGGGCCAGCCGATGACGGCCCACTGGGGAGTGCCCGACCCCGCGGCGGTGGAAGGCACGCCCGAGCAGATCGAGAGGGCCTTCAAAGAAGCGTTCATCGCGCTTGACAGAAGAATCAGCCTCTTTCTCGCGTTACCGCTATCGAGCCTGGATGCGCTCGCAATCAAGAGAGAAATCGAGCGCATCGGCCACGAATGAAGCCTTCATTGCCGCGTCGATGTGTTGCCGAGTTTGTTGGCACCGCGTTTCTGGTGGCAACGGTGATTGGCTCCGGAGTCATGGCGGAGCGATTGTCCAATGGCAATCTCGCGCTGGCACTGCTGGCGAATACGCTCGCCACCGGGGCCGCACTCGTCGCGCTGATCTTCACTTTCGGTGGAATCTCCGCTCACTTCAATCCAGTGGTCACCGCGATGGACGCATTCGAGCGCGGACTGCCTTGGCGCGACGTTCCATTCTACGCGATGAGTCAGGTCGCCGGCGGAATGACGGGCGCGATTATCGCGCATCTGATGTTCGGGCTTACGATTGTTTCGCTATCGGGCCATGTTCGGAGCGGTCCAGCTCAAGTGTTCAGTGAATTTGTCGCAACATTTGGACTGATAGCGGTTATCTGGGGCTGCTCTCGCTTCCGATCCGACGCAGTTCCATTCGCCGTCGGCGCATACATTACGGCTGCGTATTGGTTCACCGCGTCCACCTCGTTTGCAAATCCGGCTGTCACGATTGCACGATCGCTGAGTGACACGTTCGCGGGAATCCGGCCGTTGGATGTTCCGTGGTTTATCGTGGCTCAGTTTATCGGCGGGTTTGCCGCAACATTGCTCTTTCGTTGGCTCGTCCCGTTACGGAAACCCGCGGGTGGAGAATCATTGATCGGAGATCGGCGGGAGACGAAAGCTGAACGAACAACGTGACGGATACAAGAAATTGAAGTGTCCTCTCGCCGGGTCGATGGGGTGAGAGCCTGGAGTTGTTGCGGACTTGCGGTTATTTCCCGCCTTTCTTGTGGTCGAGCTTCAGCGTAAGCACGAATTCCTTGCGATTATCGTAGTTTGAAATGGATCGCGAAGACGACGTCCAGCCTTCGTGTTCGGCATGGATTTCATAGTCCACGTTCAAATCCAAGCCGCTAAAGCGAAACTGACCGTCGCTTTCGGAAAGATGCGTGGTGATATCTTGTGTGTGGAGGTTCTTCAGATAGACCACGGCTGTATCGACAGGGGCCTCATCCTTATCCACCACCGTGCCGCGAACCGTTCGCAACTCGGAGTCCTTGCCTTTGGGTTTGTTCTGCGCGAAGACAGCGACCGCAACCATGGCCACGAGCACGACGAACGCGAGCTTCCGGGACGATTTCATGGTTTGCCTCCGGTCACCTGTTCCATTTGCAACGTCAGGTCCTCGCGACTACCCTCTCGGGCGTCGACTTTTCGGGTTTGGGGCTTATATCCGCGGGCTTCGATCGTCAATTCGTATTCCGCGCCCTGTGCGACCCGAATTCCGAGTTCGCCCTGGCGATCGGACATGGCGTCCCAGCGGAACTTTTTTTCGTCCTCCCGGCGAACACGCACCCGGGCGCCCGGCAAGGCGAAACCCCGGTCCGTGAATACCGTCGCAAAAATCACGAAGTCATGAACGTGGGAGCCAGTCTGGGACTGGCCGGCGGGCGCGTTTGCAGCAATCGATATCGCCGAGGAGCAGACAAACATCAAGCAAACAACTAGACACCGAACGCGCACACTAGCCATAGATGCCACGCGACGCGAAATGGTTGACGAAAGTTGAGGACGCGGGAGGATTCCTACAGGTTTGTTAGACTTCCTCTTCTTCCTCTTCCTCGTCGTCATCTTCCAGAAGGTCGTCCCCATCTTCAGACTCCTCATCTTCGTCATCGTCATCGTCCGAGATGGCATTGACCTTGACGGGGTGAATCTGCACGACTTCCATTTCGGTTTCGCACTCAGGACAGGCCAGGATTTCGCCTTCCTCGACTTCGTCTTCGTCAACATCGATTTCGGTGGCACATTTAGGACACCTGACCACGGCGAAAACCTCCTAGCGGAATAGGACGCTCTTGTTGCTGGAGTATTATATAACGCGAAAAGGGCCGGGAGGGAAGCGGCCAAAATTACGATGACTCCAGGACGAGAATACCCGGACCGGCCGATGGTGGGGGTGGGCGGAGTGGTGATCGACGAGGGACGCGCCCTGCTGATCCGGCGAGCCGCTCCCCCACTCCAGGGCCAGTGGTCCATCCCCGGCGGAATGTTGGAAGTGGGCGAAACGCTCGAACAGGGCGTAGCGCGAGAGCTAGCGGAGGAAACCGGGCTCGCGGTGAAAGTGCTCGAATTGATCGAAGTATTCGAACGGATTTTTCCCGCGCCCGTGAATGCGGATGGCTCGCCAGGAAACGCCGCGCGGCCCCAGTACCATTTTGTGATTCTCGATTATCTGTGCGAGATGCAGGGAGGAAACCTTTGCGCGGGGAGCGATGCCCTGGAATTTGCGTGGGCGCGCGAAGAAGAGCTGGTGAAATTCGATCTGACCGTCGCGGCTACGCGCGTGTTGCGGAAAGCGTTCGCGATGGCGCGAGAGCGGTACGCTCGCTAAAACCGATAAAAGAGCTGCTTTGTTTACAAAGTCCAAACTTCAGAGAGGTTTTCCTCCTTGCCGGCTCCAGCCATACCTTCCCAGCAGCGGCACAAACCGGCAGTCGAACAAGGCACGCGTTTTCAACACGCCGTTCTCGTTTCTCGCTTGCACCAGTTCCTGATTCTCACGGCTGCCAACCGGGATCACTAGCCGGCCTCCCTCGCGCAGTTGGCCCGCGAGCATGGGAGGAATTTCGGGAGCGGCGGCGGTGACGAGAATTGCGTCGTACGGCGCGGCGTCCGGAAAGCCTGTGGAGCCGTCTCCGTTGTGAACGTGAACATTGGTGTAGCCCAAATCTGTCAGTCTTTCCTGCGCTCCGAGAGCCAGCGACGTATGACTTTCGACGGTGATGACATCGCGAGCGAGCAACGACAGCACCGCTGCCTGATAGCCCGATCCGGCGCCGACCTCCAGCACGCGCTCGGAACCGGTGAGTTCGAGCGCCTCCGCCATTGCCGCGACCATATACGGCTGTGAAATGGTTTGGCCTTCGCCGATGGGCAAAGGCTTATCCGCATACGCTTCGTGCTGGAATTCAGCGAGTACGAATTCGTGCCGCGGAACGCTGGCCATTGCTTCGAGCACGCGCGCCGACGTAACACCGCGCCTGCGAATTTGTGTCTCGACCATCGTCAGACGAGCGGTGACCAATGCGTCGGCGGTCGAATCGGAGTGTGGGTTGGAGTCGCGCACGGCTGATTATAAGGTAGGACAGGCTTCAGCCTGTCTTCTTTTGACTTTTGCCAGCATGGCAAAAGATCGAAACCACACAGGCTGAACAGGCTGCGGAAAAAGTAGGAAGATTTGTGGGTCGTGGCTTCAGCCACGACGTAAGCGCATTGGATTCTTCAGGGGTTTTAACCCCTGAGGCCCGCACATTCCATTTTTCCGCAGCCTGTGAAGCCTGTTCTACTCACCCCGTACTCTCGAGGATGGCGCGGGCGCGGTTTGCAAGCCGAACATCTCGCGGTCTTGATACACTATTCGCGCTACCGGGAGGTGACGGGTGTCAAACACTTTTAGCCAGGAAACCGAACACAAGCCATTGAGACTCTTCAGGCCGTGGAAAATGATCGCGCTCGTTGTGTTAAGCATGATTGCCGCGCACGGCGCGTCGGCGCAAAAAATCACCATGGAATTCGACCGGGCGGCGGATTTCAGCAAGTACAAGACGTTCGCCATTCGCGACGGCCAGTTGAGCAGCAGGAATGCGGCGCTGAACAGTCCGCTGGTCAAGAAACAGATCGAGGCGGACATCGAACACGATCTGACGGCCAAGGGCCTGATGAAGGTCGACGGGCCATCCGACCTCAATGTGAGGTACACGTTCGGCTCGGCCCGCAAGACCGAGGTCGAGGCTTATCCCGCGGGATGGTACGGACTTGGGACGCGCTACGTGAGAGTGCCGTATGCCGAGGGCACGCTCGTCATCGATCTGCGCGATCCCACGACTCGTTCTCTGGTGTGGCGCGCCATTGCCAGCGAGGAAAAAAGCGATCCCACGAAGATCGAAGGGAAGCTGGATGACATGGTTAAGAAATCGATCAACAAATATCCACCGAAGAAATAGCGTGCGGAATCGGCCTCGATTCTTAGATCGGTCCTGCCCGTGAATCCGGCGCTCAGCATCTATCGGAATCTAAACCCGCACCCTTCACAAAAGGCGTGAAGGGTGCGGCACCATGGAATTCTACTCGCTCGGCCTAACCCGCATTTCTTACGATCTCCCCGAAGATTGCTCGGGAATTCGGCAAATTTCGGTGGCCTAGCGAGTGTAGGGGCACGACATGTCGTGCCCTCCGGTCGACCCGTTTGACTAGCCCGGCTTTCTTAGAAGCAACGGACGCCCGTCTCAGGTTCAGGAGAAGGGTTATTCCGAAGCTGCTACTCAGCCGGTCGGCCGCAGGGCACGACATGTCGTGCCCCTACAACTTCGACAGCCACCGAAATTATCGAGATCCGCTAAATTCGCGAATGATCGTTGGCGAATGTGTGAGAGATCCGGACTAAAATCTTCAGCCCGTTGCAAAAACATAGTTTTTCGCAGGGGAAGTCAAATCCGGAACGTGCGCTCTAGCCTAAAACGCCCATCCCCCGGAATGAAAGATCCGGGCGAAAGCAATCTGCAACGCGAATTGGCCCGCGACCAGTAGA
>Ga0265325_10002331_pt1 | contig 12869 bp, 13 predicted proteins | sample 41420metaG_FD_202090 | JGI IMG/M metagenome (GOLD analysis project Ga0265325, IMG submission 202090) | Rhizosphere microbial communities from Carex aquatilis grown in University of Washington, Seatle, WA, United States - 4-14-20 metaG | ecosystem: Host-associated > Plants > Roots > Rhizosphere...
CGAATCCGCCTACGACACCGACGACGTCGACGACGGCGCCAAGGTCGTCATGACGCCGCCGCTGCGCGGGCGCGAGCACCAGAAGGCGCTGTGGCGCGCGCTCGCCGCCAACGATTTGCAGATTGTCTCCACCGATCACTGCCCGTTCTGCATCGACGAACATTCGATTTCGCCCCATCACGCCAAGCGCGCCGCCGCGGCGCGCGACTTCACCCGCATTCCCAACGGCGCGCCGGGCATCGAGACAAGAATGCCGCTGCTGTTCGACGCTGCGGTCCAGCAAAGGATCGACCTGCATCGCCTGGTGGCGATCGCTGCGACGAACCCCGCCAAGCTGTTCGGCCTGTTCCCGCGCAAGGGCACGATCGCGGTCGGATCCGACGCCGATCTGGTGCTGTACGATCCGCGCGCGACGACCACCGTTCGCGCCGCTGAGCATCACAGCCGGGTCGACTACAGCCTGTTCGAGGGATGGAAACTCAGCGGCGTGATCCGCAAGGTGTTTTCGCGCGGCGAACTGATCGTCAACGGCCCAACCTGGCTCGGTCGGCCCGGCGCCGGGCGCTTCCTTCGGCGCGGGGGCAGCGGCCGAATCTAGCCAGCCGTCGACGCGGCGTGCGGGCAGGCTGAGGAAACCGTGCGGACGCAGACAGGGACGCCCACCGCGACCGGCGACTGAGCCGAAAACGTGGGCGCCGGCTCACACGACGCTTGCCCCGGCCGGTCCGCTGGCGCTAATTCGCCCCCGAGTGTTCGGAGGGTCCGGGGTGGCGCCTTTCTCGATCGCGATCATCGGCGTCGGCAAGATCGCCCGCGACGCGCATCTGCCGGTCATCGCCGGCGATCCGAGCTTCCGGCTCGTTGGCGTCGTCAGCCGGTCGGGGGTGAAAGTCGAGGGTGTCCCCACCTTTGCGACCCCCGCCGAGCTCTACGCCGCCGCGCCGCAGCTCGACGCCGTGGCGATCTGCACGCCGCCCAACGTCCGCCATCGCCTGGCGCGCGAGGCGATCGACGCCGGCAAGCACGTCCTGCTGGAAAAGCCCGCCGCGCCGACGCTGGCCGAGATTCGCGACCTGACCGCCCACGCCGCCGAGCGCGGCAAGATCGTCTTCGCCGCCAGCCATTCGCAATTCCACCGCCCGGTCGAGCCGGCGCGGCGCCGGCTCGTTGGGCGGCGGCTGGCGCGTGTGGCGATCGAATGGACCGAGGACGTGCGCGTCTGGCATCCCGGCCAGGAATGGATCTGGGAAGACGGCAATTTCGGCGTGTTCGACACCGCCATCAACGCGCTGTCGATTCTCGCCAAGATCGCGCCAGGGCCGGTGTACGTCAAAGGCGGCGCGCTCGATTATCCGGCCAATCGCGCGACGCCGATCGCCGCTTCGCTCGTCCTCGTCAGCCCAGCGGCCGCGCCCGGGGCGCAACTGACGGCGAGGTTCGACTGGCGGGCCACCGGCGCTCAAAACTGGCGCGTCGACGTCGACGCGGTCGACGGGCCGCGTCTCAGCCTGATCGAGGGCGGCGCCAAGCTGCTGGTCGACGGCCGCGTGGAGGCGATCGACGCCACGACCGAGTACGCCGACGTCTATGCGCGCTTCGCCGAACTCCTCGTCCGCGGCGAGAGCGTGGTGGACGGGGCAGCCTCGCAACTGGTCGCCGACGCCTTCCGGCTCTGCGAGCGCAGGATCGTCGAACCGTTCCACTGGTGATCGCGCCGCAGGCGAAAGATCTTCCGCGCGACTCAAGCCTCGCGCGGCCGGCGCTCTCGGGCCAGCCGTTCGAGTTGACCGCGCCATGCGGCAGAGCGCGCGAGTTCCCAGGCCGGCTTCGCGCCGAGACGGTCGGCCTGCGCCTGCATCCGCGCCACCAGCGCGCGGGCGTCGGCGCGCTTCTGATCGACGCGGTGATCGGCGATCAGATCGAGCGTCTCCTCCGGCGCGCTCGCGCCCGCGACCACCGCCTCGTAAGTCAGGCGCTTGAAGAACAGGGCGCGCGCGCTCGCTTCGAGCGCCAGCGCCAACGCGGGTTCGATCAGCGCACGCGCTGATAGGCGGCGGATGGTCGCTTCGACGTTCACCAGCGCCTCGGTCAGCGGCAGATAGTCGAGTTCGGCCGGCCCATGGAGCTGGGCGACGGCGGCGTCGTCGACCAGATCGCCGCTCATGTAGCGGGCGAAGATTTCGCCAACGCCGATCATGCCGAAATGCGCGCATTCGGCGGCGCGCAACGCGCCGAGGCTGCCGCCGCCATAAACGGCGACGCCCTCGCTCAGGGCGAACAGGATCTCCTTGTGCCACGGCGCGGCGACGTCCTCGTAGCGGCCGTCGACCAGGCCGATCGCCGTCGCGCCGTCGAGCACGGCGGCAGCGACGTCGCCTTGGGCCGCCGGACCGCAGCAAACAATTTCCGGCGCGGCGGCGATACGCCCGCCGACGATGTCGCCGTAAAGCGACGGGCCGGCGAACAGCGCCTTCATCGGCGCGCCAGCTTGGCGCGCAGCGCGCGAGGGCCGAGCGGATAGCGGCGCGCGCCAGGAACCGTTTCGAGATCGGGGACCAGCGCCTTGGCGACGGCGAAACCGCGATCGCCGGCCTCGAGCGGCGCAATGATCGCCGAACCGGCGCCGATCGCCCGCAGGCGCGCGGCGATGTGGCCGATGTAGTCGGCAGGCCCGACCGCCGCGGCGGGCGGCGCGCCGGCCGAGGGTTCGGCGCGGGCGAACGGCAGCAGGTCGAGCGCGATGCGCGCGCGGTAGTCGCCGGGATCGAAATCGTCGCGTGCGCCGGAGATCGCGGTCAGGCGAGACTGCGCCGCTTCGGTGACGGCGCGAATGGCGGCGCGCGCCGGATCGGGATGGCAGCCGCTGCCGCTCTGCAACTCGAAATGGCGCCAGCGCGCCGGATCGTTGTCGAGCGGGGGCGAGATCGCGGCGTAGCAGACGGGAATCTCAACGTCGGTCGAAATGTCGAACAGCCGCAGCCGCAGTCCGGCCGCTTCGATCCTGGCCAACAGCGCAGCGAGCTGAGGATCGTCGAAATCGCGCGGATCGCGGCAGCGTCCGGCGACTTCGCCGTCGCCGGCGAGCGACCACAGGGTCAGCGCGTCGCGCTCGACGCGCTCGCACAGACCATGGAACGCCGCCTCCCACAGCACGTTACCCGAGGCGAGGCCATCGGTCGATTGCCAGTAGCGCGCCGCGGCCGCCTCCCCGCCGAGCCTGACCGCATCGAGCGGAACCCAGACCGGCGCGTCGTCCAACAGATCGAAGCCTTCGATCCAGTCGATCGATTCGTCGGGCGCCGGCGGCGAAGCGCCGACGCGCAGCAGTTCAGGCAGCAGCGCCGTACGGCGTCCGGCGGCGGCCATGGCGCGCGGCGACAGCGTGGTGCGCGGCAGGTCGCGCCGCTCGGCGGTGGCGACCTCGATCGCCTCCATCATCGCCGAAGCGGCTGCGGAATCGTCGTCGACGCCTTTGCCTTGCGAGACGGCGAGCGTGGCGGCGTTCGGCCGAATGGCCGCCCAGACGGGAATGCCAACCTCGTCGAGCCCGGTCAGCCGCGCCAGCCTGGTGACGCCGAATTCCGGCAGCCGCGGGCGCAACCCAGCGAGCGTCTGAGCCGGCGCAACGACGCGATCGGAATAGCGGGAAACGACGCCGCGCGCCTGAAGCGACGCGGCGTCGACCAAGTTACTGCACGACGTGCATTGGGAACGCGGCGGCGGACGAACGTTCAGTCGCCGCGGCGAGCGTCTCGACTTCGGTCACGGGAACGCCGAGTCCCTTGGCGGCGCCCGCCGAAATCTCCGAGACCGCCAGCTTGTCGAAAGTGACCAGCCAGAAGCGGCCATCATCCTTGGTGCGCAGAACCGTCGCTTTGCTCATGCTTCCCTCCCGTCCTTCGCCGACCAACAGCGATCAGCTGAAGCCCGCGATCCGTAGGCCTTCCGTGTAACGCTGAACAAAGTCTTTGTTGCGGCAGGGCGCCATCGCCATCCAGGAGCGGAGGTCGAAGTTGGGATTGAAATCCATCGACGCCTTCATCACGCGCCGCGCTCCCGAGATGTCGCCGATCAGCGCGCGCGCGGCGGCGGAGATCCGGAAGGCCGGCGCCGGATTGCTCATCTGCTTGATTTGCGCCAGCGTCGCTCCGTAATCCTCGCGGGCGAAATGGGCGCCGGCGAGCACCCAGCGAATGTAGTCGCCGCCCGGATCGAACGAGCGCACCAGATCGTCGAGCATGGCGATCGCTTCGCGCGATTGACCGTTGAACACCAGCGCGTCGGCAAGATCGGCGCACACGCCCTTGTCCTCAGGGCACAGCGCCGCCGCGCGGTTGAGGCATTCGATGCCGTCGTCGAGCCGCCGGCGATAGACGCGCACCAGTCCGAGTTCGTGATAGCCGCGGTGATCGTCCGGGCTGATGGCGATGGCCTGCTTGGCGAACTGCTCGGCGAACTCCAACGGCGCGACCTCGAAGGGCGCGCGCACCAGCCATTCCATGACGTGCGATCGCGCCAGCGCGGCGATGGTCGGCACGAAGTCCGGCGCGACGCTCTGCGCCGACTTGAGCAGCCGGCGCGCGCGGCGGATCGACGGCAGATCGATGGCGTTGAGCAACCGCTGGGCTTCGAGGGTGAACCGGTAGGCGACGCGCATGCCGTCGACGCCTTCGCGCAGCGAGATCTCGCGATCCTCGACATGACGCAGAATCGAATTCAACGTGATCGGCGCACGCTCGAAATACTGGCTGCTGTCGGCGAACGACGCGGCCCAAAGTATCTGATGCTCCGGCAGCGACAGCAGCCGAAGTTGGATGGCGCTGATCCGCCCGTGGGCGAGGCGGACTTCGACGAGGTAGTCGGCGTCGCGATGCGCCTTCGGATCGAGCGACGATTCGACCGCGAGCACCGTCAGCGCGCGGGTTTGCGCAAGGCGGGTGGCGATGTCGGCGCCCAATTCCGCCACCAGCTCGCGCCCGGCCGGGGGGGCATAGCTCGGCGCGTGCGGCGAAACGATCGCGCGCGGCAATTCGTCGTTGTGCGCGCCTGAGCGCAGCGCGTTTTCCGCCAGCTCCGCCGCCGCATCGGCGGGCGCGTTCCACTTGGCGACGTGTTCGACCGGGTGGACGACGACCAGCTCCGGCCGCCGTTCGATGCGGATCTCCTGGACGTGCTCGCGTTGGCGGCGAAATTGGTCGGCGCGCGCGGCGTCGCCGCGTTCCTGGTAGGCCTGAATCAGCGCGCGATAGGCGTCGTCATGACGCGGATCGATTTCCAGGATGCGCGTCGCAGCGAGCATCGCCGCGTCTTCGACCGGGCCGCTCGCGCGCGACTCGACGTAAGGCGTCAACGCGCCAAGGAATTCGGCGCGTAGCGCCGCACGCTTGCGCGCCAGCCAGCTCTCGAGCGCATCGCCGTGGGCTGTCAACCCGGCGAGCAGGTCGCCGCCATACGCCTCGCAGGCGGCGGCGACGTCCGCGCCATGGCTCGAATGGATCTCCGCCTGAAAGCGCCGCAGATCGATCGACACGTTGCGCGGACTGAGGACAATCTCGGAGGTCGTCGTCTCCAACAACTGCATGCCGGCGGCGATTTCGGCGGCGCGAATGCGAAACAGCAATTGGCGGAGGTTGCCGGCCTGGCGGGCGCGGTCGACTTTTTCCCAAAGGAAGGCGCCGGCCTCCTCACGGGAAGCGCGGCCGCCAGGGCAATCGAGCAGCAGATAAGCGAGCAGCGCGAGCGCCAAACGCGGCAACGCCGCAGCGTCGCCCGGCCGCTCTAAGCCGCGCGCCGAACCCAGGAGGACGACGCCGTTAACGTCGCCTCTCGCGATCGCGATTTTGTTCAACACCACCATTCAATAGTCGATTCCCCGCAAATTACTCATATCAAAACGCCGCGGACCGACAACTCAAGTGCGACGATTCGAGAATCTTGTAACGCTGATTGTAACGCTACTCACGCCTTCGTGATGACCAAAAGGAGTCCGGCGCCTATCGCAGGATCGCGCCCGGCCGCAGCCAAAATGCACTGCGTGAGGGTGGCGGCGCCGATTTTTCGGCTGCGCCGGCGGCGTTTTGGCCCCTTTCTTGACGCTCGAGGCGCGACTCCGCCCCGGTTTTCGTCAAAAACGCCGTTACCGTAACAGCTGCAGACTCTACACGCGGGCGCGCTCCAGTCCAAGGACGCGGTCGAGCGCAATCCGCCCCGGCCCGAACGTCATGATCGATAGCGCCATCGCCGCCCACGGCAGATGGAAGTTGGCCCAGCCGTCGGGAACGGTGAGCTGGATGATCGCCGTCATCGCCAGGATGCCGAGCGCGGCGTAGCGCGTCGCCAGGCCGAACACGAGCAACACCGGCAGGATGGTCTCGCCGAGCGCCGACAGAGTCGCCATCGTCTCGGGCAACGGGAAGGCGTATTCGCCGCCGAACAGATGCAGTTTGAACTCGTCGACGAACAATTGCTGCGCGCCGAAGGAGAGCGTGAGGAAGCCGTCCCATTTCGTCATGCCGGACTTCCAGAACGGCACGGCGACCGCAAAGCGCAGCGCCAACATAGCCAGCGACATCGGCAGCCAGCCGAACAAGGCTTCAGTCAGGCGGGCGATGGGATTGGCGCGCGTCAACGGCGCCGAGGAAGCGTCAGCGGTGGTCATGTTGGGAATTCCTTTCAGATCAGGGATTGGAACGCGCCGGCCGCGATGAGGCCGACGAGATGGGCGCCGGGATCGCAGCCGTCTTGCGCGGCGATCGCCGACGCCTCGCCGAGGCTCGCACCGGAAAACAACGCCGCGGCGAAGGCGAAACCGCCGGGCGGCAGAACGCGCACGGATACGTCGGCGTCGGGCCGCGCCACCAGCGCCGCCTCGGCCGTCCAGGCTTCGGGCGCGCTCGGCTCGGCCTCGCCCTGCGAAGCGGCCCAGATCGAGGCGGCCGGGTGTGAGAACGCCAGCAGCCGCGCCGCCGGGTGCGGCCGAAAGCGCAGCGCCTCGAGCGCGTCGGGGGCGATCGCCGCCAGCGCGTCGAGGCTGAGCGCGCCGGCTTCGGCGGCGTGATAGGCCTCGACCCAGGCGTTCTCCAGCCGCGCCACGTCGGCCAGGAACGGAATCGTCGCAGCGGGCGGAAAGCCGGCGATGAAGTCCGGAAAGCTGTCGCCGTAAAGCATCAGCGCCGGCGAGCGCGGCTTTTCCGCCGCGACAAATGCGCCAGCCATGGCGCGAAAGAAATCGTCGCCGACCAATCGCCGTACGACTGGGTAGCGCGCCTCGAGCGCGCCGATCAGCGCCACCGCGACATTGTTGCGGTAGACGGCGAACCGGCGCTCGACCGGCCGGCCGTCGCGCCGCTGGGTCGCCGCCGGGGCGGGCTGTGACGGATCGGCCAGCGCGCCGGCGAAGCTGGCGATCGTCGCTTCAAACTGCATGGCGCAATTCCTCGGCCTTGGCGCGCCGCGTCATCGTCGCGTCGGCGCGGCGCGCCTCGGCGGCCAGGACCGGCCATTGCGGGACGTCGTTGTCCCATTCGATCAGCGTCGACGTCGGGCCGAGGTGGCGCACGACGTCTTCGTAAAGCGCCCACACCGCGGCCCGCACCGGCGAATTGTGGGCGTCGATCAGCAGCGGCGCGCCCTCGTCGTCGACCGCGTCGGCGTAACCGGCGAGATGGATCTCGCCGACATGGCGAAGCGGAAACGCGGCGAGATAGGCGAAGGGGTCGAAGCCGTGGTTGGTCGCGCTGACGAAGACGTTGTTGACGTCGAGCAGCAGGCCGCAACCGGTGCGGCGGACGACCTCGGCAAGGAAATCTGTTTCGGCGATCGCGCTGTCGGCGAACTGCACGTAGGTCGAGGGGTTCTCAAGCAGCATCCGGGTCGCCAGCGTCTCCTGCGTCTGGTCGATGTGGCGGCAGACGACGGCCAGGGTCTCTTCGTCGTAGGGCAGTGGCAGCAGGTCGGCGAGGAAGCCTTCGTCGTGGCTCGACCAGGCGAGGTGCTCGGAAAACTGCGCCGGCTGGTAGCGGCCCATCAGGCCCTTGAGCCGCGCCAGGTGATCGCGGTCGAGCGGCTTCGGCGAGCCGATCGACAGCCCGACGCCGTGCAGCGACAGCGGATAGCGGGCGCGGATCGCCTCGAGCCGGCGATGCGGCGGCCCACCGTCGCCCATATAGCTCTCGGCGTGGACCTCGAAGAAGCCGACCTCGCGCGGGCCGGCGAGAATCGCCTCAAAATGCTCGGGCTTGAAGCCGACGCCGGCGCGGCCCGGCAAGGGGCGGGCTCCGCGCGCCGGGGGGAGTTTCGAACCTGTCATGGCGTGCTCCGTTGAACCGTCAACGGCGTCTTCGCGGGGCGGCCGCCGCGTGTTACACGGCGCGGGCGGTCCGAGGCCCCGGAGCGCGGCAAAAGCGTGGGCGGCGGCGTAACAAACCGCGGCGACGGAACGAAGCAGGAATGAGCGAGACACCCGCAGCAGGCCCCGGCGACGACAAATGGGCGCCGGCCATGCGCGCCGCCCTGGCGGGCGACGAGGCGGCCTATCGGCGGTTGCTCGCGGAAATTGGCCGTTCGGTCAGGGCGATGGCGCGCGGCGCCTTCTCCCGCGCCCGGGTCGGCGACGCGGATATCGAGGATGTCGTGCAGGAAACACTGTTGGCGATCCACCTGAAGCGGGGCACCTGGGACGGCGGGCCGAGGCTCGCGCCATGGGTCAACGCGATCGCCCGGCACAAGATCATCGACGCGATGCGCCGCCGCGGCGTGCGCCGGGCCGAGCCGATCGAGGATTTCGAGGCGGTGCTCGCCGCGCCGGAAGGCGAAGACCCGCACACCCGCAGCGACATCGAGCGGGTGATGAAGCAACTCGCGCCGCGCCAGCGCGACATCGTCACCGCCATCTCGCTCGACGGCCAGTCGATCGCCGCGACCGCGGCGCGACTGTCGATGAGCGAAGTGGCGGTGCGGGTGGCGCTGCACCGGGCGCTGAAGGCGCTGGCGGTGGCCTGGCGGAGTGCGACCCAATGAAGACCGCCGACCTCATCGCCGCGCTCGCCGCCGAACCGCCCCCGCCCCCGCTCCGCCTCGGCCGCCGCGTCGCGCTGGCGCTCGTTCTCGGCGCGGCGATCAGCGCCGTGCTGTTCATGGCGGCGCTCGGGCCGCGGGCCGACTTCGACGCCGCCTCGCACACCATGCGCTTCGACCTCAAGTTCATCGACACGCTGGCGCTGCTGTTGCCGAGCGTCCTGCTGGCGGTCCGGCTACTGCGGCCCGAGGCGCAGCCGCGCGCGCTGCTCGCGGCGCTGATTGCGCCGTTCGTCCTGCTCGGCGGCGCGGTGGTCGTCGAACTCGCCGTGACCCCGGCGGATCTTTGGATGACCCGCCTCGTCGGAACCAACGCCCTGCATTGCCTGACGCTGATCCCGCTGATGTCGATCCCGCCGCTCGCCGCGCTGATATATGCGATGCGGGCCGGCGCGCCGAGCTATCCGGCGCTGACCGGCGGGCTCGCCGGCGCAGCGGCGGCCGGCGCCGCGGCGACGATCTACGCCACCAATTGCACCGACGATTCGCCGCTGTTCGTCGCCAGCTGGTATCCGCTGGCGACGCTGATCGTCGTCGCCGCCGGCGCCCTAGCCGGACGCAAATGGCTGCAGTGGTGAGCGTGTAGGCGCGGACGCTACCCGCTTTCGCTGCTCGGCAAAGTCGCTAACCGCCATCCTCCCCCGCAAAGCGGGGGAGGGGAACCGCGCGAAGCGCGGTGGAGGGGGCTTTGGCCTCAGCTTCGATCTTCGCCACCGCTGCGCGCACGATCGCATCGACGACGTCGTCGATGTCGCGCATGACCTGACTCGCCGGAATGCGCATCACCGATACGCCCTGCGCCTGCACCCATGCGTCTCGGCGAAGATCGCGTTGCGGCCGATCGCCCATGTCGTGACTGATTCCGTCGATCTCGACCGCGAGCCGCGCCTTGGCGCAATAGAAATCCAGTACGTGGAAGCCGATCGGATGCTGGCGGCGAAAGATCGGCGCTCCTGGGACGCGCGCCTGCAGCCGACTCCATAGCCGTGCTTCCGGCGGCGACAGGTTACGGCGCAAGCGTCGCGCGTTTTCAACGGTTACTTTCGGCGCTCGCACACCCCCTCCACCGCGCTGCGCGCGGTTCCCCTCCCCCGCTTCGCGGGTGAGGAAGGTCGCCCTACTTGATCAGCGGCTTCAGGATCGCGTCGAGGTCGGCCGTCGACAGCTCGCCGTCGTAGACCTTGCCGTCGATGACGAAGGTCGGCGTGCCCTGCACCTTGACGTCCGCCTCCGCGGCGTTGAGGATCTTGGTCATCGCGTCGGCCTTCGACTGGTCGTTGAGGCAGGCCATCGCCTGGTCGTGGCTCATGCCGGTCGGCCGCAGCGCAGTGATCAGCGCCTCGAGCGGGTTATCGACGAAGGCCCACTTGTCCTGCTCGGCGAACAGCAGCTCGATCGTCGCCAGCGTCTTGTCGTCGCCCTCGCAGCGCGCCAGCACGAACGCGGCGACGTCGAGCGGGTTGCGCGAGAACTCGCGAAAAATGAAATGAACCTTGCCCGGGTCGACGTAGGCCTTCTGGAAGGCCGGGAAAATCGTGGTGGCGAAGGTGGCGCAGTGCGAGCAAGTGAGCGAGCCGTATTCGATCACCGTCACGCCGTTGGGATCGCCGAGCGACAACTCCGGCAGCGGCCCCGGCTGCAGCACTTTCGTCATGTCGACCGTGCTCGCGGGAGTCGGCGCGGCGGAGGCGGGCGTCAGCGCCAGGGCCAGCGCCGCCGCGGCGGCGATACGGACGACGGCGGACGGAAAGAAAGCGGTCACAGGGGACTCCGAGGTTGGAACGCGGCGCATTTAGCGCCGGGGCGGGCGGAGATTGGACTATTTCCCCCGTCGCCGGCAAGGCCGGCGAACAACCCCGCGGGCCCGCTGGGCCCCCGCCTCAGACCGCGAGCGTCGCTTTGAGGCGCGGCTGGGCGACCGCCACGCCGTGCTGGGCGGCCAGCGCGATCAGCCCGCCGAAACGGCGCTCTCTCTTCGCCGCATGGTTGGAGAAAATGTCGGCGAGTTTGTGGTCGAGGAACGGATTGCGGAAACGTTCGAGCACCGCGGCGCGATAGCCGCGCGCCTCTTCGCCCATGCCGAGCCCGTCGAACACCGGCAGCACTTCGCGATCGTAGAGGTCGTTGAGTTCGGCCAACGTCGCCGGGTCGGCGAGCGCGACCCGGACGAATTCGTTCGCCGCGCCGCCGCGCCGGCTCCACAATTCCGCAAGATAGGTGTGGCCGAGATTGAGAATGAACAGCTTCAGCCGCTCGTAGCGTTTGAGATCGTCGGTGACGACGACGCTGGGATGGCGGCACGGCATGACCAGGCCGGGCCGGCTCTCGACCGCCCACAGCGAATAGGGTTCGGCGACCGCGCCGGCCGGCTCCAGCGGCGCCGAGACGATGCGGTCGACCAGCGAGTTGACCCATATGCAGTCTTCGCTGAGCCAGCGACGAAAGGCGTGCGGCAGCGCCCAGTTCGAGGCCAGCTCCAGCGCCAGCGCCTTCAGGCGGTCGCCGTTGCCTTCGATCAGCTCGCAGGGAAACAGGGTCGGCGCCGGACGGCCGGCGGCGAAGCGGGCGTAGAGCAGCTTGGTCAGCTTGGCGGGAAACGCGTTGGGAATGCCGTCGTCGGGTCGATCGTTCGGGTCGAGTTCATAACCGCGGTCGCCGGTGTTCGAGACGATCCAGCGGGCGTTGAGGAACAGCTTTTGCGTCGCCGGCCAATCGAGATTGGCTTCGACGCCGCGGCCGACGCTGTCGACCTCTTCCCATTCGTCGACCGCCGCGCCGCCGACCAGACCGCGCACGTGGATGCGGTAAGGAAGCCCGGCGTCAAAGAAGGCGACGCGGCGCGCGCTCTCGGCCGACGCGGTCGTCTGAATGACGGCGATCCGCTGCGTCCCCGGCCCGTCAACGAAGCCGCGGGCGACGAAATAATCGAAGTGGGCCTGCAGGAAGCGGCTCGTGCCGAATTGCAGAATGGGAAATGGCATTGGTCAGATCTCGATCAGCGCTTTGACGACGCCGTTGGCCGGATCGAGCCAGCGCGGAAACGCGCTCGCCGCGTCGTCGAGCGAAGCGCGATGCGTAGCGAGCGCTTCGGTGGCGATTGCGCCGGAGCGCAGCGCCGCGAACACCGTCTCGAAGTCGGCCCGGGTGGCGTTGCGGCTGCCGAGCAGCGTCGTCTCCCGCTTGTGGAACTCGGGGTCGGCGAAGGTGATGTCGCCCAGCACGATGCTGACCAGCACGTAGCTGCCGCCGTGGGCGACCAGATAGAAGCCGGCGTTCATCGCCGGCGGCGAGCCGGTGCAGTCGAACACGCAATCAAAGAAGTCGCCGCCGGTCAGCGCCCCCAGCCGGTCGCGAGCGCCCTCGCCCGCCTCGATCGCATGTTCGACGCCGATCGCCTTGCGGGCGAAGGCGAGACGGTCGGCGCGCGTGTCGAGCATCGTCACATCGCCGCCGCGCGCGCGGGCGAAAATCGCCGTGGCGAGCCCGATTGGACCGGCGCCGACGACCACGACCTTCTGGCCCGGCTCGACCGCGCCGCGCCGCGCCGCATGTGCGCCGATGGCGAGAAACTCAGCCATCGCCGCCTGGTCGATCGTGACGCCCTCGGCGTCGATGAGGTTGTCCTCCCGCACGACGAGCCAATCGGCGAAGCCGCCGTCACTGTGGACGCCGATCACGTTCATGTGCTGGCAGCAGTTTGGTTTGCCGCGCCGGCAGGCGACGCACTGGCCGCAGGCGACATAGGGCAGGACCGTGACCTGTTGGCCGACATGGAAGCGGCTCGGCCCTTCGAC
>Ga0265325_10002332_pt1 | contig 12867 bp, 12 predicted proteins | sample 41420metaG_FD_202090 | JGI IMG/M metagenome (GOLD analysis project Ga0265325, IMG submission 202090) | Rhizosphere microbial communities from Carex aquatilis grown in University of Washington, Seatle, WA, United States - 4-14-20 metaG | ecosystem: Host-associated > Plants > Roots > Rhizosphere...
GCATGGAGCAGATCATCGAGATCGGCCCCATGAGCGGCAAGTCGAACGTGCATTTCTGGCTGGAGCGCCACGGTATCCCTGCCCCCGACGATCTGGTCGACCGCATCTACCAGCGCGCCAAGGACTCCGACCGGATGCTGACCGACGCCGAAATCCTGGAGTGCGTACATGCCGCGCCCGGGGTGCAGTCATCCATCGCGTCGTAGGAAGCACTCAGCATTCGGCCGCGCAACGGCAACCTGCTCGCCCAACTGACACGTGTCATTGTCATCTGAGTACTGACTGCTCGTTTGTTCCTGTCAGCTTTCGCTCAGCACATCCCTCGTATTACCATCGAGTATTCTCATGCCCCTTGGTCCTCCAGCCCGCGCAACTGCCGGGGAAGAATTCTCGGCCGGTGAATCGCAATCGTCTCGCTCAGCCAAGCAACAGGTCGCGCGCATCGCGGAATTGCGCCGAGTTCATGAAGCCTTCGCGTGGTTCCGTTCGCACGCTCGCGAGCTGGAAGAATTGCAGCTCCAGGTCACGGCGATCCCTGCGCCACCCTGGGGCGAAGCGGCGCGCAGCGCATGGCTGATGGCCCGCTTCGCCGAGTTGTTCCTCGCTGGTGTTCAACAGGATGACCTGGGCAACGTCTTCGGCATCCTGCCCGGCAAGGATCCCAACGCTCCATACATCGCTCTCAGCGCGCATATCGACACGGTTTTTCCCGCCGGCACGCCGATCGAAGTGCGACGCGATGGCGATAAGCTCTACGGCCCCGGCATCTCCGACAACGGATCGGGGATGGTCGCCCTGCTGGCGATCGCCGGCGCCTTGCACGCCACTGGCATCGCACACCGCGCGCCGATTCTGTTCATCGGCGATGTCGGCGAAGAGGGCGAAGGCGACCTGCGCGGCATGAGGCACATTTTCCAGCAACCGGAATGGTCGGCCAACATCGCGTCGCTGGTGGTGCTCGACGGCGCCGGCACCGACACCATCATTGCCGAAGGGTTGGGCAGCCGCCGTTACGAGATCACGGTGCGCGGCCACGGCGGCCATTCCTGGAGCGACTTCGGGGTCGCCAATCCCATCGTCGCCCTGGCGCGCATCATCGATCGTTTCACCCGCACCTCGGTCCCGACGACACCGAAGACGACCTACAACATCGGCATTATCAGCGGCGGTACTTCCGTGAACTCAATCCCGGAGTCGGCAACCATGCGCGTGGACACGCGCTCGGCCTCGGTCGAGGAACTCGACCGCCTGGAACGCGCCCTGCACGAGGCCATCGACGCGGTGATCCCCGAGCTCACCGCCCGCAAGAAGCAGGAGCTGCTGACCGCCGAGGTGCGCGTGATCGGCAATCGTCCGGCGGCGGATTTGCCGGCGGAATCGCAGCTGCTGAAGACCATTCGCGCCGTCGATGCGCAACTCAGCAACGCTGCCCGCATTCAGCGCGCCTCCACCGACGCTAATGTTCCGCTCTCGCTCGGCCGCGAGGCGATCGCCATCGGCGCCGGCGGCACCGGCGGCGGGGCGCACACTATTCACGAGTGGTATGACCCGTCCGGCCGCGATCTCGGTCTCAAGCGCATTCTGCTGCTCAGCCTCGCACTCGCCGGGGTTGCCGACGAATGACAAATGAAGTTCAAGCGCTGCGGGGATGGTTGCAGGTTTTGAAGGGGCATAGCTTTAGCTGTGCCGTTAACTAGGTTTTGGAGGGGCCCGGCTTCACAGGCTGCGGAAAAACTCGGTTTCTGCTCGCTTCGTGTCAGGGCACGACTTCAGTCAGGATTGTGCATCTGACACAAAGTGCTACAAACCTTATGAATGGGCAATAAGGCTAAAAAGCGGACTCAGTCCAATGCGACCACTAGAAGGAGTGAGCGCACCCTCTCCTTCCTTGGAATCGCTATTGGTCTGGGGGCGTGGGGATATTTTGTGATCAACCCCGCGCCAAACACAATTGTTGCGACGGCGCTTTTCGCTGGTGCCTTTGTTTGCCTATTAGCCGCCAGCTGGATGCATTTTACTTGGCGGATGTGGGTCAAAACTGCATTGGTTGTGCTACTCGCAGTCGGCTTTTGTTGGGCAGACTGGCGTTGGGTCATTTGGCCACCAAGGCCATATTGCTACGGAGTTCTGGTTAAAGATAACGACAATCTGATGATCAGCCTGTTCAATCCCAGCGGACGAACCATTAATAACGTTACTGTCGTCCTTGCTGACGACAGAAAAACCAGAAGTATCAATGACTTTCCGCACGACTTCGTTTACGCAGTGTATTCCTCGTGCGGTGCCGTTCCCACCAATATTCACGCCCCACTGAAAGACGGCCTGTACCTAATCGCTATTACTACTCAGGATGGCATGTATCTAACCGAGGAAATCAAGTTAACCGTGTCTCCGTGGTCGCAAAAAATAAACCTATCGTGGATGAACTCCAGCGACCCAATGAAAGTCGAGCGTGACTTATTGATGGATTACAGCCCACCTCTGGATGAGTATGGCGGATGCGCCGCGCCCAGCTAGGCGGCGCTAACAAGTTCTTTGTACTCAAGGTGCTCAGATTGAAGCAATCTCAGCAGGGTGTCGCGGAACAGAAATGGGTTCATGCAATTGTCGAATCGGAAGCACATTTCGTTCAGGTAGGCTTGTAGATGCGTCAAGTGCATAATCTTGACTTCAGTCGTGCCGATAAGTCGTTTATTTAGTTTATCCGGAGCCGGCTTTAGCCGGCGGCAGATCTTCATCGCCGGACTTTTTCCGCAGTCTGTTTAGGCGTGTCGTTTGCACGATTGTAAGAGTGGGGCTTTAGCCCCTGAGGGACTTCGGTTTTGCGAGGTGCTTTCGAAAAGTCGACAATGATAATGAAGCAAACCCTGATGTTCCTCCTCCTGTCACTCGTCGCTACAGCTTCTTCCGCCAAAGGGCACTCCACACCGCCCGACACCATCTTCCTCAACGGCGACCTCTATACTCAGGCCACACCCGCGCGAGCCCAGGCGATGGCAGTGCGGGATGGGCACATCGTCGCCATCGGCACCAATGACGACATCCGCAAACTCAAAGGCGCTCACACCCAGGTCGTCGATCTCGGCGGCCACTTCGTCATGCCCGGCTTCAATGATGCCCACGTGCATCTGGAAGAGGCGGGGCTGGAGCTGCTGAGCGTCGATCTGCGCGGTACGCGCTCGTTGCAGGAGATGCAACAGCGCATTGCATCCAGCGCCAAAACCGCGGCGCCCGGCGAGTGGCTGGCCGGCGGCGGTTGGGACCAGACGCTCTGGACGGACGGCAAACTGCCCACCCGTCAGGACATCGACGCGGTCAGCGCCGGGCATCCGGCGGTCTTCAGCCGGGTGGACGGCCACATTGCCGTGGCCAACACCGCGGCACTCCAGGCCGGCGCTGTCACAGCCCAGACTCAGGCACCACCCGGCGGCAAGATTGATCTCGGCGCCAATGGCCAGCCCACCGGCATTCTCCGTGAGACCGCCCGTGGACTGGTAGAGTCCAAAGTTCCGCCGCCGTCGCCCGCCCGCTTGCGCCGCGCCGCCGAGCTCGCGATTGCCGATGCCGCACGCTGGGGCATCACCTCCGCTCAGGACAATTCCAGTTGGAACGCCTTCCTCGTCTACGAAGACCTGGAGCGCGAAGGCAAGCTGACGCTGCGCATCAGCGAGTGGCTCGCGTTCGATGACTCAGTCGATCTACTGGAGCAGCACCGCGCGCATCATCCCGCCGCCGATCCCATGTTGCACACCGCCATGCTCAAGGGCTTCATGGACGGCTCACTCGGCTCGCGCACCGCCGCCTTGCTGGTGCCCTATTCCGACGACCCCGGCAACTCCGGGCTCCCGCGCTATCAGCAGGACAAACTCAACCCCATGGCCGTCGCTCGCGCCCTGGCCGGCTTCCAGCTTGGCTTTCATGCCATCGGTGACCGCGCCGCGCAAATGGCGCTCGACGCCTTCGCCGCCGCCGAAATCGCCGCAAAGCAGAATGGCAAGGAACGCGACTTCCGTTTCCGCATCGAGCATGACCAGGTCATCACCCCCGACCAGTTCGCCCAGTACCGCAAGCTCGGCGTTATCGCCTCCATGCAGCCCAATCATCTGCTCACCGACTTGAATTGGGCCATGCAGCGCCTCGGTCCCCAGCGCGCCAGGACCTCCTATGCCTGGAAGGAATTTCTGGACAACGGCGTGCACATCGCCTTCGGGACCGACTACCCCGTCGAGCCGATCACGCCCTTCCGCGGTGTCTATGCGGCCGTCACCCGCCAGAATGAAGCCGGTACCAAGTCCTATTTCCCGGAACAGAAGCTCACCATCGAGCAGGCTCTCGCGGCTTATACCACTGGCTCCGCCTACGCCCAGTTTGCCGAAAAGGAGAAGGGTACGCTGGCCCCAGGCATGCTGGCCGACTTTGTCGTGCTCGACCGCGACCTAACCAGAGTGGCTCCGGCGGAAATTCTGAAGACGCGCGTCCTGCGCACCGTAGTCGGCGGCAAGACGGTATATCAAGCAGAAAAATAGGCAGGAACGTCCGCTCAACCGGCTTACCGGCCAAGCGGACGCACCTGCCCATCCTCATTCTGTCGTCAGTTTTCAGCTCACTTCAGCTGGCACAAAATCCGCCGCCGATCAGATACACGTGCTTCTTACCTCAAGCGCCGCGCAAAGCCCAGCACTCCGAGTATGCCAGTCCCGAATAGCAGCAGTGTCGACGGCTCGGGAGTAGATCCTTCGCAGCTTCCAGTGGCAATGAACCCGCTACCGCCTCCGTTGGCCACGTGACCGGCCACAAACGTGTCCATGTCCGACAGGTCCAAGGCGCCCTTGCTGTCAGAGATCACGAAGGTGAACAGGTTCTCGCATCCAGTCCCATTCGGCGAACAGCCGCTGCCGCCCTTGAGCCCGGTGTACAGCGTGTAATCGAATTTGCCGAAGCCGTCTTCCCGCTTGGCTCCCCCGAGCGACGCTTCGTCCAATCCGGACGTGCAGGTTGCGCCGAAGTTGAAGCAGTCTAGAGACAGTCCCGAGTTGATGTCGCTGTTAAAGCCCATTCGGTCAAACTGGAAAGGCCCGCTCGGGCCCGACAGCGCGACAGTAACGACCAAGTCGCCGGAAAAGCTCCCTGTCCCCAAGGCTATGTCGATTGAGCCGCAAGGGTTCACGCTGGAGCAGGGAAGCACCCCAGAGTCGTTGGTTTTGGTGAAATAGGCGACCGAGTCTGCCCACGCCGCCCCTGAGAAAATAAGAACTGTTACCACAAATGCCACAGCTATCAATGACACGCGAACGCTTTGCTTCATAGTGCGTTTTCTCCTAAGTATGGTCCGCCAACCGCTGCATGCTCACGCGAGGCGGCAATTCGCCGAGCCGAAACTCTGGTTGGAGTTCCGTTTCGGGGCAAGGAAAGCAGCCAGGCTCCGCCTCGCGCTGAGTTTTAAGGGGGTACCCTGCATACCGCACTCTCCCTTCCAATCTGCGCGGTTGCTAAGTCATTTGCCCGGCTGACTTACCAATCTGGGACTGAAGGAGTCCTGCAATATTTTGCGACATTGTTGTGTAAGTACTTACCATACAATCACTTAAGTATGTAACGCTTAAGCGCCTTGGTGGATCAAGCGGCATCTCGTAAGTCGTACGAGGCTGCGCTCTCTGAAACCACTACCGAGCCCTTATTTTGGCGGCGGTACCCCTCCAAAGTCGTGGAGAGCGGTGCTTGGGAATCAAGCCCATATGGCTCAGGGTGGTGAACAGCGGCGTGTGCGTCAGCGGAGGCTAAGAAGCTAACGGCTAGGGCGATTTCAGAATTGGTGTAGACCGGCGAGCACGGGTAGAGCGGCGCTTCAGCGCCGCGTTCGCTGCGGACCGGCAGACGCTTGAGCCGCTGCGGTCATTGAGAAATGACCGCAGCGGCTCAAGCGTCATAGTGTGGGACGATCTTGACGCCAGCCTAAAAGGCTGGCTCTACCAGGTCTACGCCAACTCTGAAACTGCGCTTAGAGCGAATTGCGAAAAGCGAATAGCGTGCCGCCGGCTTTGGTGACGAAATGCAGCTTGCTAGCGTCTAATGGCCTGAGAACGCCCCCGTGAACCCCCTCACAATTGGAGCCGCAGGTTTCGGCGGCTGTATAATTTCCATTGGGCTCGATGAGCCGGAGGATATTTGATGGACCCGCGAGTTTCAGGTTATGGGCAAAAGCCTAATAGCAAGCGCTTTGCCTCGACCTTGGTCGTCCTGGCGACCCTGACGCTAGGTATTTTGATTGGCACCGTTGTTTCAGCGGGCGTGAAGGGCAAAGAGAAGAACTCTTCATCCGATGCCACGCCGCTGACCGTTCCTTCCCCAGTGCAGATGTCGAACCAGTTTTCCCAGATTGCTCGCACCCTTGAGCCTTCCGTGGTGAACATCAACACGGAATCCACCATCAAGAACCCGCACGGGCGCGGCATGAAGCCTCCGGGTGACGATGGTCAGGGTGGTGGCGGCGACGACGAGAACAATCCCTTCCAGGATTTCTTTAACCGCTTCTTCGGCGGCCAGCCCGGACAAGGCGGCGGTCAGGGTGGTCCGGACGGCGGTATGGGCGACATGCGTGAGCGCTCGCTCGGCTCCGGCGTCATCGTCGATTCCAAGGGCTATATCGTCACCAACAACCACGTGGTGGACAAGGCCGACCGCATCCGCGTGAAGCTGATGAACGATCCAGCGACCGTGACCTATGACGCTACCGTGATCGGCGTGGACAAGGAAACCGACCTCGCCGTGATCAAGATCGACGCCAAGAAGCCCCTGCCCGCAGCCAAGCTCGGTAACTCCGAGGGCATGTCGGTAGGCGACTGGGTGCTGGCCATTGGCAGCCCGTTCGGCCTCGAGGAGACCGTTACCGCCGGTATCGTGTCGGCCAAGGGGCGTAACATCGTTCCCGGACGCCAGTTCGAGTCCTTCATCCAGACCGACGCGGCCATCAATCCCGGCAACTCGGGCGGCCCGCTGGTCAACATGAATGGCGAAGTGATCGGTATCAATACCGCGATCTACACCAGTGGCGGTGGATATCAGGGCGTGGGCTTTGCCATGCCGTCGAACACCGTGGTCCAGGTCTACAACCAGTTGATTGGACCCGAGCACAAGGTTGCGCGCGGCTCCATCGGGGTTGAGTTCAATGCCGTACCGAACCCGGCAGTGCAGCGCGTTTACGGGGTCAATAGCGGCGTTACCATCGCCCACGTCACCGCCAACGGCCCGGCTGACAAGGCCGGCCTCAAGACCGGCGACACCATCGTCTCGGTGAATGGCAAGGATGTGAAGACTGGGGATGAGCTGGTGGCCGAGATTTCGGCACTCAAACCGGGCGCCGAAGCCAAACTGGGCTACATCCGCAGCGGCAAGACCATGACCGCCGAAGTCACTATCGCCGATCGCTCCAAGCTGTTTGCCAGTCGTCTGGGTGACCAGGACCAGGGTGGCGAGGAAGCTAAGCCGCAGGAGAGCAAATTCGGCGTCGTCGTCCGCAACATCACCCCGGACATGGCGAACAAGTACCAGATGCCAAACTCCAAGGGCGTCATGGTGCAGGACGTCAAACCCGGAGGCTTTGGCGATACCGTGGGACTGAGCCGCGGCGACGTGATCATGGAGATCAACAAGCAGCCGGTCAACAGTGAAGACGATTTCCGCAAGCTCGAATCGGAGGCCAAGAGCGGTCAGGATGTCGTGTTCCTGGTGCGTCCACGCGGACAGCGCGATAACACGACTGTCTTCATGGGCGGTACGATGGAGTAACCGAAAGGTGCCCGGGATGCACCTGAGGGTTGACAAGTAGCTGACTTAACAGCGGCGCTGAGCATCGCACGCAGAGGATGCCCGGCGCCGCTCCTGTTTAATTTTGGGAATCCTGATCGTTTTGTTGTTTCGTTTTGGTGAATGCTTCATTACAATGAAGCGTCAAATTAGGAAATTCATATTTTTGCGGGAGGTAGCTGCCTTTTGAGGAATCGTACATCCCAATTCGCTGGCGTTTTCTGTCTGACACTCATGCTGGCCGCGATGACATCGGCGAGCGCAACCGCCAACTCCAAATCCAAGGCTCCCTCAACCTCCTCCAAGCATTCTTCCTCCACGCACGCGTCCTCCAAGAAACACTCCAGTAAGAGTGGCGCCAAAGGTACCAAGACGGCCTCGCGTTCCCACGGGCAGCGCGGCATTGACGCCGAACGCACGCAAGCGATCCAGACTGCGCTCATTCGTGAGCACTATCTGGGCGGCGAACCGAGCGGCAATTGGGACTCGGCGACAAAGGAAGCTTTGGTCAAATACCAGGCTGCGAACGGCTGGCAAACCAAGATCACCCCTGATTCGCGGGCGCTGATCAAGCTTGGTCTCGGCCCCGATCACAAGGGCCTGCTGAATCCTGAGACCGCGAGCATTCCCTCGCCCCATGAGTTGGGAGTGAACAACGGAGCCCAGCCCGGAGGCGCGGCCGACCAGCAGTAGGTTTGAAGTTCCGATACGAGAAAGGCGCGGGCTCCGCGCCTTTCGTGTTTTTGGCAGCTCCGCTGTGCTAATCTCAACCCGCAATTTCATACTCCTCGCGAGGCGATCATGAGTCACCCAGAGCACAATTTCCAGATGGATTACATCGAATTTCCCGCCAGCGATATCGCGGCCACCAAGCGCTTCTACAGCCAGGTATTTGGCTGGGAGTTCACCGATTACGGACCCGGTTACACCAGCTTCCACGATGGCCGCCTCGCCGGCGGCTTCAACAGCGAATCGCAATCCGCAGGCGCGGACGGCGCCAAGACGCGCGGCGTGCTGGTCGTCCTCTACGCCACGTCTCTGGACGAAACCTACCGAAAGGTGAAGGCAGCAGGCGGCAAGATCGTGCGCGAGAGCTTCGAGTTTCCCGGCGGCAAACGCTTCCACTTCGCCGACCCCAATGGCAACGAGCTCGCGGTGTGGAGCGAATAGCTTGAGTTCCGGCGAACGGCGAAGAGCGAAAGGCGCCTTCGCCGCCATGATGGCGCTGATCTTCTTCGTGGTGCTCCTCTTCTGTCCTGAAACCAAGGGCGTGACGCTGGCGGAGACGCAGCACAGATTGGGGATTGAGTTGCGAATGCGCTCGGCATTTATCCTTGACATGTTCGCAATTTGCGAACATTCTATGAAGTGCACGTAATCAGCCGGAAAAGGCTGCTGGAAGCAACTCGACGACACACCGATCTGTTGGTGCCGCTGGACGTTTGGTATCGGGTGGCCAAGAAAGCTACTTGGAAATCATTGCAAGAGCTGCGAGCGACTTTTCCGTCAGCCGATGCCGTCGGCCAGTACACGGTCTTTAACCTCAAGGGAAACTCATATCGTTTGGTCGTCGAGATCAACTATCGCAGCCAGCGGCTTTTTGTTCGGCATGTCTTGACACATGCTGAATATGATCGGGGAGCATGGAAGCAATGAATGCCGCAATCGTCAATCCCGCATACTCGAACCTGCTGGTCAGAGTGCCTCCCAAGGTCATCCGCACGGAAGCGGAGAACGAATACTACAGCGAGGCGCTGTATGCACTTGAGCAGAAGCGGTCGTTGACCCGTGAAGAAAAGGAATTTCGCGACCTGCTGACGCTTCTGATTGAAGATTTCGAGGGAAAACGCTATCAGCTGCCGCGTGCCACACCGCTGCAGGCGTTGTCATTTCTAATGGAACAGCACGGCCTCAAGCAGAAGGACCTCACCGACATCTTTGGCACTCGCAGCGTGGTTTCCGAAGTGATGCACGGAAAGCGGGACCTCACCAAAGAGCAAATCAGGCGGCTGAGCCAGCGGTTTCATGTCTCACCGGAACTCTTCTTTTAACCTACAGAATTACCGGTGACGGCCCGAGGGCGGATTCTTGAGGTGCGCCCTTCGACTTCTCCTAGTGCAGGCTTTCAGCGCTACGCATTGCGCGCCGCCGCTTCCCTGCTTTATCGTTGACGGTTCGCGTCCATCCATCATGACTGAGCACAGCAAGCACGCCGGCTCTTCGTTCCACAGCAAGGTCAAGCCCGACTCGCCGCACTTCGTCCGCAACCAGAAGGCGATGGCCGAGCTGGTAACGCAAGTCCGCAACGAAGAGGAGGTCATCCACCAGGGTGGCGGCGAGAAGGCCACCGAGTCGCAACACAAGAAAGGACGCATGACGGCGCGCGAGCGTATTGCGCGGCTCATCGATCGGGACAGCGAGTTCTTCGAACTGGGCTCGTTCGTCGCGTGGCGCATGTACGAAGAGTGGGGCGGAGCGCCCTCGGCGGGAGCGGTGACCGGCCTAGGCCGGGTGCAGGGCCGGCTGGTGATGCTCATCGTGAACGACGCCACGGTGAAGGCGGGCGCGTTCTTCCCCATGACGGCGAAGAAGGTCATCCGGGCGCAGAACATCGCCATCGACAACCGCATTCCCACCATCTATCTGGTGGACTCGGCGGGCGTGTTTCTGCCGTTGCAGGAAGACGTCTTTCCCGACACCGACGATTTCGGCCGCGTATTCCGCAACAACGCGGTGATGTCGGCGATGGGCATCCCGCAGATCGCGGCCATCATGGGCATGTGCGTCGCCGGGGGCGCGTATCTGCCGCTGATGTGCGACCACATCCTGATGACCGAAGGCAGCGGACTGTTTCTGGCCGGACCGGCGCTGGTGCAGGCCGCGATTGGCGCGAAGTATTCTGCCGAAGAGCTGGGCGGCGCGAAGATGCACTCGCAGATTTCGGGCACGGTGGACTTTCGCGAGCCCAACGATGAGTCGTGCCTGGCGCGCATTCGCCTGCTGGTGGACAAGATGGGCAATCGGCAGCTCGGCGTTTTCGACCGCAAGAAGCCGGAGGAGCCACTGTACCCGGCGGAGGAAGTCTACGGCATCTTCGACGGCGATCCATCGCGGCAGTATGACATGAAGGAGATCATCGCCCGCATCGTGGACGGCAGCCAGTTTGGCGAATACAAGGCCGAGTATGGCGAGACCGTGTTGTGCGGCTACGCCCGCATTGGCGGCTTTGCCGTCGGCATCGTCGCCAATCAAAAGACGCACGTGCAGCAGGTGGACCACGCCGGCAATAAGCGCATGGAGTTCGGCGGCGTCATCTATACCGAATCGGCGGAGAAGGCAGCGCGCTTCATCATGGATTGCAACCAGAACCTGGTGCCGCTGGTCTTTCTGCACGATGTGAACGGGTTCATGGTGGGACGCGATGCGGAGTGGAGCGGCATCATTCGCGCCGGCGCGAAGATGGTGAACGCGGTGTCGAACTCGGTGGTGCCGAAGATTGCGGTGATTGTCGGCGGCTCGTTCGGCGCCGGGCATTACGCGATGTGCGGCAAGGCCTACGATCCGCGCTTCCTGTTCGCCTGGCCGACCGCGAAGTACGCGGTCATGGCGGGCGCTTCGGCGGCGGGTACGCTGGTGGAGATCAAGATCAAGCAACTGGAGCGCAGCGGCAAGAAGCTGAGCGAGGAAGACAGGAAGAAGCTGTACGACGAGGTCAAGGCGTCCTATGACGAGCAGACCGACCCGCGCTACGGAGCGGCGCGGCTGTGGATCGACAAGATCATCGATCCGGCGGAGACGCGCGAGGCCATCATCATGGCGCTGGAGGCGGCCGCGCTGAACCCTGAGGTGCCGAAGTTCAGCGTGGGAGTGCTGCAGACGTAGAAACGCAGCCGCGGATTTACACCGATGAACACGGATTCTTGAGAAAAGAAAAAAGACAGAAGAAATCCGCGCCGTCCCCCGCAAATCGGCGGCTGACTGGTTTTGCTAATTACTATAGGCTTTCGTGAAAGTTGAAACGGTCGACACCGAGGTCCCTCAGGGGCTAAAGCCCGCTTCACGGCGGTCTTTTCCGGCACGGCTGAAGCCGTGCCCCTTCAAAACAGATCCATGAGAATGGCTTCAAGAATGGCTTCCGGTTGCTAACGGCTAACTGCTAATGGCTGATGCTGTCAAACTCATCGAATGTCCGCGCGACGCCTGGCAGGGGCTGCCGGGGCAGATTCCGACTGCGGTCAAGGTCGAATACCTGAAGGCGCTGGTGGCCGCGGGGTTCAAGCACATCGATGCGGTGTCGTTCGTTTCGCCGAAGGCGATCCCGCAGATGGCTGACTCAGAGAACGTTGTGAGTGAACTCGATCCGCCAGACGATGTCGAGATCATCGCCATCGTGGTCAACGAGCGCGGAGCGGAGCGGGCCATTGCCACCGACGCGGTGCGAACGCTTGGCTTTCCCTACTCACTCTCGCCGACGTTCCTGAAGAACAACCAGAACCAGACGCTGGAAGAGAACCTCGACATCCTGGAACAGATCAAGCTGAAGGCTGACGAGAATGGGCTCGACACCGTGGCTTACATTTCCATGGCGTTCGGCAATCCGTACGGCGACCTGTGGAACGCGGATGAGTTGATCGAGGGCATCGGTTTGCTCGCCGACATGGACCTGCAAGCCATCTCGCTCGCCGACACCGTCGGGCTAGCCACGCCTCAGCTGATTGGTGACCTGCTGGGACCGGTGCTGGAAAGATTTGAAGGGGTTGAGATTGGTGTGCACCTGCACAGCCGTCCGGATGAAGCGGTGGCGAAGGTCCTGGCAGCGTACGATGTGGGCTGCCGGCGCTTCGATTCCGCCATCGGAGGCATGGGCGGATGTCCGTTCGCGCAGGATGTCCTGGTGGGCAACATTCCGACCGAGAAGTTGCTGGAGGCGCTGCGCGGCCGCGGCGCGGAGTTGGCGTTGCAACGGTCGATTACGGAACCGTTCCGGCTGGCTCTGGATATTGCGAACCGGTACAGTGGGCCGAAGATGTGAAGAAAGTGGTTAGTGGATAGTGGATAGTGGTT
>Ga0265325_10002333_pt1 | contig 12866 bp, 13 predicted proteins | sample 41420metaG_FD_202090 | JGI IMG/M metagenome (GOLD analysis project Ga0265325, IMG submission 202090) | Rhizosphere microbial communities from Carex aquatilis grown in University of Washington, Seatle, WA, United States - 4-14-20 metaG | ecosystem: Host-associated > Plants > Roots > Rhizosphere...
CCTGGAACTCGTTGTCCTGCGCCTTGGGCATCAGATAGTCCTCGAACAGCAGGTCCTCGGACTTGAATCCCGTGGTGTTCATGTTGGCGAGGTTGTTCGCCACCACATCCATCTGTCGCTGCAGCGCCATCTGGCGCGAGAGCGAGATCAGCTGCGTGTTTTCCATCGCGGCCCGTCCCCGAATTCTTCCCCGGAACACCACGCATCCCCATGCAAAGCGTTCCGCCGGTAACCTTGCAGAAACCGTGCCAGAGCAAAAAGCCAAACGATTTCAGTAACGTCGAAGATTTGCCGCGTTCCAGCGCGAGGGGCTCGCTAACCTCTCGGCAATCCTCGCCCGGCAATTTCTGCCGCTTTGGGTGCCGGGGTAAGGGATCGTTAACCATGCGGCGATTAGCTGAACGGCGAGCCGGAATCGACCGGATTTGCGGGGGCTTTCTGCATGGCCGTTGACACCGATACGGACGACGCAGCCGCCGAAGGGGAAGGGGCCCCGGCAAAAAAAGCCGGTATCCCCCGCCGCCTGCTGATCATGGGTGCGGCGGCGCTGATCGTTCTCTTTGCGGGTGGAGCGGCGCTCTATTTCCTGGTGTTTGCCGGACACAGCGCCACCGACGCCGCCAAGGCGCAGGCTGCGGCGGCTGCCGCAGCGGTGCCCGACAGCTTCGTGTTCAGCCTGCCGACGATGACCGTCAACCTCAATGACGACGGGGCACCGGGCGATCAGTTCCTGAAGCTGACGGTGGCGCTCGAGGTCGCGAACGAAGGCGTCATGAAGGATATCGAACCGCGCATGGCCAAGATCATCGACGCTTTCCAGGTCTACCTGCGTGAGTTGCGCAAGAGCGACCTCGAAGGCTCGGAGGGCATCTATAGGCTGAAGGAAGAGCTGAGGCGGCGCATCAACGTCGCGATCTTCCCGGCGCAGATCGAAAGTATCCTGTTCAAGGAATTGCTGGTGCAGTGATGGCCGAGCCGGGAGAAGACGACAAGCTCGCCGAGACCTGGAATCCCGCCGCGGGTACCAACGGCGAGGTCTCCGCAGATTGGGCCGCGATGCTCGAGGCCGAGCCGGCCAAGGCACAGGCGGGCGGTGGCGGCGACCGCGTGCTGAATCAGGATGAAATCGACAGCCTCCTGGGCTTCGATGCCAAGACCTCGGCTTCGGTCGAGCTCACCGGCGTGCAGGCCCTCATCAATTCGGCACTCGTCTCCTACGAGCGCCTGCCGATGCTCGAAATCGTCTTCGACCGCCTGGTGCGGCTCGCGACGACGTCGCTGCGCAATTTCACCTCCGACAATGTCGAAGTGTCGATGGAGTCGATCTCCTCGGTTCGCTTCGGCGATTATCTCAACTCGATCCCGTTGCCGGCGATCCTGAGCGTCATCAAGGCCGAGGAGTGGGACAATTTCGGCCTGCTGACGGTCGACAGCAACCTCATCTATTCGATGATCGACGTGCTGCTCGGCGGCCGCCGCATCGGCGGCCAGATCCGCGTCGAGGGCAGGCCCTACACGACCATCGAGATGGCGCTCGCCCGTCGCATGATCGAAGTCATCCTCGAGGACACGCACCGGGCCTTTGCGCCGGTCACCGAGGTCAACTTCCGGCTCGAACGCCTCGAGACCAACCCGCGCTTCGCCGCCATCTCGCGGCCGGCGAACGCCGCCATCCTCATCGAGCTGCGCATCGAGATGGACGATCGCGGCGGCAAGATCGAGATCCTGTTGCCCTACGCGACGATCGAGCCGATCCGCGAGCAGCTGCTCCAGATGTACATGGGCGAGAAGTTCGGCCGCGACCCGATCTGGGAAGGCCACCTCGCGACGGAAGTTCATTCTGCCGACGTCACCATCGAGGCGGTGCTGCACGAATTCGACCTGCCGCTCTCACGAGTGCTGGGTCTGTCGCCGGGCGAGACGATCGCCTTCGAGCGCACGCCGCAGGAGCCGATCAAGCTCAGGTGCGGGGACGTCGACCTTACCGAGGGCGTCATCGGTCACATCGGCAACCACGTCTCCGTGCGCATTTCGCGCCGGCTCAATCCACCTAAGGTCACGATGGCGGCCTTCGAAGCACTCGACAAGCAAGCGGAGCAGAAATGATGGGCGGCGTGAGCCTTGGGATGATCGTCGAGGGCTCGGTGGCCGTGCTGCTGGCGGTGACGATCGGCTATTGCGTCGTGCTCAACGCGCGGCTGAAGCGGCTGCACGCCGATCGCGAGGCGCTGGCCAAGATCATCGGCGAGCTGGTGCAGGCGACCACCATCGCCAACGGGGCGGTCAAGGAGATGCGGGCGGCGGCAGGCGAAGTCGACGCGGGCATCGACCGCCGTCTCGACGAAGCGGCCGAGCTCCAGTCCCACCTCAGTGCACAGATCGAAACCGGCACCCAGCTCCTCGAAAAGATTACCCGCATCACCTCGGCCTCGCGTGCGACCGCGGCCGAGCTGCGGCCGGAGCCGGCGCGCGCCGAGCCGGCCCCCAAGCCGGCGGTGGTGGTTGAGCCGCAGAGCCGACTGCACTCGGCGCTGCAGCAGCTGGCGATGCGTCCGGCCATCGGAGGCAAAGCCGCTTGAGATCGATCCGCCTCCTTCCGGTCGTCATCTTCGCCGCGCTGGCGTTGCTGGTCTTCAAGGGGATCGGCCTCGTCACCAGTGGCGGCTATGTCCTCACCGGAACGACGGCGGCGATCGCCCAGGAAAGCGGCATCGACGCCAGCGCCCTGATGCCGTCCGACACCATGGCGAGCGATACGAGCCCGGTGGTCGGCGACACGTCACCGTCGCTGACCGGCATCTCCGCGGCGTCGGCTTCGGCTTCGGCTTCGGGCAGCATGGCCAGCTCCCCCGCGCCGAGCGTGGCGCCCCCCCCCGGCGTCAGCAGCGCCGCGAGCGCCCTGCCTCCAGCGCCGAGTGCGGCCGCGAGCGCGCCGGCGCCGAGCAGCTCCGCACCGGATGCGAGTTCGACTGCTTCGGCGCCGGCCTCCGGCGCCTCGAGCGACGCTTCGGTCTCCTCCAAAGCCGAAGTCTGCCCGGAATCGCCGCGCACACAGGCTGCTGCACCCGCCGGCGGCGACATCAACGATCGCATCGGCAACGCGCTGGTCAATGGCTGCCCTCCACCCGTGGCTCCGACCAACGAGCACGGCGACGTGCTGCCCACCACCAAGGACGGCAATGGCAAGATCGTGCCGCTCGAGCAGGTGACCGGCGACAACAGCGAACAAGCGATCCTCGACCGGCTCGGCGAGCGCCGCGCCGAGCTCGACAAGCGCGAGGCCGACATCAACATGCGCGAGGCGCTGGTCGCGGCGGCAGAAAAGAAGCTCGACGAAAAGACCAAGACTCTCCAGGACCTCCAGGCCCAGGTTAACGCCCTGGTTGACCAGAAGCAGGCCGCCGAGGACGCCGGGTTCAAGGCCGTCGTCAGCATGTATGAGACCATGAAGCCCAAGGATGCGGCGGCGATCTTCGACACGCTCGACATCAACGTGTTGCTGAAGATCGCGCGTGCCATGAATCCGCGGAAGATGGCGCCGGTGCTCGCGGCGATGTCGCCGCAGCCGGCCGAGGTGCTGACGACCGCGCTTGCGAGCGTCACCCCCGTTGCGACCGTCGCCGATACCTCTGCATCGGCGCCCGGCGCACTGCCTCAGATCGTCGGCCACTGACAGCAGAAATCCGCATCGCCTCGTAAGCCGGTGTTAAGCCGGCATCCCTATGCTTAACGCTTGTTTGCGTATGCGTTGAGTTGCCGGCAAATGAGTGCGTCATGGGGGCGGGCAGGGGGTCCGGCGCGGCTAGTCTTGGCCGTGCTTGGCATTCTGTTGTTTGCGGCAACAGCCCATGCCGACGACGCCATGCAATTGGAGCCGAGCGACGAGGGCGGCTTCGGCCGGCTGGTGTTCGACTTCCCTGATCGCCTCGATCTGCCCACCTACCAGGCCAAGGTCGACAATGGCGTGCTGGCGGTGACGTTCGATCAGCCGGTGGCGGGCAACGTCCCCGAGATGACAGACGCGCTGCCCGACTACATCACGGCGGGTCGCATGGACCCTGACCACAAGGGCATCCGCTTCGGCCTCAAGCCCGGCGTCACCACGCACATGATGGAGGCCGGCGAGCGGCTGTTCATCGATCTCCTGCCGGGGACCTGGCAGGGTCTGCCGCCGTCGCTGCCGCAGCCGATCGTCGATGCGCTCGCCGCGCGTGCCAAAAATGCCGCCGAACTCGCGGCCCAGGAGCAGAAGGCGGCGCTTGCCAAAAAGCTCAATCCGCAGGGAATCCTCAAGGTCGGCCGTAACCCCACTTTCCTCAGGCTCGAATTCGACTGGAGCACCGATACACAGGCGCAGTACGTCCAGTCCGGAAATACCGCGACGCTGACCTTCGACTGGCCGGTTGCTGTCGACCTCTATCCGCTGAAGGCCCAGCTGCCGCCCGAGATCACGGGCGCGGCCAACTCCGTTTCGGTGATGGGCAGCAAGATCGAGCTCAAGCTCGCGGACGGAGTGACGCCGCGCTTCTATAACGAGAGCTCGCAGCGGTTCACGGTCGACATCGACCTAACGAACGCCGAGGTCGCGCAGAACCAGACCACCGCCGAAGCCGCCGCGCAGAAGGCGCAGGCCGACGCCGACGCCAAGGCGCAGGCGGCCAAGCAGGCGGCACAGGCGTCCGCTGCGGCCAATGGCGGCGTCGAGGACGCGGCGATGCAGAGCGCCTTCGTGCCGGGCACGCCAATCACCCCGACTGTGGACCAGGTCGCAGGCACAGTGCGCGTGACGTTCCCGTTCGAGGCCGATACCGCGTCGGCGGTGTTCCGTCGCGGCGATACGCTCTGGATGCTGTTCGATACGCCCACGACGATCAACCAGCCGCCGCAGTCGACATTCCTGTCCTCGATCGCTTCGGGCGTGACGATCATCCCGGCGGGCGACACGCAGATCGTGCGCATGGACCTTTCGACGTCGAAGCTCGCGACGCTCGCCTCCGAAGGGCGCTCCTGGGTGCTCTCGATCGGGGACGTGCTGCTGAACGCCACGCAGCCGATCACGCTCAAGCGCAATCGCGACCAGGACGGGCATTTCCAGATGACCGCCGACATGGGCAAACCCTACAAGGTCCACAGCTTCCGCGATCCGCTGGTCGGCGACGTGCTGCAGGTGGTGACGGCGTTCGCGCCCGCGCATGGCGCCCTGCGCGATCTGAGCTATGTCGATTTCGAGGCGCTGCATTCGGTGCAGGGGCTGGTGCTGCGCCCTGACAACGATCAGCTGCAGGTGGCGGTCAACGCGAGCTCGACCGTGATCTCGTCGCCCGACGGTCTGTTCCTGTCCGACCAGGACGCGCCGCGCGCGCTCGATGCCGGTGCAGCGGCCGAATATCGCGACAGCTTCATCGATTTCGGCGCGCTCAAGGAAGACAATCCCGCCGCCTTCGAAAAGCGCAGCGAGCAGTTGGCCGAAGACGCCGCCGACAAGGAGGGCGCGGCGCGCGACGTCGCGCGGCTCGATCTCGCGACCTACTACGTCGCCAATCAGTTCGCAGAAGAGGCGATCGGCGTGGTCAAGGTTCTCGAGGCCGACCTCAAGAGCCAGGAGCTGCGCAAGAAGGTGCGCCTGACCGAGGCGATTGCCGATGTCGAAGCCGCGCGTCCCGGCGACGCGCTCGCCATCCTCGGCAGCGACGCATTTTCCGGGGACTCCGACGCCGTCATGTGGCGGGCGATCGCGCGCTCGGACAACTACGATTTCGTGGGTGCGCGCGCCGACGCAATGGTCGCCGAAGGCGTGGTCAGCGGGTATCCGGTCTGGGTGCAGCAGAAATTCCTGTTCGCCGCCGTGCGGGCCGCCCTCGAGGCCGCTGACGTGCCGCTCGCCCAGCGCTACCTCAAGATGATCGCCTTCGCGCAGCTCTCGCCCGAGGACGTGACGCTCTACCAGCTGTTCCAGGGCCGCGTCGCGGAAGCGCAGGGACAATTCCAGGCGGCGCTCGATACCTACGGCCAGGTGATCTCCGCCGACGTGCGGCCGACGCGCGCCGAGGCGGTCTACCGGACGCTGCTCATCCTGCGCCAGACCGGCAAGATCGACCTCGCCAAGGCCACCGATACGCTCTCCGCGGAAGCCATGCTGTGGCGCGGCAATCCGCTTGAGATCGACATGGAGAAGCTCCTCGCCGAGCTCTACTTCGCGCACAAGGACTACCGGCTCGGCTTCGAGATCGCCAAGGACGCGGCAGCCCACGCACCGGAGAGCAAGCCCGTCGCCGACCTGACCGACGAGGCCGAGGCACAGTTCTCCGAGCTCTTCCTCAACGGCGCCGCCGACCAGCTCAAGGATGTCGACGCCCTCAGCCTCTATTACGACTTCCGCCAGCTCACCCCGCCGGGCGCCAAGGGCGACGAGATGATCCGCAACCTGGCACGCCGGCTGGTCAAGGTCGACCTGCTGGGGCAGGCGGCCGATCTGCTGCAATATCAGATCGACAGCCGCCTCAAGGGCGTGGCCCAGGCGCAGGTCGCGGCTGACCTCGCCTTGATCCGCATCGCCGATCGGCAGCCTGAGGCTGCGCTCCACGCGCTCAACCAGACGCGCATGGATGCCCTGCCGCCAACCCTCGATCGCGAACGCCGCATCCTCGAGGCGCGGGCGCTGATCGATGCCGACCGCGAGGACCTCGCGCTCGATCTGCTGAGCCAGGTGCAGGGGCGCGATGTCGACCTGCTGCGCGCCGATGGCTATTGGAAGGCAAAGAACTACGTGGCCGCGTCGGACACCATCGACACCGTCTATTCTGCAGATCCCACCGAGCAGCTGACCGATTCCGAGCGCCTCGACATCGTCCGCGCCGCGGTGGGCTTACTGTTGGCCAACGACACCCTCGGTCTCAACCGCCTGCGCGACAAGTTCTCGGGCCGCATGGCGCAGACGCCCGAATGGCCTATGTTCGACTACATAACCAGCCCCAATGCCTCGCCGGCTGGAATGGAGTTCAAGGCTGCCGCCAAGGCCGTGGCCGGCATGGATTCGGTTTCGGGCTTCCTCGCCTCCTACCGCAAGCTCTACCCCGTCGATCAGGGGATTGCCCCGGCCGCGCCTGCCGCGAAGTCGCAGGTCTAGCGGTCTCGGTCCGTCTATCCGCTGGCGCCGACGAAGCTGCGAATCAGCGACGCGGCGACGAGATGCCAGCCATCGACCAGCACGAAGAAGATGAGCTTGAACGGTAGCGAGATGACGACCGGCGGCAGCATCATCATGCCCATGGACATCAGGACCGACGCCACCACCATGTCGATGATCACGAAAGGCAGGAACAGCAGGAAGCCGATCTCGAAGGCGCGGCGCAGCTCCGAGATCATGAAGGCTGGAACCAGAATCTTGAGCGGGATGGTCTTGGCGTCGGCCGGCGGCGTCTCGTTGCTCATGTCGTAGAAGAGCTGCACGTCCTCCTGCCGGACATTGGCGGCCATGAAGTCGTGGAGCGGCACGCTGCCCTTGTCGAACGCCTCCTGCACCTGGATCTGTCCGGAAAGCAGCGGTCCGATCCCCTGGTCGTAGGCGGCCTGCAGCGTCGGCTGCATGATGAAGAAGGTGAGGAACAGCGACAGCGAGACCATCACCGAATTCGGCGGCGCCGATTGCAGCCCCAGCGCGGTGCGCAGCAGCGACAGCACTACCACGATGCGGGTGAAGCTCGTCACCATCACCAGGATAGAGGGAGCGAGCGCGAGGATCGTCACCAGCCCGATGAGCTGGACGGCTCGCTGCGTCAGCGACGTGTTGTCGCCGAAGTTGATCGAGACGTCCTGTGCGAAGGCGATAGTGGGTGAGAGCGCGGCGAAGAGGCCAACGGCCGCCGATCGCAGCCAGAGCGACGGGCGAATGCTACCCCTGGCTTCGCGGGATGCTCCTGAGGAACCTGCTCCTGACAAACCGGGGCCGCCCGTCCGTACCTTCGACCGCGCCGCTTTTAGCTGAGTCGGCGGCTGGCCCGGCGGAATTATCCACCCGCAGGCGCGGACCGGTGGACATCAGCCCAGGATGGCGGTGCAAAGATCGCGGGTCGACCGGCGGCGGGGTAACGTCGTGCGGGCGGAGCGGTGCGGGCCGGGCCAGTTCGTTCAGCCGGTCGATCGCGTCGCGCGACACGGAATGTGCCGGTTTTGCGGGAGCCGGGGGACGCGCCTCCATCGGCGGCTCGGGCCGGGCCGTCGGCTTACCCCGAGGCGGGACGGGAGCGGCGCGGCGTGGCGGCACGGGATCGGGCACCGGGACACCCGACTCGATCACCAGATCCGTCGGGCCGCCGGTCATGATCACGTGCTCGACATTGTCGCGCCGGATGATCACCACCTTGCGCTTGGCGTCGACGACGGCGGTGTCGATCACGCTCAGCCGCTTGTTGCGGCCGCGCCCGATCGAGCTGCCAGCTCGGGTGAAAAGCTTGAGGACCCACGCCGCCAGCACAATGAGCACCAGGACGATGCCCAGCGCGAATACCGCGTTGAGGGTGGTGGAATCGGGGCCGCTAAACAGGGCCGCGATAAACTGCATGCCGCGCTCCATCGTGCCGTCCCCCCCACGGCGCAGGCACAATATGCCCACCTACGTGGAGGAATTATGCACAATGCGAGGCGGATTTGCGGAGTTCCCTCGCCGATTAACACACCTTTAACCATACGGGCGGCAAACATTGCCTATCGCGGCTAAGGCGGAGGCGTGGATGACGGTCTCGGGAACAAGCCTGTTGCAGGCGCTGGCCGGCAAGATGCGCTGGCATCAGGAGCGGCAGCAGCTCCTGGCCCAGAACATCGCCAATGCCGACACCCCCGGCTACACGGAAAAGGACCTCAAGCCATTCGAGGTCAATGACGGCAGCGGCCTGCAATCGGTCGCCATGATGACCACCAGCAGCTCTGAACCGGGGACGATCAGCGTCTCGAGCGGTGATGAGGACGGCGGCTTCGAAATCCAGTCGGGCAACAGCTCGACCAATCCCGTCGGTAACGACGTGACCATCGAGGACGAGATGATGAAGGTCTCGACCAACGATCTCGACTACCAGACCGTCACCGCGCTCTACACGCGCCAGCTCGGTCTCGTGAAAATCGCGCTGGGCAAGGAGGCCTGAGGGTCATGAACGATTTCCTCTCTTCCCTGCGGGTGGCGGCGAGCGGCATGACCGCCCAGAACGCCCGGATGCGGATCATCGCGGAAAACATCGCCAACGCCGATTCCGCCGGCAAGACGCCGACCGACGACCCGTACCGGCGGCGCATTCCGACCTTCCAGGCGATCGTCGACCCCGAGACCGGCGCCCAGGAGGTGCAGGTCGGCCAGGTGGCGCAGGATATGTCCGACTTCCAGTCGCGCTACGAGCCCGGACACCCCGCAGCCGACAAGAACGGCTACGTCAAATATCCCAACGTCGACACGCTGGTGGAAGCGATGGACATGCGCGAAGCGCAGCGAACCTACGAAGCCAACCTCAACGTCGTGACCGTGACCAAGCAGATGGTCAGCCGCACGCTCGACATTCTCAAGGCCTGAGGAGGCACGCTAGATGGTCGTTCCGCTCAATGCCGCGACAGCCGCCTACAACCAGGCCTCCAAGCTCCTCACCGACGCCGCCGCGCAGAACTCAGTTTCTGCTTCAACCGGTGGCGCTCAAGGCTCTGATTTCGGCAAGCTTTTGGCCGGTCAGCTGCAGAACGTCATGAATGTCGGCAAGCAGAGCGACCAGATGTCGATGGACCTCGTCAATGGCAAGGCCAACGTCGTCGACGTGGTGACGGCGATCAGCCAGACCGAGCTCGCGATGGAGAGCATGGTGGCGGTGCGCGACAAGGTCATCTCCGCCTACGAAGACATCATGAAGATGCCGATCTAGCCCGTGGGCCGGAACGGAACACCGCAAATCTGGTTGCCGGACTCAGCGGCAGGGGCGAAACAGGGCGGGCGGTCGCTCGGCGAACGACGCGCACCGCGACATACGGACGACGGACATGGACGGCCCACAGGTTCTGGATATTGCCCGCGACGGCATCTGGGTGATGGTGCTGGTTGCAGGGCCCATGATGGTGGTTGGCCTCGTCGTCGGCGTCATCATCGCCCTGTTCCAGGCGCTCACTCAAATCCAGGAACAGACGCTGGTGTTCGTGCCAAAAATCCTCGCGATCTTCGTCACGCTGCTGATCACGCTGCCGTTCATGGGCGCGACCATGAGCGGCTACATGAACCGGCTCGTCGACCTGATCGTGACCGGCGGATGACGCTCTCGCTCGGCTGGCTGCCGGCGACCGCTTACGTCTACATCCTCGTCTTCGCCCGCGTCGGGACCATTCTGATGCTGATCCCGGCGCTCGGCGAAATGACCATCCCCGCGACGATGCGGCTGGCCTTCGCGCTGATCTTCTCGCTGGTGCTGCTGCCCCTTGTCCAGCCGGACCTGCCCGTGCTCCCCGACGAGCCGCTGCAGGTTTTGGTTTATCTCCTTCATGAGCTCGCGGTAGGCCTGATCTTCGGAGCCATCACGCGGCTGATCGTGCTCGCGACAGGCGTTGCAGGATCGATTATCGCCTTCCAGACCGGGCTGTCGGGTGCGCAAGGTGCCGATCCGATCAATGGCGGCACCCAAGGAGCGCTGATCGGCGCGTTCCTGTCGCTGCTCGGGGTGACGCTGATCTTCGCCACCGACCTGCACCACGTCGCTCTGCTCGCCATCCGCGACAGCTACGTGATCATGCCGCCTTCGGCCCCGCTGATGTTCGGGGACGCGGCGCAGATGGCGATCCAGTCGGCAGCCTCTGCCTTCATCGTCGGCGTGCAGATGGCGGCGCCGTTCATCGTGCTTGGACTGGTGTTCTACCTCGGCATGGGGTTGCTGGCCCGTATGATGCCGCAACTGCAGGTGTTCTTCGTGGTCATGCCCGGCTCGATCTGGGTTGGCCTCGTGCTGTTCGCCCTGTTGCTGGCCATGATGATGGGCTGGTACCTCACCCATTTCGAGAACGAGCTCGCCCAGTTCAGGGGCGCCTGATGAGCGACGACGCCCCGGAACAATCCTCAAAAACCGAATCCCCCTCGCAGAAGCGCCTCGAGGATGCGCGCAAGCGCGGCGATGTGGTCAAGAGCCAGGAGGTCAACAACTGGTTCATGATCGCCGGCTCCGGGCTGCTGTTCTCGCTGATGGCTGCCCCGACCGTCACCGGGCTCGGCGAAAGCCTCAAGGTTCTCCTCGCGCAGGCGGACAGCTTCCAGATCGGCGGCAACGCGCTGACCGATTTCTTCGACCGGCTGGCCGTGACGATCCTCGTCGCGGCGATGATCCCGCTGGTCGTGCTCTTTGCCTTCGGCATCGCCGGCAACCTCGTCCAGCATCGCCCGCTGCTTTCGCTCGATCCGATCATGCCCAAGCTGAGCAAGATCTCACCGATCGCCGGTGGAAAGCGCATGTTCTCGCGCGACTCCCTGGTCAATTTCCTCAAGGGACTGGTCAAGCTTGGCGTCGTCGGCGCCGCGATCATGGCCGTGCTCTGGCCGGAGCGCGACCGGCTCGAGCTGATGGTGACGCTCGATCCCGCCCTGCTGCTGCCCGCCTTCCAGGAAATGGGCATGAAGGTCTTCGGCGCCGTGCTCGCAGTGGTCACCGTCATTGCTCTTGCCGACTACGTCTATCAGCGCAACCGCTGGTGGACGCGGCTGAAGATGACGATCCAGGAGGTGCGCGACGAGTTCAAGCAGATGGAAGGCGACCCGACCGTCAAGGGCCGCATTCGCGCCGTCCGCAACGAGCGCGGCCGCCGGCGCATGATGGCCAACGTGCCCAAGGCGACCGTCGTGATCACCAACCCGACGCACTTTGCCGTCGCGCTCAAATACGACAAGACCATGAAGGCGCCCCTCTGCCTCGCCAAGGGCGCCGACGACGTCGCCTTCCGCATCCGCACGCTTGCCAAGGAACACGACGTCCCGATCATCGAAAATCCGCCACTGGCGCGGGCCTTGTTCGCCTCGGTCGAGGTCGACGAAGTCATCCCGACCGAGCATTTCAAGGCCGTTGCGCAGGTTATCGGGTTCGTCATGCGCATGAAGGACAAGCGCGGGTGGCGCGCCGCGTGATCTGTGCGCCGGCGTGGCCGCACTGCGCTACCGGCTGACTCGCCCATTTGCTAGAGGTGAACGAGCCGATTCGGTCCTTTGGCGAGGGTTCGAGGTTTGGGGATGTCCAGCATGCCGGCTGAGGACGACGACTATCCGACTCCGCTCGTCTCGCGGTCCGGCGGTATGACCGGGCTGTGGCGGGTTGTCGTTCTGGCCATCGCCTTCATCATCGTCGCCGTCGCGATCTCGACTCTGGGCGAGTACATCCCGCCAGACGCGGTGCTCGTCTTCGTCGGCCTGCTCGCGGTGATCGGGGTGTTCTGCCTATTTGCGATGACCGCCGGCATCCTGCGGTTCTCGTCGCGCAGCGAAGAGGTGCGCACCCTGCCGCGCGCTATCGTCGACAGCCTGCCGTTCGGCGCTGTTGCCTCTGATCGCGACGGCAAGATTGCCTATGTGAACGCGCAATACGGCGAACTCGCCGGCGGCCTCAGCGACGGGGTGCCTGTCGGCGTGCCCCGGCTCTTTGCCGGCCAGCCCGAGGCGAGCGAAGCGATCCATCGGCTGTCGCGTGCGGCGCGAGAAGGGCGTCCGGCATCGGAAGACGTCCGCATCGTCGGCGGTCTCGGCGGCTCGTTGGGCGGCTCGAACAAGCCGTTCTGGTATCGCGTCGCAGTGCGCGCCCTGCCGCCGGTCGATGGCACGGCGCAAAAGCTGATGCTGTGGAGCGTCGAGGACATCACCCGCGACCGCGAGC
>Ga0265325_10002335_pt1 | contig 12863 bp, 13 predicted proteins | sample 41420metaG_FD_202090 | JGI IMG/M metagenome (GOLD analysis project Ga0265325, IMG submission 202090) | Rhizosphere microbial communities from Carex aquatilis grown in University of Washington, Seatle, WA, United States - 4-14-20 metaG | ecosystem: Host-associated > Plants > Roots > Rhizosphere...
TCGCCCGCGGAGTCGAGGTGACGGCGCCCGCGGACGAGACGATCCTGACGCCGGAGGCGCTCGCGTTCGTCGGGCGCCTCCAGCGCGAGCTGAATCCGACCCGCCTCGAGCTGCTCGAGCGGCGGCGGGAGCGGCAGCTCGAGCTCGACCGGGGCCTCCTGCCCGGCTTCCTGCCGGAGACGCGGCACGTGCGCGAAGGCGACTGGCGCGTTGCGCCCGCACCCGTCGACCTGCGCGACCGGCGCTGCGAGATCACCGGCCCGGTCGAGCGCAAGATGATGATCAACGCGCTCAACTCGGGTGCGCGCGTCTTCATGGCGGACTTCGAGGATTCGAACTCACCGACCTGGGCCAACGTCGTCGAGGGACAGCGCAACGTGTCGGACGCGGTGCGGCGAACGATCGCGCTCGACACACCGGAGAAGTCGTACCGCCTGAACGACGAAGTGGCGACGCTGATGATCCGGCCGCGCGGCTGGCACCTGCCCGAGCGGCACGTGCTCGTCGACGGCGAGCCCGTCTCCGCGTCGCTGTTCGACTTCGGGTTGACGTTCTTCCGCAACGCGCGCGAGCAACTGGAGCGACGCAGCGGGCCGTACTTCTACCTTCCGAAGCTCGAGTCGCACCACGAGGCACGGCTATGGGCATCCGCGTTCGCGCTGGCGGAGGAGGCGCTCGGCGTCCCGCACGGCTCGATCCGGTGCACGGTGCTGATCGAGACGATCCTCGCGTCGTTCGAGACGGAGGAGATCCTCTACGAGCTGCGCGACTACGGCTGCGCGCTCAACGCGGGCCGCTGGGACTACATCTTCAGCGTGATCAAGAAGTTCCGCTCGCGCGACTGGGTGCTGCCCGATCGCGTGCAGGTGACGATGACGGTTCCGTTCATGCGGGCCTACACGGAGCTGCTCGTTCGCTCCTGCCATCGTCGCGGTGCGCATGCGATCGGCGGCATGGCGGCGTTCATCCCCTCCCGGAAGGACCCCGCGGTGAACGCTGTCGCGCTGGCGAAGGTGCGCGAGGACAAGGAGCGCGAGTCACGCGACGGCTTCGACGGCACCTGGGTCGCACACCCCGATCTCGTGCCGGTGGCCACGGAGGTGTTCGACGGGGTGCTCGGCGAGCGGCCGAACCAGCTGGAGAAGCTGCGTGAGGACGTCGTTCCCGACGCCGCTGCCCTGCTCTCGATCCCCGACACGCCGGGCGAGGTCACCGACGCGGGGCTGCACACCAACGTCTCTGTCGGCGTCCGCTACCTCGACGCCTGGCTCCACGGCGTGGGGGCGGCAGCGATCGACAACCTGATGGAGGACGCGGCCACCGCGGAGATCTCGCGCTCCCAGGTCTGGCAGTGGGTTCGCGCCGGCCGTTTCGACGCAGAGCGCGTGCGGCGGGAAGTGGCGGAGGTCGAGGCCGGGGAGGAGGCCAAGCGGCTCTTCAGCGAGCTGGCCCTGGCCCCCGAGCTCGTCGAGTTCCTCACGCTCCCCGCGTACACTCACCTGCGTGACGCTTGACACGACGAAGGCCGACGACATCGCCCTCGTGATCGAGGAGGCGATCGTCTCCGGCGAGCTCGCGCCGGGGACGGTGCTCCGGCAGGAGCAGCTGTCCGAGCAGTTCGACGTCTCCCGCACGCCGGTGCGCGAGGCGCTGCGGCGGCTCGCGGCACTCGGGCTCGTCTCGTTCGTCCCGAACCGCGGCGTGCGCGTGCGGACGATCTCGCGGGACGAGCTGCACGAGGCGTTCATGGTCCGCGCCGAGCTCGAGGGGCTCGCCACGGAAGTGGCCGCGACGAAGATCACGCCGGAGGAGCTGACGGAGCTCGACGAGTGCGAGCAGCGCTTCTCGGCGATCTCGCAGGACCTGCGCTCCCGCGAGCCCGGCGACGGCCGGCGCTCGATCATGGGCGAGTGGGTGCGCGCGAATCACGCGTTCCACGACGTCATCTACCGCGTCGCCGACCTGCCGCTCGTCGAGCAGCTGGCGAAGAGCGCGCGCCGCACGTTCTCGGGGCCGGCGGTGTGGGCTCCCGGCGACCACTCGCTCGACGGTCTCTACGTGAAGAACGCGGAACAGCATCGTGCGATCAAGCAGGCGCTCATGGCCGGCAGCGCAGCGGGCGCGCGGGCGCTCGCGCGCGAGCACGTGCTCTCGTCGTTCGTCCTCCTCGAGACGATCCTCGAGCAGGTCGGGGCGCAGCCGCGCGACTGGCGCGTGGCCAGGGGTAGCGGGTCGCCCCGCTCGCGCTCAGCCCCGAGCCGCTGACCGGGCGGCGCTCTACGAATGGCGCCTCAGCGCGTCGACCGAGATCGCGATCAGCAGCGCCGCGGCGGCGAGCACGAGCAGCCGGTCGAGGCCTTTTGGCATACTCGGTACATAGTCGCTGCTTGACCTCACCGGATTCGGCCTCGCGGCCGTGGCTAGGATCGGCTCCTGATGGAGCCGCTCTACAGACCCCTGGGCGTCGAGGAACGCTGGCAGCGCACATGGGAGGCGGAAGGCCACTTCCACGCCGACCCGCTGTCGGAGCGGCCGAGCTACGTGATCGCGGTGCCGCCGCCGAACGTGACCGGCGTGCTGCACATGGGCCACGCGCTCAACGCGTCGATCCAGGACGTGCTCATCCGCTGGCACCGGATGCGCGGCTACAACGCGCTCTGGCAGCCGGGCTACGACCACGCGGGCATCGCGACGCAGGCGGTGGTGGAGAAGAAGCTCCGGGCCGAGGGCACGTCACGGCTCGAGATCGGCCGCGAGGCGTTCCTCGAGCAGGTGTGGGCGTGGCTGCGCGAGTACGGCGGCGTGATCATGGGCCAGTTCCGCAGCCTCGGCTGCTCGCTCGACTACGAGCGCGAGCGCTTCACGATGGACGACGGGTACGTCCGCGCCGTGATGCGCTTCTTCGTGCACCTGTACGAGCGCGGCTGGATCTACCGCGACAACCGGATCATCAACTGGTGCAGCGACTGCCGCACGTCGATCTCCGATCTCGAAGTGGAGTACCAGGACGTCGACGACGCGCTGACCTACGCGCGCTATCCACTCGTGGACGGATCCGGCTCGGTCACGATCGCGACCGTGCGGCCGGCGACGATCCTCGCCGACGTCGCCGTGGCCGTGCACCCCGACGACGAGCGCTACGCGTCGCTGATCGGCCGCGAGGTGATCGTCCCCGTCGTCGGCCGGCACGTGCCGGTGATCGCCGACGAGCGCGTGGAGCGCGAGTTCGGCACCGGCGCGCTGAAGATCACGCCCGGGCACGACCCGATCGACTTCGACATCGGCCGCGACCACGGTCTCGCCGAGCTGAGCGTGATCGACCTCGACGGACGCATGACGGGCGACATCCCCGAGGAGCTGATCGGGCTCACCGAGGACGAGGCGGGCGTGCGCGTCGTGGAGTGGCTGCGCGAGCACGACCAGCTCGAGAAGCGGGAGAGCTTCCGGCATCCGGTCCCCTTCTGCGACCGCTCCGGCACGCGCATCCAGCCTCTCGTCTCGCTGCAGTGGTGGTGCGCGATGGAGGAGATGGCGCGTCCGGCGATCGACGCGCTCGAGTCGGGCCGCGTGATGTTCCACCCGGCCGTGCACGGCCGGGTGGCGCTCGACTGGCTCAAGGTGATCCGGCCGTGGAACATCTCGCGCCAGCTCTGGTGGGGACACCAGCTGCCGATCTGGTACTGCCCCGACGGCCACGTGACGTGCGCGGAGACGGAGCCGGAGGCGTGCGCGGAGTGCGGCTCGCGAGAGCTCGTGCGCGATCCCGACGTGCTCGACACGTGGTTCTCGTCGGCGCTGTGGCCGTTCGCGACGCTCGGCTGGCCCGACGACACGCCCGAGCTGCGCGCGTTCTATCCCGGCGACGTGAACGTGACGGGCCGCGGGATCATCTTCCTCTGGGAGAACCGGATGATCATGTCCGGCCTCGAGATGCTGAACGGCATCCCGTTCAGCGACGTGATCATCAACTCGAACGTGCTCGACGCGGCCGGCCGGCCGATGTCGAAGAGCCTCGGCAACGGCGTCGACCCGCTCGACCTGATCGCCGCGCACGGCGCCGACGCGACCCGGTACGGGCTGCTGAAGATGTCCTCCACCCAGGACATCAAGTTCTCGGAGGGCCCGATCGAGGAGGGGCGCAAGCTCGCGAACAAGCTCTGGAACGCGAGCCGCCTCGTGCTGATGTCCGGCGGCGCAGAGGTGGAGATGCGCCCGTCCTCCGTCGAGGAGCGCTGGATCCTCGCCCGGATCGACGCGACCCGTGCCGGCGTCGAGGCCGATTTGGCCGCGTTTGACTTCGCGCACGCCGTCGACCGGCTCTACCACCTCACCTTCGACGACTTCTGCGACTGGTATCTCGAGTCGATCAAACCACGGCTCGGCGACCCGGACGTGAAGGCGACCGCGTTCGCTGCGCTCGAGCGGCTGCTGGCGTTGCTGCATCCCGTGCTCCCACACGTGACCGAGGAGATCTGGTCCAACCTGCCCGCGCGCACCACGCGTCTCGTCGCCGCGTCCTGGCCGGAGGCGGCGCCGGAGTACGCCGCCGACCTGACGGCGCTCGACAAGGCACAGACGGCGGCGCGCATCTACAGGCGCAGCGGCGTGCGCATCAAGGTGACGGGCGACACGCTGAGGATCTTCGAGGCGGTCGCGCGCCCTGCGGCGGACGGCCAGGGAGACGTCGAAGCCGAGAAGGCGCGCCTGCAGAAGGAGATCGAGCGCGCCGAGCGCATGCTGTCCAACGAGAAGTTCGTGGCGAACGCGTCGTTCGAGGTCGTCGACGCGGAACGCCTGAAGCTCGCCGAGTACAAGGCCGAGCTTGACGCACTCGGCGACTGAATGGATCGCATCGCTGAGCCCGTGGCCGGCGGACGGCTTCGGGCTCGAGCGGATGCGCGCGCTGCTCGCCGCCCTCGGCGACCCCCAGCTCCGCTATCCGGCAATCCACGTCGTCGGCACGAACGGCAAGTCGACGACGACGCGGATGACCGAGACCCTCCTCGCCGACGCCGGGCTCGCCGTCGGGGCGTATCTCTCTCCGCACGTGCGGGGCTGGAGCGAGCGGATCCGAGTGAAAGGCGCGGAGGCGGACTTCGAGCGGGCGGTCGCCGGTGTCAGGCCCGCGGCGGAGGCGGTGGGGGCCACGCAGTTCGAGGCCGTGACCGCCGCGGCGCTGCTCGCCTTCGCGGAGGCCGGGGTGGACGCGGCAGTCGTCGAAGCCGGCCTCGGCGGCCGCCACGACGCGACGAACGTCCTTTCCACCCGGGTCGTCGTCCTCACGAGCGTCGCGCTCGACCACATGGACGTCCTCGGAGACACGCGCGAGGCGATCGCCGCCGAGAAGCTCGCCGTCGTCCAGCCCGGCTGCTCCGTCGTCCTCTCCGAGCCCGAGTGGCGCGAGCTCGCCGAGGCCAACGGCGCCGGCGTCGTCGTCGTCACCGCCCGCAGCAACCTCGCGCTGGCGGTCGCCGCCGCGGAGTCGTTCCTCGGTGCGCCGGTCGACCCTCATGCGGCCCAGGACGTCGAGCTCCCGGGCCGCCTCGAGCGGCGGGGCGAGCGGCCGCTGGAGCTCTGGGACGGGGCGCACAACCTGGCGGGGGTCGGCTACCTCCTGCCGCGCCTCCCGGAGCGCGAGTACGTGCTCGTCTGCTCGATTCTTCAGGACAAGCGGCCGGAGCTGATGCTGCAGGCTCTTTCCGTTCTCGGAGGTGCCTTCGTGGCCACGGAGTCCGCAAATGCCCGGGCTCTCCCCGCAGGGGAACTTGCCCTTCGCGCCGAACCGTACTTTCGACATGTGGAGTCAATCCCCGACCCGGCAGCGGCCCGACTTCGCGCGCTCGACCTTGCGGGGCCGGAGGGCGCGGTTCTCGTCACGGGCTCCCTCTACCTTCTTGCCGAACTCAGCGGTCAGGGCTACAACCCATAGCGTGGGCGAGAAGCTCGGCGTCTTCGCGGTGGCTGCGGTCGTGCTCGTCGTGGTCGTCGGCGGTGCCTTCGCCGCCGGCTACCTGATCGGGCGGGTGCTGCTGTGAACGCGGCCGTGGTCGGGGGCTTCTTCAGCTCGGGCACGTGGCTCGTGATCCGGAACCTGCTCCTGTTCTTCGGGTTCGTCTTCTGGGTCGCGTTCGCCTACTGGGTCTACAAGGACGCGCGGCGCCGGATCGAGGATCCGTGGCTGGTCGGGATGGCGACGCTGCTCGGGCTCGTGCCGCCGTACGTCGGGCCGTTCATCTACATGCTGTTCCGGCCGCCGGAGTATCTCGAAGACGTGCGCGAGCGTGAGCTCGAGATCCGCGCGATGGAGGACAGGCTCTCGAAGCGCGACCTCCACTGCCCGGTCTGCCGCTCCGAGGTCGACGCGAGCTTCCTCGTCTGCCCGATCTGCACGACGAAGCTGAAGCAGGCCTGTTCGAACTGCAAGGCGCCGCTCGAGGCGCTGTGGCAGGTATGCCCGTTCTGCGAGACGCAGGTCGAGCCTGCGGTCGTGACGGCGCCGACGCTGCAGCCGCGCCGCAGCCAGGGCGCCCAGTAGCGCCAGGCGACTACACTGCCGCACCGTGGCCGTCGAGCGGACACTCATCCTGATCAAGCCCGACGCGGTGCGGCGCCGCCTGGCCGCGGAGATCCTCGGCCGGATCGAACGGCGCGGCTTCGAGATCCGGGCCGGCAAGCTGCTGACGGTGAGCCGTGAGCTGGCCGGGCGCCACTACGCCGAGCACACGGAGAAGCCGTTCTTTCCGGAGCTGGTGACTTTCATCACGTCCGGTCCGACGTGGGCGCTCGTGGTCGAGGGGGAGGGCGCGATCGCGACGATGCGCAAGACGATCGGTGCGACGAACCCGGCGAACGCGGAGCCGGGGACGATCCGGGGCGATCTCGCGATGTCGATGCCGGACAACCTCGTGCACGGTTCGGACTCGCCGGAGTCGGCCGAGCGCGAGGTCGCGCTCTGGTTCTCCGCCGATGAGCTCTCCTGAGCCGGACTCGGTCGCGCGAAACGTCCGCCGCTGGACGGAGTCGAACGCGCAGTACACGGACGGGCGTGCGGCGCAGGCGTGGGCGCGCGACGACGTCGGCTGGGGGCTCTGGGGAATCCCGGAGGCGCAGGTCGGCGCGCTCGGCGACGTCGCGGGCCTGGACGTGGTCGAGCTCGGCTGCGGCACGGCGTACTTCTCCGCGCGGCTCGCCAAGCTAGGCGCACGTCCCGTCGGCGTCGACCCGACGCCGGCCCAGCTGGCGACGGCGCGCCGCATGCAGGAGCAGACGGGCATCGTCTTCCCGCTCGTCGAGGCGCCCGGCGAGCGGGTGCCGCTGCCGGATGCGTCGTTCGACCTCGCGGTCTCGGAGTACGGCGCCTCGATCTGGGCGGATCCGTACCTGTGGGTGCCCGAGGCGGCGCGTCTCCTCCGTCCCGGCGGCCGGCTGGTCTTTCTGCGCAACACGCCGCTCGTCATCCTCTGCGCGCCGGACACGGGCCAGGTGGACGAGCGTCTGCACCGGCCGCAGTTCGGGATGTTCCGGTTCGAGTGGCCCGACGATGTGGGCGTCGAGTTTCATCTCGCGCACGGCGACTGGATCCGGCTGCTGCGCGGCAACGGCTTCGCGATCGAGGACCTCATCGAGCTGCAGGCGCCCGCGGAGGCGGCGCAACACGTCTTCTACGACTTCGTGACCCCGGAGTGGGCGCGGCAGTGGCCGGCCGAGGAAATCTGGATAGCCCGCAAGGGATGAGCGCCCCGCCCCTGCTCCTCGCCTCGACGTCGCCGCAGCGGCGCGCGATCCTTCAGCAGCTCGGCATCCCGTTCGAGGCGGTGGCGCCGCGCTACGTGGAGGAGGATCCGCCGGAGGCGGACGCGACGCAGCTCGTCTGCGACCACGCCCGCGCGAAGGCCCGTTCGGTCTCCGAGGAGGCGGCGGGGCTGCCGGTGCTCGGGGTCGACACGACGGTCGTCCTCGGCGGGCGGATCTTCGGGAAGCCGGCCGACGCGCCGGCCGCCGAGCAGATGCTCGGGGTGCTGTCCGGGCGAACGCACGCCGTCGTGTCGGGCCTGTGCCTGTGGACGCCGGAGTGGGAGGTGGTGGAGGCAGCGGCGACGCTCGTCACGTTCCGCGAGCTGACCGCGCACGACCTTGTCGCGTACGTGGCGACGGGCGAGTGGGAGGGCCGTGCCGGCGGCTATGCCATCCAGGGCCGCGGCGCCACCCTGGTCGAGCGCGTCGAGGGCGACTACCTGAACGTCGTCGGCCTGCCGGCGGCGTTGCTGGTCAGGCTGCTCGTGGAGCGCTTCCCGGGCCTCTACGGCGTGGGCTGAGGGGCCGAAGGCTCACGGCAGCGACCAGGTCGCGACCACGTCGCGACCTGGTCGCAGTCGTTGGAATGCTGCGCCGAGGGCTGCAAACGTCGCCGAAGACCGCAACCTGGTTTAAACCAGGTTGCGGTCGTAGACGCTCGCCCGCGCCGACCCAAGGGCCGGAGGCTAACGCCGCAGGCGTTAGCGGGGAGGCCGGATCCACGCGGGCGGGGATGGCGAAGCCACCACCGCCCGCGCCACGATCCCACCCGCCCCGCGGCACAAAAGCCCGGCGGCTCCGCCGCCGGGCGCTCTGCGGAGCACAACCCAAACACGGTGGGGCGCCGCGAAGCGGCGCCCCACCCACTATCGGGGTGCCCAGATTCGAACTGGGGACCACTACGACCCGAACGGAGCGCGCTACCAGGCTGCGCCACACCCCGCCGTGCGGCCCATAGGGTAGCGTGCGAGCGGTATGCCCGACCGGATCCGCGTCGCCTGCGTGCAGCTGACGAGCCGGCAGGACAAGGCGGCGAATCTCGACCGCGCCGAGGCGCTCGTCGCGCGGGCCGCGTCGACCGGCGCCGACCTCGTCGTGCTTCCGGAGAAGTGGAACCTGATCGGATCGGCCGACGACTACCGTGCGGGCGCCGAGCCGCTGGCGGGCGGGCCGTCCACGGAGGCGATGTCGCGCTGGGCCCGGACGCTCGGGATCACGCTCGTCGGCGGCTCGATCACGGAGCTGCGGGCGGGCCGGGAGAAGCTGTCGAACACGAGCTGCGTCTACGACCCGGAAGGCGAGCTCGTCGCCGTCTACCGCAAGATCCATCTCTTCGACGTCGAGGTCGGCGGCCACGTCTACCGGGAGTCCGAGACGGAGGAGCCCGGCACCGAGCCCGTTCTCGCCTGCGCGGAGGACTGGCGGATCGGGCTCAGCGTCTGTTACGACCTGCGCTTCCCGGAGCTGTATCGCATCCTCGCGCTCGAGGGGGCCGAGCTCGCGACCGTGCCCGCCCATTTCACGACGCCGACCGGCAAGGACCACTGGCACGTCCTGCTGCGGGCGCGGGCGATCGAGAACCAGTTCTACGTCGCCGCCGCGGGACAGGTCGGTGAGACGCTCCCGGGCAAACCGGCGTACGGACGCTCGCTGATCGTCGACCCGTGGGGCACCGTGCTCGCGCAGGCGCCCGACGAGGAGACCGTGATCGTCGCCGAGCTCGACCGCGCGCGCCTGCGGGAGATCCGCGCAAAGCTGCCGTCGCTCGCGAACCGGCAGGCGGACGCGTATCGGTGGCCGACGCAGGTCTGACGCTCGACGAGTGGCTGCCGCGCGTGCCGCGGCTGCTCGACGAGTGCGTCGAGCGCTGGCAGCTGCGGCTCGGCGAGCCGTACGCCTCGGGCGCCGCCGGCTACGCCGTGCGTGCCGATCTCCCCGACGGGACGCCGGCCGTCCTCAAGCTGTCGAATCCGCACCGCGAGGCCGAGCAGGAGGCCGACGCGCTCGAGCGCTGGGACGGCGACGGCGCCGTGCGGTTGCTCGCACGCGACGACGAGTGCAACGCGCTGCTGCTCGAGTGCTGTGTGCCGGGCACGGTTCTCTCCGCCTGGGACGGTGACACGCTCGGCGTGCTGATCGGGCTCCTGCCGCGGCTCTGGAAGAGCGGCGACGGCTTCGCCTCGCTCGCAGACGAGGCCGAAAGCTGGGCCGCATGCCTCGAGGACGTGCGCGACCCGCTGCTGAAGGACGCCGCGCTGCACTACATCCGGGAGCTCGCGCCGACGCAGGGCGAGCAGGTGCTCGTCAACCAGGATCTCCACGGCGAGAACGTCCTCGCCGCCGCGCGCGAGCCGTGGCTCGTGATCGACCCGAAGCCGCTCGCGGGCGAGCGCGAGTTCTCGGTTTCGTCGATCGTCCGCTCGTTCGAGCTCGGGCACTCGAAGCGTGACGCCCTCTACCGGCTCGACCGGCTGACGGCCGAGCTCGGGCTCGACCGCGAACGCGCCCGCGGCTGGACGATCGCCCAGACGGTGGCCTGGTCCGGCGGCAGCGACTACGTCACGATGCACGTCGAGACCGTGAACTGGCTCCTGGAGGATGCATGACGCTGCGCGCGGTCCTGTTCGACGTCGACTTCACGCTCGTCCGGCCGGGCCCCGAGCTGGGGCCGGAGGGCTACGCGCGCGCCGGCGAGCGGCACGGGCTCACGCTCGATCCGTCCAAGTACGAGTCCTCTCGCGACGCTGCCCTCGTCGGCCTGAAGCGGCACCCGCAGCTCGAGCACGACGACGAGATCTGGTTCTCGTTCACCGAGCGCATCGTGCTCGGGATGGGAGGCGTGCAGCCGGCGTCGCACGCGTGTGCCGTCGAGATCACGAGAGGCTGGGAGCGGCACGACAACTTCGAGCTGTACGGCGACACGATCCCGGCGCTCACGGAGTTGCGCCGCGCGGGCCTGAAGATCGGTCTCGTCTCCAACTCGGCGCGCGACATCCACGAGTTCGCGCGCCACCACGCGCTCGACGTGGACGCGGGGATCAGCTCGTTCCACCACGGGAGGACGAAGCCGCATGCGTCGATCTTCCGGGCCGTGCTCGACCTGCTCGAGGTCGAGCCGGCGGAGGCCGCGATGGTCGGCGACGTGATCGAGGACGACATCGAGGGGGCGCTCGCGCTCGGCATGCGCGCGATCCTGCTCGACCGCGCGGGGAGCCATCCCGGCTTCGAGCCGCGGATCGAGGACCTCCATTCGCTCGGGGCGGCCCTCGGTCTGACCTAGACTCTGGCTCGTGGCAGCGTGGCTCGCCTGGGCGATTGCAGCAGTCCTGCTTGCCGTGGGCGAGATCTTCACGCCGGGTCTCTTCTTCCTCGGCCCTGTCGCGCTCGCCTCGGTGGTGGCCGCGGTGGCCGCGGTGCTCGGCGCAGCCGTCTGGCTGCAGCTCGCCGTCTTCGCGGCCGGATCGTTGGCGTCGCTCGTAGTCCTACGTCCGCTCGCGCGGGCGCACCTGCGGATGCCGCCGGAGCTGCGCACCGGCGCGGCCGCGCTCCAGGGCGCGCACGCGACCGTGCTCAAGCGCGTCGACGCACATGGCGGGCTCGTCCGCATCGGCGGCGAGGACTGGTCGGCGCGCGCCTACATGGCCGACCAGGTGCTCGAGCCGGGCGCCCAGGTCGAAGTTGCGAAGATCGAGGGCGCGACAGCGCTCGTGTACGAGTGAATCCAAAGGAGCTGCCATGACCGCCGGTCTGATCGTCGTGCTTGTCGTCGCCGTTCTCGTGCTCGCGGTGCTCGCGCGCACGATCCGGATCGTTCCGCAAGCGCGCGCGGGGGTGATCGAGCGGCTCGGCCGCTACCACCGGACGCTCAACCCCGGCCTCGCGCTCGTCGTCCCCTTCGTAGACCGGCTCCGGCCGCTGATCGACCTGCGCGAGCAGGTCGTCTCCTTCCCGCCGCAGCCGGTGATCACCGAGGACAACCTCGTCGTGAACATCGACACCGTCATCTACTTCCAGGTCAACGACCCGAAGTCGGCGACGTACGAGATCGCGAACTACATCCAGGCGATCGAGCAGCTCACCGTCACGACGTTGCGCAACGTGATCGGCGGAATGGCGCTCGAGAGCACGCTCACGTCGCGCGACGAGATCAACGGCCAGCTGCGCGGCGTGCTCGACGAGGCGACCGGGAAGTGGGGGATCCGCGTCAACCGCGTCGAGCTGAAGGCGATCGACCCGCCCGGGTCGATCAAGGACTCGATGGAGAAGCAGATGCGGGCCGACCGCGAGAAGCGCGCGACGATTCTCCAGGCCGAAGGCCAGAAGCAGTCCGCGATCCTCACCGCCGAGGGCGAGAAGCAGGCCGCCGTGCTACGCGCCGAGGGCCAGAGGCAGGCGACGATCCTCCAGGCCGAGGGCCAGGCGAAGGCGATCGCCACCGTCTTCACCGCCATCCACGAGGGGAACCCGGACCCGCAGCTGCTCGCGTACCAGTACCTGCAGGCGCTGCCGCTGATCGCACAGGGCGCGTCGAACAAGGTCTGGATCATCCCGGCCGAGTTCCAGCAGGCGCTCGGGCGGATCGGGGCGCTCGGTGCCGGGCCGAAGAAGGACGACGACTCGAGTTAGTGGTCTGACCGGCAACGTTCGCCGGGCCCCCGGCTTGCGATCACGCTGCGCGCTGCCGCGTCCTCGGTCGCGTCCATAGCTTTGGCTATGAACGCTCCCTGCGTCCTTGCATCGCTTGGTGTTCGCAATCCGGAAGCCGGGCAACGTCACCGGTCAAACCACTAGCAGCGCTCGCGCAAGCACCTCCGCAGCGTCGTCACCCGCGGCTCGCCGTTCCGGCCGTCGGGCCACGAGATCTGCACGAGCAGCGACGCGGTGTCGTCGCCGTAGTGCGCTTCGCGCAGGTGGAAGTCCGCGTTGGCCTGGTGCACGAGCCAGTAGCGGCCCGGCGGCACGTTCGTCACGTCGAGCGCCTGGCCGTGGAAGAACGCCGGGTAGCGGTCGGTGTAGCCGACCGATTCGCCCTCCTCGACGGCGCGGGCCTCCGGCTGGAACTGGGCGCA
>Ga0265325_10002338_pt1 | contig 12852 bp, 9 predicted proteins | sample 41420metaG_FD_202090 | JGI IMG/M metagenome (GOLD analysis project Ga0265325, IMG submission 202090) | Rhizosphere microbial communities from Carex aquatilis grown in University of Washington, Seatle, WA, United States - 4-14-20 metaG | ecosystem: Host-associated > Plants > Roots > Rhizosphere >...
CGGTTCGGACTTGGCTTCAAGTTGAATCTTGCCAACCTGGGTGAGCTGCCGGCCGGACACCGAATAGACATAGATCGCGTCCTCGCCCGATGCGGCCACCATCGCCAAGGTCATCTTGCGGTTCATGCTGACGCCCATCGCGCCTGGCCCGGCATGCACGGTCTGAAGAATCTTCGGATGGGTGGGATCGTCCAGGCCGATCACCGACACGATATCGTCCAGGTCGAGCTTGTTGCCGGCGGCCAGCTTCTGGCCGCAGGTGACCAGCGCGAAACTGTTGTCCGGCGCCACCGCGACCGAGGTGGGCGGCCCGATCATGCTGGCGGGCGCCCCGACGCTGCCGATCACCATGGGCTTGGCGCTGCCAAAGGCAATCACCGCCACCGTGTCCTTGGCCGGCCCCTTGTCGTCGCGGATCTGCTTGCCGTCATTGGCGGAGATGGCGATTTCCGCCCGCGCTGTTCCTGCCAGCAGCATCAGCGATGCGGCCAGCCCTAAACCTTTGTGCATCCGATCCTCCCTGTTTTATTTTCCATCCGTCAGTCTGATTTCCGCGGTATCGCCGGTCACCACCATCTTTGTCCCAAACGGCTTCGAGGCAGCCGCCACCCGCTGAAGAATGTCGGCCGCCTTCCTGCCTGTCGCCGGCAGCGGCAAACCGCGCGTATCGAGGAATTGGTTGTTGGTGTGCTCGTCGTGAACATCCGGCACGCCCTCGCCGATAGTATTCAATGCGATCGGCTGCAAGGTGATCGACTGCAAGGTCTTTCCCCGATATTGCAGATAGGCGACCACGCTTTCCCAGTTGATCGGCTCGTCGATATAGGTGATGGCGGGCGGCAGATTGTAGATGAAATTGCCGAGGTCATAAAAAATCGGCTTGCCGCGATAGATTTCCACCCCATGCAGCAGGGGCGCGCCGTGCATCACGACGATATCCGCGCCGGCATCGATTTCCGCGTGGGTCCATTGTTTCAGCCAATCGGGCGGGACAAGCCGCTCCGGCAGCCCTTCCTCAAAAATCGCCGAGAAGGGCCGGTGGCTGAACACATGATTGTGCTGATAGACGATCACCAGGTCGGCATGGACGCGGGCAGCGCGGATGTTCTGCAGGACACGTTCGGAATCTTCCGGGTTCACTTTGTTTGCAGGCTGGGCGGGAAGCTCGTCGGTCGCTTCGTTCTGCGTGGCCCCGGCCTCAATGCGAAGCTCATTGACGCCCGGCTGGCTGGCGGCTGCATGGCCGCCTTGCCGGATCAATCCGGATGCGCTTGCCACCAGGGCGACGGTCCCATTCGGTGTGTGAAGATAGGCAGGGGCGGCAGCGTCCGCCATCGTATTGCCGGTCCCCGCATGAACGATGTTGCGGCTGGCCGTCTCGCGCAGCGTGTTCTGAAGTCCGGCAACGCCAAGATCGAAGGCATGATTGTTCGACAGCGACAGCAGATTGAAGCCCGATGCCGTCAGCGCATCGAGCGCTTCCGGCGGCGCGAGAAAGCCGCGGCCCTGCTGCACCGCCTCTCCCTTTTCGGCAACCACAGCCTCGAAATTGGTGAAGGCCACATCACCCTTGATGAGCGAGCGGATCACCGGCACCTCCGCCGGCGCGGTGGCGCGCATGTCGGAGCGGATCATCGATTGTCCGGTCAGGGTGACCAGCAGCGGCTTGTCCTGTGCGATGGCGGGGCTGGACAACGCCAGGACCAATGCCGCCGACGCGGCGGGCAGCACCGCAAGCAGTTGCTTAGGGTTCATGCGGATGCTGCCCCCGCTTTACGCTTATGACAAAGAATAGGCCGTCTTGATCTGGGTGAAGAAATCGACCGCGGCGAAGCCCTGCTCGCGCGCGCCATAGGACGAACCGCGCGAGCCGCCGAACGGCACATGATAATCCACCCCCGCGGTCGGCAGATTGATCATCACCATGCCCGCCTTGACGTTGCGCTGATAGTGCCGCGCATATTTGAGGCTGGTGGTGACGATGCCCGCGGAAAGCCCGAAATTGCCGGCATTGGACAGAGCCAGGCCCTCGTCGTAATTCTTGATCTTCACCACGCTGACCACCGGGCCGAACACTTCCTCGTTGTTGATGCGGTCGGTGGCCTTGGTGTCCACGATCAGGGTCGGGCTCATATAGAAACCCGGATTGGCCAGGGTGAGCGGCTGGCTGCCGCCCGCCAGCAGGCGCCCGCCTTCCTTCACCGCGATATCGACATAATCCAGATTGCCCTTGAGCTGGGTGTCGGTGACGGCGGGGCCCATCTGGGTGGCGGGATCGAGGGCGTCGCCCACCTTCAGCGCCTTGGCGCGTTCGGCCACCGCAGCGACGAACTTGTCATAGATGCCTTCCTGCACGAACACGCGCGACGATGCGGTGCAGCGCTGGCCGGTGGCGAAATAGCCGCCATCCACCGCGATCTGCACGGCGCGGTCGAATTCGGCATCATCCAGCACCACCAGCGGATTCTTGCCGCCCATCTCCATCTGCACCCGCGCCTGGCGCGATACCGCCGCCAGCGCCACCTTGGAGCCGACAGTCTGCGAGCCGGTGAAGGACACGCCATTGACATCGGGATGCTTGCTGAGCGCGTCGCCCACCTGCCCACGGCCCAGCACCAGATTGAACACGCCGGCCGGCGCACCTGCTTCATGAATGATCGAGGCCAGGGCGTGCGCCGTGGCCGGGGTCGGGTTGGCGGGCTTCAAGACCACCGTGTTGCCGAAGGCCAGCGCGGGCGCGGCCTTCCAGGCAGGAATGGCGATGGGAAAATTCCACGGCGTGATGAGGCCGTAAACGCCCACCGCCTCGCGATAGGTCTGGATCTCCACCCCGGGGCGGGTCGATTCCAGGTTCTGGCCGTGGCGGCGCAGCGCCTCGCCGGCGAAATATTTGAAGATGCGGCCCGCCCGCGCCGTCTCGCCGATTGCTTCGGGCAGGGTCTTGCCTTCCTCGCGGGCCAGCAGCTTGCCGATCACTTCGCGGCGCTCCAGGATCATGGTCCCGACCTTGTCCAGCAGGTCGGCGCGCACTTCCGGCGAGGCCCCGGACCAGGCGGGAAAGGCGCTGCGGGCGGCTTCCACCGCCTTGTTCACATCCTCAGGCCCGCCATCGGGAAACTTGGCGATCACGTCCTTGGTGTTGGAGGGATTGATGCTCTCCAGCGGGGCATTGCCGGAAATCTGCTTGCCGCCGATGAACTGGGTCAGGGTATCAGTCACGTAGGCCCTCCAAGGGAAAGTTCGGTTGGTTACTTAAGGCTTGCCGCGCGGCGATCAACCTCAAAATCGGGATCGAAGGCCTGCGGTTTTAACATGAATTCCGGGCAGCTCAGGCGCTCAAAAGGCCCCGCCGCACCAGGTTCTGCATCAGGTCGGAAATGCCGAAATTCCAGGGCGGCGCCGCCTTGGAGGTGGTGACCCTGTTTTCCAGCACCCCCAGCCGGGGGGTGGAAACCCGCACCACATCGCCCTCCTTGTGGGTGAAGCCGTGGCCCGGCTGGTCGCGGTCCTGGGTGGGGGCGAAAAGCGTGCCCAGGAACAGGGCAAAGCCGTCGGGATATTGATGCTCGCTGATGGTCTGGCGCACCAGTTCCAGGGGATCGCGGCTGATTTCGGCCATGGTGCTCTTGCCTTCCAGCCGGTAATTGTCCTGGCCCTGGATTTCCAGTTCGACCACCGCCTGGCGCACATGGTCCATGGTGAAATGGTCGTCGAACAGCCGGATGAAGGGGCCGACAGCCGAGGACGCATTATTATCCTTGGCCTTGCCCAGCAAGAGGGCGCTGCGGCCTTCATAATCGCGCAGGTTCACGTCATTGCCCAGGGTCGCGCCCAGCACCCGCCCGGCGCGGTCGCAGAGAACGACGATCTCCGGCTCCGGGTTGTTCCAGGTGGACTGGGTGCGGATGCCGACATGGGCGCCCCAGCCGACCGAGGACAGGGGCGGGGCCTTGGTGAACACTTCCGCATCGGGGCCGATCGCCACTTCCAGATATTGCGACCACAGCCCGTCGGCGATCAGCGCCGCCTTCAGCCGGGCCGCTTCCTCGGTGCCGGGCACCACCTTGCGGATATCGGTGCCGACCCGGGCGGCGAGTTCGTCGCGGATCTTCTGGGCGCGTTCGGGCGCGCCTTGGGCACGTTCCTCGATCACCCGCTCCATGGCGGAGACGGCGAAGGTGACGCCCGCCGCCTTGACGCATTGCAGATCAACCGGCGCCAGCAATTTGGGGCCGCTGTCGCGCACCCACACCGGCTGGAAATCCAGGGCGGCGATATCGCCCAGGTCCTTGCCGTCGGGAACGGTGCCGTTCCATTTTTCCAGGAAGGCCGATGTGGTGGGGGCAACACGGCTGACATCCAGCACCCGCCCTTCGCGCACCAGGATCGGCGTCGGGCCTTCGCCTGAATCCATCCGGCCCAGCAGCAGCGCCTCGCGCCAGTCCTGGGGCAGCAATCCGGCATGTTGCAGGTTGGCGGGCTGCACGGTCATGGCGTCATCCGGGGAGCGACTGGGAGCATAGGGACCTTCTGTTCGGCAGCCGGATATACCGGACGGGCTGGAAAAACCAAACCCGAACGGCTTTCCCTAGCCAAGCCATCCGGAAATGCAATTCTAGCCCAAGAATATTGCGAATGTAATTGGCCGCGATGTTCCGGACGCTGCCCAATTTGCCGATGCTGCAGCGCAGCCACGGGTGCCGGAAACAAAATGCCCGGCGGTTCGCACCGCCGGGCCAAGAATTCAGCTCACAGGGAATACGAGCCGAAATTTCGTGCGAAAAACTGCCCGCCGCGCATGGGGGGTGTCAACCAATAGAAACTCGCCATTCCGCATCGCGGAACAGCGGCGCGCGCCGGCCGGCGCCGCGATACGCGGTAAAAGCCCGGAAAACAAAGCACCGCGACGCTTTTGGCGCCGCTCGCGGGGCGCATTTCAGTAACGGCGAAAACGCGCCCGGTGCGGCAATGCAGTCACAGCGCGAATTATGACTTTGTAATGCGCCGTTCAGGCTTTCGCGCGGCCATTGGCGCTTTTCTGCGCGCGACCCGTTGCCAGTCTGAGTCCGGCGGCGGGTTTCTGCAGCGTCAGGCCCGGCGGCAATCCCGGCTCGATGCATTCGCGCAATTTCCTGGCCAGCAGGGTCATGCGCTTGATGTCCATGCGTTCGGCCGGCGCGGTGATGGAGAAAGCCGCGATTACGTTGGGGCCGCGCAGCATCGCCACCCCCATGCAGGTGATGCCCAGTTCGTTCTCCTGCTCCTCCTTGGAGAAGCCGCGCTTGCGCGCCTCGACCAGTTCCTGCCACACCGCGCGCAGGCCGCTGCGGGTATGGGGCGTGCGCTTGGGCACGGCGTTGGGAAAGCTGGCGGCGAAGCTTTCGAAATCGACGAATTTCTGGCTCATGATGGCGCGGCCCAGCGCCGTGGTGAGGGCGGGATTGCGCCAGCCGATTTCCGACCAGATGCGGATGGCGCGCTGGGGCTCGACCTTGTCGATATAGACCACCTGCTCGCCGGTCAGCACGCCCATATGGCAGGTCTCGCCGATGCGGTTGCACAGATCGGCCAGCCCTTCATGCATCAGGCTGCGCAGGGATTCATCGCGCAGATGGGAATCGGCGATGGCGAGAATGGCCGGCCCCAGACGGTAATTGCCGTTCTGGTCCTGTTCGACAAAGCCGCGATGGCGCAGCGCCGCAAGCGTGCGGTGCAGGGACGCCTTGTTGAGGCCCAGATCGCCCGCCAGCCGGGTCAGGGCCAGGCCGCTGGCCCCCGCATCGCCCAGGCGCTGCAGGGCCCGCAGCGCCTTGTCGACGCTGCCCAGCGGAGAAGTGCCGATCATCATGTCCCTGCCCCGGTGAAGGTTGCGCCGGACGGTCCCGGTGTTTGCCCATAGCAAACGCCAGGCCGTTTGCCTATGGCAAACCCGCGCTGGCGGGGACGCAAAAATCCTTTAGACTGATGCCAAAGACTGCCACCAAACAAAACAGGAAACGCCGGGACAATGAGTTTTCCCCGCATCAAGGCGGTGCGCGCCTTTGTCGTGCGCGGCGGCGGCGCCGATTACCACGACCAGGGCGACGGCCACTGGATCGACGATCATATCGCCACGCCGATGGCGCGCTATCCCGAATACCGCCAGAGCCGGCGCAGCTTCGGCATCAATGTGCTGGGCACCCTGGTGGTGGAGATCGAGGCCGCCGACGGCACCATCGGCTTCGCCGTCACCACCGGCGGCGAGCCCGCCGCCTTCATCGTGGAAAAGCATCTCGCCCGTTTCCTGGAAGGGCGCGATCCCACCGAGGTCGAGAAGATCTGGGACCAGATGTATTTCGCTACCCAATATTACGGCCGCAAGGGGCTGGTGGTGAACGCCATCTCGGGTGTCGACCTGGCGCTGTGGGATCTGCTGGGCCGGCTGCGCCAGGAGCCGGTGCACCAGATGCTGGGCGGCGCGGTGCGCGACGAGCTTCGCTTCTATGCCACCGGGGCGCGGCCCGACCTCGCCAAACAGATGGGCTTCATCGGCGGCAAGATGCCGCTGCATCACGGCCCGGCCGAAGGCGAGGAAGGTCTGAAGAAGAATCTCGCGGAGATCGCCGCGATGCGCGAAAAGGTCGGCGCCGATTTCTGGCTGATGCTGGATTGCTGGATGGCGCTGGATTTGAATTACGCCACCCGGCTGGCGCACCAGGCCTGGGAGCAATCCAGTCTCAAATGGATCGAGGAGGCGCTGTCGCCCGACGATTACTGGGGCTGTCGCGCCCTGAAGAAAGCGGCGCCGCCCGGCATGCTGATCACCACCGGCGAACATGAAGCGACCCGCTGGGGGTTTCGCTTGCTGCTGGAGATGGAATGCTGCGACATCATCCAGCCCGATGTCGGCTGGTGCGGCGGCGTCACCGAGCTGATCAAGATCGCCAATCTGGCCGACAGCCACGGCGTGCTGATGGTGCCGCATGGCTCGTCAGTTTATTCCTATCATTTCGTCATCACCCGCCATAACAGCCCGTTCTCGGAATTCCTCATGATGGCGCCCAAGGCCGACAAGGTGGTGCCGATGTTCCATCCGCAATTGCTGGGCGAGCCGGTGCCGCAGGATGGCCGCATCAAGGCCTCGGCGCTGGACAAGCCCGGCTTCGGGGTGGAGCTGAACCGCGACATCGCGCTGCACCGGCCCTATCCGCGATGACACCGACGCTCGAGGCGGTTGCGTCACGGCTCAACCGGCGGCTGATGCCGCTGTGTCTCTTGATGTATGTGATGTCGTTCCTGGATCGCACCAATATCAGCTTCGCCAAGACCGCGTTCCAGGCCGATACCGGCATCGGCAACGCGGCCTATGCCTTCGGCGCCTCGATCTTCTTTATTGGCTATGCGGCGCTGGAGATACCCTCGAACCTCATCCTGCACCGGGTGGGGGCGCGGCTGTGGCTGGCGCGCATCATGGTGACCTGGGGCCTGGTGTCGGCGGCGATGGCCTTTGTGCACAGCGAGTGGAGCTTTTACGCCGTGCGGCTGCTGCTGGGGCTGGCGGAGGCGGGCTTCTTTCCCGGCACTATCCTTTATCTCACCTATTGGTATCCCAAATCGGTGCGCGGCCGCGCCACCGGACTGTTCTATTACGGCGCGCCGCTGGCTTTCATCCTGGGCGGTCCGCTGTCCGGCCAGTTGCTCGACCTCAACGGCCTGCTCGGCTTCAAGGGCTGGCAGATGATGTTCCTGATCGAGGGGCTGCTGGCCTCGCTGTCGGGGATCGTCATCTTTTTCGCGCTTGAGGACCGGCCCGCCGCCGCGAAATGGCTGCCGCCGGAAGAAAAGCAGGTCCTGCTCGCCGCCCTGGCCGCCGACGACAGGGAGAAGCCGGACGAGATGTTCGGCGTGCTCCGGGCGCTGCTCGACCGGCGGGTGCTGTTCTTCGCGCTGATCTATTTCCTGATCCAGGTCGGCGTCTATGGCCTCACTTTTTATCTGCCCACCCAAGTGGCCAAGCTGCTGGGCTCCGGCGTGGGCCTGAAGGTTGGGCTGGTGTCTGCCGTGCCCTGGATCGCCGCAGTGGTTGCCACCACCTTCATCCCGCCTCTGGCCGACCGTACCGATGCCCATCGCGGCATCGGCGCGTTGATGATGGCGATGGCGGCGGGGGGATTGGCGGTGTCGGCCCTGGGCGGCTCGCCGCTGGTGGCGATCATCGCACTGTGCTTTGCCGCGGCGGGACTGATCGTGGCCCAGCCGGTGTTCTGGACCCTGCCGACCACCCTGCTTGGCGGCGCCGGCGCGGCGGGCGGCATCGCCCTCATCAATTCCATCGGCAACATGGGCGGCTTTTTCGCGCCCAATTTCCGCAGCGCGGTCGAGTCCTATTTCGGCGTGCCGGAAGCGGGGCTGCTGGGGCTGGCAGGGTTCGCGCTGCTGGCCGGGCTGCTGATGCTGATGGCGCGGCGCACCTGATCTTGAGGGAGATGTCCATGCTCGACCGCCGTTCCGTTCTTGCCGCCGGCGCGGCGTTTGCCGCCATTCCTTCCTACGCCGCTGAATCCGATCCCTTTGCCGGCATGGCGCCGATCCTGGCCCGCATCAAGCCTCCCACATTCGCGGACCGCGACTTTGCCATCACCGATCATGGCGCGCGCGAGGACCGCGATTGCACAGATGCTTTCGCCTCCGCGATCGCCGCCTGCAACGCGGCAGGCGGCGGGCGCGTGCTGGTGCCGGACGGCACCTGGCAGACCGGGGCGATCCATCTCAAAAGCAATGTCAATCTGCATCTGGCGGATCACGCAACCATCGCCTTCGACCGCGATTCCCAGCGCTATCCCATCGTGCGTACTTTCTGGGAAGGCAATGAGGCGATGAATTATTCGCCTTTCGTCTATGCCTTCGGCGAGGAAAATATCGCCATCACCGGCAAGGGGACCCTGGACGGACAGGCCGATCCCGACCATTGGTGGAATTGGGGCCGTCTGGCGCGCACCTCCGGCGCGCGCGAAAGGTTGCATACCATGGCCGAGGCGGGAACCCCGCCCGAGCAGCGCGCAATGGGCGAAGGCGCCTATCTGCGGCCCAATTTCATCCAGCCATTCCGCTGCCGCAACATATTGCTGGAAGGCTTCACTCTGCTGCGCTCGCCGATGTGGCAGCTGCATCCGTTGCAATCCTCCAACATCACGGTGCGCGGCCTGACCATCGATGCCGACGGCCCCAACACCGACGGCTGCGATCCGGAGATGTGCCGCGACCTGCTGATCGAGGACTGCAAGTTCAACACCGGCGACGATTGCATCGCCATCAAGGCGGGTCGCAACGCCGACGGCCGCCGGGTTGCGATGCCGACGGAGAATGTCGTGATCCGCCAATGCGAGATGAAGAACGGCCATGGCGGGGTCACCCTGGGCAGCGAAATTTCCGCGGGAGTGCGCAATGTGTTCGTGGAAGACTGCCATATGGACAGTCCCAAGCTCGATTATGCCCTGCGATTCAAGGACAATGCGATGCGCGGCGGGTTGCTGGAGCATTTCCGCGCCCGCCGCATCACCGTCGGCCAGGTCGGCAAGGCGGTGCTCAATATCGACTTCAACTATGAGGAGGGCGCCAAGGGGCCGTTCACGCCGGTCGTGCGCGACGTGCTGGTGGAGAAACTCGCCATGAGCGGACCGGCGCCGAAGGTCGCGGATCTCCAGGGCTTCGACAATGCCCGCATCGAGAACATCGTGCTGCGCGATTGCAGCTTCTCGGGCGTCGCCGGGCCCAGCATCGTCAAGAATGTGAGCGGCCTGAGGCTGGAGAACATCTTCGTCAACGGAAAAGAAGTGAGCGCGCTTTAATGTTTGGTCGCGGTTCCGGACAGAGTTGGTAGCGACAGCGTACCAACGCTTCACACTTTTCCTGGAACCACTCTAGCGCTCGCGCTGCCGCGCCAGGCCGTGGCTTTTCCACACCGCGTCGGCCTCGGGCCGGGTGAGGTAGCGCACAAAAGCCAGCCCCTCGTCCGCATGCGCCGCCCCGGCGGGCACCGCGGTCTCCGTGTCGATGGAGGCGCCCAGTTCCTGCGGCAGCGGGCCCACCAGTTCCAGGCCTTCATGGCCGATCAGTTCGCCTTCCAGCTGCAGCGCCATCTCCGCCTCGCCCCGCGCCAGCGCCGCCGCGCCATTGCCCTTGGTGGAGACCATCTTGTTGACCCCGGCGAATTCGGGGCGCTTGAGCATCTCGTCGATGATGTGCGCCTGCAGGCTGCCGCCGGCGGGATTGGAATAGACCACCGACTTGGCGCCCTTCAGCACCGCCGCCAATTTCGCGACGGTGGAAATATCGGGATGCGGCGCGCCGGGCCGCACGGCAAGGCCGATCTCCACCCGGCCCAGCGGCGCGCGGCTGCCTTTGCTGAGGCCGCCGCTCTTTTCCAGCGCCGACATCTGGTCGGTGGGCAGGAAGATCACATCCGGCGCCGGGGACGCAGCCTTGATGTCGTCCATCAGCTTGCCCATCTCGTCCACCTTGGTGGCAAGGGTGTTGCCGGTGTCCTTGGTGTAGGCGGCGCTCAGTTCCTTGAAGCCGGCGTTGGCGATGATCGGCGGCATCAGCACGCTGACTTCGGCAGCCCCAGCCGGGACGGCGGCAAGCGCCAGCAAAAAAACAAGTCCGGCGACGCGCATGGCATTTCCCCGATTTCGTGCGGGGCTCAGCATGCCGTCATTTGCCGCCGCGATTCAACTCCGCGATCACGCCTTTGGCGAGGGTGGCGAAATAATCGTCGAGATAGCGGTTGGCGCCGATGAAGTGCAGGAACGCGCTTTTGCCCCTGGGCAGGCCGCTCCAGAAATTGGCGTATTTGGGGTAGGGCAGCACGATCGCGCCCGGGGTGTTGGCGATCACGAAATTGGACACCGACTGCTCGGTGCCCCATTCCCTGAAGCGCCTGCCCATCAGCTTTTCGCCTTCGATATGGAACTGTTCGGCGGCGCGGCGCGCAATGCCGCCCCTGGCATAGCCGCAGAAGCCGGACGAAGCGCGCACATATTTCAGGTTTTCCGCGCCGGGATAGCGGTCGAACGACGCCTCCAGCACGATGCCGATATAATCGCTTTTCATGGCCTGCGCATCGGCCACGATCGAAAGCATCGGTTCGATCGGGCGCCCGGCATTGCCGATGGTGAAGCTGATATTGTTTTCGGCACAGCGGACCACCTCGTCCACATCCGCCCCGAAGGCGAGCGTGTCGGCATCCATCTGGATGGCGTATTCGCGCTCGGAATGATCCAGCACATACAGGATGCGTTCCCAGGTGCCGCCGCGCTGGCAGGGGCCGGTGTCGATGTCCTCCAGGATGGCGAGCTGGATGCCGGGCAGGTGATGCCGCAGCGTGGCGCGCAGCGCCTCAGGCATGTCGCGGTCGATGATCGCGATCATCTTGCCGCGCTTGAGGCGCAGATAAAGCGATTTCATCGCCAGGATGTACATCTGCGGATCGCTGTTGGAGACCATGCTGATGATGGTCCAGGGCGCGTCCACCACCGGCATGGGGGGGGTGTCCATGATGCCCGCGGTCAGCCGGTAGAAGCGTTCCTTGTTGCGGCGGGTTTTCCAGCGATAGAACATCGGTGCCTCTTGGACGGCATGAGCCGCCCATTGGTGAATCACTTGTAAACGGAAACTGCAATGGCTCCGCCGCCACCATAGCGGCAAAAACTGGCCTTCCGGTAAATGGCCGGGCTAGACCGGCGTTGCCACCAGATCGACGCCCCAGCCCGGCTTGCGCGGCGGGTGCATGTAAAGGCCTTCGGGACCCTTGCTGATCTCGTAGTCCTCGTTCCACATGTCATAGACTTGGCGGGGGCCGCCCGGCGAGGGCATGAACATCTCCGCCCAGATGCCGTTGACATGGGACAGCGACCAGTGGGTGGCGCCATTGGCGCCGCCATTGTGCGGGATCACCGGGATGTCATAGGCCTCCGCCAGATAGCCGATGCGGCGCAGTTCGCTGATGCCGCCGCACCAGGTCACATCCGGCTGCCAGATCGAGGCACCATCGGCCTCCAGCAGCCGCCGGAAGCCGTAACGGCCATAGACATGCTCGCCGGTGGCGATGAGGGTGGAGGTGATCTTCTTCTTGAGGCGCCCGAAGCCGGGGAAGTCGTAGGGCGGCAGCACTTCCTCCACCCATTTGACGCGGTAAGACTCCATCAGCTTGCACATCTCGATGGTGTAGGGCTCGTCCCACGACATCCAGCAATCGCACATCACATCGCCGTCGGCGCCCACCGCCTTGCGGGCGCGCGCCACCAGTTCGACATTGCCGCGCTTGCCTTCCTCGCCGCTGGGCGGGCCGAACGGCATCGCCACCTTCACCCGCTTGAAGCCGTTGGCGACATGCTGCTCGATGTCGTTGCCGGTGCAATAGGCGGGAATGCGCGGCTTGGTTTCTCCGCCCAGCAATTTCCAGATCGGCTCGCCCAGCGCCTTGCCGACAATGTCCCACAGCGCATTGTCGAAGCCGGAGATGGCGTTCATGGTGACGCCCTCCTGGCCATAGGATTCAGTGGCGCGCCAGTTGATGTCCCAGTTGCGCTCGATGTCGAAGGGATCGCGCCCGACCATCAGCTGCGCCAGATGGCCCATCACGATCGGCCCGCCGCCAGGCCCGCCATCGCCATAGCCGGTGACGCCCTTGTCGGTTGTCACTTCCACAGTGAAGGCGTCCACGCCCTTGGCCTGGAAGGTGGAGCGGGTGGGCTTGTATTCGGGATAGATGTTGAGCGGGGCGGAGACTTCCACGCCCTGGGTGGACCAGGCGTCTGCCGAGGGCTTGTATTCCGGATAGGGCCGCTTGAGGCGGGTCTTGACCAGCCGGAC
>Ga0265325_10002339_pt1 | contig 12848 bp, 13 predicted proteins | sample 41420metaG_FD_202090 | JGI IMG/M metagenome (GOLD analysis project Ga0265325, IMG submission 202090) | Rhizosphere microbial communities from Carex aquatilis grown in University of Washington, Seatle, WA, United States - 4-14-20 metaG | ecosystem: Host-associated > Plants > Roots > Rhizosphere...
AGCTTGATCGCCGCGTGCTTGATCTGCGTGTACTCCTCCATCGAGTACGCGGACATGTCCTTGCCGTAGCCGGACTGCTTGTAGCCGCCGTGCGGCATCTCCGAGCTGATCGGCAGGAGGTGGTCGTTGACCCACACGGTGCCGAACTGGAGCCGCTTCACGGCGTTCAGCGCGCGGGCCACGTCCCGCGTCCAAACCGACGCGGCCAGCCCGTACCGGACATCGTTGGCCCAGCGGATCGCCTCGTCGTCGTCCGCGAACTTCTGCACCGTCACCACCGGCCCGAAGACCTCGTCCTGCACGATCTCGTCCGTCTGCTTCACGTCCGTGACGACGGTCGGCTGGACGAAGAAGCCGCGGCTGCCGTTCGCGCCGCCGCCGGTGAGGACGGTCGCACCCTTCGCCCGCTCCAGGAAGCCGAGGATCCGCTCCTGCTGTGCGCGCGAGATGACCGAGCCCATCTCGATCTCTTCGCTCTCCATCGGGTCGCCGACCTTCAGCGATTCCACCTGCGGCACGAGCTCTTCGAGCAGTGCGTCGTAGATCTTCGGCCCCGCGAGCACCCGCGAGCCCGCGGTGCAGTCCTGGCCCGAGTTCCAGTAGCCCGCGAGGCGGATCCCCTCGGCGACCGCCTTCGCGTCGGCATCGTCGAAGACGACCATCGGCGCCTTGCCGCCCAGCTCGAGATGGACGCGCTTGAGCGTGTCCGCGGCGTTCTTCGCGATCAGCTTCCCCGTCGAGACGTCGCCGGTGAGCGACACGAGCCGCACGTCCGGGTGCGCGACGATCCGCTCGCCCGCGGGCACGCCGTCGCCCGTGACGACGCTCAGCACGCCGGCCGGGATCACCTCCTGCGCGAGCTGTACGAAGCGCAGCAGCGACAGCGGCGTCTGCTCCGACGGCTTCAGGATCTGGACGTTTCCGGCGGCGAGCGCGGGCCCCAGCTTCCAGATCGCCATCATCAGCGGGTAGTTCCACGGGCAGATGCCGGCGACGACGCCGAGCGGCTCGCGCCGGATCATCGACGTGTAGCCGGAGATGTACTCGCCCGCCGACTTCCCCTCGAGGTTGCGGGCCGCACCCGCGAAGAAGCGCAGGTTGTCGGCGCAGAAGGGGATCTCGTCCCGCGACGCCATCAGCGGCTTGCCGACGTTCAGCGACTCGAGCTGGGCGAGCTCCTCGACGTTGTCGTCGAGTACGCCGGCCAGCTTGTGCAGCAGCTCCGAGCGCTCCTTCGGCGTCACGTCGAGCCAGGTCTCCAGCGTGCTCTTCGCCGCGGCGACCGCGCGGTCGACGTCCTCGGCGCCGCATTTCGGCACCTCGGCGATCACCTGGCCCGTCGCCGGATTGATCACCTCCATCGTCTCGCCGGAAGCGGCGTCGCTCCACTCGCCGCCGAGGAAGCACTTGTACTCCGTCTTCGTTGCGCTCATCGCATCCTCCTGTTCAGACCGCCGGTAGCTGGGCCGACTCGACCGCCTCGGTGACCGTTCCCGCGCCGCGGCGCAGAACGCCCGTGTCCCGCATCAGCCGCTGTGCCAGCGCGACCGGGATCACCGTCACGAGGATGATCGCGAACGCGATCGCGTTCACGACGGGCAGCTGCTGCCCGAGCCGGATGTAGCCGAGAATGAGGAGCGGCAGCGTGTTCTGCGGCCCCGCCGTGAAGAAGGTGACGACGACCTCGTCGAACGACAGCGCGAACGCGAGCAAGCCGCCGGCGACGAGCGCCGTCGAGAGCACGGGCCAGACGACGAAGCGGAATGTCTGCCAGCCGTCCGCACCGAGATCCTGCGACGCCTCGATCAGCGACGTCGACGATCGGCGCAGCCGGGCGAGCACGTTGTTGTAGACGATCACGACGCAGAACGTCGCGTGCCCGATCACGATCGTCCACATGTTCGTGGTGATGTGGCCGGCGATGAAGAACGAGTTGAGCGCCATGCCCGTGACGATCCCCGGCAGGGCGATCGGCAGCACGAGCAGGAACGAGACCGCGTCGCGCCCGAAGAACGCGAACCGCGCGACCGCGAACGCTGCGGCCGAGCCGAGGAGGAGCGCGACGCCGGTCGCGACGAGCGCGACCCGCACCGACAGCCAGATCGCGCCGCGCACATCCGACGAGCTCCAGGCGACGTGGAACCAGTGCGTCGTGAACCCGGCGATCGGCCAGCTCTGCACGTTCGACTTGTTGAACGCGTAGACCATGATCAGGGCAAGCGGCAGCCAGAGGAAGAGCACGACGAGTCCCGACCACACCGCGAGCGCCATCCGGGTCGAGCGCTGCTCCACTAGAGCGCCTCGAACGCGCCGAGGCGGCGCGCGATCAGGAGGTAGACGCCCATCACCGCGAGCGGCACGGCGGCGAACGCTGCCGCGAACGGGACGTTGTTCGACACGCCGACAGACTCGTAGACGACGTTGCCGATGAACTGCGACGAGGCGCCGCCGGCGAGGAGCGGCGTCACGTAGTCGCCGAGCGTGAGCGAGAACGTGAAGATCGAGCCGGCGACGACGCCCGGCAGCGCGAGCGGCAGGATGACGCGCCGGAACGTCGTGAGCGCGCTCGCGCCGAGATCGCGCGATGCCTCGACGTACGACTCGGGGATGCGCTCCAGCGCGCCGTAGACCGGCAGGATCATGAACGGCAGCCAGACGTAGGTGAACACGAGCCAGACCGCCCAGTTCGAGTAGCCGATATCGGCGGCCGGCAGCCCGACCTTGCGCAGCGTCCAGTTGAGGACGCCGTTCTGGTCGAGGATCAGCCGCCAGATGTAGACGCGGATCAGGTAGCTCGACCAGAGCGGGAGCAGCACCGCGACGAAGATGAACGCGCGCGAACGCCCGCTCGCGATGCGCGCCATGAAGTAGCCGAGCGGGAAGGCGAGCAGCGCATCGGTGAGCGTCACCGCGGCGGCGATGCCGATCGTCCGCAGCGCGATCGACCGGTACGCGCTCGAGTCCCAGAGCGTGCGGTAGTTGTCGACGTTCCAGATGTGCTGGATCTCGGTCGTGAACGGGTTGACCGTCCAGAACGAGGAGACGAACAGCGCGACGAGCGCGGCGAGGTAGACCAGCGCGAACGCCAGCAGCGGCGGCGCGAGCAGGAGGAGCGCCTTCGCCCACGGATGCCGCCAGAAGAGCCCGGAGAGCCGGAGCCGGGCCGCCCGCAAGGGGCGGCCCGGCGAGCGATGACTCAGCCCTTGAGCTGGGTCCAGGCCTGTTGCCACTTCGTGTAGTCCATGCAGTCGTTCTTGCCGTTGTCGCAGGTCGCGATCGGCGTCTTCCAGAACTTGATCGAGTTGAAGTACGCCGCGGACGCGCCGCAGTGGTACTGCGCGGCCGAGCCCGGCGACAGCTTGTCCATGATCGGGCACGCCAGCGTGTTCGCGGGCGTCTCACCGAAGTAGATGGCCTGCTCGGCCTGCACCTTCGGCGTCGAGACCCATGCGAGCCACTTGTAGGCGCAGTTCGGATGCTTCGCGTGCGCGGAGAGCATCCACGTGTCGGCCCAGCCCGTCGCCCCTTCCTTCGGGATCAGGTCCTTCACGGGCACCTTCGCCGCGATCAGCGTGTTCGTCTGGTACGGCCACGAGGCGCCGATCACGGCGTCGCCGTTCTTGAACAGGTCGATCTCGTCCGACGCGAGCGCCCAGTACTTCTTGATCAGCGGCTTCTGCTGCTTGAGCAGGTCGACCGCCGCGTTGAACTGGGTCGAGTCCAGCTCGTATGGGTCGGTGATGCCGAGCGACGGCTTCGCCTTCGACAGGTAGAGCGCCGCGTCGGCGATCTGGATCGGGTTGTCCGGCACCGTCACCTTGCCCTTGAACTGCGGGCTGTAGATCGACGCCCAGCTCGTCGGCGCCGGCTTCACCTTGGTCGTGTTGTAGAGCAGCGTGTTCGGGCCCCACTGGAGCGAGATCCCGTAGTGCACGCCGTTGATCGTGTTGTGCGGCGGCGACTTCAGCGCCGGGATGAAGTTCTTGAAGTCCGGGATGAGCGCGGGGTTGACCGCCTGGACGTCCTTGCCGTAGATGAGGCGGAGGCTGGCGTCGCCGGACGCGGAGACCATGTCGTACTGGGAGCCGCCGCCCTGGCGCATGAGCGTCACCATCTCGTCCGAGGAGCCTGCGTACTTCGCGTGCACCTGGCACCCGGTCGCCTTCACGAACGGCTTGACCCACTGCGGCTGCGTGTAGCCCTCCCACGCGATGAGGTTCAGCTGTCCCTCGCCCGGCCCGACCGTCGTGGGCAGGCCGTTCCCGGCGCTGACCCCGGCCGCCGGCACGCACAGCGCCGCCGCCAGCGCGGCGACGAGGACGTGCACCCTGCGAATACGTGTCACTACTCGTTTCCCTCCTTCTGAACGGTGATCTCGTAGGTGTGCTCCGGCAGCCAGCTCAGCCGGACCCTCCTGCCCTGGGCCGCGAGCGCCTCCTGCGAGGACGTCTCGAGGTTCTGGCGGACGACGACGAGCTCGCCGCCCGAGGCGAGCTCCACGACGTAGCGCGTGATCATCCCGACGTAGACGACGTCCCGCACCCGGCCGGGCTCGCCGTCGCCGTCGACGCTCATGTGGATCTTCTCGGGGCGGATCGTGAAGCGCCTGCCGTCGCGCTCGAGCACGTTCGAGACTCCGACGAAGCCGGCGACGAACTCCGTCTCCGGATGCTCGTAGACGTCGGCCGGGCTGCCGATCTGCTCGATGCGCCCCTCGTTGAAGACGGCGAGGCGGTCGCTCATCGTGAGCGCCTCCTCCTGGTCGTGCGTCACGTAGACGAAGGTGATCCCGAGCTCGCGCTGCAGCTCCTTGAGAAAGACCTGCATCTCCTGGCGCAGCTTCAGGTCGAGCGCGCCGAGCGGCTCGTCGAGGAGGAGCACGGTGGGGCTGTTGACGATCGCGCGCGCGAGCGCGACGCGCTGGCGCTGGCCGCCCGAGAGCTGCACCGGCCGGCGTTCGCCGACGTGGGGGAGGCGGACGCGCTCGAGCACCTCGCTCGCCTGCTCGCGGCGCTCCCGGCGCGGCACGCCCTTCACGCGCAGCCCGTATTCGACGTTCTCGAGCACCGACATGTGCGGGAAGAGGGCGTAGTCCTGGAACACGGTGTTGACGTCGCGCTCCGAAGGCGCGGTGTGGGTCACGTCCGTGCCGGCCAGCTCGACGCGGCCGGTGTCGGGACGCTCGAAGCCGGCGATCACGCGCAGCGTCGTCGTCTTGCCGGAGCCCGACGGGCCGAGCATGGTGAAGAACTCGCCCTCGGCGATGTCGAGGTCGAGGCCGGCGATGGCCACGACGTCGCCGTAGGTGCGCCGGATCCCGGTCAGGCGGACGGCGGGCGCCGACGCCCGGCTCGCCGTGTGCCCGGGCTCAGCCGGCGCTTGCGTGGCCAAGCGCCTCCTCGAGGATCGCCAGTCCGCGCTCCAGCTCGTCGTCCGTCGCCGAGAGCGGCGGCAGGAGGCGCAGCACGTTGCCGTAGAGGCCGCACGAAAGGAGGATCAGCCCCTTCTCCCTGGCCGCCGAAGTCACTGCCCTGGCCAGGTCGGGGCTCCGCTCGGCGAGCTCGAGCGCGAGCATCGCACCGAGCCCCCGCACCTCGCCGACGCTCGGGTGGCGGGCGGCGATCTCGTCCAGGCGCGCCCGCAGCAGGCCGGCGATCTGGTCGGCGCGCTCCCGGAAGCCGGGGGCGGAGAGCTCCTCGAGGACGGCGAGCGCCGCGGCGCAGCACACCGGGTTGCCGCCGAAGGTGCCGCCGAGCCCGCCCGGGTGCACGGAGTCCATGACCGCGGCCCGGCCGGTGACGGTCGCGAGCGGCAGCCCGCCGCCGAGCGTCTTCCCGCCGACGAGGAGGTCGGGCTCGACGCCGTAGTGCTCGATCGCCCAGAGCGGGCCGGTGCGGCCGCCGCCCGCCTGGATCTCGTCGTCGACGTAGAGGATCCCGTGCGTGCGGCAGAGCTCGTGCAGCGCGGTGACGAAGTCCGGCGGCATCGGGATGAAGCCGCCCTCGCCCTGCACCGGCTCGAGCACGACGCACGCGACCTCGGCGGGGTCGACGTCCTGCTTGAACAGCAGCTCGAGCCCCTTCAGCGCGTCCTCGGTCGTGACGCCGCGGTACGGGTAGGGCGCCGGTGCCCGGTGGACGTCCGTCGCCAGCGGGCCGAACCCCTGCTTGTAGACGAGCTTCGACGTCATCGCCATGGTCAGGTTTGTGCGCCCGTGGAAGGCGCGGTCGAAGACGACGACCGCGTCGCGGCCCGTTGCGGCCCGCGCGATCTTGACGGCGTTCTCGATCGCCTCGGCGCCCGAGTTGAGGAGGATCGACTTCGTCGCCGCCTCGCCCGGCCAGAGCTCGTCGAGGCGGCGGCAGAGCTCGACGTACGGCTCGTACATCCCGACCATGAAGCACTGGTGCAGGTAGCGGTCCACCTGCTCGTGGATGGCGCGGACGACGCCGGCCGGGCCGTGGCCGAGGTTCTGGCAGGCGATGCCGCCGCCGAAGTCGAGGAACTCGCGCCCCTCGACGTCCCAGACCCGTGCTCCCCAGGCGCGGCTGACGACGAGGTCGGACGTGGCGATGCCGCGCGGAACGTAGCGCTCCCGCGCCTGCATCACCTCGGCGGTTGCTGCCCCTTCGTCGACCCGCATGCCGGGGGAGATTATCTCCTTCCCGGATGCAAGGATTCAACGGGGAGCCGGCTCGCAAATGCGTGGCCCCGCGGCCCCTCTTCTGCGCAATGCGCAGCCGGGACTAGGTGATCGGGGTGACGCCGGAGAGGACGTAGTGCGTGCCGTCGAGGCGGCAGACGATCCCGACGTGGGCGCCGAGCGTGAGCTTCGCGGCCGCGGCGACCGAATCCGGGGCCGGCGTGATCGCGCAGCTGAGCGGGGCGCCGCCGCCGTCGAGGGTCAGCGTCACGCCGGTGGCGGAGAGCGCGGAGACGATTCCGTGGCCGTCGCGGTGCGCCGGCGGGGGCGGCGGGGGCGGCGGGGGCGGAGGCGCCGTACTGGTCGTGGTGGTTGTCGTGCCGTTGTGGCCGTCGCCGCCGGTGGTCGGCGTGTCGCCGCCGTGGTGGTCGCCTCCGGCGGCCGGCGGCGGCGGCGGGGTCGTCGGCGGTGGCGTGGTCGGCGCTGGCGTGGTCGGCGGTGGCGTGGTCGGCGGTGGCGTCGGCGTCGTCGAGCCGTCGCCGTGGGTCGCGGTCGTCCCGTCGCCGTGCCCGGCAACCCGGCTGAGCTTGACCAGCGTGAGGCTGCCGCCGTCCGCGTGGCACGTGATCTTGACGCGGCCGCCGAGCGCCAGCTTCGCCACGGCCGTCACGGCGTGGTCGGGCACAGCGCATGTGAGCGTCGCGGTGGCGGAGGCCACCGTCACCGACCCCGACGGATTCGCGGTCAGCGCGCCGACGAGCGACCGCCCGTGCGGCGATCCGTCCGCGAGCGCAAAGGCGGGCACGCAGAGCGCAAGAACCGAGAGCACCAGAAAGAGACGCCGCATTCGCATGACCGTAGTGACGCCCGTGCCGGGCGCGTCCCCCTTCCAGGGGACTGCTGGACGATTCCCCCGAACGGGGTTACTCGAGGTCGAGCGAGTCGAGCACGATCGACTGCGCGAGCGGGTCCTTCGGGTCGATCAGCTCGACCTCGCAGCACGCTCCCTCGGCGACCGTGCCCAGGGTCGCGTCGACGAAGTGCTCGACGAAGTGATCCGGCGTCATGTGCGACATCGGGCCGATGCGCACCCGCACGCAGGTGACCGCGCGCGCGTGCTCGCGCTCGGCGACCGCCTCGATCTCGCGGACGAGATCGGCCATCAGCGCCCGCTCGTGCATCAGCGCCCCGATTCGAGCTCGCGGCGGATGGAGGCAGCGACGAGTACAGCGGCCGTCGAGCACGCCTCGGAGATCTCCGAGCCGGTGTCGAACCCCTCGCCCTCGATCCCGTAGACGATCGCGCGACCGGGCAGCCGGCCGAGCGCGCGCGCCAGCTCGACCGCCTCGGCGACCCCGAGCAGGTGCGTGGACGAGCGGCTCAGCTCCGGCGGCAGCGGCCCGTCATGGGCGGCAATCCGGCGGATCGTGCCCGCCGGAGCGCCCGACTGCGTCGCGTCGATCACGATCGTACGGTCGCAGTCCTCCCAGGCCGAGAGCAGCGCAACCGGCTCGCCTTCGCACTCCAGCACCCGGACGTCCGTCGGGACGGTCCCCTCGAGCGCCCGCGCAACTACCAGCCCGACCCCGTCATCGCCGCGCAGCTCGTTGCCGACGCCGACGACGCAGGTCGTCATTCGCGATCGATGTCGAGAGTCAGGAAGTGGGTCGCGCAGGAGATGCAGGGATCGTAGTTGCGGATCGCCTGCTCGCAGCGTAGGCGGAGCTCCTCCTCGGGGAGCTCGGCGTGCGCCGAGACGAACGTGAACAGGTCCTCTTCGATCGAGCTCTGGTTCTGCGAGGTGGGGGGCACGATCTTCGCGTCGAGGATGCCGCCGTCCGGGCCGAGCCGGTACCGGTGGTAGAGGGTGCCCCGGGGCGCTTCGCTGGCGCCGTGGCCCCAGCCCGCCCTCGGTACGACCGCGAGCGAGGGCGCCGCCGGCTCCTCGTACGCGGCGATCAGGCGCAGGGCCTCGTCGCAGGCGTGTACGAGCTCGACGGCACGCACGATGATCGACCGGAACGGGTTGTGCACGATCGGTTCGAGCCCTACCTCGTCGGCCGCCGCGAGTGCGTCGGGGGAGAGCAACCCGCGATGCAGCGCGTAGCGTGCAAGGGGGCCGACGAGGTAGGAGCCGCGCTCGCGCAGACGCGCGTGCAATGCGTTGGAGTGCTCGACGTGTTCCTCGACGACGTTGTCGTAGAACTCGGAGATGGGAATGTCGAGGCCGCGGTTCGAGATGAGCCGGCCGCCCCGGTCGATCGGATACTCGCCGTCGGCGTCGAGCGCGACGAACTCGTAGTCCTGCTCGAGCTCGGGGAAGTCGAGCCCGGCCACGACGCCCACCGTCGCGATCGCCGACGCCTTCGCCCACTCGAGATCGGGGACCATGGCGTCGAGCTGGGCGCGCGTCGGCGTCTTGTACCAGCCGCCGACCTTCACGTTGATCGGGTGCACCTCGCGGCCGCCGACGACGCGCATGACCTCGTTGCCGATCTTCTTGAGGCGCAGCGCCATCTCGACGAGCTCCGGGTTGATCTTGGCGAGCTCGACCGCGCTCGGAACGCCTAGGAAGTCGGGCGCGTGGAGCATGAAGATGTGCAGCGTGTGCGACTCGATCCACTCGCCGCAGTAGAGGAGCCGCCGCAACGCGCGCAGCTGGCCGCTCACCTCGACCTCGGAGAGCGATTCCATCGCCAGGCAGGCGGCCATCTGGTAGGCGACCGGGCAGATCCCGCAGATGCGGGCGGTGATGTCCGGCGCCTCGGTGAACTGCCGGCCGCGCAGGAACGCCTCGAAGAAGCGGGGCGGCTCGTAGATCTTCAGCTGGACGTCGACGACCTTGTTGCCGCGCATGCGCACGCGCATCCCGCCCTCACCCTCGACACGGGCGAGGTAGTCGGTGCGGATCGTCCTCGTCTTCGTCGTCGTGTCACTCATGGAAGGTCGCCTGCCGCCGGAACTCGGGTGTATTGCCTGCGATGCCGCGGAATGCGTGCAGCAGCTGCTCGCGGCTGGCTCCGAGCTCGTCCCAGTGCGCGGCGAGCGCCTCGGTGTTGGCCTGCTCCTTCGGCCCGAAGCACGCGAAGCAGCCGCGCGCGTAGAGCGGGCAGAGGGCGCCGCAGCCGGCGTGGGTCACAGGGCCGAGGCACGGGACGCCCTTGGCGACCATGACGCATGGGATGCCGGCGCGCTTGCACTCGACGCAGACGCTGTAGGCCGGGACGTTCGGGCGCCTGCCGGCGAGGAACGCGCCGACGACCTCGAGCAGCTGCGCCTTGTTGATCGGACAGCCCTGAAGCTCGAAGTCGACCTTCACGTGGTCGGCGATCGCCGTCGACGTCCGCAGCGTCGAGATGAACTCGGGGTGCGCGTACACGGCGGAGATGAAGTCGGGCAGGTTGCCGAAGTTGCGCAGCGCTTGGATCCCGCCGCTCGTCGCGCACGCACCGATCGTGACGAGGAACTTGGAGGCGCGCCGGATCTCGTGGATCCGCTCGGCGTCGTGCGGCGTCGTGATCGAGCCCTCGACGAGCGTCAGGTCGTACGGGCCCTTCGCCGTCGCGCTCGTCGCCTCGAGGAAGTACGCGATCTCGACCGCGTCGGTGACCGCGAGCAGCTCGTCCTCGCAGTCGAGCAGCGAGAGCTGGCAGCCGTCGCAGGAGGAGAACTTCCACACGGCAAGGCGGGGCCGGCTGCCGTTCAGCACCTTGTGCTTGCCACCGTGCCCGTTCGTTGCGCTCACAGCTGCGGCACCCCCATCCACTTCTCCAGGTACTCCCAGGTGTAGACCGCGCCGTCGCGGCAGATGATCGTCGGCCCGCACTGGCAATGGCCGCACAGGCCGATTCCGCAGCGCATCGTCCGCTCCATCGAGAGGTAGATCCTCTCGGCCGGGATGCCCGCGTCGACGAGCGGCAGAGCGGTGAACCGCATCATGATCTCGGGCCCGCAGACGAACGCGACCGTGTCCTCGGGATCGAAGCGCGCGCTCGGGATGAGCTTCGGGACGACGCCGACGCGGCCGCTCCACTCGGTTGTCGCGGCGTCGACCGTGACGGCGACGTTCGCGTCGAGCCGCGCCCGCCAGCGCTCGAGCTCGCGGCGGAAGAGCAGGTCCTCCGGCGTGCGCCCGCCGTAGAGCAGCGTCACCTCGCCGAACTCCTTGCGGTGCGCGAGTGCGTGGTAGAAGGCCGGCCGAAGCGGAGCGAGCCCGACGCCGCCGGCGACGATCAGCAGGTCCTTGCCGACTGCAGCGTCGAGCGGCCACTGGTTGCCGAAGGGGCCGCGCACGCCGAGCACGTCGCCGGGTCGAGCCGCGCAGAGCGCGTTCGTCACCGAGCCGACCGCGCGGATCGTGTGCACGAGCGTCGTGCCGGTCTTCTCGACGTCGCCGCTCGTGGAGATCGGGACCTCGCCGACACCGAACGCGTAGAGCATGTTGAACTGGCCCGGGCCGATCTTGTCGATCGCGTCGGCGACCGGCTCGAGCTCGAGCGTCCAGTTGTCGTGGTTCTCACGGCGCTTGCCGACGACCCGGTAGGACAGCGGCGTCATGGAGCCACGCACGGCGGCGGCGGTCTCAGCTGTTGCCGCGGCCATACACGTCCATCAGCTGCAGGCGCGTGGCCTGGAGGCGGTTGACGAGAACCTGGGCGAAGCGCGAGAGGAGGTCGTACCCGAGCACCGGGTCCTCCTCGCATTTCTTGCGGAGGCAGACGCCGTCGAACTGCACGGCGCGGACGAGCTCGACCGCGCGGCCGGTGAAGTGCCAGCGGTAGGGCTCGAGCAGCCACGACCAGCCGACGATCTCGCCGGGACCGATGGTCTCGACCGTCACGTCTTCGCGGTTCGGAACGTCGGTGTCGAGCGCGACGAGCCCATGGCGGACGAGGAAGAACGTGTCCGCCTGGTCGCCTTCGCGGAACAGCCGCTCTCCGGCGGCGAAGACGACGTTCGAGCCGCAGCCCGCGACGAGCTCGAGCTGCTCCTGGTCGAGCCCTTTGAACACGGGGCTCTCGACGATCAAGGCGTCAAGCGTGCGCATGGGTCTTCTCCTCGGCGCGGATGGCCCGCACCTCTTCGCGGATGTCGATCCCGACGGGACACCAGGCGATGCAGCGTCCGCAGCCGACACAGCCGGACGAGCCGAACTGGTCCTCCCAGGTGGCGAGCTTGTGCGTCAGCCACTGGCGGTAGCGGGCTCGTGTCGTCGGACGCGTGTTGCCGCCGTGCATCTCGGCGTACTGGAGGGAGAAGCACGTGTCCCAGACGCGTGTGCGCTCGGCGGTCGCGCCGTCCAGCGCGGACGTGTCCTCGACGTGCGTGCAGAAACAGGTGGGGCAGACGAGCGTGCAGTTGCCGCAGGAGAGACAGCGCTCGGCGACCTGGTCCCAGCGCTTCGCGTCGAGGTTGCGCAGGAGGAGGTCGTGGAGGTCGCTCGAATCGAAGCGGCCCTCCATGTCGCGCGCTGCACGCGCGACTACCGCAGCGGCTGCGTCTTGGTCGGGGGCGGTTGCGGGATGGACCGGCAGGTCGGCCAGAACGGCTTCACCCGCTGGAGAGCCGGCTCGGATAAGGAAGCGATGCTCGCCCTCCAGGAGTTCCGTCAGCGCGAGGTCGAATCCCTCTCGCGCTTCGGGGCCGCCGCCGACTGACGTGCAGAAGCAGAGCTCGGAGGGGTCGCCGCAGTCCGCCGCCACGAGGAAGACGTCGGCGCGCCGCGCGGCGTAGTCGCGGTCCTGGTGCTCTCCGTGGACGAAGACGCGGTCCTGGATCGCGATCGCGGCCAGCTCGCAGGGGCGGACGCCGATGAAGGCCGTCGGCGCTGCCGACGGCTCCTCGTCGACCGCGAAGCCGCCGTTCTGCTTGCGGGCCTGCCAGAGGCGAACCTTCGGCGGCAGCAGCTCGGCCTTCCAGGAGTGCGGGCCGACGGCGTAGCCGAAGACGGCCTCGTCGTCGCGGCGGGCGAGCCGGTACGACGCAGGGGCCTGCTCGTCTGTCCAGCCGGCAGGAAGGGAAGCGGCGGCTGCGAGCTCGGCGTACACGATCGCGCCGTCGCGCACCGTCGGGCCGACGACCCGGTAACCGCGCTTGCGCAAGGCGCCGAACAGCGAATCGAGTTCCGCGGCAGCCAGCGTGACAGCCTCGGGTGTGGCCTGTGTTGGCACGGGCCCTCCTTCCACTCACAACACTCGACCGTGGG
>Ga0265325_10002343_pt1 | contig 12821 bp, 9 predicted proteins | sample 41420metaG_FD_202090 | JGI IMG/M metagenome (GOLD analysis project Ga0265325, IMG submission 202090) | Rhizosphere microbial communities from Carex aquatilis grown in University of Washington, Seatle, WA, United States - 4-14-20 metaG | ecosystem: Host-associated > Plants > Roots > Rhizosphere >...
ACAACCTGGTCGGCTTCCAGAACCATCTGAAGTTCGGCGAGCAGGCGCGCATCCTGCGGCTGATCCCCGGCCTGGAGCAGGCGAAATTTCTGCGCTACGGGCAAATCCACCGCAACACCTACATCAACGGCCCAACGCTGCTGCGCGAGAGCTTGCAGATGAAGCAGCATCCCAACGTGCTGTTTGCCGGGCAGATCTCCGGCGTCGAGGGATACGTGGAGTCGATCGCCACCGGATTGCTGGCCGGAATGCACGCCGCCGCGCTGGCGCTAGGTACTGAGCCGGCGCCGCCTCCACGGGCGACGGCGTTCGGCGCGCTGGTGAACTACATCTGCCACGCCGAGGCGAAGAATTTCCAGCCGGCCAACATTACCTTCGACCTCCTGATGCCGCTGGACGAGGAGACGCGGCGGCGCGTGCGTGACAAGAAGCAGCGGCACGCGATGGTGTGCCAGCGGGCGTTGGCGGAGTTACAGGCTTGGCTGGAGGCTTATCGCTGTGCCCTCGAAACTGCTAATCCTGCTGAAACTCCTCTGCCGCTGAACTAAAGCCTCGCCACTCGCGTATTACTTCTGTGGTGCCCTACCGTCCAACCTAGGGGCCGGTAGCCCTCTGTCTATGGTTCTCCGCGACCTCATCCGTGATGTGTTCCAGACGCTCTGGGGACATAAGCTGCGCACGGCGCTGACCATGTTTGGAATCGCCTGGGGCGTGATTTCCATCGTGCTGATGGTGGCTGCGGGGGAGGGTTTGCGGGTAGGGCAGGCGAAGGTCTCGCAGAACTTCGGCCGTGATTTGATGATTGTCTTCGCCGGCCGCACCAGCTTGCAGGCAGGCGGAATGCGCGCTGGGCGGCGAATCGAGTACCTGGACGGCGACATTCCCATCGTGCAGGCGGACTCGCCGGATTGCGAATGGGTGATCCCCGAACTCGAGACCAGCCGCGCTCGCATTCATAGCACCTACAACGCCGGAGCGCAGACGATCACCGGCTCGTATCCGCCGTTTCAGGAGATTCGCAGCATCACCGTGGCCGATGGCCGCTTCTACGACTGGGGCGACGTCAAGGAAACCCGCCGCGTCGCCTTCCTCGGTACCGAAGTGAAGAAGCAGCTGTTCGGCGGGCGCAATCCCATCGGCGAGAACATCTACCTGAACGAGATTCCTTACAAAGTCATCGGGGTAATGAAGGCCAAGGACCAGGACTCCAGCTACGACGGCTTCGACATCAACAAGATTTATGTGCCGTACACCGCCATGCACACCGACTTCCCCAACAAACCGCCGTGGACGCTGCATGGCGTCGACCAGTTGCTGGTCACGCCCAAGTCGGTCGAGCAGCACGAAGCCTGCAAGGGCGAGGTGCGGGCGGCGCTGGGGCGGCTACACGATTTCGATCCCCATGACAAAGAGGCTGCCCCGATCTGGGACACCATTGAAGAGGCGCAGGCCTTCAAGACCATGACCGACGGCATGAAGTATTTTCTGGGCGCGGTGGGGCTGACCACGCTGTTTTTGGGCGGGCTGAGCGTGATGAACGTCATGCTGGTCGCGGTGCGCGAGCGCACCCGCGAGATCGGAGTCCGCAAGGCGGTGGGGGCGCAGTCGCGCAACATCATGATGCAGTTCTTCGTCGAGACCATCATCGTGGTGTTCGTCAGCGGCGGGCTGGGCATGGCCATTTCCTTCGGATTCTGCGCGCTCTTCAATCTGCTGCCCATGCCGCAATTTTTTGCCGGACTGCTGCCTACCTGGCAGTCGGGACTGCTGTCGGTTGGATTGCTGGGGCTGGTGGCGGTCCTGGCTGCGATGTACCCGGCGCGGCAGGCGGCCTCCATCGATCCTATTGAAGCTTTGCGCTATGAGGCAGGTGGCTGATGCTCTCCATGATGAAGGAAATCATGCAGGAATCGTGGACAGCGCTGGCACGCAGCCGCACTCGCAGCTTGCTGACCATGCTGGGCATCGTGTGGGGCATCGTCGCGGTGACGCTGCTCATCGCCTACGGCAGCGGCTTTCGCACTGAGCTGGTGAGCGCCTTCAACGCCTTTGGCAAAAGCACCGTCATCGCCTGGCCCGACCAGACCAGCGAGCAGCCCGGCGGCCAGCGCGCCGGCAAGAAAGTAAAGTTCGAGCTGGCCGATCTGGAAGCGGTCCGCAACGAAGCCAATATGGTGAAGCAGGCGTGTCTGGAAGCGGTAAAGTGGCTGCCCGTCGCTTTCGCCGATCGCATGGTCAACACCGCGACGCGCGGGGTTTGTCCCGAGTACGGAGAAATGCGCAACGAGGTTGCGCTCGAGGGGCGCTGGCTCAACTCCAGCGACGAGATCGAACGCCGCCGCGTGGTCTTCCTCGGCAACCGGGTGAAGGACCAGCTTTTCAGCGGGCGCAACGCGGTCGGCGAAACCGTCGAAATTGGCGGCATGCGGTTCACCGTGGTGGGGGTGATGGACCGCAAGCTGCAAATGTCGAACTACTTCACCAGCGACGATCGCTCGGTGTTCATTCCGTTTACCACCGCGGGCGATTTGTGGAACACGCGCTACCCGCAGGTCATGGTGTTCACACCCATCGCGCCACAGTTCGAGAAGAAGGCCAAGGCGCAGGTGCTGGCGGCGGTAGCCGCGCGCCAGGGTTTTTCGCCGACCGACCAGAAAGCCATCCAGATGTTTGGGCGCGAGGAGTTCCGTCCGATCATCGACGGACTCACCATCGGGCTGCAAGTGCTGCTGCTGTTCATCGGCATGCTCACCCTGGGCATCGGCGGGGTCGGGGTGATGAACATCATGCTGGTGTCGGTGGATGAGCGCATCCGCGAGATCGGGCTGCGCCGGGCGCTAGGCGCCCGCAAGTGGCATATCCGGTTCCAGTTCCTCGCGGAAACCATGCTGCTGATGCTGCTAGGCGGCGTGATCGGTATCGCGCTGTCGTATGTACTGGCGATGGTGATTCCGACGCTGCCGATGCTGGGCCCGCTGTTCGAAGACACTTCCGGTAAGGGCGATATCCACTTGCGCATCTCAGCGTTCGCGGTGATGGGATCGGCGATTGTGTTGCTAGTCGTGGGTGTCACCAGTGGCATGGTGCCGGCGCTCAGGGCGTCGAAGCTGGACCCGGTGGAGGCGCTGAGGTACGAGTAGGGCCGTTGCGATATCTCCCAACAAAACGGCTATCCCAGCGCTGATCCGAGGTGTAGAATTCAGTCGTCGGGTCGCACTCCCGTGTGGCGAGACACAACAGGCGGTATCCGCGGACGCGGAGCTGCACTGGAGGCATTGTGAGCATCACCACCGGCGACTTTCGCGCCAAGATTACGGCTTCCACTCTCCTCGACAAGAAGCAGCGCCACGAGATCATTACCTGTCTTACCGCGTACGACTACTCCGGCGCGCGGCTGGTCGACGAAGCCGGCATCGACATGGTGCTGGTCGGCGACTCGCTTGGCATGGTCGTGCTCGGCTATGAGAACACGCTGCCGGTGACCATGCAGGAAATGCTGCACCACACGCGCGCGGTGCGCCGAGGGGTGAAGCGGGCCTTCCTGGTCGCGGACATGCCGTTCGCGTCGTATCACGTCAGCCAGCGCGAGGCGCTGCGCAACGCGGCCCGCTTCGTCAAGGACGCCGGCGCAGAAGCGGTCAAGATCGAAGGCGGTGAAAAGCGCGCGCGCCTGGTGCAGCGCATGGTCGAGGCGGAAATTCCCGTCGTCGGCCACATTGGGCTGACGCCGCAATCGCTGCACGCCATGGGCGGCTACAAGGTCCAGGGCAAAACGCTGGCGGCCATCGAGCAACTGATGCACGACGCGCTGGCGCTGGAACGTGCCGGAGCTTGCTGCATTGTGCTGGAAGGCATTCCGCGCGAGGTCGCGGCCATGATTACGAGCGAGCTCGAGGTCCCGACCATCGGCATCGGCGCCGGGCCGGAGTGCGATGGACAGGTGCTCGTCTTCCACGATCTGCTGGGACTGACGTTTGCGCCGCCGGCCAAGTTCGTGCGCCGCTACGCCGATGTCGGCGCGGTGATCGGCAACGCGCTGCTGGCGTTCAAGGACGATGTGAAGTCGCAAAATTATCCTTCCGACGCGGAGTCTTATCACCTGCCCAAGGAAACGCTGACGGCGCTGGAATCGATTGCGCAACGCAAGCGGGCTGTGCAACTGTAGAGATATGCGGCTTCCTTCCTGGCGCTGCCTGGTGATCGTTCCGGTGTTGAGCGTGGCGCTGACGATGTCGGCGCAAACCCAGCCGCCAGCGCACAAATCCGCTCCAACGAAGCGCTACTGTCATCCCGAACTGAATTTCTGCTTCCAATATCCAAGTTCCTGGACGACGGTCGGCAAGATATTCAACAGCAACGGCATCGTCATCGCGCCCCCGCAAAAGCAGGAAGAATCGCTGTGGGACACGATCACGGTTGCGCTGGTCGTGGTTCCGCCTGAAGGCGACGAGGAACCGATCGGATTGAACGGCGTCATTGACCAGGCTTCGACCGGATTGCGCGAGGATGGACAGAATTTCGAGACCCTGCAACGACAGCAGCTCACGGTTGACCATAGGCCGGCGCAAATGCTCAAAGTGACCTATCGCGAGAAAGCGGACGGCCGCGATTGGATCGAGGAGCTGGTTTTCATCGAAGGGCCTGAGAGCGAGATTTATTCGGTAGCGTTGAAGTGTGCACCGCAAAATCTCGTCCGGCTCGAACCGGCGTTGAAGAGCATCCTCGCCACTTGGACGCTGCCGCAGCCCGCGCCTCCGGCGACTGAAGAAGACTCAACGAAACCGCCGGCGAAATCTGCGCCTCCACACTGATCTCCTGTGAAGAAAGTCTCCACTATCGCTGAGATGAAGGCTGCCTGCCGCCAAGTCACGCAAGCCGGCAAGACGCTGGGATTCGTGCCGACGATGGGCGCTTTGCACGATGGCCATCTCTCGCTGGTGCGCGCGTCGAAGTCCAAGTGCGAGGTCACCACCGTCTCCATCTTCGTTAACCCGCTACAATTCGGACCCAGCGAAGACCTCGCCAAATATCCGCGCACGCTGGAGCGCGATGCTAAGTTGCTGGATGAGCTTGGCGTGGATCTGCTCTTCACGCCTAGCGTGGCGGAAATGTATCCCCAAGGCGCGAAGACCTACGTTGTGGTCGAGGAACTCAACGACAAGCTGGACGGCGCTTCGCGGCCCGGACACTTTCGCGGGGTGACGACTGTGGTGGCCAAGCTGTTCGAGATCGTTCGTCCCGACTACGCCTTCTTCGGCCAGAAGGATGCCGCGCAGGTTGCGGTGCTGCGCAAGATGGTCACCGACCTCGACTTCGACGTGCAGCTGGTTGTTTGCCCGATCGTGCGCGAAACGGATGGCTTGGCGATGAGCTCGCGCAACGCGTATCTCACGCCTGAGCAGCGGCAGCAGGCGATGGTGCTGCATCGATCATTGCTACGCGTGCAGTCGGCTGTGGACCGCGGCGAACGCGACTCAGCCACGCTGATCGAGATTGGCAGGCAAACGATCTCCGAAGAGCCTGGCGCGCGGCTGGACTACTTTGCCATCGTCGATCCCGACACTCTCGATCCGGTTGCCGATGTTTCGCGGGGTGCACTGGTGGCCGTCGCAGCGTACATCGGCAGCACGCGGCTGATCGACAACATCCTGCTCGCGGACGTGTCAGGTTCGCGCTCTCCTCTTCCATCCCGATAGCCACGCCGCACTGAGCACCAGCACGACTGGATAACACTCCAGCGTGTAACGCGGCTCGGGATTTTCCAGCGTGCCGAGGAATGCCGAGCGCAGCAGAACGAAGAGCAGCATCAGCGCAAGATAGCGCGGACGCGGGCCGCGCACTGCGCCCATCACTGCCGCGAACAGGAACAGCAGGTTCAGCGCGCCCCACGCGGTTGCGATCACCGAGTCGTGAGGATCATCCCGGAATTCCCACCAGCGCGAACTCAGCGGCAGCATCTCGGTGCGCGGACGCACCCACATGTCGGCAGAGCGCAGCAAAGGCAGCCACAGGTAATAACGCAGTGGATGGCTGCGAATGCGCTCTTTGGCCAGCGCGTCGAAGCGCGCGTTCAGTTCCGGGCCGACGAAGAGCACCTGGTGGTAGTCGTTGAAGATGGCCTGCGTCTGCTGGCGTTGCGGCTCGCTGTCGAAGGCGCGCGACGGCAGCAGATTGAGATCGACGTCATCGCCCGGAACCTGCCAGTAAACTTCCTCGGTCGCGGTGTAATCGACAGCCCAGGTCCGCATCCACTTGTCCCAGCCCGAAGGGACGAACTCGCCCGGATCGTTGGCATAGCGCGGCGCCAGCGGCTCGAACCTATGGAAGTCGCGCCAGTTGCGCACCGTCCACGGCACCAGCGGAGCGACGGAGACGGCCAAAATCAGCGCTCCTGCCCAGAACAGCCGAACTCGTTCCGCGGGACGCCGCCACATCCGCCACAACAGGAATAATCCAATGGCCATCAACAGAATGCCGCCGTCAGGGCGCAGCAGGACTCCCGCCGAAACCGCCGCACCGCACCAGGTCCAGGCTGACCAACACCTTCGTCGCTCGTCTAATGCTGTGAAGGCGGCCACTGCGGCGTCGAGCGCAACGGCGGTAAAGAAGATGCTCAGGGTCTCCGCCAGCGGCGCGACGGTGTAGTTGGCAGTGAACGGACACAGCGCGGCCAGCAGAAATGCGAAGCCAGCGGCCCGCTCGGAGATCGTTCTGCGCGCCAGATCGGCGATGAAGAAGCAGCCGGCGACATCAATGACGATCTGGACAAGCAGCACAGCGTGATAGTGCTCGCGTCCGAACAGTACGAAACAGGCGGCCAGAAACGCAGGATAGCCAGGCAGGCGAATCCAGGTCGGGCTCGGGCCTTCGGCATGGCTCAGGCCGAAGACGCCGTGGTTGAGCCAGTTCTGGGCGATATCGCCATAGACAAGCGAATCGCCGGTGACGTGAGGGAATCTAATGTAGAAGAGTAGCCGCAGGGCAAATGCGGCTATGGTGACCAGCAGGAAGTACTTCCAAGAGTCCCGGAGCAAGCGAACGAACGGCGTAGCTCCAGTCCTCCCCAGCAAGTTTCGCTCCTGTTCAAGCACGTGGCGAATATAGCAGCTAGGCCTGCTATTGGCGCGGGAGAGAGGTGGAAGGGCACGGCTTTCAGCCGTGCTACAAAGGCGATGTCGTGCAGCGGGCTTCAGCGCTGGTACCCGATTCTGCGTACCGTGGTTAAAGCCCTGCTCGGCGCCGCCCTGTTTCGCCGGGCTGAAGCCCGGCGCTTCCACCCGCAAGCAAGCAGACTGGGTGCCGAATCGCATTCTTGCTCTCGCACCTGCCCGCAGTTACGATGAATTGACCGGAAATGCCCCAGTCCAAACAGATCTTCTATGACGCGAACCGTAAGCGCTGGCGCCGCCTGCGGCGGGTCTTGGACGCCAGCGTTATCGTCATCACGCTGCTGGTGGTCTTTTTTGTCGTCAGCGTCATCCGCGGATCGTCGGTGCCCGGTCTGAGCTTGCCTGACGTCAAGCGCCCCTATCACGCGTTGAAGGACAACCAGAAGCGCAAGCAGGCGCGCAGCCCGAACACCCACCGCAAGACCAAGACGCCGGCGTCGCAGGTGGTGCTGAACTCCGACGAAGGCATTCGCGGCGCGTTCTACGTGCAGTGGGACGCGGCCAGCTTCTCATCGCTGAAGGAATACTACCCGCAGATCGACCTGCTCTTCCCCGAGTGGATGCACGTGCTCACCGCCGACGGCCGCCTGCAGTCGGTGACCGAGGCCAACATCCTATTCAACGTGATGGACGAAAAGGGCAAACCGCGTCCGGTGGACGACAAGGTAATGCCGTTCCTCAAGGGCGAGAAGGCGCAGATGGAAGTCCTGCCCCTGGTCAACAACTTCGATCCCGTCACCAACGAATGGCGGCCGGAAATTACCGCGAAGTTCATGGCCGACCCGGCAGCGCGGCAGCGCTTCCGCAGCGAGCTGGCAAGATTTCTGGCTACCGACCAGTACAAGGGCATCACCCTCGACATCGAAGCCTTTCCCGAGAGCTCGCGCGCCGATTACCGCCAACTGGTGCAGGAACTCTATGACGATCTCCATGCCAAGGGCATGAAGCTCTACGTCGCGGTGCCGGTGAACGACAGGACCTTTGATTATTCGGCCATCGCGAAGATCTCCGACGGCCTTATCCTGATGAACTATGACCAGCATTATCCCGGCGGCGACCCCGGGCCGGTTGCCGGACAGGACTGGTTCCTGAAGAATCTTCAGGACGCGCTGAAGGTGATCCCCAAGGACAAAATCATTTGCGCTGTCGGGAACTACGGCTACGACTGGGCGATGAAGAAGGGGCAGAAGAAAGGCACGCCACCGGAAGCCATACACAACGTGTCGGTGCAGGAGGCATGGCTCGAGGCCGAGGACGCTGAGACCGACGTGAACTTCGACGACGATGCCATGAACCCGCACTTCGCCTATCTCGACGAAAACAACATTCGTCACGATGTGTGGTATCTGGACGGCGTGACCGCACTAAACCAGATGCGCAGCGCGCACGCGCTGGGCATCGATACCTTCGCGCTGTGGAGGCTGGGCTCCGAGGACCGTTCGCTGTGGGCGGTGTGGGACAAGCCGTTCGAAGCCAACGCACCGCAGAAGCTCGACACTGTGCCTCCCGGCCAGGATGTGGACATTGAAGGCCAGGGCGAGATCCTGCGTATCGAGGCCAAGCCCGCCCCCGGCGAGCGCCAGATCACGGTCGACGCGAACAATCTCATCAGCGATGAGGTCTTCAAGAACATGCCCTCGCCGTATGTGGTCAACATGTACGGCAGTTCACCGAATAAGGTTGCGATCACCTTCGACGACGGCCCCGACCCGCAATGGACGCCCAAGATGCTCGACGTCCTCAAGGAGAAAGGCGTCAAGGCGACGTTCTTCCTCATCGGTGTGGAAGCGGAAAAATATGCCGGCATCACCAAGCGGGTTTATAACGAAGGCCACGAGATCGGCAACCACACCTTCACCCATCCCGACATCAGCAACATCTCCAAGCGCTACTTCGAAGTTGAGCTAAACCTCACCGAACGCTTCTTCGAGGGCAAGCTGGGGGTGAAGCCGGTGCTGTTCCGGCCACCCTACTCGATCGACCAGGAGCCCGATACCGCCGACCAGGTGCGGCCGTTGGAGTTGGCGCAGGACCTGGGCTACATCACCGTGGGCGACAAACTCGACCCCAACGACTGGCACGACAATCCGCGCCGCTCAGCCGAAGAGATCGTCAATGACGTACTCACCAACCTGCCACCGTGCCTGCCCAGCAACCTGGCTTGCGGAAACATCGTTCTTCTGCACGATGGCGGCGGCGATCGCAGTGAAACCGTGAAGGCGCTGCCGCAAATCATCGATGGCATTAGGGCGCGCGGCTATCAAGTGGTGCCGGTCTCCGAACTCATGGGCAGGACCCGCGCCGAGGTCATGCCACCACTGACCACCAACGAGCGCTGGGCCGCCTGGGTCGACAGCGTCAGCTTCTCGCTGTTCGGGCTGCTCTCCGCGTTTATCATCTTCGTTTTCTTCGTGGGCGACGTGCTGATGAGTGGACGCCTGGTACTGGTCGGCGCTCTGGCCATCTTCGACCGCTTCCACCGGCGCAAGACGGACCTTGACCCGAACTACCGGCCGGCGGTGGCGGTGCTGATTCCCGCCTACAACGAAGAGAAAGTCATCGAGCGCACAGTCAGGGCGGCACTCGACTCCGACTATGCAAACCTGCGTGTGATTGTGATTGACGACGGCTCGCAGGACACCACGCTGGAAGTGACGCGCAACGCGTTCCAGAAGGAGATCGCCTCTGGACGCGTCGTGGTGCTGACCAAGCCAAACTCGGGCAAAGCCGACGCTCTCAATTACGGACTGGAGCACGTAACCGAAGAGCTGTTCGTCGGCATCGACGCCGATACCGAGATCGCGCCTGACGCCATCTCCAAGCTGGTACCGCACTTCAGCAATCCCAAAGTCGCGGCCATGGCGGGCAACGCCAAGGTCGGCAATCGGGTGAACCTGTGGACGCGCTGGCAGGCCCTGGAATACATCACCAGCCAGAACTTCGAGCGCCGTGCCCTCAACACGCTCAATGCGGTGCCCGTCGTGCCTGGCGCTATCGGCGCCTGGCGCACGGCTGCGGTCCGCGCCGCCGGCGCCTACCACCACGACACGGTCGCCGAAGACGCCGATCTCACCATGGCGCTGCTGCAAGCCGGCTACTGGGTGAACTACGAAGACCGCGCGCTGGCCTACACCGAAGCCCCCTGCACGGCGAACGGCCTGATGCGGCAACGCTTCCGCTGGTCATTCGGCATCATGCAGTCGGTGTGGAAGCACCGCGCGGCCATGAAACGAAAGGGCGCGCTGGGATGGGTCGCGCTGCCCAACGTCATCATCTTCCAGATCCTGCTGCCGCTGGTTTCGCCCTTCATCGACATCATGTTCGTGTTGGGCACAGTCGGCTACTTCATTGACAAGTACCGCCATCCCGAGTCGGCCAACCCCGCTGACTTCCACAAGCTGGTGGTGTATTTCGCGCTGTTCATGGTGATTGATTTCATCGCCTCCACCATAGCCTTCACGCTGGAGCGGCAGCAGCCCGGCGGCAAACGCGACTTTCTGTTGCTGGGACACGTCTGGCTGCAGCGCTTCGCCTACCGGCAACTCTTCTCGCTGGTGCTCTTTAAGACCCTGAAGCGCGCCATGGAAGGTGGAGGCTTCGCCTGGGACAAGCTGGATCGCGCCGCCACCGTCAAGCAGCCCATCGCGGTGGCTCGCGAGCGGAGGGCACAGTGAAGGAGGCGTTCGCGTGAGCCCAGTTCCGAAAACCGCACTCGACATGAGCGTCAACGTCGCCGGGATTGTGCTGAAGAACCCGGTGATGGCGGCCAGCGGGAGCTTCGGCTACGGCGTGGAGTTCGAGGACGTGGTCACCTTGAGCCGCCTGGGTGGCTTCGTGGTGAAGGGGCTCTCGCGCGAGCCCATGGCCGGCAACCTTCCGCCGCGGCTGTTCGAAACCGCCGCCGGAATGCTCAATGCCATCGGATTGCAGAACATCGGGGCGCGCGCTTTTCTGGAAGAGAAGCTGCCCCTGCTGAGCAACATCAAGAACATCGTTTTCTTCTGCAACGTCTTCGGGCACTCGCAGGACGAATATGAGGACGTCGTGCGCATGCTGAACGATGGTGAGGGCATAGCCGCCTACGAGCTGAACGTCTCCTGCCCCAATACCAAGTGCGGCGGCATCGCCTTCGGCAGCGATCCGAAGATGCTGTACGACGTGGTCGCTGCGGTAAAGAAGATCGCGGCGCGGCCGCTGATCGTCAAGCTATCGCCCAACGTCACCAGCATCCCGGAGATGGCGCGGGCCGCCGAAGAAGCCGGCGCCGACGCCATCTCGCTGGTCAATACCTTCGTCGCCATGGCCATCGACGCCGAAACGCGCAAGCCGCGCATTTCGAACGTCACCGCCGGGCTGTCCGGTCCGGCCATCAAGCCGATTGCGCTGCGCATGGTGTGGGAAGCGGCCAAGGCGGTAAAGGTCCCCGTCATCGGCATTGGCGGTATCAGCACCGCGGAAGACGTGATTGAGTTCATGCTTGCCGGGGCCAGCGCCATCGAAGTTGGCACTGTGAACTTCTGGGATCCCTGTGCCTGCGAGACCCTGGTAGATGCTCTCGAGAAGTGGTGCCTGGAGCACCGCATCGAGAAGATCAGCGAGCTGACCGGCGGGCTACAACTGGAATAATCAGGCGCTCTGCCCGGTGGCGGCATCGCCGTCGCCTTGCAGCTTTTGCACGCTGCTCTCCAGATCAGGATCGACGGGCAGGATCGCCAGAGTGTGGGTGATTTCGAACAGACGCCGCACCTGTTCTTTGGGTCCCGCGATGCGCAGGCGCCCGCCACGTTGTTCCAACTCGCCGAACGCGTGCATGATGATGCCCAGCCCCGCGCTGTCCACAAAATCGACGTTGGTCAGATCGAGGACCAGCTTGCGCGTGCCTTTCGCGATCAGAGAATTGATCAGCCCTTCGGTCTCGCTGAGACGCGTTCCCAGCGTAAAGCGGCCGTAACACGATATTCCGGTGATATCGTCGTCGAACTGGAGGACTTCTGTGTCCAGCATCATGGCGGTTCGGTCCTGGTTGAAATGGGATTACAAAGGTATCACGGCCGTGTTCAAAACATTCTATTCCTGGCGATGCCCAGCAACCCTGCCGCAATTACCAGCCACGCGGAATTGACTCTCCGGTAGCGCAACAGCACTGCTGCGCTGACGATCGCCAGCAGCACCGTGAACCAGTCCACGATGGCCGCCCGCCCCAGCTGCCAGGTGACTAGCGCCATCAGAGCGAGGGACGCCACGTTGATTCCGTCGAGAAGCGCTCCTGCCACTCGCGAGGCGCGCAGCCGCGGCATCAGAGGCGCGCTGATGGCGACGAACACGAAGGCCGGAAGGAAAATCCCAACCGTCGCTGCGACCGCTCCCGCCGGTCCGCGCAAAATGTAGCCGACGAAGGTTGCGGTGGTGAACACCGGACCTGGTGTCACTTGCCCAACTGCCACCGCGTCGAGGAGTTGTTGCTGCGTCAACCAGTGGTAGCGCTCGACCAGGTCCGCGCGCAGGAACGCCAACAACACATATCCGCTGCCGAAGAGGACGGAGTCGATCTTGGCGAAGACGAGGAAGATCGGCCACAGCCCAACCGACGCCCCGCCCGCGATCATGCCCGCGCCCGCCAGAGACAAGGGTTTCAGGGCCGGCCATCCCAGC